>Ga0307512_10004490_pt1 | contig 15271 bp, 10 predicted proteins | sample 14_EM_MG_FD_200267 | JGI IMG/M metagenome (GOLD analysis project Ga0307512, IMG submission 200267) | Populus trichocarpa ectomycorrhiza microbial communities from riparian zone in the Pacific Northwest, United States - 14_EM | ecosystem: Host-associated > Plants > Roots > Unclassified | place... | reverse complement strand
ATACTCTAATACAACATCATGCAATTCTTCACCAGAAAGACGCGGGGGTGCAACATTCTTTTTAACTCTGCCAACAAGAAATCCTTTCTGTTCTTTCTATACCTGTGATTCAGTGGCAAGAAACGACGGTGACAGTAAAAAAAGAAGCTTTACCCCTGTTTGTTAGCGTGAATGCCTTGTTGTTTTTCCATACAGTATGGACATGCTAGTTTTCCATGCGTGCTCCAACCAGAAACCATTTCTTAAGCTGGGAAATCATTGATAATCCACATCAAAGTCGATGGAATGGGTGGTTGGCTACAGTTTGGGAGGGGAGAGTTTGGATGGGGAAGAAGAAGGAGAAATAGAGGAAGAGAGAGTCGGCAGAGTGAGTATATATTGGCTTTTACCGATGGAATCATTGACGGACACGTCTCATCGGTAAGTCCACCGGTGACTGTGCCACGTCATTGTACGGAGATCTCGGTTTAAATCCCTCGGTCATTCCATCGGTAAAATCATATGAAAAAAATCCACGTCATCACACTATTGCAACTTTTCAAAAATCTATATAATCCGTCGGCAATACGGTCGGTATATACCGACAGAATACGTCCCTCGGTATATACTGATCGTATTGTCAATGGAAATTGTCTGTCGGTATATACCGACAACATTAGAGATGAAATTATTTCCGTTGGTAAAAATTACCGACGAAAAAATTCCATAGGTAATTCCGTTGGTTTTCACCGATTTTCAGGTAGTGAATTTTTTAAATGATTATGTTTAATTTGATCTGGTGAATAACTTGTTGGCTTGAGCTATGACTGTTGTTTTTGTGATTCTGTTGTCTTTAAAATTGTGTTTTTGCTCGGTAGGTAGTTGAAAGTATCAAGACAAACAGCCAAAATGGCATTTTAACAAGTTACTCATGTAATACATACGCGACCACCGGTCGCATATGTAGTGGTTGTGCATGTAGTAAATGTGCGACCAATAATCATGCATGTAGTAAATGTATGACCTATACATAGCACATGTGTTACATGCATGATTACTGTTTTTGTGCTAGAATAAGAATTATTTTCTTAACTGTGCTAGTTTGAGAAATAAGTTTGTTGACTGTGCTACTGTGAAAAAAAATCTCAGACCAAGGAGTAACCTCTTTTCATTTTGAAGGATCATTTTGCATATATAACAACGACATTCTTTTTAAAGAACTTCAAATTTCAAGGAATTTTAAGAACTTTGAGAAGCCAAGGCCGACGGCCGGCAGCACACCTAGCTCCGCCCTCGAGTGCAGGGCATTTAAACCTTAGAACGTGCTAATAGCCTCGCTGGCCCTTGCGGTTTATAAACCATGTAATTTCACTGGACTTGTATATGTCAGCTTCATGAATGCACTTGTCAAGTGTTTTAATAAGATAGAAAACAATAGGCAAAACAGAAGTATCAATGAAGACAATTTAGGACGGTTAAATGGAACTTCTTTTTTGTGGAAATAAATCCCTTTTGTGATAAATATAGATAGATATTTGCATGCCCACCTATATCATAATTTTTGGGACAGGCTTGATGTGACCAGTCCAATTTAATCCACCCAAATGCTATCGAAAACTGGGCACCGATTTCTCAATATGTTTATTTTCCTTGTATTATTATCATGCATTTGAAAGAGAAGATCTGTTGTCTTGGCTCTGAAAGTTACTACTTGGTGCTTAGTGCTTGTTAGCTGAAGACGAGAAGATATAATATCTCCAAGTTGGCTCAGGTTGCAAATAAAATGCTTAATCAACCGAAATCAAGGGGTTAGCCTTAAGCACACCTGCATAGCCTCACATCAAATAGTAAGATTAATTTTGATGCAAGACTCGGTGATTGGGTCTAGGGGGCTGATGTGCTGGTAGTGGCAGTCAATTTTTGAGGAAGATGATAGGTAGGACCTACCCACCCACAGTCAGTCACTTGCTACCCCCACCACCACTGGACAAGAAATGCAAATTTGGCAAGCATGAAAGAAACCCAACGCGCACGTTAAAGCAAAGTCTGTGTCATTAGGGTTTAGGGGACCAAAGCATCAAATCCAGCCAACTGTACCCATCAAAGGCTGACCACATTGCGCCCTAAACAATGTGCAGACAAAGATCTCCCTCTCCATCTTGGTTTTGTTTTGCTTTCTTTGTTCAGGTCCCTTATGGGCACCCACATGAACAAAATGGAGGACACTCATCTTCCTGTTGTGAAATTATGAAATTGCCATCCATCATAGAAAATGTGCGGAAATTAGGAACTGAAGCAAGGTTAGATCAGACATTCTAGTATCATTTTGGTGCTCTGGTTACTGAAACACGGGTGCCTAGACGAGAATGCTTCTGAACAATCCTTGTATATGTTTATGGACGAGTCATCCATTCGTAGGCTAGGACGTCCTGGGCGGCAGGACGCGAGTGGACTCATTGGAGGACCATGTATTCCATATCGGTCACTGGTCATCACGTACCATCCTGTACTTGTGTGTAATGTCATGGAGGTTGATAGCTGTATATCATGTTGATGATAGGTCAAGAGATGAAATCGCAATAACAGTACTTAATCCAACCAATTGACAGAACGATATATTTAATTGAAAATATTAGATATCATGCAATTGTAAAACTCACTTGTAAAGGGATCTTCGAGGAAAGATTGAGGCATCTTTGAAACTTGATATTCGAGGAAGCCATACCCATTCCATAGTAATTCTAGTGATGCCAACATTTCTATTTTTTGCGGTTTTAATTGTCAAATGCTCTCTTCTTGTTTTTTTTCTTTGTTTTTTCTTTTGCATTGAGATTAATTCTTTCCCTTATTAGGTGTTAGGCATAATATCAATACCTGAATCGATTTTTGAACCTTTTTTTGTAGCATTTCCTTAAATTTGAACCTATGTAATATTAAAGGAGGAAAAAAAATACTTTTGGAACTAACGTCTCAAAGGTAACTAACTAAGTATAATTCTGTAAACAAATATTTTCTTCTTAAAAAAAATCTTCATCCGTAGAAATGGATTTCTCGTAACTAATATTTCTTCACAGAAAATTCATAGGTCAAATGAAGAACCTAAAGGTGGATTCATGGTTGTGAATTTCATTTGAAGTTCATCTTTTAGTTTATTCCATTAGCCTAGTCTTTTTGTAAAACAACATTTGATGTTGAAAGTTTATAAATATGTAATTTTATTTGCTTTTTTTGTTTTATAGAATCAATTTGTTGGTTAAACTTGCAATTAATGATGATAAGAAAAAGCATATAGTTATGACGGGCACTTGTATAATTATGATATTGTATGATAACATGGGCCACAAAATTTAAGGTGGATATCAAATTTACTGTAGAGGGTCAAACCCAGGGAGCGGAAACCCAAGAAGCAGGAATGAATGAGCATGGAAAAATCCAGTGAGGTTCTGGTCATGTGTGGCCTTTAAAGAATCTTCACCTCTATAATTCCAACCCCTTTTAACACATGGTTAGAAGGTAGCTTGTGGACTGTTGCTTACGGAAGTTTCAGGTTGTGTGGGGGCGTATGTTGTCGGGGACACTTATAGTGTATTTTAATAGGGTGTCCTAAAAACAAATCATCTCTACTGAGGTGAAAAGTCAAGAGTGAGTCCAAACAGAGTGTCCAAAATGTTGGCAGATTCAATTCTATGCGAAATAAATTGATTGCAGAGTGAGTGATTGTTGAGTTTCCTCTGCTTCGCAAAACTAATGATAAGGAGCTGTAATGGAGTTAAAATCCAGCATGAATATATTGACGAAAACTCTACTGGAAAAACACAGTAGGCAGTGACAGTTCATGAGATAGTGTCAAATTTGGCAACATTAACCTATACGAGCAGTGGACTGATGCAAGTTTGAACTTGGATGATGGACAATCCAAGGCAGGAAGCAAACACAGTAGATTCGGCTGCATAGAATGATAGTTACGCGGCAATGTAGTGAGTTGTTACGACAATTATGATCATGGCTTCAAGGGGGGAATAGGTGTCCAGATCATAGGGGCATGACTGCTGAACATGGGAGCATGATTGGGATTGCTCCTCAAAACACTAAGATCATGGGATCATGGGTCAAAACCAACCACTAAGTTCATAGGAAGAAGAGGGAGAAATCACTCGCAGTACATGGCTTTACCTCCTCCCCACTAAAGCTGACACTAAACGTAACATAGAATCCTTTGCCAACTTAGTTGAAAACCAATTTAATTGCAAGATTAAAATTCTGCGAAGTGATAATGAGGGGAATTCCACATGAAAGATTTCTTTCATACCAAAGGAATCATTCACCAAACTAGTTGTGTCGAAACACCCCAATAAAATGGGATTGTAGAATGCAAACACCAGCACCTACTTAATGTTGCCCGAGCTTTAAGATGTCAGGCCAATCTTCCCCTTCAATACTGGAGTGATTGTGTCTTAACTGCCATATACTTCATTAATCACACACTTAGCCCCTTGCTTAAAAACAAAACACCCTTTGAACTCTTATTCAATAAATCACCCACTTATGCCCATTTAAGGGTATTTGGTTCTCTTTGTTTTGCTTCCACTCTCTCCCACCAAAGAAAGAAATTTGAATCCCATGATCGCATATCTGTTTTTCTTGGATACCCTTTTGGCATAAAAGGCTACAAATTGCTTGATCTCCAATCCAATACCATTTTTATATCTAGAGACGTCACCTTTCATGAATCAACTTTCCCATTTCACTCCTTACCTCACCTCTCCACTAATGCATCTAACAGCACAACATGTGTTTTCACTAAACCATTACCTGACACTCTTGATTTTCCTATCATCTCTTCTCCATTTACACCCGATGATTTATCTCCTTCCAACATACCTCACATAACTTCACCAGCACTAAATGACTCTGTCATCTCCACAACAGACCCCTCATTTGATTCTCCATCTCACACTCCTGTTATTCTACCTTGTTCCTCTCTTGATTCAGCCCCTCGCAGAACCACCAGGGTCAGAAGAGCACCACAATATTTACAAGACTTCCATTGTAACTAGTCCTCACTTGTTGTGCCTTCTTAATCATTGTCCAAGTCTGAGACTTCAAACACCGGTAATCTCTACTCATTGGCAAACTTTATTTCTTATAAAAAATGTTCCCCATTATTCACTGCTTTTTCTAGCTCTATCTTCATTCATACTAACCCCATCACATACAACCAAGCCATGAAACATCCTGGCTGGTGCAAAGCCATGAGTGATGAATTGCTTGCCTTGGAACAAAATAACACCTGGATCATCACTGACTTACCTCATGGCAAGTCAACCATTGACTGCAAATATATTTACAAGACTAAATTTCATGCTGATGGTACTAATGAGAGATTGAAAGCCAAACTTGTAGCCAAGGGTTTTATGCAGAAGGCAGGTATTGATTATATAGAGACTTGTTCTCCTGTCATAAAGCTTGTTACTGTCAAGGTCTTACTCTTTATTGCAGCAATCAAAGGATGGTGTCTCTTACAATTTGACGTCAACAACGTATTTCTTCAGGGTGACTTGAAAGAAGAAATATATATGCGCAGGCCGCCTGGTTATTCTGTAGGACGCACCAATCAAGTCTGCAAGCTTCTCAGAAGTTTATATGGACTCAAGCAAGCCTCACGCTTCTCTATTTCTCTCATTGCCTTTGGTTTTACACAATCCAAAACTGATTATAGCCTATTTACTAAGGTGGATAACAATTCATTTATTGCCTTACTAGTTTATGTTTATGATATAATTGTTGCTGGAAATTGTTCATCGTCCATCGAATCCGTTAAATCCTTCCTACACAACCAATTTAAATCAAAGACCTTGGCTGCTTATGCTACTTTCTTGGCTTAGAAGTTGTTAGATCCTCAAAAGGTATTCATTTATGTCAGAGAAAATATGCTTTAGACATTCTGGATGATTCAGGAACCTTGGCCAGCAAACTCCTCAAGCTGCCTCTTGAGCAGAACTTTGAGCTCAGCAAGACTTCTGGAGATCCTTTATCAGACCCCCAGCTCATATCGTCGTTTTATTAGAGGCCTTTTGTATCTCACAATCACTAGGCCGGATATTTGTTATCCTGTCTAGGTCCTCAATCAATAGATGGATACACCTACCAGCATACATCTAGCCACAACTTATCGCGTTCTTCATTACATTAAATCTGCACTTGGACAAGGTATTTTATTATCTTCTTCTTCACAGATTTAACTCAAAGCCTTATATGACTCTGATTGGGCTTCCTGCCCTGACACTAGAAGATCAGTCACGGGTTATTGCATATTCCTTGGAGACTCTCTTATTTCTTAGAAGTCCAAGAAACAATCTGTTGTCTCTTGCTCCTCAACTGATGCAGAATACCGTTCTATGGCTTCCACTTGCTCAAAACTCACTTAGCTTCGATATCTCCTTCAGGATTTCTGTATTTCTCATCCTTAAGCTACTCAACTTTACTGTGATAACCAAGCTGCTCTTCACATAGCTGCAAACCTAGTTTTTCACGAACGGACAAAACATATTGAATTGGATTGCCATCTCATCCATGACAAAATACAGGAAGGTCTTATCACCACTGCTCATGTTGCTTCTCAAAGTCAACTAGCGGACATCTTTACCAAAGCTCTTCCTTCTTCTATTTTTCAACAGCATTTGTCCAACATGGGAATAGTTAATCTCTATTCTCCATCTTGTGGGGGGATATTAGAGACCACATCAACAGCATGCCATTTAGCATGCACCAAGCAACAACCTGTAACAAAATTGCAACAGAATAGCCAGCACCACGCCAGCAAAATAACAGCAGCACAACATGCTGCAACCGAATGAATTATTTGTAATTATTCCTTTTCTGTTTTTTGCTTATTTAGTTGAGGGCCTTTTATCATAAGAAAATAGACAAAATAGTTTATTAGATAAACTGTGTATAAATAATATTGTACACGATTATTCTTTTTAAGCATAATACTAGAGGTTCCCTTATCCTTCGTGCAAAAGCTCTCTCTCTTGTCTTTTATTTCTTCCTCCAATTTGTTACATGGAGAGATTTCAAATAACCTGATACATATGAAGTGAATGAATATCAATACAATGTTAAGGATTCTCTTACATTGCCAATTTGAAGCTACACAACAAAAGCTTATTATTCCTACCAAAAAATTATTATAACAATTTTAAAAGAAGCTTTTAGCATTCAATGCAAATTGAATTTCGAAATCAACATGATTGTATTATTATTAGTTTTTTTCTTGCAAGAAGAAAAGGGAAAATCTCAAGGTTCTCTGTCATCATTGTCCCCTGGCACATAGCTTATTCTACATTCAACACTCAACCGTAACATAATTTTGAAAGAAATATAAGCTTACCATTTTCAACTGCCTATTATTGCCAAAATATTCAATTGTAATTATTAATTCCAATTCTTTTAGCATAGATAATCTCTCTATTTAATTATTTAGACCTGAAAAACTCAAACAATTGGCATAAAACATGTTCTCAACAAATTGAATCCAATTATGCTCGCACATGGGTACAGAAGAGCTTGCTAATGCCTTAAAGAGCTACGGACATTCAAGAACTAAAATGTAAGTTTTTTTTTTCCAGCATCATTTTTTATCTTCTAATTATATAGTGTTTTGAGCCTACTCTCTATTTGCATATACATAAACAATTAATTACTGTATTTTCAAAATTTAATACTCATTCCAAACACTTTTGGATGTTGTTTGTACAGGGTTTTGATTTCTCACTAATTCACAGCATGGTTTGCTAATGGGGTTTGTAGCAATTTGTACTTAATGCTTGAAGTCTGCAGGAAATTTTTGTGCATGAAAAAGGTTAGTTCTCTATTCTGTGTTTATCCTGGCTAATGACAGAAAGACAGTATTGTCACATGACTTCTTAACTGTTTCATTGTCTGAAATTTCTGTTAAGATTTATTCCTTTCAGCTCTCTTAGAGATTCTGCTTTATGTTTGGTGATAATTTTTGCATCAAATCACTTCAAAATAACTTTCCAAGGTATGCTAGGTCGATGTATGTCTCACATAGACAGAAAATTATGCAGATCAGATCATTATATGCTGGAAAATTACAAAATGATTTTTGTGATCGCAACCACATATCAAACTGCTATATATTACTATAATATAGATCATCATGATTTAAAGATTTTGTTCATAAATCATTAATAGGATATTTAAGTGCCGGAGCTGGAGGGGCCAAAGTGTACAAGTACTGTGTTTGATAGGCATCAGGATGTTATGCAATTCTTTCCTGGCTATACAAACTAGGTTGTCATATTTATATCGAATTATAATATCTTGAACAGTTGTATAGAATACATATTAATGAATAAAATGCGTGTAGATTGCCTAGTTGTTTTTGTGTAACCAACATTATGTGTGCATGATTTTTAGTACTTCGTCTATCAAATATGACAGTATTTTCTTCTCTTGTGATCACAGAATTCAGGCATTCAAAACTTTCAGAGGCCTGATATTTTAATATATTCGGACATGAATTTTCCCTTGAAAGGTTTCTGCTCTTATTGATCTTACTACAAAATGTCTAACAGGAAATAAAGATCCAACACTAATTAAGCAGTAACTGATTTTTTTCACTCTCTGTTATATCTTGTAGTTTGAGCAAATGCCTCCAAAAGAGAAACCAAAGGAGGGCTACACCCTTAAGGTGACATCACCTGATATTGGTGGAAGGACAGTCATAGGCAGTGACAAGCTTACTCTAGTTGAACAAAGACAGTTTCTTTATGTCAGAATTGTGAGAGCCAATGGCTTGCCAGTGAACAACATGACTGTCACTTGTGTCCCTTTTGTCGAGCTAAAGAATGGAAACTACAAGGGAATAACTAGATGCTTTGAACAGACCTCAAACCCAGAATGGAATGAAGTCTATGCTTTCACAAGAGATCGCCTTCGGGGTGGGAGATTAGAGATCCTGGTAAGGGATAAAGAATCTGCGGTTAATGAGATTATTGGCTGTCTTTCCTTTGATTTGGGCGATAATCCTACGCGGTTTCCACCAGATAGTCCATTGGCAGCACGGTGGTATAAATTGGAGGATCGCAATGGGGTTAAGGTTGCAGGAGAGTTGATGTTAGCTACATGGATAGGGAATCAAGCTGACGACGCATTTTCTGTTGCTTGGCATTCTGATGCAGCAGCAGTTAGCGGGAAAAGCGTGACAAACATTCGTTCTAATGTTTACCTCTCCCCTGTGCTTTGGTATTTAAGAATTCAAGTGATTGCAGCAAAGGATTTGGCACCTGCAGACAAGAACAGGAAACCAGAAGCTAACATCAAGGCTGTTCTTGGGAACTTGGTTTTGAGGACTACAGTTTCAAAGGATAAGAATCCGAATCCTACTTGGAATGAGGAAGTGATGTTTGTTGCAGCAGAGCCATTTGATGATCATTTAATTTTAAGTGTGGAGGACAAGATGGGAGCTAATAAGGAGGTATGTTTAGGGAGGTCTGTGATTCCTTTGCACCAAGTGGAGAAGAGGTTGATTCCTCAAGGCATCGGTGCTCAGTGTATTAATCTCGAGAAGTATGTTGCGGAGGGTGAGGAGAAGACAGAAGTGAAGTTTGCCAGTAGACTTCATCTGAGGATCTTTTTAGATGGTTTATATCATGTTTTTGATGAACCAACTTACGACAGCAGTGATTTGAGGGCAACATCTTCCAAGCTACGGCCAGAGAAAATTGGGGTCTTGGAGCTAGGTATCCTAAAAGCTGAAGGGTTGCTACCACCGAAGTCCAAGGATGGTCGTGGAACTACCAATGCTTATTGTGTAGCGTAACACGGGCGGAAGTGGGTTAGGACAAGTACTATAGTAGACAGTTATGCTCCAAAGTGGAATGAGCAATACTACTGGGATGTTTATGATCCATATACAGTTGTTACCATTGGAGTTTTTGATAACTGTCATTTACAGGCAGGGGACAAGAACGATGGGACGGGTGATCCAAGACTTGGCAAAGTAAGGATTCGGTTGGTTATAACCATGAAGGGTGTAGCTTAATTGGTCAGATCCTAAGTTTGTTCTTTAGAGGTCACCAGTTTGAGTGCCACAAACTTCAGGGTCACTGGAAGTTTACATAGTCGTTAACTTTATGGTCTCGGTGGATTAGTCGAGGTACGCGTAAACTAACCCGAATACTTACAGTTAAAAATAAAAAAAGACGATTCGGTTGACTACTCTCGAAACTGGTAGGATTTATACACATTCCTGCCCGCTTTTAGTCTTGCAACCTAATGGATTGAAGAAAATGGGAGAGCTTCATTTGGCTGTGAAATTTAGTGGCAACAATTGGATCAACTTGTTTCATACTTACTCACAACCTATGCTTCCTATGATGCATTACCTTCAACCATTATCAGTCTATCAGCTTGATAGTTTAAGACACCAAGCTACTTATATTCTCTCTTCGAGGCTTGGCCGTGCCGACCCACCTCTAAGGAGGGAGGTTGTGGAGTACATGCTTGATACAGGTGAAAATAGATGGAGCTTGAGAAGAGCAAAGGCAAATTGTGAGAGAGTCATGACATGTTTGAGTGGAATCGTTGTTCTTTGGAGGGAGTTTGATCAAATACGCCATTGGAAAATTTGGGGCAAAAAATGAGGGTAATTAAATTGTGAATGGCTTCTCCTGCAACCATTCAAATCCAGCCACTGTGTGTGTGAGTAAACAGGGGAGGGTTTTGTCGATTTTATTTGATTTCCACTCTGTTAATCCTAGACTACCGGTCGATATTTCAAAACCCTTGTAATTCCTCTGTGTTAAACTTCTTGTTTTGACATCACTCGTGTTATGTTAGTGTTTTTTAAATTTCTTGTTATATTGTCTCCTATTCTCCTTCTGATTGCTTGTTTTTGGCATTCTGTCTGATTGCTTGTTTGTTGGTTCATAAAGTTCAGTTCAAGTACTTGGTTCTTGTTACAGGGACTCTTATGCAATGAGGCCTCCAAGACTTCGTGTTGGCATTCCTTCCATTCCTCAAAATTTCCTCTGGAGATTGCCTGCTAAAACAGATAGCATGCTGTAAGGAAAACATTGTTATGATGTTCTGTGGGCCAATTTTTTTTTTGTTCTTCTAACATTTCATAACGTCGTTAACAAGCTCAGGTGCTGCATTGTTGCATGAAGCAGAGGGCACTAACCTCTGCTTATTGACAATGGGTTTTCAAAGTCTTAATTTAGGTGTTGGTATGCTTCCTTTATCTATAGGCACTTCCACCTCACATTGTTCTCCCTCCGTATTTCTCTTGCTGACAATATTCTTTCTGGTCTCTACGTTCAACACCAATAAAAATCACTGGGAAGCAGCAGCTTCAAAAACTGATAAAGAAGCTACCACAAAAAATCTCAGTTGTGCAAGACTGTTCACCATGGAAAGCCAGTAGGAATACATTACTGTGATGAAATTTTTGCCAGGAGCAACCGGTGAAGTGCTTACAGCGAAACGTTGCTCATTGATATGAATGTAACTTCTAATACTTCCAATATATTTTCCTTAAAATAGAATCCTTCGTTGGATTATGCAAGTACTGAAAATAAATTATTTAGATATGGAACTTGAAGAATAACATAACACTATCCGCTCCAGCAATGAAGAGCAACGCTAAGCAGTCCTGCAACATTACTGGATAAGCACTGTTTTAAGAAACTTATTTTGCTCCCGCACAGGTAAATTCATCATCAAAACCAGAGTCTAGAACATGACCTTTTCATGTATGAGATTATTAATAACAATTTAGAGAACATCAGGAAACAAAAAAGGCATATGTAGTATTTTCTTTCAGATTTCTTTTCTAGAAAACAATTATATATTATAGACAACAATCTCGAAAAAAAAAAATCTTTTTCAATACCTTATAAAAATCTTCAATTTTGCCAAAATTTTAGCTACAAACTCTGAAAGTATTAGCTCATCCGTGTCCAGTCAAGTTTGAAGGGTATGTAAATCCCCAACACACATCTTATGAAAACACATAATCCTGTAGGAACATTTGTCTTATCATATGCAATCTAACATTCCAACAATCCAAGAGAACTTGAACTAGATAAAGACTAGAAACCAAGAAACAGGGTGATTCTTTGACCATTGTAAATGACACCAGTTGAGCAACTTGATATCCCAAAATTCAAGATATGTAATTAAAAAATTATTTAGTGTTTGGGACGGTAGTTAATAATATAGTATGTTTATTTTGGTGGACACAGACGTGATAGAAAACATTTTCTCCAAAGTGATCCAAACATCATGAGAGGTTTTGAGACCAACAAATTGTTGAAGAACAGATTCGAACAAGGGTGTTTAAAATCAGCTGATCTTTTTCCAAACAAAAAATCATAGGTAGGATTTCGTGAAGGGGCATTGGTCGGGGGAGTTTAAAGATTTTGGTGGAGCGAGAGAGATGCCATTGACGAAGCCATAAAGTTTTTGGTAATGAAGGTCGGGAAAAAAAAGTAAAGTTTTCCATGAGTTTGAGAATAATATAGTGGGTGAGAGGACTTGGGGCAGGGGAAAATTGAGACATCGTGGAGGAGGTAGTAGAGAAGGAGGTTGACATGGTTGAAAAAGAGATCTTTTTTATGTTGGAGAACGTCGAATCAGAGAATCTCTTTCAAGGACAAGACTTCTTGTGGTGAGAAGAGAGAACAGAAACCACGATGGGTGTTAAGAAGGGTCTTTCTCTTTTAAGCTGTCAACAGGTAATAAACAAGCTTAATTTATTCTAAACAACATTATTAAGAGATTTGTAAAATCCTAAAATATCATGGCTTCATAATTATGTTGATTTTTATATTGATCTGCTCTACTTTATCCAAATTCTGTAGATTTTCAGGCCTCGAAGTTAATGGAGTTAATGGGTCGGTCTAAAAAATTCTTAGCCCGGTCTATATAAGCAAAATCCATGATGAAGAACACTAGACAATACGTGCAAGACGAATTCTTCTTCTTCCCTAAAGCAGACGCCTAATCACTTTTGATAAACATCCTCTAGAGTTATATCTTTTGATATCCATCCCAGGAATCATTTGGTTGCTCCTAAATCTTTTGTATCAATAATCCTATCATGGATATACAATAGTAAATACCCAGGTGAATCGTTATACAATTTATTGAAAATAAACACACTGGTTATACTTCCTTTTATTATATCCATTATTAATTATAAAGATGTCGAACCACTTACAACATATTCAGATGGCAGACTAATGTTAGGTTTCCCCCACACTTTTCCGACACAACAAAAACAATAATTTAATTTTCTTTTTAGGTATTTTAAGGATTATATTAGACAATCTAGAATCGTTTAACGTGTAAAAAAAATTACCTAAAGATCAAATCTTCTTTTTAAGGTTTGATCAACTTTTGAAAAGTTGAGTTGTCACAAACTATAAATCATCCAAGTGTCCAGCCTATAACAATAATCCATACAAACCACTAGTAAGAAATTTTTTAAAACCCTTTTATGAGAGAGAAATTGTTATATCTTAAGTACTACTCTTTTTTTTCTCTACCCCGCCTATATGTACAAGTGGAGTATGTACAATACATTTTATTTTAGAAAAGTGAGGCATAACATTCTATTTATATGGAAAATTTAATAACCCTGTAAATGACAAAATATCATTTTGCCCCCTGAAAAATATCACAAAATTTTATTTCAAGATAATTTTAGAAATTTATTCAATAAAATCCTCATTCTCTTACACTTGATTATGTTTAATTTATGACCAATAGTTCTTAATATACTTGACCTATTAAATTCCTAATAAATTTACTCAAATATAAATCATAATCCTAAATAAACTAGGATTAAATAAATTAAATAATTTAATTTTTTATTAATTCAACAATTGATTGATCTATATTTGAAGATTGATTATACCGTTTAGTAATGTGTCATGATCCCTCAAATATTAATAAAGTCATATGTGGTTTGACTTAATCTTTTAGTGAGGAGTTTCTTAGTGTAGTTATTATCTTTTCATTAAGAATGTTCTGAATTACATATTATAACATGAAGTGTGTCTGTTCTATCAAATCATGTTTGTTCTTAATACCATAATTATTAATTCTTTGAATAAGATTTAAAACTCTTTTTAAATCTCATTCTACCTTGCGCAAGGATTTCACAATCAATACTACATGAGAACATATGAAATATTTTTTCTAATTTATTTAGTGTGGTAAATCCTTTCTTCATCACTCAAATACCTTCATATAGTTCATGATATACCAAATAGTTACTCATTTGTTACCATTGATTAGAACAACAAGTAGTAAGGATTAAAACAGGATGGCCACCAATCTTGCTTTCCATGAGCATACCAAGCATATCGAAGTTGATTGTGATTCTATTCGAGAAGTCGTGGATACTAAAGTTATTTATCTTCTACATATCTTTGCTGACCTTCGAATCATTGATGTGTTTACCAAATTAAGGACTCGCCAACGCCATCAATTTCTAGTTGGAAAAGTGATGCTTCTTCATCACTCAACGTCAATTTAAGGAAGGAATTGTTAGTGTGGACCATCTCATTAGAATCAATAATTTCCATATAAATATTAGCTATTTATGTCAAGAAAATAGTTGTCAATATTTATGTAATTATAGTGTAAATAACTTTCTATAATTAGGGTGATATTATAGTTGTTAGTAGCTGATTTTATAGAATGTAAATTAAAATTATTTCTATTTAATGAAAGCGACCCTCATGGAGAATAGTCATTCAACCAATATGACAAGAAACTATTGATAGAAATTCTTTGTTATAGTTTTCATCAAAAATCAGCAATGAAAAGTTATTTGTTGGTGTTTTCATTGCTATTTTTCAACTTAATGTGTTTGGTATTGTGGTAGCTTTTGTGGTTGTGGTTTGAAAAAAAATGTTTTATAAAAAGTACTTTTGGTTGAGGTTGGTTTGGTATTTATATATGTTTGGTTAAAACTGTGGTTGAAATTGAGGTTGAACAAAAAGTAGTTTAATTTGTTTGGTTAAAAATGTTTTTCAAATTAAGGTTATAAAATAATTTTTAAAAATATATATTAATATTGATGGTTTTTAATTTAAATATTGTAGATTTAACTACTGTTATTACATCATGAAATAAATAATACTTTATATAAAATAATTTTTATTGTTCCATTAAACTATCTATAATTTCATCACATATGAAATACATCCGACAAAAACTACAGTTTTTTTGGTTTCTTAAGAGCGCTACA
>Ga0307512_10004489_pt1 | contig 15273 bp, 22 predicted proteins | sample 14_EM_MG_FD_200267 | JGI IMG/M metagenome (GOLD analysis project Ga0307512, IMG submission 200267) | Populus trichocarpa ectomycorrhiza microbial communities from riparian zone in the Pacific Northwest, United States - 14_EM | ecosystem: Host-associated > Plants > Roots > Unclassified | place... | reverse complement strand
AAATTTCTCGACGCGCTTGCTCATTGAAACGATGTTGGTGCCGACCTATTAGGTGACTCCTGATCCTCACTGGGCGCGTCCACTCGAAATCGCAGAAGGGACAACGCCGTGGGTTCTCGTGCTTGTCCGCGAAGTGCCGCCTTTGCTCTTGGTGTCGTAAATATTTCTTTTCACAACCGCTATGGGTGCAAGGCCACTCCTTGGGATGACTTCTACGATGCTTGACACTTTGCGCGCCCTCTATGTCTGGAACCTGGCGCGGATCTGTAGATCCTACGGTTCCGCCAATTTTGTTCCAGTCGTATTGACCCGAAAAGGGCGATGCCTGGTGAGTTCCCGTTGTGTATTCGAGCTGCTGCGGTGATACAAGTGACGATTGTCCATGAGGTGCATCGAAAACCAGGTCGAGGTCAACGAAGTGGATATCGTTTCCCTGAACAAAAGGCGAACTGGCACTCTGCCCAAGAATATGGTCTCTGGTGAGTCGTAAGGCGCTGTCTTGGACCTTGATTCGCTATTTGTATCAGTACAATGTTAACAAGACTGAGGTGATGCTTCCTCACCCCGACCGCTCCGGTGGCATTGACGTGAATTTGATCACTTGCGAATGTTTGCGAAAAGTTCCCACCGATCCTGTCGGAAGCTGCGGTCACCCAGGAGCCGGTTTCCGTTATCTGCCGTGGTAAGAATCCCGATGGTCCAGACCCCAAGACTAGCCTCCATGGTTCCCATTGGGGATGCGTCCCACCGAGAATGCCACAGAGCGTTGTCTGTTCAGCCAAGGCGACGTATTAATGACCACTGCAATTGTGCCATCAAAGTCATACCTGATCGCTGAGCGAAGGAAGTTCCCACGTCAACAAATACTGAAATTGCTCGTCCGATCCTGCTGTTATGGAGTCGCCCTCAACTCCGCTGTACGCATGCAAATCGAGGGAACATTGGGTCGGGTTAGTGTATAGGGCGCCTCCGTTCTCCATTGAACACTTTCTCTTTGCTCGATGTCAGGTCGTACCGAAGGGCGAGGGTTTTAGAGGCTCTATTATGCGTGCGTCTCAATTCCGAGATGAGAGGGGGGAAGATCAGGTGAGAGATTCCTGTTCACGCTTGTTATCTTCATGGCTTCCGTGTGTGAATTTATACTGTCCCTTCCAGCCCGCTGGGACTCGGACCACCGAAAGGAGAGCCATTTCTTCCATAAAATCTGAAAATATTTGCCAATAAAAAGGTATTTTTTTTTCGCGTTTCCCTGTCAAAAAGATGTTCTGAAGCATAAAAGCTAGATTGCGCCTCGCTCTACGTAGGAATCCATGCCGCCCAGGGGTGCGGACACGCGACGGCTTCTTTTATTATTGTGCCCATTAACACGAGGGGAACTTCTCCCAACATATCTAATTTCGGTGCTCCTTTTCTTCGCACGCCTCGCCGCGAATGACCTCGTGGACTGGGTGATTCCCATGGCTACACCTTTCTCAGAGGCGCTCACGTACAAACTCGGTTAGGGTGAAATATTCCTGCTGCATACCGTGATGTGCATCGGTTCTGTCGCTCAAAGGCCTCAATAATTAGTGAGAAATTCTCGTCGCATTTTTCTCTCTTTGTGTAGTCAGTGGTGTGATTATAGCCTCCCTTCGCAGCCCGTCAAGACCATCGATAGTGAGTTCAAGCATCATTTCATCCTTTCACGTCTCGTTGACAAATTGGTTTGAGAAGCACCATAAACTGCGCCCGGCACAAATTTTGGAACGTCAGGTGCTACCCATGTTCCAAATGAGATGCAGGGGGGTTGCCACCGCCCCCAGTGCCACACCCGATAAGTAAAACATCGTCGTCCGAAAATTTTTCTCTTAGTTGTCGGCGGTCGGCGCTTGCAGGATCCGCAAACCTTACATCTGCAGCCAACAGGTCCGCTTGTGCAGTAAGTAGTACAGTATGGGACACATGGGGGGTTAAAATACGCAGATGGCGTTTTCTCATGCTGGACTATCCCGGCCTGCGCAGCTGCGAACCAGGCTGTGACTGCTGTGTTAGTCGTTCGCGAAGCGCGAAACAATCACGTACTGCATTTATGGGCGGTCCGCTGTGCAAAGGATGCCACTGTTTTAGGAACTCAGCTGAAATATAAAATTGGTCCAGGTATCCGATTACTTGGGGAAAAAATCTGTCATAGACGGCACGTTGAAGTATGCGGGAACCGTCATCGCCGCGCCTGCGATCAAAGACAATTATGAGGTGAGGAAAGCAGATGTCAAAGGTCAGCAGGAGCTGTTGACACCGAGCTCCCCACCCACGCGCTCGAGTCGGCCCGAACGGCACACTCAACTTTGGAGGTCTGCCCCTGATACTAGTCGAGAATCAATCACGGTGCCTGCTGGGCGTCCACATATTCGATGGCCCTGTTTCCTTCGTGCCTTAGAAGATGTCCCTGCCCGTTCCGAAATACTTCTCGCCCAATTAGTAGCATCAGTTAATGAATGCCAAACTCGGAGCTGTGACTCATGGGTATCGAATTATCCACCCCAGTACGCCCTCCACAATAGTGTATATCCCATCGATCTATGCTAGCCAAAGGGGAGCATGGTCAATAGAGCACCGCATCCACGCCCGAGTTAACGCCTAGCCAATCAGCTACAACGGACTCGATCACGAACGGTGGATGGCACTGTGGACAAATATGTTACCGCTTCCGCATTCGTATACCTGCCCAATTTGCTGTCGGCTCTTGAACCTTGGAAAGAACTGGGGTGTTTGGCACGGAAGACCACCATGCGTTGGGGGTGCCTAATTGACAATTGATACTAACCATAACTATCCATACACTCGCATTGTGCCCCATTTCTAGCACCAAGGAGTTCCCGCCTGTGCAGGAAGACCAGAAGGGATAACACATGACGCAGCTCCCAAAAGACCCTTTTAAAGCGGCCGAATGGTTGGCAATGATCAAAAGTACGCATGCTACTATAAGGATAATAGAGTAAACAGCCAACTCTGAACCAACAATCGGGTTTAGCAGGCCTGGATGGATACTGAGCCGTGAAAGCAATTCGACGTATGGGTTCAGCGGAGTACAACAAGTTTGGAACAACTCTGCACGCTCAATGTTTGCGCTCTCACTCTATTTGTTGTACGTGGTGTGGTTTCGGGAGAGGGGAAGGACTAAAGTGGGAGGGACTAGGCTGGGAGAGAGAAAACAGCGTTTTGGCTCAGTGGAATTCGGGGAAAAAAATCAGATATGATGAAGTGATGAAGTGAATATGTGGTGGAAAAAGAAGACTGCGAGTTGCAGCGGATGAACGAGCCTCTCATTACACATGCCCCCCTTTCTTCATCCCAATGCCCGTCGTTGTGATTTTGGCGGTGCACGATGCGATCTGGCCGACAATATGACTTTGGGTCAAAAACGCGGGAATCAAATGGTCTGGAAGGGACGGAAGGATAAGCATGCCGCTATGCGGATTTCTCTTCTGCTCGTTTTCCCATGAGGGGGTGAGTGCGGACGGATAGTGGAAGCAAGCTCGCCTGACATGGCTGTTGAGCATGTGGTCATGCAAGCCCCACGTGGCATTGCTTCTAGGTTTACGTCCATGAGTACATGGATGAGACATCTGGCCGTGTTCATGGCCTGTCCATAATCGACACTTGAGTTAGCACATACCAGTCACAACGTTTGGGTCGCCGGGCTACGTACAATTTCTGTCCACGGAGTCCACCCCCCAAAAACGACCCACAGACTTGACTCGGCTAGCACAGATGGAGAAAGAGCTTGTAGAGAGGATTTGGGGAAAAACTTAAGTGAGGATATGAGACCGATGACTGGTCATAGGCATGTGGAAGGAGTGTGTAGATCGACGCTCCCACTTGTAGGTTGGTCCCAGGGACAGAGCTCTTGGTACTGGGCGAAACAGAATTCGGTGCGCGTTACTGTACCCCCCCAAATCGAAGCCCTAGCCCCAGAAAGCGTCCGGACCGAGCGCCCGAAGTTTACCACGTGGGGTATTCTTGATATTTGATATGATAACGACCGACCAGGAGGCCGTGCAATCTTAATTGACGAAGCGTTTCCTTCAGTGAAGGCCCTGAAGGGTCACAGGAGCTTCCCGTCAAGTCAGGGGAGGATTGGGTCGATCGATCAGGTCGTTTTAGTTTTAAGGCGCGCGCACAACCCGTTGTCGACTCAACTCTGACAAATCCCGGAATCCGCACCAAAGCCACCACTGCATTGACACCCTCTGTGGGCCGGTGCAAACCGATTACAGTCCACACGTACATCACCTCAGATGTCCTCCTCGCATCTTCTATGGGCAATGGGGTACAACAGTAGCTAATTACCCTGGCCCTGCCAGGTTCTGTCCAGTATATTTGAATTTGAAGCCAGAAAGCAGAAGCGGCTAAATAAGCTGACTAATAAATGTACAGTTATTGAGCATAAATGGTATTCGGAGTTGAAAAAAAAAGAAGTACGTAATAAACTAACAAACTAACAGTCACGCAGACAGTACCTCGCTCAAGTGCCATCATTTAATAGGTATCAGGAAAGGACGAGCCTTTGAGGCGGCGATGACTGAAACGATCAGCTATTTCACACATTTAAACTTGAGCAGATGCCTTTTATTCCCGTGATCTCCCCGCGGCGGGTATTAAATCGGACTGTCGCGCTGATTTCCGCGCTACACATGGTTAGTGACGTCACTGGGAACCTGACATTATCATCTCAAATACATTCATTCACCAAATCCCATACACCGCTTAGACGACGCCTCTTCCCCTTCTCATTTCATATACTGTATTACGGAATGGTGTACGCAAATTGTGACTCGTTGGGATGTGCCATCTGAACATAAGAGAACAACCGTTCACCTGGATTCAAGTTTGACCTATCCGTCAATCTCAGGCTCCGCAGCGTCGAAGTTCTGAACGGTCGTCTCTCGTTGCAAACGCGTTTGCATTCGATGAGATTTTTTTTTTTCATGATTTGAATATGGTTTACCCAACTCATGGCTGATCGCTAGTACTGTAATGGCACAGCAGACACCGGCTCATCTACTGCTATTTAGTAACCCTGTAGTTGCGGTGCTGTCTCAGATGATGACACCGGCCACTGTGACCATGGCCCCAATTTGAGTGTATCGCATCAGGAATATCAGCACACGTTGTTGTCTGTGCAGGGTGCGTGGTTATGGATCACTGACGCAATTGTCTGACCAGATTATACCTGGTCATGAAGCGGAGAAAGACACGACAATAAAGAGCTTTGACGTTGCGAATCCCGAACTTTGGGTGTACCTGCCCTTGCTGTTAAAGGGAAGGCCTGGAAGGGCTCAGCTACAATGTATGCTAGTGGTTGACCGGGGCCTTGTTGAGGGTTGAAATCTTGGATGCCTCGTTCTGCCATTGGACTCCGAGTCTTTCCACGCTCGATGTCGCGATGAGAACACACAGAGTAGTGAAAACGCTGAACGACGTTGGAGGCGACGCAGCGTGTGCGTACTTGTCAAAGGGGGTGGCGGCTGAAAGATCGAGCAATTGACCGGTTCACTCGCTTCTTTCTCTGCCCTGGGGAATTTCGGAGTCAAATTTATAGGGACTCCAGCACCCCGTGAGGCCGTTGATATTGGACTCGAAAGACATTACACTCTTTTCGCATCGCGTTATCGTAGACTTTGTGCCAGGGGGACATGATAAAACACGCCCGGAATATAACTGGAATTCCGGGAACACTCGGCGCCCACTTCCAATTGCGGTGCAGCTTGGTGCCACTTTCGCTGTGTCGTACAATGTGCAAGGTAGGCTAATCGTTGTCCTAAGAAATTTTCGTTTGGCTGTCTGTCCATAGTGTTCATAGCACCAGTTACAAGTATAGAGACTAGTCCATCATGTCCGCATCTACGGCTTTGGGTATACATAACCATAGGATGAGCTGCCTGTGCCACTGTGCGGCATTTCCTTCCTATCACAGCAACACTTTCACATTGGTGAGCGCTTTGGCAAGATGCCACAATGCTCTGGTGCTCCACAGTAACACAAACCATTTCCGGTAACCACGAACGCACGTTGCTGAAATTTTGTATGTTGACGTATGCGAGAACAGTCTTCATTTGTTGTTTTCGTAAACGCTGAAATCTTCGGCCGTGTCCTGCGTGATAGAGGTTTGAAATCCAGAGCAGAAGTGCGTGGAATCAGGCTCACTGGTGGAGATTGACATATCATCCTGCGCCTTTGCTTGCAATGGAGAACGACGGATGGATCTCGGCCTAACCACAGCAAAGGTTTGCTGTCACGGGAGTAGCGCAACTGCCCCTGGTAGTGGCATAGGAACAAGAGACTGGTTAGCCATAGAGGCTGAATTTCCGAATCAAACGAACCCTCAAAGGTGGTTTGTTTCGTGTTAAACACTGGTGACACTAATTTATCACCGCTGCTCTCGTATACCTACCTAGCTTACAGCTTATATGCCAGCGAGAAAGCTGCAGCAGTGAGGCCAATACAGAAGGGTCATGCCATGTTGGTGTTATCTCATGGGGAAAATGAATCCACAATGACCCCATACATTCACGTAATGCATCAATCGAGCGTCTCACCGCTATCGAGGGGTCCGTTTAGCCTTGGTGACAACATACATGACACGCTCCACAGTATCGTCGCATTTCTATTAATGTCTAAAAGCGGGTGTGCTATGGACGTGAGTGATACTTGTTATGCTATGAAAAAGTGGAACCCAAACCGGAAGTCAGGCCCCAGTGTATTGAATGACTAAACCGAAGAAGTTTCCAGTCTTTGACATATGGGGCCCATGATCCATGAAAGCTACATTGCCTCACGGGTGGGCGCACAAGCAGGGTATTGATGTTGCAAATGCTCAGGGTGAATCCATCCATACAATATAAGTTACCTACACTTTACATGCGCTCCGCGGTTTGCCTGAAAATTTGGGGCCAGAGACGCTGCGGCTTTGTGTCTTCCTCGGGAGGATAACGCATAGAGTAGAGTACTTGGCCTGCATGAATGAAGAAGAGGATTGATTGGAGAGATGACGTCGCATTGGGTGCGTAAGAGGGGTGATGATCACGATATCACACACAGATAGCACATCGACAAGACCGACTGACACGTACATGTGTGGGGAACGGGCAAGGTGATGAGCTGCCCAGCCAGTAGTACCAGCAGCGTCCAGAAATTGCTCTGTCATTGGCATAATGTGTGCTGTTTGTTGGGTGGAGCCACTGGCAACAGCGGCAGGGAACGTCGGGTTAACATGAACCATCACGTGACATCACGCATCACGCGAACGCGAACAGGTCTGAGAGGACAATGGCACGCATCCAGACGCCCGCCCCTCCACGGACCCTCAATGGGGAGCTGCCACCAAATCCCTGGCCAGGGCGTCTTGGCCCACTTTCTCTCCTCCATTTTCTGCCGTGTCATCGACCCAATTTTGATGATTCCCACCGCTGCGCCCAGCGACCCGGAACAACCCAATGCATGACCATCCCACCTCTGCCCCACGATGACCCGTGTTGTACTTTATTCTCACCCCCAACTGTCAGACCACAAGCTACGTTGATAAGTATGTGCTATGTTCTCTCTTGACCGCTACCCTCGCTCTTTGTCGGTAGCTTGTTGATACCCCAAGTCTTCAGTCCTCTTGACGCTTTATCATCACTCGGTAGGGTGACACCCACACTCTGGCGCCATGGGTCGTGTCTAATCAAACCTTCTAGTTGGAATGATAGCGGAACGGGCGGCTTTTCCATATACAGTACGCGGTGTATAGAATTTCGCCATCTAGCGCGCACATAAGCAGGTTGGGAAACCCTAACAGGTCTAAGCGAACATGGTGAGTCTCCCTTCGTAGCCATACGGACGACTGGATTACGGAAACACCCTTGCTCTGCATGACAAGCCAGGGAACTAATACCCTTCACCATTCTAGGAAATAAAGTGGTGCTCACTTCACTCCTCCCTTGGCCCGCTGAAGATCGCTTCTCTGGTGCAATATGCCATCTCGGACACCCCTCAGGTATACTTTCACGGCGCCGCAGTAAGTGAATAAAGAAAAAAGGCTTGGATGCGGTTCGGATGCTATGCCATAGAATTGGTGCTCTATAAACGGGATACGATGGATTGGAGGTGGGACATCACCCCTCCATTACTGAAGGTATTTGTTTACTGCTTTGAATCGCAATTGCTTCGCAGGAATCTCCAAGAGGGATAGATCATTATCGGCGACTTGCGCCGGAACTCATGGATACAGCGAACCTCTGCTGGGACCTGATTCTTTGGGGCACGAAGAATTTGAGAATTTACCAGACGAGGACGGTTTGGGGGACCTCGGCAAGGTGAGTTTGACAGGTATCATCACATTTCATTTATGAAACGTACGAAGAGACTCTCATGATCATTTCAACCGGACAGGAATTCGTTCCAGGATACATCCGTTCCAGCCTCGGAGAGGTCACGCGAAATAGATGTTCTGCGCACACTCCGGTCGTGTCCCTTTGAACGAATTTAACAGTCTCTACCTCTGGTTCATCCACTCGTGAGATAGTATCTGAGTTCGTCGCTATCGGGGCTTGCCGGATCGACATTGAGTTAATATTACTTTAAGCCAATGTCGACTGTAAACGTAAACCAGCAACTTCCAACGGCGGCCGCGAGTAGGTTTTTGATCGAGTGGGTTGTGGACTCGGACCCGAATAATGACGCTGAGCATGGTGGCCGAATCGCGGGGTATGATACGTGGGAATTTGGGAAACGGCTCAAACCTGCTGAGCCACGCATTCGAGACGGCGCTTCTCTCAGGCTTGAGGGCCTTCGACTCGGAACCACTCACCTTGTATTTCAGGTTAGCAAATGTTGACATCACCCATATATTTGTACCTTGCGAGCAGCCCGTCATTGTACTGCGTTTGTTAGTTGGTGAGCTCTAACACCGCACCATGTCCGTCCCTTGTTCTCCGTTATGGGAATTACCGGTCAGGTGCAACCCGCCTCTTTTTCTTCTCAATTGCTCAACGCCGTCGTCAAAGAACCTCCCTCACTTTCTGAGCCTTGCTCGATATCACTACCACCACTTGCGACACCTCCAGGTCTCCTTGCCCCTGTAAATCCGAACCACCGTGTCAAGTGCCTATCGAATTTCTCGTTCGTCAGGACCCAAGGTGTTTTTTAGAATTTCCAGCTCAGTTGCCTACTTGACCAAATATTAGCTGCAAGTAGGCAGGTCCTCCTACTTTCCTGAACCAATATTTATCTTTATAAAACTAATTACCAAAAGTTACACAAACGAAACACCACGCAACACTCTCAAGAACGAAACCCCACTGCGACAGTATCATCAACAACGAACCGAGTCAACTGACACGAGCCTTTACTATGTATGTGATCCACAACCGACTATTAAGATGATACTACCTTACTATGAAATAAACTCCCGAAAATCATTTAGCTCTCGCCTCATGTCCGCCAAGTTTCGGCCCATTTCAATCAATGCTGCCGTTGATCACGACAGGTGTCGACCAGAAAAATGTAGGGATGAACTGGGAACCCGTCCCCCGTTACTGCTTGGGACCCTCGTGGCTCGGCATTTCACGAGGAAGCCGATCATGTCTTCCCGACCTCGTAAGCCACGAATTTCTCGGCGTTGTTCCTTGGTAAAATGACGTCGGTGCAGGCGTAAAAGGTGACTGCCCATCCTGTCTGGGCGGGTCCACGTGAAACAACAGAAGGGGCAACCATCCGGGTCCTCGTGCTTGTCTTTGGTATGTCGCTTCAGCTCTTGTTTTCGTTGATATTGTTTGTCGCATCCACTGTGGGTACAAACCCATTCCTTCGGGCGTTTCCCACTATGCTTGACATTTGGCATTACCCACGTTTCCGGGACCTGCTGAGAATCTGTAAATCCTACAGCTTCGACAACTTGTTCGCAATGATCCTGGCCTGGGATGAGCGATGTCGGATGAGTCCCCGTCATATTTTCGACCTGCTGTGGCGATACTTGTAGCAATTGACTATGTGACACATTGAAGAATGTGTCAAGGCCATGGAGGTGGGTATGGTTTTCCTGAGCGAACGGCGAGGTGGCACCACTCTGTGGAAAATAGTCCCTGGTGAGTTGTGGAGACTTGGAGTTGTCTTGGTCCTTGATCCGTTATTTTCATTAGTGAAATGGTAACAAAACCACGTTTACGCTTCCTCACCTGGACTGATCTAGTGTCATTTACGCGATCTTGGTCATTCACGAACGTTTGAATCCCATTCAAAAAGTTCCCAATGGACCTCTCGGGAACTACGGTCATCCGATAGCCGAGTTCCGGTAACCGCCCTGGCGATACACCCCGTAACCCAGACCTCAACACAAGCCGCCAAGGGTCATGCTGAGGGTGTGTTTCCCCGAGGATGTCAAAAAGTGTCACCTGCGCAAACTGGGTGGTGTGTATATCAATAACCAGCGACGCAATAGTCCAGTCAAAGTCATACATCGAGCAGAGGAAGACAACCCCACCACTGCAAACTCTGAAACTGTGGGTCCGCAGTTCTGGGAATATCCGGAATTGCTGTCGTGGGGCCACACTCAACTGCGTCAGACGCAAGCAACGCAGTGAATCCCGGATTTAGTTCCATGTATTGTGTGACTTGGTCTTCCATTATACTTCCCCTGTCGTCTCGATGTGAGGTTGTACCAAGGAGCGATGGCCCCGGATACTGGAGTAATGGGCTTGTACGTCAATACCGAGATGAGAGAGGAAGGAGTACGATCAGGTAAGGGATTCGCTGTTCCCTCTTACGAACTTCATGGCCTCTGTGTTTATTTATACTTTTCGTAGGCAGCCCGGCGGGACTCAGACTACCGACAACAGACTCTGAGCTTAGATCCTTATTTTCGTATTCGTTGTCAAATCGATGCCATGAAACATAAACGCTAGACGCTTCCCTGCCTAATTTAGGATTGCAAAGCGCACAGGGGTATGGTCACCTGACGACGTGTTTTATTATTGACCTCAAAATTGAGGCGAGGGCACTTCCCTCCGAAAAGGCAACGGTACTGCTTCCTTTTCTCGCGCGCTTCGCGCGAAAGACCTCGTGGCCTGTGCAATTCCCACACCCACCTACCCCTTATCATCCACATACGAAGGTAAAATATTCTCACATACTGTACTACGATCCCCTTTTCTTGGCCGAACGCCCAACGTTTAGCGAGCATTCCTGCGTCTTTTTTCTCTCCTTTTATGCTCCATGTTATGTTTATGGTCTTCCTCTGCAGCCCATTGGGAGCTCCGATAGTGGATTCGGACCTTATTCCATCCTTTTCGTGGGTTTCATTTTCATTGAAAGGATTTTGAGAAGCGCAATAGATCGCATCTAGCAAAAACCTCGGGACGTCAGGCGTCTAGAGAGACCCAATGCCGTGAGATGTGACTACCTTTCTAGCGTTATCGTGCCATTCACAATAAGCTAAGCATGATTGTGTCCAAAATTGCAGCTTGTGCATGACGTGCCAGGGTCCATCTAGACCATCCTGACTCCCGGCCCAGATCATCTGATCGATCACAGTCAGCGAGTTTGGTACACGACGAAGTGATTACTAGGTATCAGTCGTCGGCGCTTAGAGCATCCACTAACCTTACAGTGCCATGGCAGATGCTCCGCCAAGTTCGCGTGCACAGATGAAACGTAGACAGCACTTTCTCACGCCGGATGACCTGGCCTCCACGTCCACACAACCTTTCGTATTGGTCATTCGCGACGCGCAAAAAAAAGGAGGTCCGTGGGCGTTCCGGGGTGCCAAAGGGTGCCACGTTTAAGGAACTCAGCAACAATACAAAATTGGGCCAGATATACCCTATAACCTAGACGAAAAAGAAGTTGCCCTGAATGATGCGTCAAAATATGCAGGAGCGTTGGCCAACACCTATAATCATATCTGCGAGGACAGTACTGTAATGTCAAAGGTCGGTTAGGGTCAACTCTTGAATTGGCAGAGCTAACCGACCGAGCTAATCGAGGCAGGTGATTGGCTTGGCTCAAACGCCACACCTTGTTAAAGTTTGTGACTAACGGGCTTCGATCGCCTTCAGTGGCAATTGTGCCCCCTCGTTGCCACAGTCTCGATTGACCCTGCGCCTGCTGGGCGACCCATCGTAATTTTGACGCCAGGAACCCCGGGAGATACCCTACCCTCACTACAGTACAATCTCTCCTCACCTCCTCGTTCACTTCTAGAAACATCGCTTCATCGCCGCCAAACCCGGCTCCGTGACTTGTTGATGTCTTGTGGATTCTGGCCTAGCTACAGTGGAGCTTGGGAGTCTCTTGAGCACCGCATCCACACCTGATGCAGCTTGGGTGGCAACGTTAGCCAATTAGCTACATGCAACCCTGCTACAAACCATCGAGGGGGGTACTTATCGAATAAATAACGAACTGTGGGTCAACACGTGTCTGGTGCCACTTCCACGTGTTTACGTACCTAAACTCGTACCCAGCCGTTTGAGGCCCCAATATACCGGAGGGTCGGTTCAGCGCAGAAGACTATCATGTTACATATACCCAATCGACACTAACCACGATCACCCATTCCCCAGCGCCAGGGAATTGCCATCTCTGCTGGAGGGCTTTCCCAACCTGGAGAGGTAAAGAAAAAACTCACGATGCAGCTCCGCAAGACTCTAGCTCATGTATCCCGGGTGGTTGGTGACGACCAGATAACCATGTGACTGAGTCCTAATGTGCCGGACTGACGATCAGACGCATCCGAAATTGATGGTACTGAAGGAGCATCTCACCGATTTTTACACATAGGTTTAACGACTCATGACTTATTGGAGTGTTCGAACAAGAACAAGAACGTAGAGGAATACGGAGTGCAAGAGGCTACAAGCCTTTGTATTCCCAGTGGTCACGCCACGTGTGTAGCCAGGGGCGAGCTGGTTGTCAAGGGAAGTCAGCGACGATTATTAAATACGCCCATAGACCCGAAGAAGAGTACATTTGTCTCCGCGTGGGTTTCTCTTCTGCTCCCTTTGACATCTGCACATAGGTCGCAAACGAGAAGTATTCCACAGAAAAAAGTTTATAAGACCATCAGGATCAATAAAATAGATAATACGTTCAACAAAATCCCCGTTGGTTGGACAGCGTCGTCAGCGAGACAGTTGTGCTAGAATGACATGTAGGTTGCAATCACAAGCGCGGCGAATTTGGTTGAAAAGTTGAGGCACACACGATTTCATCAAGATTTAACAAGACTGGGCTAGTACGGATGGAGAAAGGGAGGGTGAAGAGACAGGAACAAGAAAATGCCGTGATATATGGATTTGGGCGCGTCGTATGTGGGACGTAATATCAGACCCAGACGACTTTGACAAAACAGACCAGACCGATCATTACCATGATGTAAGGGGTCCACATGGGTGTGCCCACTCGATGGTAATATAGCACCCAGGGACAGGATCCCCAGTAAAGGGCGAGTAGGAGATTAGAAAATTGGCAATGACACGATCCAAGCCCCCGGACCGCACGTCCGAAGTGAAGTTGACCAAGCCCCGTCATCAAAGGCTCCTCCGATTCTAAGGCCTCCTCCTTACTTGTCCACTTCCCTGTGCAGGACGTCATCGCATCATCGCTGACGACTACTCCCCTCCCCGTCGACTCAAATCAGAGGAACCCCACACCACTGCATGTGCACTTGTAGCAGCATGCTGGTAGGCCAGTTCAACATGAAGCAAGCATTACTGGCTTGATTACGACCCTCATGCCCACCATCCCCGCCTCCTCAGATTACCCTTCTAGCATCTTCAGAATGGACGATACGGCAAAATCTTTGCTAACTTCCTCGTTGCGATGCGACCGTGCCAGATTCCAAACTTAGTTACCTCGGCGGCCGATTACCATAAGCTGACCAACAGCTGCACTGCTGGCAAGCGCGTATGCGGAGTGAAAAAACAGGTACGTATTCAACACAGAAAATCAGATCCACCCATAGGGCTACACCAGCACAGCCATCCAAGTAGGGCTAACCCTACATGGCGTTATGAGGATATCATGAGAAAGGCCATTTTTTAGGAGGCGACGGCTAACGCAATCGTCACTCCTGTACGTTCAGTATTGAGGAGAGTTGGAGTGTTTCATGCCCGTGATCTCCCCGCGGCAGATATTAAACTTGACTCAGACTAGCACGGGCACAGCGATCGCTCATGCAGGGTAGGTGACGTCACTGGGATCTAACTGGATCATCTCATATATTCTCCCCTTAGCGATGTCTCCTCCCTTTGCCATTTCATTTTTATCGTGGAATGACGTATGCAGAATGAGGCTTATTAGTGTGTTGTTCCATCAAGATCCGAGGGACCCATCGCCAGGTTTTAACTAGTCTATTGGTGTTCAAGTTCGTGAACGGTCCCATCTCGCCCCAAACACTCTCGTTCGAACGGGGCCTTTCGGTTTGCTTGGTAAACCCGAAGTCCTGACTGATTACTAGTAATACTGTAGTAATACAGAGCCCAGTCGATGGATCGCTAATTATTAATCCCATACTCTTGGTGCTGAATTTTCTCGTCGACAGCCATGACATTAGGGGACACCATGAGAATCCAGACATATCTCTTGTTGACACCTAAGACTGTTGAAACTGAGCGGGCGCGCAGGATGGAACCTGGATCTGAAGATCTCGCCTTAAACGCCGGAATGATTTCCGGAAATTATACCCAAACGGACATGTACGATCCTGGCATTAGTTTCAAACGTTTCATTTCGTCTCAGGGCATTCATTTCCGCCAGTTTGTTATTTGGGGAGACGTGAACTAAGTCGTATATGCATTAGTTAGTGCATCTTGACACCTCAGACCTCAGTTCTCCTGAAATCCCGCGCACGCTGTGAGCCACAGTGAGCGTACGTCATATATTGCATACGTAAATACAACATAGGTTTTTCCCACTAACCGGAGCATACGTTTTTCCCAGAGAGCGCCCCTGCTTTAACGCGAACGGAGCCATCCAGGAAGGCCTCCCATGGAGCAGCGAGGTCAACATGATCGCTTAGAGGACTACTACAACACGTTCGGCCTCTGTTTGGTAGATCCATATGACCACCCCGGCCAGGAAGATGGCCCAAGGAGGTCATGTCCTTCGCGTCAAGCAGCAGTTCGGGACAGGTCCAAACATCTCCGAAAGCCACCGGAAGGTAGCCTCCAGGAGAAATCAAGATATGTACTGTGGATATTGACATATCTATGCTAGACGTATCTCCTTTGAGTTGTCGCTAGCGTGGACGTCCCG
>Ga0307512_10004487_pt1 | contig 15274 bp, 16 predicted proteins | sample 14_EM_MG_FD_200267 | JGI IMG/M metagenome (GOLD analysis project Ga0307512, IMG submission 200267) | Populus trichocarpa ectomycorrhiza microbial communities from riparian zone in the Pacific Northwest, United States - 14_EM | ecosystem: Host-associated > Plants > Roots > Unclassified | place... | reverse complement strand
GAAGGCGGAGGCGGTGTGAGTCCGTGAACTGAAGATGTGAGGGCGCGGGCGGCATTGGCGGGTGAGGGCAGTTTCTTTTCCTGTAGGAGACAGCCAAAACCAAATTGGCGTGACTAAGGAGACTAGGTCAAGAGGAAGACCGGAAGCTTGCATGGCTGATTCTGTAAGATGCATGCACAAATTGTCCACCCGTCCGTACGTGACCTTGTATAAGCAATGTATCCACTTCTGTCCAGATGCTGCTGAAGCGCTGAAGGACTTCCCAAGCCCGAGTCCTTACCCGAACTCGAACCCGCGCAAGACACTCCACCACAGTCCACAGCCTACATCACACAGCCGTCAAGCTGCGCCAGCACCCTCGTCTCCCGCTCGTACTCCCTTGCCACCCGTACCTGACCTGAGACAACATTACCTACGGACCTCGTTGCTAGCGCGCCGGCGGCTGCACCTGTTGACCGGTTGACCCCTCATCTGTGCCATCCCCAGCCTCGAATCTCAGGACTACCTTCGAACTCACAGCAGCGTGGACTTGCCACCTGCGCTACACCACCCTCACCAACACCCATTCGCCCAGGTCTAACTCCGATCACCGCTGCGAACAAACACTCCGCAATTCGCACGTCTACTTCCCCTCCCAAGCGATCACAGGGTCTAACGCTTGCGCTGCCAGCATCCTAGGCCCATAGACCCAGGCGCGCGCAGGGCTCTCACTACGTCCCTTGTTCATATGCCTTCTATGGAAGCGGCTTCTAAGGGCTGGTCAATTGAAACTTTCGGATCGCGCTGTCCTGATAACTCATTTTCGTGTTCTATCTCGTCTATGATTTGGCTTATACACCTATGCTCATCACATACACATTGGAAATAGACTCTCTCACAGGAAAGAGTGGGACGGTTCCGCGGGTCCTGTCGTTTGGCGGAGAACGTATCCCGGCTGTCGAACTACCCGCGGCAGACGATCTCCGGGCAGGTATCATCTGAGCTTAATGAGCAAGACGAACAGATCAAAAAGATGACAACACCTACCACCTGACTGAACCGTGAAAATGGCAGACCGTGAAAAACGCCCACCTCCATCACGGAGAGTGAGGGTAAGATTGGTGTCTGGGCGTAATTCATTACGTGAGTGAGATGCCTCGTTATAAATGCGCCTCGAGGCATTCGCCCACTAACCGACTGCAAACTCGACTGCCGACCAAGTCAAGGAAAAATCGGGTGTGCTGGGGAATGAAATCACACGTGCGCCATTGACACTGTCACCTAAAAACATGCTAGAAGTAGAGGAGCAATGTAAGTAAAGGAGCAGCCGTAATGACAAAAAAAATGAGTTGACTACTAACTTCTACGCAACGACAAGGGATAACATGAGTATGAGCGAGCAGCTCGCAACCAATGCATCGAAAGCTAAACGTACGAGGAAATAAGGACCTACAAGGCAAGCGTCAGTTGATTGTGGAGAACATGCAAAAAAAGAGTAGACGGACGGCGGCCACCGACCCAATTCATAGTAAGAGGTGCGCATCGAACCACGTTCTCCCTGAACAAGAGATTGAATATATGCTCAAAACTGGGCGAGGGGGGAGGACGAGCAATACTGACGGGGTGAAGAGGGTCAACTCCATCACCTCCTGAGCAGTGACACCGACCACGAAGAGAACGGCAGTAAGGAGAGAGGAGAAAGACTTCATCGCGAGAGCGGCAAGACCCACAGGGAACAACAAAGGTGAGGGCTGGGTGGAGCGAAGCTGATTGGGGGAGAAAAACAGTGATGGTATAGGGCAGTGGGAACGACTTGAACCTTTGTGAGACCTGCTCGGACCATATATATATGGGCCAGTAAGCTCCTTCCATTCGATATTAGTGTGATGATTAGGCGATTAATTTGTATGTATAACAGAGAAACAGAGAAACAAAAAATCTAGCGGCACTTCCAAGAGTCGGGACATGCGTTTGGCATGCGCGCCCTTGGCTTGCCCGAGTTGACCCTGAGGAACCGAAGGGATGTGCTCGCAGAGCACCGACTGCACGTTGATCACCCCAGCCTTGGTCATCACAAAGCCATCAAGTCACGGTTGAATCTGGTTCCCACCTTACCATTCAACGAAAGACGGGACCAAACGAAGTAAATGAAGTGCAAGATGGCACAGTAAAAGCTTGTTCGTTCTATTTCTGCCGCATATGAATAAGCTGTTGCGGAAGCGGCGGTCGGCCAGGCCGTTCAATGGACACCACATGAAGTACAGCGCACGTCGCGCTAATGCTTGACATGGACAGCTTGCACGCACATTTTTAGTACATACTGAAGCGAGGTTATTAGTCCTGTGAGTGAGTTTCGTAAGGCAGACCAGAGTCTAGAAGAATAGAGAGGAAGGGGTTAGTAGCTAATCCAAGAAAGGAAGAGCCACGCGATGAATGGGGGACAAAGGATACGAATAGAAGCTTGATAAGCGGTCGTTGGACCTGAGGCGAGATGAGGCGAGAACTTGAAGGCGAGGATCTTCGTATCTTCGTAAGGCCGAAGCTGATCGCCACGGCAGCTCAGAGCCAACGTCGATGGGTCAAAGGCAGGAAGAACTGGCATCAGCAAAAAGTCCCATATGCGAGTGCCTTTCCGTATGCAACAGCATAGCCCACCTTACGATACCCTGTTTTTGCATCTGCTCAGGACCCCATTTCGTATTCCCCACTACCGTTATGTTACATTTATACCTTCGTAATCTCGCTTGTGGCCCCTCAGTTGTTGGTCAATGGTCACTCATGTGCCAAACCGAGATCCGTGTCTGCATAGCTGCTGTTCCCACTCGCGCCCATTCGGTGCCACACATTCTTTACTTTTATTAGTACGACATAAACCCTCCTGCAACGATAGATAGAGAAGGGAATAGCGTTTGTGACCAGAGTGGAGAGTGGGATAATGGAGGTGCGGCTTACCATATCAAAACTGCGAAACCGGGCGAGACGTGGGACCGACGAGCCCGATCGGGTGATCTGATGAGATCGGCAGCGGCGGGTGATGACGGAGCGTGTTCGGCTGGATTACTCGTCCGAGGTATTGACTGCACATTTATAGTCAAACGTCCATTGCCACATCACTCCCACTCAATTTGATTCCATTTAGACCTGCATTACAGCACCCTAGTACCGTATGGCGACGAGCAACGCGACTGCCAGTGTAATGATGTACCAAGAGTATGCAGTTTCCCTCTTTGTTCTGGACGTCTATATCTATCTCACTGCTATCGCAGGTTGTCCTCGGGGTGGACCAGGGCATTTAGAACCTTTGTACCAACACACGAAGATCGCATCCCAATTACATGGCAGACGGCCCCCTTCACGCTACTCCAATTCATCCCATACTCCTTCATGTCTTATCTCGGCCGAAGACCAGACACCCATCTCATGCGCCTCCTCCTGCTCCCGACCTTGATCACGACGGCCCTCTACTCATCCTACGGCTACGTCTGGCTCGAACCAAGACACAACGTGTTCAACTGGGGCGCGGCCTCCTTCTCCTTCGTCCTCATCGGCAAGGGCATCGATCTCGCCCTGGCCAGGACAGGCCGGCACAAGCAGGGCGAAGACGTCCCGGGCGCCATGTCGACGCCAGCCATCGCCGCCAAGGCCAACTCCGATGCGCCCGGGGATGCGTCGACGACTCAACGACGGCCATGGGCCAAACTCCTTCCGCCCTGGGCGCAGGATGCCCTCGAGCTCATGTTTTCCATGCGCGGCCTCGGATGGGACTTTGGCGAGGGCGTGTACACGCCACCGCCCACGCGGCCACAGGAACGCGGCCCTTTCCTCCGCGCGACCTTGCGCTCCTTCCTCGTCGGCTTTCTCATCCTCGACCTCATCGACACGTCCATCAAGCTCGTACCCGGCGTCGGCGATCCCACGGGCGGGAGCATCTTCTTCCCGGCCGTCCCCCAACCGACCCGCTTCCTCCTCTCGACCGCGATCCACATCCTGACGGGCAGCGCCCTCGTCGCCGGGTTCGGCATGGTCTACGACCTCCTGACGCTCCTCGCCGTCGCCGTCCTCGGCCACTCGCCCAGCGCCTGGCCGCCCGTGATGGACAGCCCCTGGGCGGCGCAATCGCTGCACGAGTTTTGGGCGAAGCGCTGGCACCAGCTGTTCCGTCAGACCTTCCTCGTCTTTGGTGGCATCCCTGGGCGCAAGGTGGCGGGCGATGTAGGCCTCGTGCTCGGCACGTTCCTGGCGTCTGGCCTCTTTCATGAATGCACCATCCTCGCCATGGGAGGCGGCTGGGATTCGCGCGTCCCCCTCTTCTTCCTCTTGCAGGGTGGCTCGGTCCTCGGCGAACGTATCTGGAAGAGGGTGACCGGACGTCGTGTGGATGGGTTTCTCGGCCGGTTGTGGGTCTACTTTGACATCATCATCCTTGGTCAGCCTCTCGGTTCGTGTTTCATCTTATTTCCTCACTGACAGAACAGAGCTGACTCATACTCTTTCTCACACAGTGGATGCATGGCATCGGAGGGGTCTTGGTGGCGGAATGGTCATTCCACCCTTGATGAGCCCCGCTCGTCTTGTTCTTATTCCCACCCTGAGGAAGCTGATGGCATCCTAGTATACACTCACAAGATACCGTAATTTAGCCTTTCTAATCATTTGCAAGCTTTTCTGTGTAGATTGGGCTGCTAATCCCATTTGTATTAACACCATCAACTCCCACTACATACCTTTGTAACATCTTATGCCCCGCCGTGCGGCCCGAATAAAAACCTAACTGTACCCTCATTTCGTCCGATAGCATCCGCACCGTCCGGACAATCGTGGGACCCATCGCCTAGAATCGGTGTCCGACTTCGCGGTTGGTGTTCGGTCTCGCGCATGGCTATTTTAAGCCGCATGAGTTGGTCCCCGGTATGCGATGGCGCTGGAGGAACGTGCAATGCAGCGCGAGAAATGTGGGGCGACGGAGATGATGGCGTGTTGGGGGTCGTGTTTGCAGAAGGATTTTGGGTTTGGGCTATCAGGAGGTCGAGGAGCGTATGAGAGATTGCTGAATTTGGTGGAGAATATGTTCGTCCAGCGGGCGAGCAGGAAATCATTTAGCAGGGAACGCCAGTGGAGATGTGTCTCTAAGACATACCTTCAAGGTCGTCAACCTGCGCTTGAAATTGCCTTTCCCAAGGACCATGGTCCCCAAGAAGTGCCACAATGTCGTGGTTGCTGCGACAATCAGCAGGGGGACGTGTCTCGTTCTGTTCGAACGTGGACAACAAGGCGGCGAGGTAGATGCAGGCTATGGCAACCACGTGCGGAGGATATTGCAGCGCCACTAATGTCCTTTGGCTGCGAAGGTCGTCAGCTTCGGGGATATGTGAAGGAGAACGAAACCCGCCTGTCGGTGGTCAGGCGCCACGCAAACTTTGTCAACTTTTTCGATGCTGGTTTGTCACTCTTAGTCAAATAGCTCACGCAATTTGTTCGGACACGGACCTTTGAGCTCCCTTCCGACTTTGATGACGTATGGGAATGGCATACGGGAGGTAAAGTTGAAACAAATAAGTTCAACAATCAGCCGCTCGACGGCCAACAACCTCTGTCTGTCTTGTTCGATGACCTATGTCTTGACAGTCCACAACAGTTTGTGCTTGAAACGGATCCGCTGACGCACCATTGGGTCCATGTCAATCTCCCCAACGATTGACTTGGACTTTGCTGCTTGTTCCGGAAAGCGGACGGTATACGAGGCCATGAGAATTTCTCGGGGTTTCTTCAAGGTGTCGTGCATCTTCGAGGACACGTAGAGGGCGGCGAGCGTCACATCCTAAGCAGGCAAGAGAATGAGTGCGATTCTCTCTAAACTGCACGAACCTACCGCACCTGATAACCGAAATCCTTCCGGGGAAAGAAGAGGTGGAACCTGTGGTACAAGTTTTGCGCCGTCGCAATAGTCTTTCGGGGGCTGTGGAAGTAGAGGAGAAAAATTGCGTCGGTTAGCGTGCGCCACAAGGTGACGGCGTAGGCACTACTTACAACCCGATTTTAGCTCCAACAGATTCGGCAAAACCGCAAGCCTGCTGTCTCGCCTTCTCCTCTTGAGAAGTTGACAACTTTCCTCGCTGCTTCTCCGATAGCCTGACGACGTCATAGGGTGTGAAATATGGTCGATGGAGTTGAGTGTATGTCGATGGTTGACTTGCCGGTCCAGGGTCTCGATAGAACGCGTCCATTGCCATGGTTGAAAATGTGTGAGGTCATGTCATGGACTCGGACAGTCCCTGAAGAAGGGAAATCAGATAAGATCTCCAAAGAGCCATTATGGCAATTATCCCTCACGGTTCGCGTTTCACGTGATGCTATCGCGTTTCCATGATAAGTCGCGTGTGGTGTTCCACTTAGATCTTCTCCATGGATGACTTTGGTATTAACCCCCACTCCAGTACTGGCCCTCCCACGGCGGTATTTATTCAAGATGCCTGCCTTCAGCACAAGTATATCAGGACCAAAGACTCGTCCCACATTTTCGAACGCCCCGAGCGGCTGCGAGCCGTAAAGATCGGGCTTTCTGCTGCCATTTCTCGTCTAGAAGAGTCCCTTCCCGTCATAACTGCGATCCCGGCAGTTGTGGAGAAATCAGAAGCTGACTCGCTCGCTGACGCCATTGAAAATTTGAGGCTCGAACAGGAGGACTCAGCCGAACTTCGTCTGCCGAAGGGTCTTCCCGTCCAAGTGGTGCAGAGCTCCGCCAGGGTCAATATTCTCAACCACCCTGCTGTGAAGTACATTCACGGCGATGTCGATGGTGACGTCTATCTCGAGAAGCTCGTCGAATGGGCCCGTCACAGCGTCGAAAAGATCTCGAATGGCCAGTCGGAAATCCCAAGCGGACTGCCGCAGGGTGACTTGTACGGTAACGTCTGATCCTCATCTTTGCTTTGCATCGCATCGCTGATCTTATGGGCAGTGTGTCCGACGTCGCTGGACGCGATCCAAGGGGCTCTAGGCACAGTGTGCGAAGCGGTTGATACCATCATGAAACCACCTACGCCTGGCTCTCCAGACCCAGCACGGAATGCCTTCGTCGCTGTCCGGCCCCCTGGCCATCACTGTGGAGAAGACACGCCTTGCGGCTTTTGTTTTGTCAATAATGTCGCTGTAGGGGCTGCACACGGTGGGTAGGGCATCCGATTTAGGGCCTAGGCCAGAAAGTGACATCTCGTGCAGCTCATTTAAAACACGGAATTAGACGTGTCGTGGTACTCGATATCGATCTCCATCATGGTATGTGTATTGACATCGGCCTGTCCGAATTAAGTGACGCTGTCAATAGGCAATGGAACGCAATCTATCGTCTGGCAGATAAATGAGGAAGCATACCAAGCCAAATTAGCCGCTGAAGCGGGCGGACCACCCAAGGCTGGATTTCAAGTTTACTACGGCTCCGTGCATGACATCCTGTCATTCCCGTGCGAGGTGACAGCAATGGTTCGGTCATTTCTGAGAAGTAACTCATAATTTGGCAGGACGGCAAGCTGGACATGGTTCAAGCAGCATCTGTCTCGATCCACGGCCCTCATGGCCAGTTCATCGAGAACGTCCACCTCGAGCCATTCGAGTCTGAAGAACAGTTCTGGGATGTACACTATCGTGGCGCTTATAGTAAGCTACTCAGCAAGGCCGAAGACTTCGTGAACAACACAGGTGGCGCATCGGATGATACATTGGTGTTCATCAGGCGAGTCACCTCGGACGTTGATTACCTCGGCTTCTGATATCAAGGCTCAGTGCCGGATTTGACGCCTCGGAACATGAAACGCCATCAATGTCTCGGCATAATCGAAAGGTCCCAACCTCGTTTTTCTATCGTTTCACGCGAGATGTCTGTGCATTTGCCGATAAGTGGGCGCAAGGTCGAATCGTGAGCGTGCTCGAAGGTGGCTACAGTGACAAAGCGCTGCTCAGCGGAGCCATGGCTCACCTCGTCGGTCTGGTCGATGGCGGAAGCGCTGGTAGCGGGAAAGAAAACCTTCAATCGAGGGAGACCTGGTGGTCCCCTGAAAACGTTCAGATGGTACGAGTTCTTCGGGAGGCGTGAGGAAACATGGAAACTGATTCGCAGCGAAAATAGTTGGAGAAGCTGGCCCCTAAGAAACGTCGCGGCCCACGATCTTCGCTTGGTACGACAGACACGAAACCCCCGCCATGGTTCGAACGCACGTCGGCTCTACTTGCTCTGCTCGATCCTCGCAGCGCGGAACCATCCTCAAATCGCAACGCTTTCATCCCGTCTAGTTCCATGACACTGCGAGCACGCAAACCGGCTAGCCAAGGAACAACGACTAGCGCCGCATCGTCGCCGGATGGGAAGAAAGTAGCATATCAGGGCCGTCCTGTAGGCGAGGCCGCCGCAACTGCCGATGCATCATCATCATCGTCATCATCACCGGAGTCGACACCCGAAACTTCGCCGCCTGCGGTCGCGAAGAAGCTTCCGCGTGTGATACTGAAAGTTGGTCCTCGGCCGGAGACCTGAGTCCGACCGGACTCCATGCACGCGTCCTGAATATACCGTAATACTGACTGGAACACCCTTTAGACTCGAATATGTGGAAGATGCTTATGTAGTCTGTAAGATGTAGGACTAATAATATTGGCCGATATGCTTATCTCCTACACATCAGCAACCCAAACTAAGTTATCTTGACCCCTGGGCCCTGCTTCTGTCAGGCGTTGCGGGTACTGTAATCTACCGTGGAACGCCTTCCGCTATCTCCGCGCATCCCAAAGCTTCTAGGAACTGTCATAATTCCCCACGTCGTATGCCGATCGGTTCCTGGTGCGTTTTATCTCCAGCGGGAAATAACGCCAGAACCAATCCTTATCCTCGGCTTCTTCTCGTTGGCAACCAGGAGCGTCGCAGTGGTCAATGGGGTTACATGAAGTCTTACGATATCTCTCGGCTAGGCTTTAGTAACCCCTACAGTAGCGAACGAGAATTGCCGAATTCTTCCCAGTTGCCTGAGTTTCGTTCGCACGCTGCGGATAGCGGCCTTCGGAGACCGTGATATAGATGGAGAAGTTTTTCTGTAACTGTTCCGTAGGTAACGATAACTTTGAAATCCATGCAGACAGGCGTCAACTCGCTGTGAATAGAAATATTACATCAGTGATAAATGATTGATGGTGCTGTGTCCTACAGCAGTCGGTTCATAAAACGACCGTGTCCATGGCTCTCCAAGGGAGATGCTTGATTGACCACGCAGTACGAGCCTGAGAAAGTGGAGGGTTTGTAAACATCATAAAGTCATTCATGTCGAGGATGAATTACTTGCGTGTGTAGTATAATTCATTACTAAACATAATTCTAGTGGACCAATCCGACTCCCCATCGTCTTTACATGCTGTCATCACTTGTCGGAAAGGCTCGAGACAAGCGTTCGAGTTGAAATGGCGTCGGGTGATACTGCTGTAATGCATTCACTACCCGAGGCGCCCTCGACACCCTCAGCCATAGAGGATCGCGGAATTGGAGACGGAGATTTGAATACGATACGGGAAGCATCCGTCGCTGTCGTAGCACCAGGACTAGACAGAATGTCTGCGGCGCTCAGTCGCATTGTGACGACGACGACGATCATCGTCGGGTATATTCCCTGATAGAAACAAGTTTGTCGACTTTTAAACTGGCAAGCACAAGATAAGGGATGAGGGAGGGTCTTACGACGAGTTGGACGATGGTCGTGTTGAAAATAAGCACCCCCTTCAGGTCCGTCAAAGTCACAGAGATATATACGGCCTACAAGCACCAGGAAAGGGTAAGTCCTACTTATGAGGCGCTGTCAGTGGAAATAAGATGGAATGGGACGTACCCAGATACACAAATAGAGTGCGCCAGACTCGACCAAGAAAGCGAGCGTTTTCTCTGTGTTGGTCGTGATTGTCGCCTTGCCCATTAGCGATCGTAAGAAGTGTCTGTGCTGCCTAAGAGACTCCTCGCGTCACATCGACCAAGTCAAAGCGGGATCAAGGAGTCGACACACCATATTTGAATGAAGATCAGGCCCGTAGTCCAGAAATTCGTGCTGACAGAGAAACCACAGGTGGACCATGCAAAGTAATGGCTCATTGTCATGTAGTGAGCTGAATGCTCCAAAGCGCCTTTGTAAAAACATGTGGTCGCAGCGACGGAGGTTACTAGAAAATGAGGGCGTCATCTCTGGAGGACAGCTACGTGATTCAATGATGCCCACTGAATGTACATATAAGGGCGATGAGCGGAGGAATAAAGAGTGAAAATTTGCGGTTCCACAGTACCCAAGCTCGCCACAGAACGATACCATCGCTTAAAACATACTTTCACGGGCGGTCAGCTATAATATCTTTGCGAGTTAGGTCTTTGAAGGGATAGAGTATACATTGATCGTGGGCAAGTAAAAGGCCACAAGTTGTTCAACCGGCGTCCTGGCGAACCGACCAATCCTCATGGCTCTGACAGAATCGGCCACGTTGAGCGCGCAGTGGCTCGCAGAGACGCCATACATCACCGCTAATAGGGCCAGCATGGTATTTCTCCTCAAGCTAGGCAAGCTTCGGCGCCTTTCATTGACGTGAGAAATTGTGAATGATGGTGAAGTCTGTGCGCGAAAAACACACCACATGACAAAAGTCGCGAACACAAAGAGGGCAGAGTACACCCCTAAAGGTATTACCCCTTGCTCAGTGTCACATCTCTTCGAAGTTGGAAATACACGCGTACCGAAGAAGAATGTCTCGCATAGGACACCGGCAATCGGGATGGTGAGCTTGGGAACTGGTGTAGCTGGGCTGTTGCTAGCCATGGAATCACCAAACCAGGAGAGTAGAGATGGAGGCGGGGGATATAGTTGACTAAAAGAGCGCTCGTGTGCTGCATCGTCAGTGACATTTATTAGACAAGACCAAAGTGGAGATGTGGATAGAGCTAGGGTGGATGGGGCGGACAATAAGTCACCAAAGATATGTCATGGTCGAAATTTGGTGGTACAATCAGGCTAGTCGATCATAATATTTCGACGGCCCACATCTATGCACGTCTGAGTTTTGACCCGATAGACACGCATCGCCTCTATTTAGGTGTTAACATCTGCCACGACAAAGAGCCAACTATCAGGGACCGGGAGATTAGGGCAGAATCGAGTGGGTATGCGCCAAACTCAGCAGCGGCGAACATTTAGCCGGTGATCCGTGTCCGTGGATGCCGTGGAGCTTACACATGCGATGAGATATTGTGATTACTGTAAAGTTTATGGTGCTGCACGCGCCCCCTATACATATACGGTTGGATCTCCAAACTCCTGGAACTGGAAGGTGCGTACTGTATGCCAGGGTCGTTAATTTCCGATGAATGTTGACCAGGAGGGGAAAGACACGTTGAGTTGGACTGATGCTCTCATATATGCAGGCTCCACAACTTCGTGTCCAAGGAGATGCTTGATTGACTGCGCAGTACGAGCCTGAGACGCATAGTAAACTCACACGTACATACATACACGGATTCGCATGTAAACATTCCCAGAAGTGCTACATGGGGCACCACTCCCCGAGGCGCACAGAAATTGACTCCAAAAATAAAAAGAAAAAAAAAACCCCCCCGAGCCTGAGAAAGTAGTGGGTTTGTAAACGTCATAAAGTCATTCATGTCGAGTAGTATAATTCATTACTAAACATAATTCTAGTGGACCAATCCGCCTCCCCATCGTCTTTACATGCTGTCATGGCTTGTTGGGAAGACTCGAGACAAGCGTTCGAGTTGAAATGGCGTCGGGTGATACTGCAATGCATTCACTACCCGAGGCGCCCTCGACATCCTCAGCCATAGAGGATCGCGGACTTGGAGACGGAGATTTGAATACGACACGGGAAGCACCCGTCGCTGTCGTAGCACCAGGGCTAGACAAAATGTCTGCGGCGCTCAGTCGCATTGTGACGACGACGACGATCATCGTCGGGTATATACCCTGATAGAAACAAATTTGTTGACCTTTAAACTGGCAAGCACAAGATAAGGGATGAGGGAGGGTCTTACGACGAGTTGGACGATGGTCGTGTAGAAAAGAAGCACCCCCTCCAGGTCCGCCAAAGTCACGGCGATATATGCGGCCTACAAGCGCCAGGAAAGGGTAAGTCCCACTTATGAGGCGCTGTCAGTGGAAATAAGATGAAATGGGGCATACCCAGATACACAAATAGAGTGCGCCAGACTCGACCAAGAAAACGAGCGCTTTCTCTGTGTTGGTCGCGATTGTCGCCTTACCCATTAGCGATCGTAAGAAGTGTCTGTGCTGCCTAAGAGACTCCTCGCGTCACATCAACCAAGTCAAAGCGAGATCAAGGAGACGACACACCATGTTCGAATGAAGATCAGGCACGTAGTCCAGAGATTCGTACCGACAGAGAAACAACGGTTGGACCATGCAAAGTAATAACCCATTGTCAAGTAGTGAGCTGAATGCTCCGAAGCGCCTTTGTAAAAATATGTGGCCGCAGCGACGGAGGTTACTAGAAAATGAGGGTGTCATTTCGGGAGGACAGCTACGAGTGGTTCGGTGATGCCCACCGAATGTACATATAAGGGCGATGAGCGGAGGAATGAAGAGTGAGAAATTTCGGTTCCACAGTACCCAAGCTCGCCACAATACGATCCCATCGCTTAAAATATACTTTCACGAACGGTTAGCTATAACATCTTTGCGAGTTAGGTCTTTGAAGGGGCAGAGCGTACATTGATCGTGGGCAAGTAAAAGGCCACAAGTCGTTTAACCGGCGTCCTGGCGAACCGACCAATCCTCGTGGCTCTGACAGCATCGGCCACGTTGAGCGCGCAGTGGCTCGCAGAGATGCCGTACATCACCGCTAATAGGGCCAGCATGGTATTTCTCCTCAAGCTAGGCAAGCTTCGGCGCCTTTCATTGGCGTGAGAAATTGGGAATGATGGTGGGGTCTGTGCGCGAAAAACGCACCACATAACAAAAGTCGCGAACACGAAGAGGGCAGAGTACACCCCTAAAGGTATTATCCCTTGTTCAGCGTCACATCTTTTATCGGAATTGGAAATACATTCGTACCGAAGAAGAATGTCTCGCATAGGACAGCGGACACCGAGATGGTGAGCTTGGAAACTGGTGTAGCTGTGCTGTTGCTAGCCATGGAATCACCAAACCAGGGAGAGTAGAGATGGAGGCGGGGGGATATAGTTGACTAGAAGAGCGCTCGTGTGCTGCATCGTCAGTGACATTTATTAGACAAGACCAAAATGAGATGTGGTCAGAGTAAGGGTGGGTGGGGCGGACAATAAGTCACCAAAGATATGTCATGGTCGCAAATTGGTGGTACAATCAGGCCAGTCGATCATAATATTTTGACAGCCCACATCTATGCATGTTCAAGTTTTGACCCGATAGACACGCATCGCCTCTATTTAGGTGTTAACATCTGCCACGACTAAGAGCCAACTATCAGGGACCGGAAGATCAGGGCAGAATCGAGTGGGTATGCGCCAAACTCAGCAGTGGCGAACATTTAGCTGGTGATCCGTGGATGTCGTGGAGCTTACACATGCGATAAGATATTGTGATTACTGTGAAGTTTATGGTGCTGCACACGCTCCCTATACATATAGGGTTGAATCAGAACTCTTTCCGAACACCTGGAACTGGAAGGTGCGTACTGTATGTCACGGTCGTTAATTTCCGCTGGATGTTGACCAGGAGCGGAAAGGCACGTTGAGTTGGATTGATGCTCTCATATATACAGGCTCCACAACTTCGTGGTCTTGCATTACTAACCGCCGGAAGGGCGTGAGAGAAAAAGCAAAGATGATGAAATTCGCTTCTCGGCGGGCTCAACATTCCAGAAAGCCTGACAATCCTATGAGCAACAAAATGGGGCTTAGAAGAAAACAGTCTCTCCAAGGGCCGGGACCAGAAATTCATCTGCTTCAAGACCAGCCTTCTCACACTCCCTCTTGAGAAGCTGCGGAGGCTCAAGTACAGGCTCCGCAGTCAGGACAAACGTCCTAGACGCGCACTTAGCTGGAATCCAAGGGAGAGGGGCATTAGGCGCTTACCCCCAATGCATGGCAAGGGCTTTCTTGGCCCTTATATCCTTGAACATTCGTACGGCGTCAGCAGGGGAGGCATGCAGATTTGACCACATAGCGCGGCTAGCATAGGCACTACGACAAGAAAATTAAAACGAATGAGATAAGAAGCAAACTGGTGCCCGTACCCGATAGGTAATAATGCGACGTCAGCACCGCCGAATCGTTCTCCAACTTCGGCGAACGCAGGGCATACAGGAACTTTGTCCTCGTCTTCCCCATCGCGGACCGTACGATATCCTGTGTCCCCGGCAAAATACACTTTCTTGCGCGAGTTGAGGTCATCCACGACCCACGCTCCCCAAAGCGCATGCCATCGATCGAGTGCCGTACGGCCAGAAACGTGTTGCGAGGGGGTGCAGGACAATCGCACTTCCGCGTTCACCGCAGGGCCGCCGGCTTTGGAAGGGAGAGAAACCCGCAAGAGGCGCTCGTCCCACCAATCGAGCTCGTGGAACCGAGGGAGGGGAATATTCAGTTCGCCGGAAAGGTAGGCCGCATTGTTCAACGGGACGAATACGCGGGGGGAGGAGGAAGGGTTGGCAAGAAGGGCCTGGAGTGTAGGCACATCGGTGCTAGTCAAAGCGTCAGGGGACCCGGAGACTAATAAATGGAAGGGAATGTATGCACTGGTCATAATGGTTATGCTAATAAAGGCATCAGAGTCACGTAGAACCATTAGACGGCGTATCACGATGGGCAACCTACCGAAAGCACGATAGCATCGACGGCAGGGATGTCTTCGACTTTACAAGGCGCATCTAATGAGTATCAGGGCGATATGAGAGATCGTAGTGCTATGTTTGGTAGGGATGTCTTACCAGTAAAACGAGCAGGTCCGAACCACTTGGACGGAGAACAGCGATTCGAGAATACAGGGTCAAAAATGATACGAACGCCGCGCGCTGCGCCAGCGGGAGTGGGTAGTTCAATAAAGTAGCATGCATGACTGTCAACGCACAACCTTTTAAGTATCATCAGGCGCCATGGTTACAGGGACGTACCTTAGCCAAGTGGCTTTGCCGCTGCTCCCATTCCCGTGCTGGGCACCCCATGTGGGAGTTTGTTTCGGGATTAAAGACTTGATGTCCTTCGGGACACGAGGGCTCCGCGTAAAGAATCCTGAGATGAACTGGAAGGCACATGAGGATATGAGGCATCTTT
>Ga0307512_10004485_pt1 | contig 15280 bp, 12 predicted proteins | sample 14_EM_MG_FD_200267 | JGI IMG/M metagenome (GOLD analysis project Ga0307512, IMG submission 200267) | Populus trichocarpa ectomycorrhiza microbial communities from riparian zone in the Pacific Northwest, United States - 14_EM | ecosystem: Host-associated > Plants > Roots > Unclassified | place... | reverse complement strand
AGTTGTAATATTCTCTGGCATCTCACGAATGACAACAACCAACTAACTCTGCCTGCAGGCGTCTCTTATTCAGGTAGCCCGTTACGGACACGAGCAAAACAGAAATTGATGTGATGTCGAAGACATGCACCCCGTCATTACCATCACCTTGTAAGACCCATCTTGCTAAGCATTAATTGGCAAGGCCATTCTTGCCAGAGCTCCCACGAAATATCTAGATGGTTTTACAATCCCTCTCATGATCAGCACCCCGCGAACCCTGGAGGCCCAGAACCGGTTCCTAACTAATAATATACTTATCAAGCAATTTTGCAATTTGTCTGATCCTGAGTAGATGTTGTCTCGTCCCCAGCTTCTCGGCCGAGCTTGCGAATGAGGCTCTGGCGGCTGGGCACGAGACAAGTAGATATTATTGACTTGGTATGGGAGTGGAAGAGCTTACGAACTAAGGGATAGAGTAGGCCTATGCCCTGTCCTCACCTCTCATCTCACCTCGTCAGGAAAAGTGGGCGACGAGGAGACCACGTAGATCGCGAACTAGTTGCCCAACTTCACCACCACCACTCCTATACATATATGAAACTTCTCTCCTAGCTAGCCCACCCACCAACCTAGCATTACCAAATCTCCGTTTGCATTCCCACGCCTCCCACTTCTTCCTTTCGACCATAGCTCTCTTTGCAAAGTTAGGCCACCTTAAAACCCTCAAGCCTACGAACATCCAATATTTTAAACTACCCAATGCCGATCATTTCAGTACATATCTGCACTCTTGTCTCGTCCCAGCCTCATTACCTTGCTTCCTGCAGTAAAACAAGACACGAATGGCTACCACTGGAGTCTGGACATGGATCAATTTGCACCCCACCTCCAGCTTTAGTATTCGGGTTCTAATGCAAGGTAGATTCAACGTCCCAGAACAGTTCGCCAAGACGGGTCGGGTGTTGGGTATCGATTCAACGGTCCGGTAACGGTCTACCAAAGACCGGAGTCGGGGTTGGATTCAACGGTCGAGTGACAGTCTACCAAACGACGGAAAATGAAGCGGAAAAGGGAATGGGGAAGAAGTGCGTGTCTTCTACCTTCACCTTTCACCCTATCAAGCGTAAGAAGGGGGTAGCCCGGAAGAGGTATGAAGCACTGAAGGCGAAGAAACCTGCTGCGGAAGGCGGCATTTCTGAGCTTTCAGTTCTTTGGGCCTCTTCCGGGTAGGTGGACCCAAGGAGGAGGAGGTGGTGGTGGGGGTGGTGGGTGGTGGTGGTGGTGAAAGAGGGGATGACCACCCCCCTTCCCCACCGTAGTGGAAGGGTTGGTGGCAGATGGGAGGGGAAATTGTTCATCCCATGACAATGTGTGCTGGGGAGGGACCTAGAATAAAGTTTTATTTTGTGCTCAACAGATTTTTTTTTAGATGATCCTGCCACAGCGTGATAATTGTTCTTAATAGTGATGGGCGCCATCCTTTCAATTCGGCCCTCAACCGCCGGCACGCCGCACCCCCTCAGCCGTCTACACAAGTGTTGTATGGCAAATTGCTTAGTGTCTCTACCCCGCTACGCTGGTAGGCATCCAGAACCACCAAATATTTATGTGTTCGAAACCCCCGTCGGAGCATTATTACAAGGCCTGTCTGTGCGATGATGGTAATGTACGCCTAGAATTAGTCTAGGGACTTGTATATACATCCCCTTCGCGAGTGGGTGGCATAAGATGTACACGTAGGTGTTAACACAGGATATATTACATAAAATGGGCCAGAGCATAGCAAACAGCTTCTAGCCAGAACAACTTCAGGACTGGTGGGCAATATACACCGTTGCGGCAATGGTACTTAAGTCCCATCTAGGTAGTTGCATTGTTTGGATATACCGGACACTATCCATGAGCCTTTCCTCTCTACATCAACCCTCAACTCCTGCTAATTCGGCCCGGCGCTGTAGCACCGGTATCACTAAGATACAGATGTCGAAATTACTGGATATTGTTCTGCACGAGGTTTATAGCCACTCTTGGCCGATATTAATCACAACATATCACCCGCTATGTATAGAGATGTCTCGTTGAACCCTAAGGCCATCCAATCTCGGAAGGTTCGAGACAAAGCTACGGGCCGACCCGTTTCGTCTGCAATACTATGGGAAGGCCCATGCTGCCATGTATAGGAAGCATTTGGCAGCTGTAAGACAAGACTGGTCTAGCTTTTGTACTACTACAAAGTTTCTATCCGATTGGTTTCCCCACAATGAACTGCCCCACTTTCGTGATACCACCTCGTTCTGCTCTGCAGATCTCCTTGCATGGATATACAAACTCCCGCAGAGTCCTCCTGCACTTTATTGTACCGAACTGTCTCTTTTTGTCATTCCTGCACGCACAAGCAACATGTGAGCTAGGAATTCGGTATCACAGCAGCGCTTGAGCCACGGTTGAGTGGAGAAATCAAGCGATGTCTCACGACATTGTGTTGAGTCCGAACACTAACTGCAGATACACGGGACTTGCTGCTACTTTAAGATGTAATTATTTGCAACACCACGTGGCGAGTAATCCACTCCCATATTCTACTACGTGCTGACTAGCTCGAGAAAGTTGATCAGCCGACTTTGGGCTATGCCAATACATTGTCTGGCACTGCGGATAAATCATAAACTACCCATTCGGATAAGCTTGTTCATCTGCACGGAACCGCCGATAGATTATTAATCTGTTCAGGTAGTACTCTAGGCAACTTACCGGTACTTTAGATCACCTTAGTTTCCATAATAGGTAGTACGAGTGCAATCCTTAGTCGTATTTATATGCCTCTGCCTTTGCCGTCATGCCCAAGTTCTCCAACCCCAATAGCAACCATGTACTCTCGTTCAATTCTCGTCTTTCTCACTACTGCTTTATCGTTCATTAATGCATCTCCCTTTCCTGGTGTCGTCATTGAGCGCGGAGATTTGAAAGCCTCATACGACTACATAGTCATTGGTGGAGGGACCTCCGGGCTTGTGGTGGCCAATCGATTGACCGAGGACCCTAAAAGTAAGCCGTGTCCCCAATTCCGCCCGGCGGCTAGAAGCTAACAACTTTCTTTATCAAGAATCCGTGCTTGTCATCGAAGCCGGAAAACTGTATTACCAGTCACTTACTCCCCGACTCAATAAGCTGACTTCTGCACTCCAGCATCCCTGATGACCAGGCCGATGAGATCTTGATCCCCGGTTATGTTAGTAAGGCGATGATAGATCCTGCCTACCAATGGGGGATAACATCACAGCCCGTTCCGACATTGAACAACAAAACATGGCCCGTTGATTCCGCCAAAATCGTTGGTGGTGGTAGTGCTATAAATGGAATGTTCTTCGACCGCGGTTCAAAGGAAGACTACGACAGCTGGGAGAAACTCGGCAATAAAGGCTGGGGATGGGAAGGATTGGAGCCTTATTTCAAAAAGAGCGAGACTTTTCATCCGCCAGACCCGGAACAGGCTAGAGAATTCGACATTGAGTATGATCCTGAAGCACACGGGTACACTGGCCCTATTCAGGCTGCATTCCCGAACTTCATATACCCGCAGCTGAGTGCGTTGTCCAGACATCGCATAGTAGCTATTTCACGGCTAACATGGAGTAGAAGCGATTAAGGACGCCATGAGGAAGTTTGGAATCCCGAATCCTCTAGACGGCACAAATGGCGATGCTATAGGAGCACTTTGGGTCTCCAATGCTATAGATCCCAAGTCTCAAACCCGCTCGTATGCGAAAACTGCATATCACGACGTTGCAGCACGAAGGAGCAACTACCATCTCCTCACTCAACAGCAAGTGACCAAGATCTTGTTCGACGCAAAGAAGAAAGCCACCGGTGTTATCGTACGGACTATTTACTCCCTTCTGACATGAGACAATTTTAACGTATGCAGTTCTCGGCCGGAGCTGATGCCGTTCGAAGGAAAGTCTCCGCTAAAGCCGAGGTTATCCTAGCCGCAGGCGCAATCCACAGTCCGAGGCTACTACAACTCTCGGGTATAGGTCCTAAGGCTCTACTGAAGGCGCACGGGATCCCCGTGATTGAGGACCTGCCTGGTGTAGGCTCAAACTTCCAAGACCACGCAGCAATAATCAACATGCCAAATTATACTGTCGTCATTCCCGAGCCCTACATTGACCCGGCAATAATGCAGAACGCTACATACAACGCACAAGTGTTAGCTGAATACAAAGCTAACCGGACTGGCCCATACACCGCCGGTGTTGGAAATGGCGCCTCGTTTCTCCCTCTGCCACTCATAGCCCCTCTCACGTACAAGTCCCTCATCAAATCCGCCCGCAAATCCCCGAGTTCAACTTATCTACATCCCTCGGCCCACTCAAGCGTCATTGCCGGATTCACCAAGCAGAAAAAAATCCTCCTCGACTCATTCGCAACTTACAAGGTGGCGGTGGACGAGTTTATAGTTGATGCCAATATTCTACCGATCGTCGCACTGATAAAACCACTCTCCCGCGGGATTATCGGGATTGGTAGTGCGGATCCATTCGCAGACCCAGAGGTTGAATGGCGCACCATAACCGATCCAATAGATCTAGCCATCCTCGTTGAGAGTGTCAAGTTTGCGCGCTTGTTCATGGCCAGCGATGTACTAGACGAGTTCAAACCGGTCGAGACGTATCCCGGGGCAGATGTTGTTTCAGACGAGGCGTTGGCAAAAGAGGTGGTTAAGGCCCTGGTCCCGACTTTCATGCACCCGGCTTGCAGTTGCGCTATGATGAAGAGGGAGTTGGGCGGCGTGGTGGATGATAAGTTGAAGGTGCATGGGGTAGAGGGATTGAGGATTGTAGATGCAAGTGTCATGCCGCTCATTCCCGGTAGCCACTTGTCGAGTACTGTATACGCTGTTGCGGAGAAGGCGGCAGATATCATCAAGGGAATATAGGGGAGCGGGAGGCGGTCAAGTTTGGATTGTGGATGGGGCGTTGCAAATGGACATAATTTCTGTTTAGGCCTATATCTATGAATTTGATGCTTTTTGAAAGCTTATTAGAGTGTACGGTAGTTCTGCTCAGGGTTGTAAGCGAATCCAAAGGAACTTTATTATAGAAGCCTCTGGTTGGTCGGATATAACTATGAGATTGATGGCAAACCGTGAAGCAAACAAACCCCGCACCCAGTTAAGCTCGTAGGCCATTCCCAGGTTCACCCGTTTTATGCTCATGCAGTGTGGTGATGCGCGAAAGACGAGGGTCGTCAACTATTAGGTTTCACATTTCCGAGACTCAATAGGTACGCAATGGCATCATAGAATGTAATCTCTGGTCTCTGATTTGACCATCTTGCTATCATTTTCTACTGGGATTCCATCGGGTGCCCTGCATAATTGCCACGCTAATCTCATCTGTGCACAGAACCCGTTAAGCTCTCTTGAAGGCCTTTGGCTTGAAACCATTGATTACATTGCAGCTGCAATAGAGTCTAGACCCGCAGAATTCCTACGCGCTCGGTATACAAACAGGTGTGATATAGCAATAAGAAAGGAACACTCTCCCTGAACTATCTCTGCATATTCTGTAATCTCCTATAAATGTGGAATAAGATCAAACTAGATTAAAATATTTTTTCTAGGGCTCGAATATATGCAAGCCACGGCGCTTTGTGATAATTGAAGTAGATTCCAATTTCGACCTGTCTAGTAGATGGAGCTTCACCGAAGTCAGCTATGCCAAAAGAAAACACATGGGAAGTCGCACTGCTAGCTTGTATTAATATTGATGAGAAGAGGTATTTTTATTCTAGATGATAGAGCACGGCCGGGCCACGACTGAAGGCATCGGAGGGGTGAGTGCTCATGGTGGTATCTGAATTGCTTGTAGGAGCCACAAATCAAGTATTTCCATGTTATAAGCTGGATAGCGTATTGTCGAGTGTTGAAAATTGCACTCTGTGAATACCAAACGTGCACTTCTCGGATGCTCAGCACCCTTTCTTTAGCCGATCCGTACTGGAAAAGTTACTATACTCAGTGGAATGATCGAGACAACAAGAAGGTTATGGGGGAGAGTGCAGTTTTTTCGGGGAGCGTGGTGGTTGCGACTTTGCCGTGTGGGAGTTAATTTCGGGGCTTCGGGTTTTGTCAGATTCTTGGGGTCTTTGAGTTTTCATTTGCGCGGAAGCGGCTACGGAGGGGAAAACTGTATTTTAATATGCCATGGCCGCCAGCGGCCGAATGCAAAATGATTACAACAACAACAACAACTTCTCAGATGCTGGATAGAATGTTGAACATAGGTGAAATGGGAGGTTAATATCTACATCGACGTCCTAACTAACCATTCCACATTGAACACCATGTATGCACAAGCTCATACGTTATGCAACCGTTAATTGCACACCATTTCAACCTTCTTTCGCCGACGCGGCAAGATCTGAGATTGTGACAGCTTCCAGCCAACGGGAAGCTTGAATATATAACGCAGGGCATCTCCCAAGTCTTTGAACATCTCCTAGGCTGCCCACAGCTTAACAGGACATACTTTCTTGTTTCTTTCCTTTGTTGCTTATCTTTTACTAGAGACATGACTATCGTCAATTATTATTACCTTATATTAGAGAGATCTATCACGCATTGTGATTATTTACATTGTGATCCTTTACCAGCTCAATCACTCGTCCAACGTTAGTAATGACCTACCAGATCCAGAAAGGCATCCCTGCTGCTACACTACTCAAAAGTAAACAATCCTCCAGACTAATCTTGAACGTACGTTGATTTCCGCTAGCCAGTTCAGGAGGAAATGCCTCAAACTTAAGTCTTTTGTTTATGTTTTCCAGATTGTAGTTTAGCGGAAGTCGGTTGGCCAATGAGAGCACGATTGTACGTACGTTCGGAGACCCCTGTCGGACATATTATGTCCTGAACTTACGGCTCCGAACATACTTACCAACTCACTATCCCCTTGAAAGCCTTAGTACAACTTCTTGCCCCTCACAACGGCACTAAATACGTTCGTTCGAGATAAGTCTGGAGGTGCAGAACCTCGATAATCACCCCTCAACACAGCACCAAATCCTGCCGCCTATGCAACCCTCTCCGCGAGTGCTCCAAGATCCGATATCAGTACCACCATTCCTACCATCCACTCAAAAAACTCAAAAAACTCAGAAGCCATGCAAAGCCGCCCAAAGGCTCGATTTACTCCTGGCCTACGCACACATCTGCACTGCCATCTGCGCCAACTTTTGCACTGCGTACACTCTAGCAGCGGCATGTGTTGAGTTCTCACACCTTCTTAGCAAAGTATGGGCGCTGTGATCTGCATCTTAACAGCTGAGATGTCTCCGGTATTCGTCCTGAACCAACATGCTGTGGATAACTTTGAGGAGCTCGTACAGATCGGGTTGTTTGGGTACTATGGTGCCGTGCTGGGATATGGGGGGTCTAAGGGAGGGGTTTAATTTCTAGTCTTTAGTTGTAGGGTCATAGTATAGATAGTACATAAAAGTATGTATGTATTCTACCTATCACTCCTGGAATTCAAATTCTTGTTACAATTCCAATAGCAAGTGTCTTCGAATAAGTCGACAGTGTTTACGAGATCTAGACGCCAGTATACAGGGAATATTCTTCATATATACATACATTCTGAGAGAATAACCTGACCAGCAAGCGCAGGCCCATCCAAGAGATAGAGTTGGGCTAGGGATCCGCCAACTACCCTCCGAGAAAGCAGCCTTTCACCTGTTACCATCCAATAGAGAGTTTGTGCTATCGGGCCAGCTCCAAAATTCCTGGCTTTGTCGATTTTGAGATTTTATAATACAGCAACCAAGTGCACTCCCTCCTTCAGAGCTGACAGTGGGCCAATCCAGGCCCCATAGATGTTTGGCACAGCTTCTTAACGTCTTTGTAAGACTTCTTGGTTTTGGAGCAAACTCTCTAATATATACTAACACTTCTCTAAAGTGTCAACAGGAGCCGCGGTGTCGGAGGAAAGTATTGGTAATCCATAGCTACAAGTTGCCCAAGATCTAGAGGGTGTAAGCGTTAACCTCCGGATCTTTCTCTAGGTGGTGTGTCAGGAAAGAAGTTACCGATGTTACCCAGAAAGCATATGGCATAGATTGGCATCATAGAATCTCACCTTAATCTATGATAGGATGTGATTTTACACCGTTTTCATTCTTTTCTTAACCTCCGTTTCTAAGCTATGAATTATCCGATTCATAGTGGGTATGGCAATCTCTTACGCGGAGTCTGGATGGTGAAATTCAACTCGCCTAGTCAGCAACCATATTGGGTGTGGACAACGAGCGGTTCTTTTTCTCGGGATCTACGAAATCCAGCCCGCCGATGACAAGACGATGATTATCATTCATCCTGACTTTTTTACCGAGTCCAGCGCGGTTCGCATGCCCCACCACAAGATCCAAGTCGCTCCGCTTCTGCGTAAATCTGTCACATCGTCTTGATCCCTTGAGCGCAGCTCCATTTCTCTAACCGTCTACAAATTCCCCAGAAATTTCCGCGGGCTAGCGGAGCTACGGAAAAGCACTTCCTTACATAGGTAGCTCGTCGTCGTGCTGCCAACTCAGAAGCTTAGATTAGGCTAAGTAAGCGGCCGGTAGTATCATCTGCCGCGGGATCATTGCGGGCGTTGGGTTGTGATCGTGGTAAATATATTATAGCACTGTACCTAATCCCGGGACGTTAAGAGCTTCATATGTGCGAGGTGCTTTTGTGTAGTTCGTACTCCTGGCAAATTGCAATTGGTGTAATGTAGGTTCTGGATGATTGTGTTCCTAAACTGATATAGGATCGTGAAATGTAAATGGAAAGGAAGAACTGGTTCACAAGTAATCGAACACAGTACATAGCTGTTCCCCAATAACATGCAGCTTAACATGTCGACGTCGATCACAGCCGGCACGGAACAAAGTGCCGCCGATCCAAAAACTGCCCATTGGATACCTCAGTATCCCCATAATTCACGACCGAGCTTCCCCGCTCGGCCGTAACTGCCGTCTCCTTCTGATTCGCAGGTTTGATAAAGCCAATTCTAATCTTCGATAGTGGAGATTTCAAGTATCGACAATTCTAATCTCTTCATTCATCGCTCATAAGACTAAGTAGTAAAGAAAACACCAGCCCCCAAACAAGAAAGACCTTTTCCAAACTCCTTAAAACAACAAAGCAAAAAGAATCTAGCATTTCAGCAGCAGCTCGCTAACCCACCAGTCAGTCGAAAATATACAGCAGAGATAGGTATGTCGGGTGGTGTGTGAGTGTAACTTCTAATCAGTTGCAAAGAAAAGGGTATATCGTCCGTCTCCTCCGGCATTGTTGAAAACCGCCTTCCCCTCTCAATCTATGCAGCATCCCCATTGCCGCTCCCTATGCAGTCTCCTTCATATCCCTAAACGCCTTACTACTCATCTCCAGCACCGCCTCAAACCCCATGCGTCCCCTCTGCGCATTCTGCCCAAACCTTTCCACACTCCACTCCTCAACCTTTGCACACACCCTCGAGAATGCACCGTAAGCCGTGATCTGCGCGTCCTGCGTAAACAGCGTCCTCCCCTCCGGATCCTCCGGGTGTGGTGAGTACATGACGGTCTCCTGTACTGAGACGATGTTTGAGCCCGTCAGGTTCACGGAGTGGAGGGTGACGGTTTGTGTCGTTGGGTCGACTTCGGAGACTTCACGGACGTAGGAAACTTCGGCGCCGGTGAGCTTCAGGAGCCAGCGTGGCGCGCTCTGTTTACAGGTGATGAGACGTTCGGAGCGGAGCTGGGGGTGTTAGCTGGGGAGACAGGAGGGGATGGGAGCGGAGGGGACGAACAATGCCGGAAGCTGGATCGACAGAGCGGGAGAGGGTGTCGACGGCTATAACGTGGGTGGATTGAGTATTCCAGGCACAATATTTGCGCCAGTTTGCGATTGAGACGTTGCGCCAGGAGTAGTTGAAAGTGCAATTGTTCTCAAAGACTCTCATGACGTGTTGATGTGAGTGTCGTGTACTGTCGTGTGTGGGGGGAAGGAATGGGGAAGGACAAGAATCTGCGGGAGTTCTGGGCAGGATTTCGGGGGTTCGGCTGCAGGCGCGCTCGAAAACCGACGACAGGAGCGAGCGACGAGAAATCTTTGGCGATGGGCTTGCCTTGATCCAGCCATGGGAGGCGATCCAACCGGAGCGAGGATGTCCAGTGCAGCGCCTGTCCGCTATCTTGTTGTCCGAAAGGTGGTAATGGCAAAACCCATCCCAGCGCATGCGTGAGCTGGAACATTCCTGAATTGCGTGCCTTCGAGTGTGTTGGTTGAAGCCGATCGTTCAATCCGGCCTCTCGAAGACCCCAACTTGCAATGAATTCCGATCGGTCGAAGGTTAGGGTTCTCTTCTCCGTAGCGTACTTACCCGGCGCCAGTTTTTTACCCCACCGTCATTCCATGCCGCATCTCGAGTCTTTCAAAGCCACAACCACAAACTTCCCACCCAGCGACCAGACACCACCCTCCCAACATCCACAATGCCGTCAGCTGCGGTCCACCCCTCGACCGGCTTCACCGCCGTGATCCTCTGCGGCCCCGGCACATCCCTGCACCCCTTCACCGGCGCCGACAAAGACGACCTCCCCAAGGCGCTCCTCCCAATCGCAAACAAGCCGATGCTGCACTACCCGCTAGAATGGTGTGAGCGCGCGGGCTTCGACTGTCAGTTCCTCTCCCCTTCCCTCATCCCCGCTGACCAATGTAGCAATCCTCGTCCTAACCCTAACCGAGCACCACGCGGCAATCCAATCCTTCCTCCGCTCGCACCGAATCCAAAAGACACCCCTCTACGTTAACGCCGAAGCCTGTTCCTCCCTCAACGACAACCTCGGCACTGCCGACGTAATCCGTATTGCACACAAGAAGGGCTGGCTGAACTCCGACTTTGCTGTTATCCCCTGCGACCTCGTCACCACTCTCGACGGCAGCAAACTCGCGGAGTTGTGGATGACGATGCAGGCAGGGTTCGATGCTGATTTGGGACGAAGATCACGGAAGTACCGGAGCGCTGGGGACGGGGAGGACGGACGCCGCGGCGGGATGGTGGTGTGCTACGAGACTATGGGTGAGGGTGCCATCAAGGGACAGGAAACCGACTTCCTTATTACCGCACCCGTCGGAAACCCCTCCGCCTGCTCTGGCCTCCCCGACGGCGACGTCGGAATCCTACTCACTTCTGCCCCCTCCCACGCGTTAAAGGATATCTCTGAACTCCCACTCCGACATGGAATGATTAAGAAACACCCGTCGCTAACCTTACACTCCACCCTCCGGGACTCAGGGATCTACTTCCTCCCGCACTGGATCCTAAAATTCCTCGACCGCAACCCACGCCTCAACTCACTCCGCGAAGACGTCCTTCCCTGGCTCGCAAAAGCTCGGTGGCAGAACAAACGTCTTGCCGAGAAACTCGGCTTGCTGGAGATCCTGAGTGCGGGCGGGGACACAGATGATACCGAGGACCCGCCGCAAGAGGAGTATGATGTCGGCTCTATGAGCACCACGCGGAAACGCCGCCCCGAGACACCGGCCGACACCACCGTCCCCCCGATCACAACGTACTTCCCCTCCCCGTCTGCGCCCTTATTCATGCGCCGCGTCGACACCGTGCACTTATACCACTTCACCTGTCTCGCCCTCGCCAAGAGTGATCCCTCACAACCATCGGTAATCAAAATCGACCCCTCCTGTACCCTCGGCGAAAAGGCGATCGTCACAGGAATGGACTGTCTAGTAGCCGACAGAGTCAGTATCGGCGCGAAAGCGGTGGTGAAGAAGTCGGTTCTTGGCTCTGGATGCGTTGTGGGTAAGGGGGCGAGGTTAATGGGGTGCGTATTGATGGATGGCGCGATGGTCGGGGAGAACGTAAAGCTGGAGGGGTGCACGATCGGACGTAAGGCAACGGTGGGAAAGAAATGTGTGCTGAAGGATTGCGAGATCGAGGATATGTTTGAGGTTGAGGATGGGAGTAAGTACTGCTATATCCTGGGAAAGGGAGGGAGTGCTGACGATATGCACAGCCGAGGCGAAGAGCGAGCGGTTTGTGGCGTTTAGTGCCGAGGAGGAGGAAGAGGGGTCAGTGGGCAGCGACGGCGATAGCAACCACGACGAGGATCGCTCGGACGATGACGCCGCCGCCTACGATGACGCCGCCGCCTCCGATGACGACGATGAGGATACAGTCAAGGCGTATAGCGATGACGAGAAACAAGCTAGCTAGGGAAAAGTGTGGGATTGGCGCTGGGCGTTTTGCGTTTCGAATTTCTACTTAGATGGGCTAGATGATTGCGTTTCTAGATAACCTCATTCGCGCACTGTGGTTGATATCTCCGCTAGTGATTATTCTACATGCGTCGTCCCGGGGTGCATCTTATTCCGCATATCCGCATAGCACGTGGCGTAAGCCACCAGCGCCACATGTTACTCACCGGTATATTACTGTGCATTATTGGAGTATACGTAGCAAGTGCAAAGTAGAGGGGAGTAAGGAGTAAGGAGTAAGGAGTAAGGAGTAAGATAGAGAGCGAGGGTGCATTTAATAATTAATTGGCTTGGGGGGAGGGGGTGTCATGCAAATTAGTACAGTGCCGAAAGGTGGTAAAGGACGACGGTCTATGTCCAGACGAGTACCAATGAGAGCGCTAAGACAGTCAGCCGCGCTACATGGGACGGCATCCGCCGTGCACGGGGCGGGGAGACGAGTGATATCGATATGCATAGTCAGATCAACGGGCGCAAACCAATGTCAACCTTAAATGATGCGTTCGGGACAGGTGCCACCGCGGTAAGCGAATGATACTGCATTATCTTGTGTAGAAGGAGCAGCCCCGAACCTGTGGCTAGGATCGCGACGTCAGGCAGTTCCTTAATACAAATAGCGAGGAGACTGACGCAGAGTCAGATGGAGCGCGGGCCCCAAAGTGATATCATGTCCTGTACTCCTTGGCCAGACTTTGGCCAGCGAATCTACGCAAAATGAGAATAAACCGCAAGAAAAGTGATACCGTAGCTATATGATAGAGGCGAGTCATGGGTTGTTGTGGTGGTAGGTTGTTCCTTATACACATACTGGGGAGACACTGATGCAGAGTCAGATCAATATCGAGCAGGTGTAGTGCTATCGTAGCCTTGGCTATCGAATCAACCCTAGATCCGCGGTGTGCTATGGCGGACAAGCTTGCGAGTGACCACATCCAATAATGCAGTAAAACTGTGGCTGAATGGTCATGACTGGATCGTACGATTCTTATACACGTACTAGCGAGACCTGATGTGGAGTCAGATCGACGCTGGCCGGCGAATAAACCCCAAATTATGCATTAGAAACGTTCGAAATGTCAAATGAGAATGGCTGCAGGGAGGGGTTCGCGATACTAACGCAGTGTCAGCTCAGATCAGTATCGAGGAGGTGTAGTGCTATAGCATCGTATCCCTTGGCCAACGCTCAAACTAATCTAGATAGGGCATATCGGGGAAGGTGATGCTCGTAGTCCACCCCGGTGAGGTAAAAGAGTGTGAGGCAAGGATTTCATAGCGGCGCATCAAGTGGGTCAAGACGTCAACCCATTACACTTACCGAGGGCACCAGATCGGCTAGAGACTCGACCTTGCGAGACGAAGGCGGGATATGATACCAGCGAAGCTCTGGCGAGGACCTAGAACTACGTGGGCCGGTGAGTCAACGTTAACCCCGGATGATGCGGTCGAAACGAGTGCCACCACGGTAGCGCGAAAGACGCCGATGCAGAGTCAGATATATGGAGTGCGGGTTCAAAAATCAGGTGCTGCACTTGCAAGCCTGTTTTAGAATATCCGGGGGACGGGTGATATCGCGGTATGTGGGGAGGAAGCATATCGCATCAATTCGTGTATAAGAATCAGCTAAAGTTGTGGCTAAATGACAAGTGAACCACAGTTCTTCGTGGCGTTAGGCAATTCCTTATACACGTACTAGCGAGACTAGACGCCGATGCTGTTTCAGATCAATGTCAAAGAGGTGCAATGCTATGGCAACCTTGCCAATCGAATGATTCCACCGTATGCTGTGGCGGACGAATGACCGCATCCAATAATGCACTAGAACTGTGGCTGAATGGTCATGACTGGATCATGAATTTCTTATACACATACTAGCAAGACCCTGATGCGGGGTCAGATTAATATCGAGGAGGTGCAATGCTATGGCACTCTAGATCTTGGCATTGAATCAACCCCAGATAATGCGTTCGAAGGTATGCTATGGCAGACGAGCCAATAATACACTAAAACTGGTTGAATGGTCATGACTGGGCCACAGTTTCGTATACACCGGTCCTATGCAGTGTCAGATAAATATCGGGGAGATGGGAGCAGAGGAACGCACCCAGGGCTGTGTGTAATACCTCTTTCTTTGACATCATTAGTAGTGAAGCAGACGGCAGTGGTTCATCTCTTGATGTCAGACTAGCGAGGAATTCATGGCTGCGTATAGAGATTGGGAATCATGCAAAGCTCGGTGCGCGGCTGGGGGACGAACTCGAGCGCGAGTGATACCGCAAGACGCTTATGCGGAGTCAGATCAACCGCGCGGACCCAAGTTCATGTGGTATACTCCCTGGCCAGCGATCAACCCACAGCCAGTTAAGCTCGTGGTTCATCTCTCGATACCACCGGTGAGGTAAAGAACATTGGGGGCGTGTGGCGAGGATTTATAGGCTCTATCAAATACGGCACAGAGACTGGGTATGTTGCAGAAAGAAGCCAACTCATTGCACTTTCCAATCAACTGGCCTCAGCATGAAATATGCGTGATCAATAAACCTCACTCAGCAAGAGGTTGGTGCAAATTGACCGGGTTCAATTTGTTTTTTTGTAATCGTATTACATTCGACCGCATGTATATCACGATTTCCGGGTCTATCATCTTTCTACTCTTTGCCCTGTCCATATCTATATAAATTGCCCATCCTCCACCACTCCAACCGTGGATACGCAACAGTGGGAGACTGCCCGTGGGGGATTAGGATTGGAATTGGAGGGTTGGGATTGGAGGACTGGAAGACTGGAGGGTTGGAGGAGTGAAAGATTGGAGGATTGGAGGACTGGAGGGTTGGAGGAGTGAAGGATTGGAGGACTGGAGGACTTGAGAGTTGAAGGAGTGAAGGATTGGAGGATTGGAGGACTGGAGGACTGGAGGACTGGAGGACTGGAGGACTGGAGGACTGGAGGACTGGAGGACTGGAGGACTGGAGGACTGGAGGACTGGAGGACTGG
>Ga0307512_10004484_pt1 | contig 15284 bp, 17 predicted proteins | sample 14_EM_MG_FD_200267 | JGI IMG/M metagenome (GOLD analysis project Ga0307512, IMG submission 200267) | Populus trichocarpa ectomycorrhiza microbial communities from riparian zone in the Pacific Northwest, United States - 14_EM | ecosystem: Host-associated > Plants > Roots > Unclassified | place... | reverse complement strand
CCTCGGGGAGCCGGCGGAACTTCGAGTTGATGGGTTCGAGCAGCAGGAGCGACCCGACGACGATCAGCGCGACCCCGCCGACCGCGAGCCAGGTCAGCGTGCGCACATCGCCGTCGAGCCGCAGGGCGTGGATGACGCCCAGGACGAGCACGGCGATCGCGAGGATCGGCATGGTCGGGTCCATCCGGTACAGCGAGCGGCGGAAGTCGACGGCCCGGGGCACGGGGTCGAGCCGCCGCCACACAGGGATGCGTTCCCAGGCGATCGTGGTGATGGCGCCGGTCCAGATCCCGCTGAGCACGACGAGGGCGATCTCAACCATGACTACTCCGATGTAGCGCGATGCGGAACAGTAGACCTCATCGTGCGACCATCGGGCAAGCATCAAAAACCGGACCCCGAGAAGAAGGGTCCGGTATGGACGAACTGCCGCTAGACGATGGAGCCGGTCAACTCCTTGGCGGTGCGCATGGTCGCCGCCGCCACCCGGTCGATCCACGCCTGGTCGACCCGGGACCGCGGGCCGGTCACGACGAGCACCGCCCGGACCTTGCCCTGACGGTCTTTGACGACCGCACCCACCGCGCTGACGTCGTTCTCGCTCTCGGCCTCGTTGATGCCGTAACCGCGCAGCCGCACCTGTTCCAACTGTTCGCGCAGCGCGGTCAGCGAGGTGATCGACTGCCCTGTGGGGGCCGGCAGCGTCTCGGACGGGTACAGCGCGGCCAGTTCCTGCTCGGTCAACTCGGCCAGCAGGGCCTTGCCGCCGGCCGTCGCGTGCGCGGGAAGCGTCCAGCCCACCCGGGAGCTGGTCTTCAGGACCTGCTCACTCTCCACGCTCTCGACGTACAGCACCTCGGTCCCACGCAGGGTGCCCAGGTGCACCGTCTCGCCGGTGGTGTCGCGCAGCCGCACCAGGGCGCCGTAGGACAGGGCCCGCACATCCATGTTCTGCACGACAGCGAGCCCGATGTCCACGAGCGCGGACCCGGCCCGGTAGCCCTTCGAGTGCTCGTCCTGCTCGACGAAGCCGTGGTGGTTGAGCGTGGCCAGCATCCGGTGGACGGTCGACCGGGACAGCCCCATCTCCCGACTGACCTGGTTGACCCGCAACAGTTCCCGGTCCTCGAACAGCCGCAGCAACCGCAGCACGTTGTCGACGGCGCCGATCAGCCCGGCGGGGCGATCGGAGGGTTCGGGAGTCACGGAGAGCAGGTTATCGCGCACGAATCAACCCCTTGAACTCGCTGACCTTTGGTCGCATAATCCGAGACACTGTTCCGCATCGTGACACATTGGAGTGTGTGATGTCACTCTTCCTCGGTCTGCACCAGGCGCCCGGGCTGTCGCCAGAAGAGATCGCCGGCTATGGGCCCGAGGTGGCGCAGGGGGTCCACGCCACCTTCAAGCAGTTGCTCGTCAACACCACCGAGGGCTTCATCGTCACGCTGTACGAGGCCACCGACCGCGACGACGTGGAGAAGGAGTTCGAACGGGTCGGCTTCCCGTTCGACTCGATCACCGAGATCGACTTCACGCTGGACGCCGAAGGCCTGACCCAGTTGGTCAACCATGGGTGACCCCGTCACCGTGCGGTTCCGCGGCGACTGGGGACAGGCCAACATGCACCGGATCTGCGGTTGGCTGGCCCAGGAGATGGGCGACCGCCTGCCCACGGGCTCCCAGTTCGCGATCTGGTCCGGCCGTGGTGGACAGGACCAGGTCGACGCGCTGCTGGCCGGCGAGGTGGACATCGCGATCGTCACGCCGACCGCCGCGGTCCGCGTGCTGTTCGGCGATCACGACGAGCTGCGCTGCCTCGGCGTGATCGGCCAGCGCGACCGGCTGGTCGTGGCCATCGACGCCACGCTGCCCGCGAAGACCGTGGCGGAGCTGGACCAGGTGACGGTCGCGACCTCCCCCGACGACGGGGTGAACCTCATCGGTTACCTCGCCCACCGGGTGCTGCGGGACGCGGGAAAGCTCACCTTCGACTACCACGAGCGGCCCTTCCCGGCCATCCGCCGCTTCGCCGAGGGCAAAGCCGACGTCCTCGTCCACGAGGCGATCATGATGCCCACCTGGCAGCGCATCGCCGACCGCCGCCCGGTCCGCTACCTGGCTCTCGAGGAGCCCGGCTGGCCGGCCGCCACGGTCGAGGCGGGTTACCTGCCGGGTCTGACCGAGGATCTGCGGACGCTCGACTTCTCCGACTTCGCGGTGCTGTGCCGGGCGGACCTGTCCGACGAGATCGCCGGGCTGGCCACGTGGTGCATGGTGAAGACGCGCCGGGCGCTGGAAGTCCAGTACGCGCACATCCCGCCCGAGCGGTCTCCGGTCACCTACCCGCTCGTCCCCGCGGACATGGCCAGGACGCCGATCCCGCTGCATCCCGCCGCGGCGAAGGTCTACGCCGAGCCGGACGGCGTCGTGGACGACGCGCTGATCTGGAGCTGACCATGCCGGACACCGATCTGCTGATCGTCGGCGCCGGGCCGGCCGGGCTGTTCGCCTGTTTCTACGCCGGCCTGCGCGGCCTGCGGGTCATGCTGCTCGACAGCCTGCCGCAGCTGGGCGGCCAGGTCGCGGCGCTCTACCCGGACAAGACGATCCTCGACATCGCCGGCATCCCGACCGTGACCGGCCGGGAGCTGGTGGACGGCCTCATCAAGCAGGCGCGGCTCGCCGGCCCCGAGATCGTGCTCGGCGAGCAGGCCATCGACCTGGAGAAGGACGCTGACTCAGTCACCGTCGCCACTTCTTCTGATCGGCGGATCCGTGCCGGCGCGATACTGGTCACCGCTGGGATCGGCGGTTTCACCCCGAAACCTCTCCCCGCGCTGGCGGGCTACCGCGGACGGGGAGTGCACCACGTGGTGGCGGCCCCGGCGGAGTACGCCGGCCGGCACGTCGTCATCGTCGGTGGCGGCGACAGCGCGGTCGACTGGGCCAACACCCTGGTCGGTCACGCCCGGTCGGTCACGCTCGTCCACCGCCGCAAGCACTTCCGCGCCCACGCCCGGTCCCTCGCAGCTCTCCACGCGTCGAACGCCGACGTGCTCGTCGGCTGCGAGGTGACGGCGGTACACGGCCAGGACGACCTTGAAGGCGTCACCCTCAACACCACGACCTACCGCCGTGCGGACGTGCTCATTCCCGCGCTCGGGCACACCGCGTCGCTCGGGCCGTTGCGGAACTGGGGCATCGGCATCCGGGACCGGCACATCGAGGTCGGCACCGACATGGCGACCTGTGTGGACCGGGTCTACGCCGCCGGCGACGTCACCGACTACCCGGGCAAGGTCCGGTTGATCGCCGTGGGGTTCGGCGAGGCCGCCACCGCGGTCAACAACATCGCGGTGCGGCTGCGTCCCGGCGAGGAACTGTTCCCAGGCCATTCGACGGAAAGGGACGTGTCATGGCCTACGTGATCAACGAAGCCTGCGTCGACGAGCTCGACGGGTCCTGTGTGGACGCCTGTCCCGTCGACTGCGTCTACGAAGGACTCACCAAGCGCTACATCAACCCGGCCGAGTGCATCGACTGCGGCGCCTGCCTGCCCGAGTGTCCGGTCGACGCCATCACCGCGCCCAAGGAGAGCGATCCCGTCTGGATCAAGGACAACGCCGAGTTCTTCAGCCTGCCCCTGCCTGGCCGTACCGAGCCGCTTGGTGAGCCGGGCGGCGCATACGGCACCGGACCGGTCGGCGTGGACACCCCACTCGTGACAAGCCTGGCGAAGGAGTGAGCATGCTGTTGGTCATCGGCGGCGGCATCGGCGGCATGACCACCGCTCTCGCCGTCGCCCAGGCGGGATTCGACGTCCACGTGGTCGAGCAGTCGCCGGAGTTCGGCGAGATCGGCGCCGGGATCCAGCTCGCACCGAACGCGCTGCGCGTCCTGGACCGCCTCGGCCTGCTGCCCGCGCTCGACGAGGTGTGGGTGCGGCCCCACAACATCGTCTTCCGGCACACCGACACGGGCAAACACCTCGGCACGATCGACCTCGGTCCCGCCTTCCACCGCCACTTCGGCCAACCCTACGTCGTCCTGCACCGCGGTGACCTCCTCGACACCCTACTGGGCGCCTGCCGGGACAACCCGCGCATCACCCTCGAAGCCGGTCGCGAGGTGGTGGACGTCCGCGAGGACGGCCAGACGTGGTTCGCCGACGGCACGGGCCTGCGTGCCGACGGCGTGGTCGGTGCCGACGGCCTGTGGTCCCGCACCCGCGCGCTGGTGTCGGACGACGAGCCGATCTGCTCGGCGTACGTCGCCTACCGGGGCACGGCCCCGGCGACGGAGTCCGATGTGGACGACGAGGTCATCTGGATCGGGCCGGGCAAGCACATCGTGCAGTACCCCATCCGGCGCGGCGAGCTGCGCAACCAGGTCGCCGTCTTCCGCAGCAGTCGCTACGGGCCGGGGAGCGAGGACTGGGGCACGCCCGACGAGTTGCTCGAGGCCTTCGCCACCTCCTGCGCACCGGTCCGTGCCGCGATCGAGGGCATCCCGACCGGCCGCCGGTGGCCGATGTACGACCGGCTGCCCATCGACACGTGGACCAAGGGCCGGGTCACGTTGCTCGGCGACGCCGCCCACCCGATGCTCCAGTACCTCGCGCAGGGCGCGTGCCAGGCTATCGAGGACGCCGACTGCCTGGCCCGTCACCTGTCCGAAGAGGACGGTGCCATCGACGCGGCGTTCGCCGGCTACCAGGCCGAGCGCATCACCCGCACCGCACAGGTCCAAACCGTTGCCCGTGCCTGGGGCGAGATCTGGCACGCGGACGACCTGATCATCCCGGCCCTGCGCGACCGCGTCTTCGCCCGCCGCGCCACCGACGACTACACGGACCTGACATGGCTCTACCAACGGTGAGAGACGAGGTCGTCCGCGCCAGCCACGCACTGGCCGCCGCCGGGCTGACGGACATGGTGTGGGGCCACGCGTCCGTTCGTGACCCCGAGAGTCGGGGCGTCTGGATGAAGGCCGCGGGATGGGGCTTCGAAGAGGTCGACACCGAACGGGTGCTGCTGGTCACGCCGTCCGGCGAAGTCCTTGACGGTGAAGGGAAACGGCACCTCGAGTACCCCATCCACACCGAGATCATCGCCCGGCGCGCCGACGTCGGCTGTGTGGTGCACACCCACGCCCCCGCACTGTCCGCGTTCGCCTCGCTGGACGTGACACTTCGGCCCATCTCCCACGACGCGGTCCCGTTCGCACGGCTCCCCCGCTTCACCGACACCGGCGCGCTGATCGCGACCGCCGACCTGGGCCGCGCGCTGGCCGAAACCCTCGGCGACGCCAACGCGGTGCTGATGCCCCACCACGGCGCCGTGACCGCCGGCCCCAACCCCGCCGCCGCGGTCATGTACGCCGTGCTGCTGGAACGGGCCTGCCGCACCCAACTCATGGCCATGGCCGCCGGCGAGCCGCGCACCTGGTCCGACGAGCAGGAGACCGCCGTCAAGAACGACCAGATCTGGAACCCCACCCAACTCGAGGCCGGCTACCGCTACCTGACGAGGAAACCATGAAGATCACCCACTACGGCCACGCCTGCGTCCTGCTCTCCGGTGCACGGACCGTCCTGCTGGACCCGGGCACCTACTCCCCCGGCTTCGAGGAACTGCGGGACCTGGACGCCGTCCTGGTCACCCATGAGCATCCCGACCACCTCGACCCCGACCGCCTCCCCGCGCTGCTCGAGGCCAACCCGGCCGTCCAGCTCGACACCGTGCCAGACGACGTCGAGGTGGTCTTCGGTGAGCACGCCGTCATCCACCCCGACCTGCCAGGCATGACCAACAACGGCTACCTCGTCGACGGCGTCTTCCACCCCGGCGACGCGTTCCTCCCGCCACCCGGGCCGGCCACGGTGCTGCTGCTACCTGTCGGCGGGCCCTGGATGAAGATCGGCGAAGCCATCGACTACCTGCGCACCGTCGAACCCGAGCTGGTCATTCCCATTCACCAGGCCGGTCTCGCCCCCGTGCACCAGGCACTCCACTACCAACTCGTTCGCAACCTCGCCCCGCGAAGCACCCAGGTCGAGGTGCTCGACCACGGCGTGCCATACGCCCTGTGACCATGATCAACGAACAGGCCTTCCGCGACCTGATGACCGGCGTGTGCGCCCCGGTCACCATCGTCACCACGCACGACGGCGCACCGCACGGCGCGACAGTGAGCGCGTTCGCCTCGCTGTCACTGCGCCCGCCGATGGTGACCGTCGCGCTCGACCGCGCCTCCGGTGTGCTGGCCCGAATCCTCGACAAGGGTCGGTTCGGCGTGAACGTCCTGGGCCGTGGGCAGGACGATCTCGCTCTGGTGTTCGCCCGTCGCGGCGCCGGCAAGTTCGACGGGGTCGCCTGGCACCACGACCACGGCCTGCCCCGCCTGACCGACGCGCCGAGCTGGCTCGTGTGCGACCTCGCCCAAGCCGTCGAGGGCGGCGACCACCTGTTGCTGCTCGGCACCGTCACCCACGCCCACACCACCGTCGCCGCGCCGCTGGTCTACGGCCACCGCATGTTCGGCACCCACTCCCGGTACGCGGCGCGACCCCGCCACGCCATCAGCGACGTTGTCGCCGCCTGTACCCGCTGAAAAGTAAGGAAAATCCATGCAGGAACTGATCGAGCGGGCCACAGCCCTACACCCACTGCTGCGCGAGCACGCCGCCACGATCGACCGCGAGCGGCGCGTGCCCGACGAGGTGATCAAGGCGCTGACCCAGGCCGAGCTGATGCGGCTGTCCATTCCCCAGCGGTACGGCGGTCTCGGCACCGACATGCGCACCATGCTGGAGGTCTCCGCCGCGGTCGCCGAGGGCGACGGCTCGACCTCGTGGCTGGTCACCCTCGTCAACGTCTGCAACTGGCTGACCTCACTGTTCCCCGAACAGGCGCAGGAAGAGGTCTTCGCCGACCCCGACGCCCGCGTCACCGGCGTCCTCACCCCCTCCGCCACCACCGTCAAGGTCGACGACGGCTGGCGGGTCACGGGCCGCTGGTACTACAACTCCGGCTCCTGGCACTCGACCTGGGCAGTGCTCGGCGTCCCCCTCACCTCGGACACCGGCGAGGTGGTCGACCAGGCGCTCGTGCTCATACCACGCGCCAATCTGTCCATTGAGGACACCTGGTTCGTCACCGGAATGCGCGGCACGGCCAGCAACTGCCTGATCGCCGAGGACGTCTTCGTCCCTGAGCACCGGGTCCTGGCCGTCCCCGCCGCTATCGCGGGCGACTACCCGGTGGCGAACACCGACGAACCACTGACCCGGTCGGCGTTCGTCCCGATCCTGGCGCTGGTACTCGCGGGCCCGCAGATCGGGCTCGGCCGTGCGGCGCTGAAGTACGTGATCGAGAAAGCGGGCAAGAAGGCCATCTCCTACACCTTCTACGAAACCCAGGCCGAGTCCACCGCCTTCCAGCTTCAGGTCGCCGAGGCCGCCAACAAGATTGACACCGCCTACCTGCACGCGGTCCGCGCCGCGACCGACATCGACACCTGGGCCCAGCGCGGCGAGTACCCAGACCTGCTGCAACGCGCCCGGGTCCGCGCCGACACCGGCGTCGCCGTCCAGAGTGTCCTCGCCGCACTCCAGATCCTGCTCGACGCCCACGGCGCGGGCAGCTTCGCCGAAGTCAACCCCCTGCAACGGATCTGGCGCGACGCCAACACCGCAGGCCGCCACGCCGTCGCCGTCCCGCAGATCGGGTTCGAGGTCTACGGCAAGGCACTGCTCGGCGTGGAGAACCAGATCACCCCGCTCATCTGAGGAGCTGTCCTTGCGTATCGCCAACCTGTCCGGCCGCCTCGTCCTCCTTCGTGAGAACAAGGCAGTCGACGTCGCCGACGCGAGCGACGGCCGGTTCTCACCCGGCCCGCAGGCCGTTTACGCCCGCTGGCCGGAGTTCCGGAACTGGGCGTCCACAGTGTCCAGTGCCGGTGTCGTGTTCGAGCCGCGCGACCTGGGCTCACCCGTGCCCGCCCCGCGCCAGGTGTTCGCCGTCGGGCTCAACTACCGCGAGCACGCCAGTGAGTCCGGCTTCGCCGTGCCCGACACCCTGCCGCCGGTCTTCACCAAGTTCGCGACCGCGATCACGGGCCCGGTCTCAACCGTCGAGCTGCCGGCAGGCGGCCACACCGACTGGGAGGTCGAACTGGTCGCGGTCATCAGCTCCCCGGCCCACCACGTCCCGGCCTCCTGGGCATACATCGCCGGCCTGACCGTCGGCCAGGACCTGTCCGAGCGGATCACCCAGATGACCGGGCCCGCACCGCAGTTCGGACTGGGCAAGTCCTTCCCCGGCTTCGCCCCGATCGGCCCCTGCCTGGTCACCCCGGACGAGTTCGACAACCCCGACGACCTGGAACTCGGCTGCTCGATCAACGGCGAACAGGTCCAAAAAGGACGCACCCGCGACCTCATCTTCTCCGTACCCGCCTTGGTGGCCACGCTGTCCGCGATCCTTCCGCTGCTCCCCGGTGACGTCATCTTCACCGGCACCCCCGCGGGCGTCGGCATCGGCCGCACCCCGCAACGGTTCCTGGCTCCCGGCGACGAACTCGTGTCCTACGTCCGAGGTATCGGCGAACTCCATCAGACCTTCGGCCAAGGAGGCGCGTGATGGCACTGCACCGACTCAGTTCGATCACCATCGGGGTCCCCAACCCCGCCGAAACCATCGCCTACTACACGGAGTTCGGCCTCCAACCAGGCCTCGACGGCTGGCTGGCCACCACCGACGGCGGCAACCAGCTGCGCGTGGTCGCCGCACCGACCCGGCGCCTGATCGAGGTACGCGTCGGCGCCGACGACCACGACGACCTCGCAGCCGCCGCGTCCCGGCTCCACGCCATGGAAGTCCCCACCCAACTCGGCCCCGACGAACTCGTCACCCAGGACCTGGCCACCGGTGTCCGAGCCGTAGTCCGGGTCGAAGACCGCCGCGTGCAGGACCCGCGAGCGGGCATGCCGTACAACGGCCCCGGGCGCTACGACCGCGTCGGCACCCGCGCACCCGGCATCCTGCGCGCCGACCCCGTGCGGCCCCGCAAACTCGGCCACGCCGTACTCGCCACCACCGACCTCACCGTCACCATGGCCTTCTTCCGCGACGGACTCGGCTTCAAAGCCAGCGACTATGTCAAGGACGCCGGCGCGTTCCTGCGCTGCTCGATCGACCACCACAACATCCTCGTCCTGAAGGCACCCATCACCTTCCTCCACCACACCTCCTGGCAGGTCGACGACGTCGACGACATCGGCCGCGGTGCGACCCGCATGCTCGAAGACCACCCCGAACGCCACGTGTGGGGCCTCGGCCGACACCACGCCGGCTCCAACTTCTTCTGGTACCTCAAGGACCCAGCTGGCAACTTCAGCGAGTACTACTCCGACATGGACTGCATCGTCGACGACCAACTCTGGACCCCGGAAACCCTCGAAGGCGCCCTCGGCCTCTTCAACTGGGGACCACCACCGCCCCCGTCCTTCCTCCACCCCGAGGACCTGGCCGCCCTCATGACAGGAGCCCACTCCACATGAGGCTCCTCTCCTTCCACACCGGCGACGGCACACCCCGAGTAGGCGCACTGACCGAACTCGGCATCGCCGACCTGACCACACTCCTCCCGCCACACACCGGTCTCAGTCCCATGAGGACACTGATCGCGACCACGGACCGCACACGACTCGCGGACGCGATCACGACCGCACCCTTGCTCGACCCGACGGCAGTCACCCTTCTGCCGCCAGTACCCGACCCGAGCAAGATCATCGCCGCGCCGGTCAACTACGTCGACCACCAACAGGAGATGAGCCAATCCGTCCACATCGGATCGCTCGGCGTGTTCCTCAAAGCACCCTCATCACTGACCGCGCACGGCGGAACCGTCCGACTGCCCTACCACGACCGCCGCTTCGACCAAGAAGGCGAACTGGCCGTGGTCATCGGCAGCACCGCATCACACGTACCCGAAGAACGCGCACTCGAGCACGTGTTCGGCTACACCTGCCTTCTCGACATGACCATGCGCGGCGGCGAAGACCGCTCCACCCGCAAGTCCTTCGACACGTTCACCCCATGCGGCCCCCACATCGTCACCCCGGACGAAGCAGGCCCCGTCGAGGAACTCGAACTACGCTGCTGGGTCAACAAACAACTGCGACAACAAACCCACCTGGCCGATCTGATCTGGAACGTACCGAAACTCATCGCCTACACCTCGTCGGTCATGCGACTGGAACCAGGCGACCTCATCGCCACCGGCACCCCAGCCGGTGTCGGCCAAGTCCTCGACGGCGACACCATCAGCGTCGAGATCACCCGCATCGGCCAACTCGAAATCACCGTCACCACCCACGGCGCCCTCCCCTCCCCCACACTCGGCGCCGACCGAGGCCCAACACCACCTGCCACACTCACCCCGATCTCCTGACCCACACTCGGCACGACCAGTCCGGCTGACCAGTCACTCAGCCGGACCTCGTGAGCGACCTTCACCCGAAGGGGTGAACTCGGCCCACGCCCAAGCGATGACCTCGACAGCGCCAGGCGCGGGGCGACGTAGCGTTGCGTCATGGGGACCGCGAACACGGGCGGCGCCCGTGGGAACCTGCCCGCCGAGCTGCCGAACTTCGTCGGCCGCCGGCGAGAGCTAAGTGAGCTCAAGGGCGTGTTGGCGTCATCCCGATTGGTGACTTTGACCGGGGTTGGTGGCGTTGGCAAGACCCGGCTCGCGCTGCGGGTGGCGGCCAACGTACGGCAGGCGTTCCGGGACGGCGTGCTGGTTCACCGCTGCGGCAGCTCACCGAGTACCTGGCCGGGCGGCAGACGCTACTGGTACTGGACAACTGTGAGCATCTGCTGCCCGCGTGCGCGATCCTGGTCGACACGCCGCTGCGCGCCTGTCCGGGGTTGCGGGTGCTGGCCACCAGCCGTGAACCCCTCGCCATCCGCGGCGAGGTGCTCCACGCGGTGACGCCCTTACTTACCCCCGAGCCGGACCGACGGCACAGCGCCGGCGATGTGGCCCGCTACGAGTCGGCGGCGTTGTTCCTGGCCCGGACGCAGGCGACCATGCCGGACGTCGTCCTGACCGACGCCAACGCGGCCGTGGTGACCGAGCTTTGCCGCCGGCTGGAAGGCCTGCCGTTGGCGATCGAGCTGGCCACGGCCTGGGTCCGCACACTCGAGCCGCAGCAGATCCTGGACCGTCTGGTCGACCGGTTCGCCCTGCTGTCGGCCTCATCGTCGCCGATCTGGGTATCCGGTACGTGTTCGCCGTCGTCGCCGTCATCGGTGGCCTCGTCACGATCAGGTACGCGATCGAGACCAAGGGCCGCGTCCTTGAAGAACTGTCACCCTGACCCCTCGGTCCCTGGGGTGCTCGGCCTGGTGGACGGAGCGTGAGGGTGAGCGGTCTGGTGAGTGTGGATGGGCTACTGCACGGGGTTCCAGCCGTCGCTGCCGGCCAGGTACTTCGGTGCGGTGTAGTTCGCCGCGGTCGCGGCACTCATCTGCGGGCGGTCGGCGGTGCCGGTGCTGGCTCCGGCGCCGCTGTTGCCGTATTCGCTGAACCGGCACGTCTTCCAGGAAAAGCCCCCCATGTCCTGCCAGGCGCCGGCTTGGCGGATATGCGCACCCAGCGTCGATTCGCGGACCAGCACCTGGCCGATCGCGTCGGCCGCACCACCGGCGTGCCAGCAGCGGCCCAGTGCGACGGTCTGCGCCGCGGCCGAGCTCAGCAGCGTCGATCGGGTGATCAGGATGCCGTACGGGTTGCTGGCGTTGGTGGCCGCGGCGGTGATGTAGCCGTTGTTGGTGCTGGCGCGGTCCAGCGAGCGGATGGTCGTGGAGTCGACGACCAGGGCGCCGTTGCCGTAGATGAAGTCGACGGCCCCTTCGATGTAACTCTTGTAGACGTATTGGCGGACCTGCGCGCTTCCGGTACCGCCCCAGGACAGGAACGTGTCCTGGTAGCCCAGCAGGCGCACGTTGCGGTAGACCTGCCGGTCCCCGCCGGCATACAGGGCCAGTGCCTGACTGTCGTGTGCGGCGTAGGTGTTGGCGATGGTCAAGCCTTTGACCGTGGTGTTCTTGGCCAGGTTGAGCACGGTCGCGCTGCCCGCGGTTCCGGCGGTGGACGCGGGGGTGTTACCCGTGATCACGACGTCGGTCGAGGTCCCGGTCGTACCCTGCAGGGTGATGTCGGACTTGCTCGACGGGATGGACACCTGGCCGCGGTAGGTACCCGGCTTGATGTTGATGACCGTGCCGGACGAGGTTGCCGCGAGGGCGGCCTGGATGGTGGTGTAACTTCCGGAGCCGTCAGCCGCCACGGTGACCGTGGCGGCATGCGCCGGGGTGGCCAGCGCGAGGGCGGCCAGCGGTAGGACGGCGAGGGCTGTGGCGGCGCGGGCCACGATGGTCCCACGTTTTCCGTGCAGGGTCATGGGTGAGCCTTTCATCGGCCTTGGAGGATGTCGCCAACGACTGCGGGTAGCCGGCGGTCCTCAGTACGGTGCGGTCGTCGGCCAGACGATCGCGCTGGTAGGGATGGGGGCGGTGAGCTGCCGAAAGTCGGCGGACGGCAGGACGCCCTGGTTGCGCAGGGCAGTGGCGATCAGTCGCGCGACCTCGATCGCGCCGAACGCCTGAAAGTGCGTGTTGTCCGCGCTGCCGTCGGGGTAGTTGGGGTACTGCCCAGCCGCAAAGATCATGAAGTAGTTCTTCGTTCCCTCGACGCCCGCGCGGTTCCACAACGCCGTGCTCGACGCGGTCAGGTCGATCAGCGGTACGCCTTTGGCCACCGCGAGCTCGCGCATCGCCGCCGGATAAGCGCCATGGGACGGGGAGATGACTCCCGCGCTGTCGAAGTGGCGTCGTTCCACGGGCGTGATCAGAACCGGGAGCGCTCCCTTGGCGCGGCTCTTGTCGATGTACTGGGACAGATACGACTTGTACGTCGTCGACGGCTCGGTGTAGCGGGTCGGGTCCTCGATCTTCTCGTCGTTGTGCCCGAACGAGATGAGGAGGTAGTCACCGCGCCTGATCAGAGCCAGGATGTGGTCGAGTCGGCCCAGGTCGATGAAGCTCTTGGAGCTGGCCCCCGACTTGGCCACGTTCACCGCCACCGCGTTGGACGTGAGGAACACCGGCAGCGCCTGCCCCCAACCGGCCCGGGGAGCCAGCGAGGACACGTAAGTCGACGCGGTGGAATCTCCCGCGATATAGACATTGACGGCGGTCACCGCCGAGGCACGCACCCCTGTGCCGACCGTTGGAACGATCACCAGGGTTGCCACCACACCGATGACGGCGGCAGGCGCGACGAGCCGTCGGCCCATGAGCCGTTGCCACATCGAGCGTTTGAAGAGCATGCGTCGTCTTCCCTCCTCGAGGCGGGAGGCAAACGCTTTCCTGGCGACGACGGGTCGATCAGTGCGTCCGTTCCGACGGAGGAAGCCATGAGCCGGCCGGCGCCGCACACCAGCGGCCTCATGCGAAGTGAAAGTTTCGACGATCGCCGAGCGTTAGCCTTTCGTAGTATGGAGGGGCTTTGCGTCAGCCACAAGGGCCAACGCTCTGTTCGGGTCCCGGCAGATCATCGGGATGGTGCGGCGTTCAGTGCGGCCGCGTCCGGCGCCGGTCGCCAGTTCGGGTTCTCGAGTTGCCAGGTCGCACACGGGCAGATAGTCCACTGTGGACGAATGAGGAAGGGATCCTTCATCGCAGCGGTGTGGCGCGGTCGCCGAGGAACTCCGGTGGGCGGAACCTGATGAAGGCGGCTGAGCCGAGGCCGAGCGAGTCGGCGAGAGTCTGCATCCGGTGCGGATCGGCCAGTCCGCCCCAGCGTCCGGTGTCGATGCGCTTCTCCATGGTGATCACCGCGGCGACCAGTTCAGCGGGCGTGAAGGCGCAGTGTCCCGCGTGATCGGCGTACGCCTGCCGGAGTAGCGCGGCGGAACCGCCATTGCGAACGTCTTGCGCGTACTCCTCCTCGTGCTGCACCGGGACGAGGCCGTCATCGGTTGTGTGCATAGTGAGGACCGGCATGGCCAGCCGTCCGGTCAGGGTGGAGGTTTCGCGCATCCAGCGGTACGCGCCGGGGTCGGCCGTCACGTTCGCCGTCCGCGTCAGCAGGTCCAGGTCCGTGCGCAGGTCGACACCGGCCCGCCGGTACAGCTGCGCCACCTGAGGTAGGAGTCCTGACTCGGCCAGTTGCCGCCCGTAGTTCACGCCCTTGTTCCATGTGGGGTTGCCACCGGCGCTCTGCTCCATGTCGTAGCGGCCGAACACGATGAACGGCAGGATCGCGCGCAGGTTCTGGTACCGGCCCACCTGCTGCGCCTCGATGTCGGTGGGCTTCGGCTGCCCGGGAACCCACGCCGGCTCCTGGAACAAGGCCGTGATCAAGGCATTCCGAGCACGGCCTTCGGGGCTGACCTGTGCCTGGTCCAGCGCGGCCACCATCCGATCCGCGGTGGCGGAGGCCTCGGCGGGGTCGGTGAAGCGGACCAGTTTCACCTGCTGCCCCGCGAGCAGCAGTTGTGTGAGCGCGTGCGAACCGTCCAGCTGGTAGTTGTGCAGGTCGATCCCGCCACCCATCAGGCCGCAGGTGGCGACCGCGCCGTCGAGCCGTCGACCGCCGCGTTCGGCGAGCTGTCCAGTGATCATGCCGCCGAACGACGTCCCGAGCGCGATGGCGCGGTGGGGTCGGCCGATCAACGCGGTGACCGCGGCCAGTGTGTCGAGCCCGTCGCGGGCCGCGGTGTCGGCGACCCACCCCGAGCGGGAGTACGACGAGCCGGCCAGCGCGTAGCCGCGACCCAGCAGGGCCTCGGCAGTGGCCGGATCGGGGCTGTTGACCGGCGGGTTCGTCGGGGTGGGGTTGTAGCCGTGGCTGTAGAGCAGCAGCGTGCCGTTCCAGTTCGCCGGCACATCGGCGATCCATGTCGCGCCATCGGGCAGGACCCCGTCGTACCGGGTCGCCGATGCGGCCTGCGCCGTGGCAGGCGCCAGTCCCAGCACGGCCAGCGAGGCGATCATGGTGGTGACGAGCAGCCGTCGGACAGTCCTCATGCTCCACCCCTTCATTGCGGCGAGCGGCCTCGGCGGAGAGTGTCGATAGACGAGGAAGTTAGGCAGTTTCTCGACACCCGTCAAGAGAACGACGAGTATTGTTTTACTCACTAACCCGATTTAGCGTCAAGCGGTCCACGGAGACTCACCTCCGCAGTGGTGGCGGCCGGACTGGTCGCG
>Ga0307512_10004483_pt1 | contig 15284 bp, 16 predicted proteins | sample 14_EM_MG_FD_200267 | JGI IMG/M metagenome (GOLD analysis project Ga0307512, IMG submission 200267) | Populus trichocarpa ectomycorrhiza microbial communities from riparian zone in the Pacific Northwest, United States - 14_EM | ecosystem: Host-associated > Plants > Roots > Unclassified | place... | reverse complement strand
GATGGCGCCTCGGCCGTTTCGTTCGAAACCCAGCCAACCTCCCAAACTGCGGGGTGCGGGAAGGGTGACAACCCCACCTACTTCAACCCCACCACATGCTGGTGCCACCCCGACACTCGATTCTCCAGCCTCGCTCGTATACACGATGTGGAAGTTCTCAGATATTGAGCAATAAATCTCGGCTAATGGCACCCTTCTACGACGGATATTCAAGTCCCTAATCTTATGGATAGTCACCCACTATCCATAAGGCTATAGCCGTGTATGAACGAATATCTAGAGACTTTTAAGGGAACTGTCAGGACCCCGACCGTTGTGTCGGGGCGTGGAAATTGTCTCTAAACCGCGCATCTGGAGTCGCGGCGCTTCGGCCGTTTCGCTCGAAAATTGGTCAACCTTCCAAACAATAGGGAACGGAAAGGATGGCAACCCTACCTACTCCAACCCCACCACATGCTGGTGTCACCTCGACGCTTGATTCCCCAGTTTCATTGGTCTACACGATGTGGAAGTTCTCCGATATCGAGCAATAAACCTCGGCTAATGGCGCCCTTCTACGATGGATATAATATTATCTAGTGTTATGGATAGTCACTCAATGAAATAATATTTATTATAATGTGGGGAAAGCCATGAGATCTGGTGTTCGTAGCGTATCCTTTTTCAAATATAATTCAATGGACTATATCTTCACAATTGGTTTTTAGTATCCCCCATCAATGGGACCCGGTTTTCTGGTCCTCTCGGACTCCTCCTGCTTTGCTGGCCCGCGACCCGGCCATTGAGTCTTTGGTTGTCGGACTTCGGGTGGAATAATTTACTTGATCAAGACCTGTAATACCGCCGCGACTGCTCTTTGATGTCTTCTACGTGAGAACACAATGTCAGCCGCATGATCAGCTACTATGGCACCTGGCACATCTTCATGACACCCGACGATGGAACGTGACTAAAAAAACCCGTGTTCGTTGGTAAGGCGACCATTCTTGGTGACCTTGTTCGCCTGGTGCACTGAAATATGTATTTCAGGATCCCAGGTGTCGTCGTTTGGTGGCTGCGATATTTCCAGAGAACAATTTTGGGGTTGCACCACCATGATATACTTATCGACATGACGATAGCAAAAATATACAGGCTCACACAAACCGTAGTGGACTGAGTGGGAATTCATCTCTTATCTTATTCGCCTCACTCCTTAGACTTGAGTAGCACCTTCCTCTTTGGCTTCACTTCTTCATCCGACTCAGATTCCTCTCTGATCCTTTTCGCCATGGTGCCGGTTCTTGAAGGCGGTTTCTTCGCCGAAACCCCTACCTTTGACGGAGGTTTGCTGCTTGGCTTCGAGGGGGGTTTGGAGGCAGCTTTCGGCGGAGGCTTGGAAGTCTTCGCCACTGGCTTTTCTTCTTCCTCGTCGTCCGAGGCGAATGGATCGTCATCAATCTTCTTCTTCTTGAGCTGTAGTTTGGGTTTGGCCTTGAGTTTTGCAGTAGACTCTGCCGTCGTTCCGTCCTCCTTAACATCATCGCCCTTGGCCTTGGCATCTTCTTTCTTGGATTTTCCAGCCTCGAGGTCAGAGAAGAACCCGTCTTTGAGTTGCTGTTGGAGAGTTGTCAGAAAAGCCCGTAAGGGCGGTAAAAATACGCCCGTACCTTTATTTCGTCCTCCGTCAGTAACGACGTGTTTTTCCAGATCTATGCCAGTCAGCAACACAACTGTGTTAGTTCAGACTGAGACTCACCGTCGATGGAATGCCGCTAGCGTGTTTGCTGTCCAAATCTGCGTGGATAGATTTAGCTGACGACGACGACGAGTTGCAGATATTTTCGCACGGATTCCAGTATACAAGTCCGATTTTACTCCGCTGAGGTTCAGACCGTGATCGCGCAGAAGTACTTTCATCACCTGTGGATTAAATAGTTTCAAAGGCGCTCCAACCTGAGGAGTCTGAGACACGGTACCTTTGTTACATCGTCCTTGTCAAAAACATTCGGTAGGTATACACATATAACGTGTTGGTAGTGTTGCCCAGAAGATTTCGGAGTTGTGGAAACCTTGGAGAGGAAAGCAGAGGTTCGTGCCAGTGGACCGGAGACCATTGAGTCTGGTAAGGAGCTAAACGTCTGCAACAAACAGCCTTGGCGTCCGAACACTTACGCGCGAGTCTATTCCAGATGGCATCCACTTTGTCTGGGGTGGTAAACACCAACCTGGGAGCATAAGGCGGGGGTTAGGTATAATGGGAGTAAACATGAACAAAGTCAGGTGTCGAGACCATTTCCCTGTGAGGTAGCCGTGGCGCAAGGCGATTTCTCTCAGCTTTGTTGTTGCCTCAGCTTGCGCCTAGACGAATTTACTTGTGAGTCAAGGCCCCAGAGTCACGATGACTTAACAGACCTCCTCTCGCAATTCCTTCTTGCTCCTCACCCCGGTCTTCTTGTTTGAGCGAACAGGGATGGAAGGATCGTTCTACAGAACGCGGTGAAGAGGGAACAAGGTTGTCTGTGTCGAAGTCCTAACCTTAATCTCTTCGATTTTGGCAGTGACCTCTTTTACTGAGGAGCACCATTGAGCGAAATACCACGTTGTCGCTATGGATAGACGTACACAAGTCTGCGGCCTCTTCAAGGGCGGCATCCATGTTCGCGTTTTCCCTTGATGGGTCTGAACCCTTCACCCAGATCCACTGGACCAAGGACAATGGTTGAGCGCGAGCAGTTGCTCCAGTCGTGGTGTTGTTACTCTCACCGGTTTAGTTCCATCGTCCTCGACCATTGAGGGTCTCTGTGCTCCGCTGAGCACCAATGGTCAGGAGGGTCGGGAAATATCGAGGGCGTACCTTCTTCAAGAAGTCGTCTAGTGTCACCCCGCAATCTGGGACCCACGAATATGGGTAGACAGAAAACTCGGGCACGGTGTCCTCAGATTTGGTCATCGCGGTAGTTAATTGGAACGCGTCGCGTTAAGCGCCCATGTAATCGACAGTACATGACTTGTGTTGAGGTTTCCCACGTTCGCTCGTTTCTCAACCTGGAAGAGTGACTCCTGGACCGCGCCGAGTCATTTCGGTGGTCGGATTGGTTAGCTGACCACAGACATCTTACCACCCCTATTATTTCCCACGTAGCTGAATCCCCCCCCCTTGTTCTAAGAAAGCCGAACGCATCCGAAAGAAAGGATGGTTACGGGTTGTATCCGACCCATGAAAACACGAGTGTGCGTTTGACCAGATAGCAAGCACGAAATAGAGACACACAAACTCTACGGGTTCGTTTTGAGAGTGACAATCCCCGGTTCTCACCACCCAGTGTTTTTTACGCGGATTATCAATGTTCGCGACGTATTCGCTTTCAAGGCCGTGTGGCGTAATGGTAGCGCGTCTGACTACGAATCAGGAGGTTGTAGTTTCGAGTACTACCTCGGTCATCTTTTTTTGTTTGTTTTCTTCGATCGTTCCTTACCTTCTTGATTGCGATCCACGACTTTGTATTTCGCATTCGTGATCAGTGTCTCGCCCCGAGCATGAACTCATACCCTATGGAACTCCTGGCCCAGTTGGCCCCGGTGATGTTCGTCGCCGGCCTCAACCCTCCAACATTGCCTGCATCCCCACCTGTCACTCCGGTGTCGCCTCCCATGAGCCCAGTATCTGCCTCTACCCCCCGCGTTCAAGATCCATTCGCATCTCTTATCGCCAGGTTACGAACAACACTGAGTGCGCTGCGTCAGGTGTCAATATGGCAATCCGAGAAGACCAAAACTTTTCAGGTCGTGTTGGTGGATAAGGTACGCAGATCTAACACGTATCTCCGATCCGAGTTCCCTTGACAAAGGCAAGGATGTCCGATTCCCTCCCAGGAAACTACACCCTCCAGAAGATTACACTGATCAAACGCCTCGCTCACCGTTGTCTCCGTTAACGCTTTCTTCTCCGCTTTACCCCGATGGCATCGTTGCGCCAGTTTGGATACGAAAACACACCTCCTTCGTGCCATCCGTTTTTGTCTTGTTCCTCCATCTCTTCGAATTCCCGCCACATACGCCGCGATCACCACTTGACTTACCCGACCCAGATAGAGAGCGTCAGCGTGAGGCGGAAGAGCGGCGCCAGGATGTCGAACTCGCGGCAGAGATCGCTCAGAGGAAGAAGGCCACAAACGAACGCAGCATCAAGCTCACCGTTGTCCTCCTCGCTACTAGGCGAATGTTAGACGACCCATCGTTGGATGCTCGGCTCACTTACATCAGAAGGCAGAGTGGACTGGATTCTAGGGCTGCTTTATTCGTTCTGAGTCCCGTGCCGCAGTCGGAGTTGAACGAGTTCGTGCAAAGGTTCGTTCGATAGTATTTTTAGGTTCGGTCCCGGAAAACCCTTGAACCACAGTTTACAACAAGCTTTATACGAACCCGCTGTCGATTATTACACCTCACATTCGAAGAGGGTGCGTAGGAAAAGGAATCGACATGCCCATGGAGGTTCTATCAATTACTCCACTCCACCCGTCAGTTCTGTGCCTGTCTCTCGTCCGCTGCGGCCGGAAGGCTGGACGGTTCGATACGAGTACAAGATGGCCTGCTTCGCGGAGTTCCGAGGGGAGGACGAGGTTGCTCTGAAGTACGTCCAACGCAAGTTGCTGCATTTAGCTTCATACCTCACAGCACATCAGACATTACCAGGACGCGTATTCTGCCTTACTGCTCATGTTTGCCTCGATCACGACATTACCTCCCCGTACCAAGCGGTGGGCTGAAGCCAAGGTCCTAGCGGATTGCATCGACATTAAGGTACCGGTTGATCGGAGAGCGAATAATGGGCTTCCTAACTACCGACCAGATATGCAAACTCTACATGTATAACAACGAGCATTCGTTGGCCCTTTCATTCCACAACACGCATATTCGTAAATTCTGCGATTTTTCCCGAGTATGGGGTGTCGGCGAAGACACCTTCGAGTTCTGGAGTTGGATGGCGAGACAGTGAGTGTGATTTACCCGCGCGTCTGCGACCCTTTTGATTTGACTTTGTACAGGCAACGGGTGATGGCAGAACTGTTAGAGCATGGAATGCGATCGACACTGGTTCTTCCAATCCACCGACCGTCCTCGCTGGAACCACCCATGACCATCCCTGGCCAACAGAGCGATGCTCTGACGAGTTTGGGCCTTAATCCCGCACATGCTCTGCAACATCCGGCCTTTTATTACTACACGTCTGCCAGATACACCGAAAAGCGAAGAGAGATGTTCGTGGCAGCTCTAGAACTCGAGGTTAGTGGGTACAACCGAAATTTATTTCCACCCAGTCATTGATTAATTACAAAGGCTCGTGGTGCCAGTGCTAAGCTCTCTCCTGGATTTGCAAACGAGAAGAAAGTCGATCATTTCGTCCTTATTGTTGAGGTGATTCCGATCAAATAACCGCATATATCTTTCCTGAACCCAGCAGATGTACACCAGGAGTTATGAGCTCTTCAAGCAAAGAATCCCCAGTGACGGTTCCCAGCATAACCAGGGCCGACTGATACTGTACATCGCCCTTTTGATTGCACAGACTTACTACGAGTCCGAGCAGTTCGATATGGCAATAAAGTGTGTTCCTTGAGTGTCGGCCAAACCGAAAGGGCACTAACCGATGTAACCCAGGTTCTTTGAGCGGATCGCCAAGACCTACAGGAAAGAACAATGGGACGTGGTACTACGGCCGTTGCTTTCCATCTGGTACTCTTGTGCGCAACAGACAGGAAACATGGAGTTGAGCGTACAGCTTCTACTCGAAATGCTTGGGCACGGCGAGTTATAGGCTCATCTACTTTCATTCTGCTTTTTTTTTGATCCGCTTGCCACAGGGCCAGGTTCGGGTATTGACGACGTTGAAGATCTCGAGGAAGCATTGTACGGAGTGCTCAACGTAATGGAGTCCCCGTCATCCGTGTTGTCCCCAGGCTGACTTTGTTCACAGAGTACGGTGCCATCGAACCAGGACCCCCTTGTCGTCGAGCTTCTCAATTTTCAATCCATATGTATGACAACCCGTTGCGTTTTCTGCTTCATCAGACCTCAATAACTTTAACAGTCAGGACGTCAGTTCACTTTTGGGAAACCGACATATACGTTGGCCAGCCAACTGCATTCCAGCTGTCCATTTCCATGCCGGGGAATATCGCTCTTTCCTCGCTTTCCTTCGTTTCCCTGTCCATATACTTCTCGGACGATGCCTTAACACCCCTTGTCATTCACCACTCTGATGATGCGCCTGATTCCGACAAGAAAATTCGGAGGGTAGTCCTCGGCGACGTGTCCCGGTACCTACTTGATATCGACGATCCAGCAGGAGGTGTCGAGGATAGCCTCCAGGCGTATCTGCGCTGGGGGACCGATGTCTCGACTGTATTCACGGGGACCTTGCAGTTAGAAGTTCCGGGGACACTAAAACTCGCAAAGGTCGTCCTGACTGTGAAACATAACAGCTGGTGGATCGAGCTACCCATTGAACTCAACGGGCTCCGAAGTTATGGGTACAGAGCCACGGAAACCCCAAAATGGTTGACTTCTGTCGATCCTCCGCAATATATACCGGTGAAACGGGGAGACTGCATAACTGCGACGTATGTACGCGACTGGTTGCGCCCAGGTAGAGCTTGACATTATGCTTTTTTCCGCCAGGGTTCGGCCACGCCCGCATCAACTTCGCGTGCTCATCTCGCACAGTGGGCCCGCATACCTCGACGAAGAGTATCCTATCACGATCAAGATCACAAACGTTGACGACAAAGAGCTCGATGTCACGTTTGATGTGATGTTGCACCCTTCAGAAGACGATTCATCCGGTAGGCTTCATTCACTCTGGTCCAAGTTCCGAAGTTCCTCGGCTGACATGTTGTTCGCAGTGAATCGTATCACTCTAGAAGATGAGGAATCAACGAGTCTCATCAGGGGGGTCAAGTTTGGTGTTATGGAGCCTGGTGTCGAAACCGTCAAGACGCTCTACTTGCTAAACACCGGGGCGGTTGGAGATCGAACATTGGATGTTTCCATCCGGTCACAGTCCACGACCCAATTCCTGTCATCTCCCATCCATCGAACCCCAGACAGCGCGGGACCCCACGACACCAATGAGACTCTGCATACGTTGGTCATCCCAACTACTCAGGCCATAAAAATCGCATCCATTGTAGCTTACCAGCGATCGCTGAAACGACAGGCTGGGTTGGCAGACTTGAGGACGTATGGGAATGATATTTGGGAAGACAGGGTTTCCGGGGAGGCTACTATCACGTCGACTTTTCAGTGCGCTGCTTCGTGTGGACTGAGGCTGGAGAATATCCGGCTCGAAAACCAGGTACAATACATACATTTCGCGTTACCGTTCAAACTCATGACCGTTCACAGGATCACGCAATGGCGAAGTTAATCGACTGCTCTGCGGATAGCATTGAACCTGAAGATATAGCAGATGGTATGTGGTGTCTTTCACCCCGATTAACCCGACGAGTCTGACATCACATCCTAGATTGGCTCACCGGAGACGAATTTACGACGGTCTGCCGCGTCACTATGTTGCTACCTGAAGGCTCAAAGTCAAATATCCCTGTCCCTGGGGGGTACATTGTTCTATGGAGAAGGTCTGTTGTGATACCCATTTGCTCCTTGAATGTCGGCTCATCAAGACAGGTTACTGCCAAGTGGCGAGCCGGGATCTCTTTCCACGACCAGGTTTTCACTGCCGTCACTAAAACCCCCTACGGACGATCTCGTTGCTCTCCTGGACCTTCCATCGACCGGGAAGCTTCACGTCCCAATGATGATGAAGCTGACCACGAGGAATAACCACCCCTCGAGGACCGCCGTCGTCACGGTTCACTTAGAACCAGATGCTTCGGACGGATTTGTCATTGCTGGACTGAGATCTGGAAGAGTCCCTATGTTGCTGCCGGAGACAGACGCTACACTATACTGGAAGTTGATCCCTGTCGAGTGCGGGTTCGTCAAGGTTCCCAAACTCAAGGTGATCGACCGGCGAAAAGCCATCGTCCCTCCTGGACAAGAATCAGCCGCTCCACCGCCTGAGCCGGGTAGTGATGGTGAGGGGGATATTGTGAAGCTTGTGGATGTTAAGTGGGACGTGAGGTCTGAGAGCGGGGATGATGCTTGGGCAGCTGGAGAGATTGGGAGTGTTCTGATCGTCCCATGAGCAATAATCACTTCTTTACATAGAGAATACTCGTAGTAGCGAAAGATCTGGCCGTGACGGCAGTGATATCCGCTCCTTAATCCCAAGTCGAAGTTGGCGAAAGTGGGATAGTTCGAGGTCGCAGTTGTCCCGGTCGGCTCGAGTTCACGTTCCAATGTAGAAGTTTCAGTATATCCCGCGGGATGTAAATCTACGTGCGCTAGTACTATTGATTATAAGGTAGTTTGCGAATATTGGTACATTGCTTTAGGATGCGTGAGAAGATTGTGTGGGGCTGAAGAGATGAAAAGCGTTCACAATCTGTTATTACCATGACGGGAAATGGAAATAGATAGATAAGGCGAGAGGGAGTAGAGAGGTGTGGAGAACTGAATAGTGATAAGCAAGCGATAAGGCGAAATGATAGGATCCAGTGATTGCGAGTCCGACCAACTTGTAAAGACGATGATCCTAAGCGCGAAGTGTATGCGAGTGATTGACGTGTAAAAGGGACGTCGCGACCTTGTAGGAAGGCGGAGGTTCTCCAGTCTCGGCTTCCTGACCGGAGATAAGCCGTTCGAACTGGCGAGTGAGCTGTTCCCTCTCTCCCAATGTGGACCTGATAGCGTGGTCCGTGGGAACGGCGTACTCCGGGGTGGAGGGTTCAAGCTCAACTGCGGACACTTCGTCGGTGGCGGTGAAAGGACCAGCTTCGGATGACGAGGATTGACCGGGCGCGGTTGGAACACAGTGCCACGTGGGTGAGTACGATGGCAGTGAGGTATACTTCCGGTTGCAGAGATACTGCGAAATCACCGTCAGCCTCCAAATACTACGATGCACTACGCGACACAGATGCTCACCGAGAGTATATGGACGGGGTACTGAACAACAATATCGTACAGTTTCCTTTTCTTTGATTCATCGCCATCGCCCGTAACCCCCTTCTCGACTCGAATAATGAGCTTGAGCGTGTGACAAACGGTGATGTCCCCCTTCTTATTCATATTCGTTGGACGCAGCATATTATAAGCGGTGGAAATCTCGACGTTGAACCGGAGCGGCCACGGTCCAGGACCCATCCACTCCGACGCCAACTCCGAAGCGCGCTCCCCTTCGCTTTGTCCGGTATACTCGAGATCTTCGCGGGCGAGAGCGTACAGCGGGGACTTTCGAGGATCTTCTTCGGTAAGAGGGAGTATGGGAATCTGACTCCCGCCCGGGTACTTTAAGCAACGGAGGACCTGTCGGGTCGCGTTTTGGTTTATCCCGGCCTTCTTTATGTACGTCACTTTCTCTGATGAAAGAAGGGTGGGTGAACGGTCAGAACGGAAGGTTTGCAAACCATACCATCGATCACCACGGACACCTTGTGGATCTTGACCTTGGCAAGCGGCATAAACGTCAGCTGAATTGGTATCTTGCTTCCAATAGGGAACGCTCGACCGATGATAGACAAGTAATACACCATCTGGTCTTCCCAAGTCTTGTTTACGGTGACGCTTTCAACGTCTTCAGTAGCTTCTTCGCTGGGAGTAGCGACCACGTTGATGGTACGAGCTGTTTCCATCCTCGGAGTAAACTTTCCGGGGCGATGAACGGTAGCCTTCATGTTCCAGGCAATCGAACCATACGTGCAATCCAAAGACGGTGGAGAGTCGGCTGGAATAGCAAACGATATCGGGTATGTGTAAGTTCCTAAGGAATCGTGCTACTGTAAGGGGCTGGGCGCACAGGGACGATGTTTCGAAGGAACGCACCTTTCTTGAACTCCTTCCACCCATCCCGAGACTCCCTTCCATCTTCGGGTTCGAACCCGAAGACTTCGCTGACCTTGATCAACGCATTCGACAAGTCTCGGTTCTTACCCTTTCCCTTCTCACTAGACCTCCCCCTCGTCAATTCACCATTCCTCTCACCATCGTGCGCATCAGGCCTCACCGAGGTTCCTTGGGCCCTCCTCTTCGCAGGCAACGGAGAACGGGACCTCACACTGTCCAGAATCACATCGGAAATAGCAGAGATGCTGAACCTGTTCCTGTGTTTCCTTCGACGTTGAGTGTCATCGTCGAAGTCGTCTGGGCTCCTCGAAGGTGAGAGCCTGTTCGGCGTCTCGTTTAGCGGAGTGGGTAGAGATGGGCTGAGGATCGGTGATGCAAGGGTGCTGGTTTCGATTTGTAGTGGTGTCGACCGAGCGGATGGAGCATTGAGGTCCGGTTTAAGCGCGCGCCAAAAGTCTTCCAGCGCCTGGCTAGCCCGCCTCCGAGATGGCGGGGGACACGGAATAAATTCATTTCCCGTGCCTGATAGCGTAAGCCTTCGGTGATCACGTTGGACTGGAAATAAATTTGACTGCGTATGTGATGACGGAAGTGATTGAGCGGATGATCCTTGGTCCGGAGGTGGCGTCGACCGGATGGCAGGCAAGTTCGCTACAGAAGAGACCGGGCTCGCCTCTGGCGTATCTTCGGCGGCGGGACTATATGCTGGGGTGGGAATACGGGTGGTTGCGTGGTGACTGACGACATCTCGTTGGAAATTGCTGAGGTCAACGCTCGCGCCGCGACGACCTCCAACTGTATTACGGGTACGCGGAACGTCCTCTTCGTCGACATCGAAATCAGTGGAAGAGGCGTCGTCCGTAGTCGTCCGAGATGATGTTGGACCAAGGGACGCGGCCCTACGAGAATTGTACCCTCCCACCTCTTGGCGGAAATAAACCGTAGACGATGAGTACAACTGGTGCTCTTCCGTAACTTCAATGCGTCGACTTCCGACCGCTGTAGTCATCCGAGACCAAAAATAAGAATGCGGGGTAGAAATACCCACAGTACGGTTGTTGGCCAAATCTCATCAGACGATGTCGTACATGATGATCTCGGCTAGGCGAACATACCTTCGGGATAACGGGTAGAAGACTTTGCGGTCAACTCGATACCAATGCTACATATCTTTGTGGGTTTGGAGAGGCGGAGGACCAGGATTCCCCTAACCATCGACGGCGGAGAAGTTTCGTTGTGTGTCCGACACCTTCCGGAAAAATCAACATCTCTGAGATAAATGACCGGCTCGGCCAAACGAATGGTTAGCTTGCTCTTGTCCTTCTCTTCACGTTCCTTCGTCATGTGGTGGGTGTAGCGCAGAGGGGACGGGACAGCAGGAGTGAGGGTGGGGTGAGGAAGAGTGGAATTGTAAATACAGAGGGGGGCCTAGGCAACTATAATAAGTACTGGTGGGGAGATAGCGTAAGACTAGCTCCGAAGTGCTAGCGAATGCTATGACTTGAGAAAACTCTCAGATCTCATCCCCTGATCGGATTCGGCTAGGCTTAGGAATAACTTGACGATCAGCTGGGCATCTGCTGTGCCTAGAAGAAACTTAAGCTTGCCATGTTCGGTGTGAGGGAGGAGAATGAGATATGAGACATTAGCAGATTATACCCGGCATGGGTCTGTGTAGTCTACGATTGGGTCCCTATAAATAGAAGGAAAGCTAATCCTCTCTGCAAGAACGTTCGTTAACATCGTCTTGATAGCCAAGCCACGACCAGGGCACTCACTCAGGTGTCTCTCGTCGCAGGAAGAGATCTATCGCCGCCGAGAACGCCGCAAACCCAAGACCTCCCCAGAATGCACCTCTTGGCCCGGTATTACGGGCCAGAACACCTCCGGCGATAAATCCAGCCGCGACTGCATTTCCGATGTCGTTCCGAGCCCGGTACTGCGCACGGAACAATACCCCCGCCGGACGGTAACGCAGATTAATACGAAAGAGACAACACATGCGGATTGAGCGGAATCAGTTCAGAGTTCACAGGTCCGTCTCCGACGGACTCGGAAGGCAAAAAAAAACCTTACCGACTCGATGACGCACTCCGTACCCGCAAACAACACGGTCACCTTTGCGAAACCCTTCCCACTCTTCCACATCCCCCGCCCCATTTCAGCGAAAATTTCCTTCGCCTTTGTAGTTGTGGAAATGGCCCCAATGGCCTGTTGTTGCTGACGGATCAGAGGGTCTTCGTATGCGAACGAGGAGGACATTAACGAAATGAAGGCTCCCATTCCGAAACCTATCGTCCAAAACCACCACGAAAAAGGACAAAGAAAACGTGAATAACTTGTCGAAGAAGTGAACCCAGTACGCACCCATGCCGCCGGCCATGACCGTCTTCGCTAGACACGACTCCATCCCCATCTGCATGTAATTTTGCATCTTCTTATTTTGAAGCATGACTTGGCGGTCATCTTCGGTGAAGCCTGGGGGCAGAGGTTCCTTGCCAGCGGGGAACAGTGGAGGGACAAGTGGGAGGGCACTCATGAGGGATCGTGACGCGTAAGGATTTCGGCAAACGCGATCGGTGCCGTTTCGGTTCGCAGTCAAAATTCAAGAAAAAAGTTCATTATAAGTGGAATATATATTACTGGACTACTTCTATGCGGTACAACGCGTGACCAGACCAGAGAGAAAGCGGTATCGCCGATTATACGTAGCGTGTCTTCCTGCCAATGTCGAAGGGAACGTATTTGTACTTGATCATGTGTCTGGAGAGGAGGGGAGCGGACGTCAGAGATGATATCACCAGGAATACCGGGTGTGTTAAGACTAACTGTATTTGCCTCCTCATAGTCAAGAAAAACAGGACGAAGAAATACATGACCAAAATCGGCCAGTAAACGGGTACGTCAAAGACCGACGAAAGGGTGCAGAAAGTCGCGATGATGGTGGCCCTCGTGGTCGACAACCTTCCAATATTCTCAGTATTCCGACAAAAGAATAGGTCAAGTAAGAGGGACTCACCAAAACTGCCATTCTGGAAGCCTTCGTACGAAGGGGCGGAATTCGTCATCCCGTGATGAAGGTAACGGCGTTGGATCATCTCCACCCTCCTCCATATCGTCGGCCATGATATCGTCTTGAATCGAGGGGTCAAATTTTGGTTGAAGGAAGGCCAGGAGAAGATTCAGGAGGTAGATAGCGTGGGCATCTGGAATCTTTGAATCAGCAATCACGAAGAACGGAGAATCGCACGATGGACATACAACAAACTGTACCAAGACAGCAAGAAAATGCGTCCACCGTTTAGTAAGTTGTCTAAGAATCAACTCCTTGAAAACTCACCAATATACCACTGACAAAAGATGGAGTTAGCCCTCCATCCGGTGATAACTGGTGAAGAAAACTACTCACGCCTTGGGAGAGTACGATTCTCAACAAGAACAAGGCCATCAACCCCGCCGTTCCTGCCCATCGCTGATACATATGAGGGGTGAGCTTGTCCAAAGTCTGCTGATATTTCCTCCGCCATGTCGTGAAATGCACTTCCAACGGCTGAAGTGGCGGCGGGAGGGATGAGCCTCCTCCTCCTCCTCCTCCCCCAAATCCTGGCGTGCCCGGTTCCATCATGATTCGTGTGGTAGATGTGCTGTTGTGTGTGTCGCTACGGACTGAGTGTTAGGGGATCTTCGAGGGCTAGTGTACAGTCTTTTTCGAACGGGGAGGATGGACGCAGTGAACCAACACGTATGCCGTATTCGAATTTGTTTAATTGGTCCTAGTGCCTTACTCTGTCACATCGTCACGCGTCACGCCCCTCCGCGGACGTCCTCCACCCATCTATCGACAATTCCCTTCTCAACGGCCAGCCCATGCTCAGATAAAAAATGTCTCCGTAGGTCGTAAGCCCTCCCGAAAACATATTCGCAGGGAATCAAGCAATCTAAAACCGAATCTCGATCGGACACGAACGTTGAGGGGAGGTGGGGATAGGGACAGCGTAAGGCTCTCCTGATCTTGGCGTTCCTCTCCAGATAGGATCTCCCTGTAATTCCGTCGATATCCATCCGAACCCCTTTCGGATTGTCGTCCTCTGGATCACCGGAGAAATCGGACGACTCTGCCGGTCGGTGTCCCTGCGCAACATGTCGCTGAAGGAGATGTTTGTAACCGTAGGACTTGCCACAACCTTCACGAGTGCACACGAAATCGCGTTTGTGGAGGTGTGAGACGTTGTAATGTGTGGTAAGCGCCTTTTTCTGTTTAATGTGCGTGATTGTGAGAAGGCGGAAACAGAATTGAGAGGAAGAGAATACCGATTTGAAGTCCTTGGCGCATCCTTCAAAGTCACAGGCCCAGTCCCTTCCATGTTCCCCACCCCTTCTCTTCTTGACAGCCGGTTCATCATCATTGGTCATATCCTCCTCATCATCTAGACGACCGTCCACCTCTCGCCCCTCGTGTATCTTCAAATGTGCTTTCAGACCTTTCTGTTGGCTGAAAAACTTGCCTTGGCATTCCGGATATGGGCACGTGGGAGGATGCACCGTCCTCATATGAGCTTGGAGCTTCGTCCAGGTGGAGAAAAACGGCAGGGTGGGTAGCGAAAGGCAAGACTGATGCGAGCAAGAGTACCGCTTCTCGTCATGGGTCTTCTGGTGAGCCCGTAGCTTTTGATTCGTAGCAAACGACTTTGAGCAATCCGGATGCTCGCACTGATATGGCTTCGTCCCAGCAGGCGAGTGTACTGTGGAGATGTGTGCTCTAAGGTGGTGGTGTTTCGTAAAAGACTGCAGACAATCTGCCTCTGTACACTAGAATAGGCCGCTCAGTGAACATCCAATTGAGACATCCGCATCCGGTGCTACCTTCCATGGTTTCTTCCCCTTATGCGTCGACTCGTGTACTTTCAAATGTTGCGCGGTCCAAAACCTCTTTGAGCAGCTCTCTTCAGAGCACTCAAAGGGGCGATCAGAATCAGGTAGATGTGAACGTGCATGAGCTTGGAGATGAGTCTCTCGTAGATAAGATTTATCGCAAGCCGTGCACACAAACGGCCGCTGCGATCGAAAGAACGGTTCAGCTAAACGCCAAAGATCGGATCCGAAAAAATTAATTCGAAAGACAGACCTCCCCTGTATGCGACCTCTCGTGTTCCTCAAGCCTACACGGCTTGCTATACCATTTTTCACAGCCAGAAAAAGTGCAATGATAATTTTTCTTCGCGTTTTTCACTAGCGATCCATTCACCAAGACAAACTCGGATTTTTGCTTCGAGTTTAGGAGCGTTTGCGGGGATTCAGCTTCGGATTCCGGTTCTTGCCAAGAGACATCGCTCTGC
>Ga0307512_10004482_pt1 | contig 15285 bp, 12 predicted proteins | sample 14_EM_MG_FD_200267 | JGI IMG/M metagenome (GOLD analysis project Ga0307512, IMG submission 200267) | Populus trichocarpa ectomycorrhiza microbial communities from riparian zone in the Pacific Northwest, United States - 14_EM | ecosystem: Host-associated > Plants > Roots > Unclassified | place... | reverse complement strand
ACATAAGTTAAAGCCCAATTTCTCAATGGTTTGGGCTATCCTCCATCGTCTATAATTATACGCACGCGTAACCAATGTTTCCGGTTCGATGTCCCCATCAGTTATTAGATGGTGATTTGAAATACCTTATTTAACTTGAAATAATGTCTTCCGACAATACAGAAACCAAGACCGTAGATCCTCGGGTCAGCCTTACACCGGTATATAAAAAAAAAAACCAAAAAAAAACAGGAAGAAGCCGTGGATCCTCGGGTCAGAAAGAGTTCATCAGGAGTCACCTTCTCAATACAAGTAGCTCATGAAAAAGAAACCTCAGTCTACAAAACTTCAACTCAGGCCTTGATTTAGATTTGGTTAGACTCTCCCTCCACACCAGGGAAAAAATCTCAGACCATGCAAAGCCCTTTTCAGCATCCATGTTTGGGTTTGGAATTACATTATCCTCTCCGTGGTCACTGCGAGGATAGAGCAGCAGATCTATTGGGAAGAGTCTTGTATATGGCTCTGATAGTATGAGGAGTTGTTCTACAACAGCCTCCAACAAGAGCAGCCCCGATCTCACACCATTTGTTTACATATGATACAAAATCTTGATCCGATATGCCAGTATTTTGCTGCAACCGAGAGTGAGTTGACACAGTTAAATTTAAGAAAAGTATTTCTTACAAACGAGGCAAAATGAACTCACCACCCATTCCTTTCGATCGCCATCGTAACTCTCACCGCTGTTGGGATAAATAAGTATCGGTTTTGTAGTCACCTGATAAAATCACACAGTGCCAGACAAATGTTAACTTTAATTCTAATGCTGATAAATATACTAAACACATGGAATCAATTCTTATTTTTGTATCCAGCAACTATTTTAACATAGAAATCATAAATTCAAGGGGCAGGTGGTATTGCTGTTGCCTACAGTATAACCCCCCACCCAAGTGATCTAGCATCAAGAGATGTTCAAAACTAACAGTTGTCCATTACCACATTCTTTATACCAACATTGCATAGTGGAATATAGTGCAAGACCATTCTGGACATAGAAAAAAACCATCAATATCATCTGACATCTCTAAAAACCAAGGAGCTTATCACGATTGTAAAACTCTTAAAATTCAGTTCTAAATTCAATCAAAGTCCTTGACTTTTTAACTAAAGAAAAATTGTGATAATTTTAAGTTCACACTGTTGCAGAAATTAGGCAATTGTTAATAAATTTACCACAAAAAAATAAATTAAAAAATAACCTACGTGTAGTCATTGACAACTAATTTGATACCAATTTGAGGACATAGATTGCGAGTATTGTCTTAGGTTCTGCTTGCTTCATAATTATTTATATTTCTGGCATGGGATCAAATAAGTTCATTAACAAAATACAGAGTTTCAATGATCATTTATTATTGTACAAATGAATAGCTCTGACTTTATATCAGATGGAGATACTTATGACAACCAGTAATGAACACTGAAGTTCTGTGATTTATTAAGAGCATTTAAAAATGATAAGAAAAGAATAGAAGGAACACGAAAAGCATACCTTCTTAATGGACAGAATCAGTTCATGAATAAACCTAGGAGGCGTGCAGTTGATTCCCACAGCAACTGCATTCTTGCATGATTCGGCAATGGAGGCACATTCAAGCAAAGAGTCACCGCTGACTACATTAATGCCATCCTTAGAGTTAAAAGAGAACCATGCAGGGATCTTTATGTCTTCTTCCTCCAAGAGCTTGGCATATGCCTACACAAAACAAAGACCTAGTCAAAGGGAAAATAAGCACAACAATGAATTGTGGCACCAGTATTAACTCCATTTCCTATTTCTTAGATTTGATCATGACATTCCTCTAAGAGCAAGAAATTAAGATAATGCAACATGACAAAGGGTTCGATCAATACCTGAGCTTCTACCTTATTTGGAACTGTTTCAAATGCTATGAGGTCAGCACCTGATTCTGCTAGGATCTGTACTCTTCTGCGATGAAAATCTTTCAAGGTTTCAAGGGTAATCGCATCACCATAATTCCCACTGTAAAGGGAAAACAACAATTAGAGATAGAAAAACTATACTTTAGAGTTTTCTTACGTGAAGGACAGTAGGACAGCCTCATTGAGCAAAGACAGTGAACCACATTCCAATGCCATCAAGCTTATGACCATGGCCATTTACTCAGATCCAGTAAAGAACCCTTAAGATTTAGTCTCCACATCACTATTAGAATAAAAAAGAAAATAACTAAAATTTTCTAAGATCCAATAAAGCACTCCGAAGATTAAGTCTCCACAAAGCTTTTAGAATAAAAGTGCATATAACTAAGACACATGACTGTCAATTGGTGCTTGATACAAATAGGTATAGGCAGTGATGCGGCTCATGCAATGACTTAGTTAGAGGTCAACTCACCTGTACTCAGATCCATCAGCTAAATAAGCTCCATAGCTTCCAACGGAAGCTGCAACTAAAATAGGTCGATGTTTCAGAACCCTACCATCATCACTTCCATCAGGAGAACCTTCTCTGCATCTACCATAATATATATCCCGTGCCTCACAAGCAATTTCCACACTTTTCCTGAGCAAGGCTTCGCTGTCTTCTCTGGAAAAACCTTTTGCCTCGAATCCCTGAATGGTGGCCTGTCCACATTCAAGCGAAACTGAGCGTAAGTTCCACAGAGAGAGAGAGAGAGAGAGGGAGATCATTGTTATTACCTGATAAGATGCTGTGATGATAATATCTGCACCAGCTTCAAGATAGTCAAGGTGTACCTGCTCAATCAAGCAACACATTAACCAATGGAACGATACCACATCAGCATTCCATATGATTTCATGTAGAGCTAAAAATATTTTGAAAAGATTGCTAAATAAAAAAAGAAGGCAGCAATTCCTAATATGTTAGTTATTGATCCATTATCGATATTGATAACACATGAATCCTATGAATTGCATTTAGTTTTCCGAAACAGAGCTTCTATTAATGGAATCGATAAAATACTGTTTCCAGTACCAATTACAGACATTTAAAACCTTTTCTCCGTAAAAAGTTAAGTAGAAAAAAACCTGCAGTTAAATGGAATTTTTCCTAAGATGAAAGTCATTGTGATTTCTGGGAATTAAACTTGTTTCCTATTACGTTAATGTCTTTTCCTTTTTATATACACATTAATTATATTTCTCATGCATAAAGTTTTAGGGATATATTTTTCTTGGGCTAAAATGAACAATTTAAGTAAGAAAAGCAAAAATTTCACAAATACAATCAATGTCGGTAAATAGAAGATTCTGGCATATCATCACTAAAAAGGGGTTGGAAAAAAATGAGCGTGATGTTTTATGTATTTAATGTTCAAAACCAATGGATGCTTGTCCAAGTTCAACGTTCAATCCTTAGATCAACACACTTAAAATTACTTACAATTGTGTATTCTTGAAACAAATAGAAAAAAACCAGAGTGGTCCAATATCATAAAAATAAAATAAGAAAGCAGGGTGGTTCAACTTCGATACAGTATACTATATTAAATTCTCTGAGATCGCTGCCAAATTCCAACCAATACAAAACAGCATAGCTGAGTGAGTGTAGCCAAGTAAGCTAAAAAAAAGAAGTGATAATTCACATCTACTGAGTTTGCACTACCAAACAACAATCAAATCTAAGAAGCTGATTCCAGAAACACAAACCCACACCCAATCATAGATGGATATAGCTGAAAACAGCCCACATGGCGGTCCGTACTCTTCACCAATTTAATTTAATTTTATCACTGCCCCATCTCTGTTGCAAGCTGCTGCCACTCATTCACAATCAAAATCTCCAATTTGACCCCCCTCCCTCCTCCCATTTCTCTCCAAGGGTTCTAAAATCACAGATTCCCCTTTTCGTGACATCAATTCTAAATTTCTGTCAGCGAAAATAACACAAATTTTTCTTTCTTTGTTAAGTCTTAGATTATTTTATTATTATTATTTGAATTACAAAAAAGATTATAGGGTCTAAAGGCACCATTTGGTCCGCACTTAAAAGAGAAGGATACACGAAAACTAAAGCAGAGGCAACATCAATTTCAACGGAAACAGAAACACATCGGGGTGTGCGTACAGAGAGAGAAGAGAGGGGGTACCGCACGGACGAGGTGAGGGGAAGTAAGGAGACATTTGGCGCTCCAGAGGGGATCGTTGAGGTCAGCCCCATGCCGTTCGAGCTCCGTCGCGAGACCGCCGTCGATAATGGCAACGCCACCTGATTGGCGGAGGAAATCGGTCATAAACGACGAGGTTTCGGCGGCTGGGTGGGACATCTTAAAACTTGTGTCGTTCCGGAAGTGGGTTTTTGTGTGTTTTAAAGTTGTTAGGCGCGGCAGTGTCGAGACAACTGTGAGATTGCAGTTGCGCTTTGGTTTGACAGGAGTATTTATAGAGTACAGAGGTTGTGGAAATTCACACCCAAGACTCTTACATATTAGCAATAATGTCCTTTCCACTTTGAATGTTTACGTTCCAGCCCCTAATGTTTATAAATCTTGTATCCATGTCCTTCGAGAGTCATTTAATTTAACAAAATATAGTGGTAGAGAGCTTCCTTTTTTTTTTTTAAGAAGAACAAGGTAGATATTTAAGTATTTAAAAATTCATTAATAAATATTCTTTTTAATTTTACAATCATGTGAAATATTGAATGATCAATCACCAATCTCCTCGTGTTAAATCATTCGAGATACGAATGCAAATGCTATAATAAGGAGAGAGTGCTGTCAAGCAGAACTCTAATGATAATTAGCCAACATTAATCCCATCACTTTCTTCAACTCAAATCATAATCACTATCTCATCCAACCTACACGTAGAAGGGTAGCAATGGCTGCTTATCTGCCAGACCAGTGGCGGCTGATGAGGAATTCCACTCTACCAACATTAGCAACTTGCCACTTGCATTTATCCCCTCGGCCACAAGATGATTTCCACTTCTCTGACGCAATCCGTGCACGAAACACCACCACTTGCTTATCCAATAATATCGTCATCAAAATTGCACAGGTAAGGATCCCAAATGCTTATCTTTAGTTGTTTTCGTAGCTGCAACATGCTTTAGCATCCTTTGATTCTCATCTTGCAGAATAATTTTACAGCACTACTACTTGCTTCAGCTGCTTTAGTTTTAGGCAAAATATGTTCTTAAAACCTACCTGATTCGACCCTTGATGAGAAAGAAAAACTCAAACTTTTGGTTACAGGCCAAATATTATTAAAATGGAAAGTTTTGATTCAGTTTCATCTGCGTATACTGTGGTTTCTAACTGCCATCCATCTTGATGTCCATGATGTACTCACGGAAAAATATAAAGAATAAATGTGTAGCTCCAACATTTCCAAATTCTATAATTCTGTGCAACAAAGAAGTGCAGAGCTAATATCAATACACTGATAACATGTGATGAATCAACTAGACGCAGAAATTCTCTGGCATCTAAATTCTTAGTTCATGTGCTAGAGAAACCTGCGATCTAGTGGATTGCTTCAATACTATGAGCATCAAAGACTGGCGGAAGGTAAAAGGTGTTAGGGACCACGAGCTGGGGTGAAACACAAGCAGCCAGTTGATTGATCTTCAGGTAACATGCCACCCCCTTTGCTTGTATCTATTGCTTCGAGCAGCCTAACTACCTCGTCCATCTCAGGGCGCTTCTCTGGATTTGCATCCCAACATTTTCGCATGACACTTGCTAATGAACTTGGGCAACATCTAGGAATTTCTGGCCTCAAATGCTGCCAAGATCGTTTCAACATTGAAATTATCAACATAACATGGTATGTTAAAACTGCGAACAGGCTAGATTACAAGAAGGCAATGTCCAGTGCAACCAAATTAACAATGTAAGATGTAGTCCAACCAGGGTTGATAAAACTTACACTAATCAGGTCACCTTGTCCTATGGATCAACATTATGATGACAATAGAAAGAACACGGCTTTAATGCTATTACTCAAACAAATAATCACAATCCCCTCAGCATCAATCATCTAGTCATGTGTGTTAATCTTTGGGTCAGCTATCTAAAGAAACAAGAGATACCTTTAGTGCTTCTGCTCATACAAACATCAGTATTTTCACATTGCACGATAGCAGTTTTCTAGTCACATAAGTAAGTCTTTAGGTTCAACTCTGTAAGACATCATACATTATGCATCTCATAATACCATATGTAGGTATTTTCCTCAGCATGCACCCTGGGAACTAATTGCAACTGCAGGTATCAAACTATGGGGCATTCCAAATTTTAAGAAATAAAAATGGGGCCTCCCACTACAGTTATCAAAATATGGCAAACAAACCTGTCGAACAACTGCAGATGAAACTTCAGCAAAACTAAGATCCGGATAAGGCATGTCACAGCAATAGATTTCCCACAAGCATATGCCAAAGCTGTATACATCACATTTCCTGTTGTAAGGCTTACCATCCAGGACCTGGACAATCACTTCGTTAAACTCTTTTGTAAGGATTTCATGTAAAGGGAAAACTACAACAACAGAAAAGGAAGAACAGTGGATACCTCAGGGGCCATGTATCCAAGAGTACCGGTTTCCCCAGTCATATCCCTTGGGTTCTGAGCCTCAACTCGAGCAACACCAAAATCAGCAATTTTCAAAGTTCTAGTAGCATCTAACAACATATTTTCTGTCTTAACATCACGATGTACAATCTTTTTAGAGTGAAGGTAGCTCAGACTGCAAAAGTGGATAAAACCAAACAAAATCTATAAATAAACATTGAATAACAAACATTTTAATTGAAAATATTTACTTACCCCCTAGATAAGTCCAAGGCAAGTTGAATCACAATCTTAAAGGCAAGTTTCTTTCTCCTATTTCTGATTAAAAATTTCTTAAGCGTCCCACCTGGAAGGTACTCAACAACAACACAACACGCCCTGGAAGGAGGAGAATTGACACTATCACTTGAAGAACTTGTGGAAGGGATCTTCAGGTTGGAAGTTCCCATTGAAGCTCCAACAAACTGTAATGGATAATTATAGTTATAGATTTTAAGATGATGATACAATGGCAATGCATCAAGAAAGCTTGTGATGGAAATCTATGGAACAACACCTATCACAATAGAAAAGCAAGAAAGAACTTCGAGTGATTTTTTTATCGATGAAAGGTAACCGCAGAAGACATCAAGCCATTGATTGACAGAGTACCCTTTACCTTTGTAACATTAGGATGGTCAAGCTTATGCCAAACAGCAACCTCTTGCTTGAATGATGCCCGGAGAGCAGCAGTTTCAGCAGCAGTAGCAATGCCATCCTCCCCCCAGTCCAATACCTTCACTGTAATAATTAATAGTTGGCAGTGAGGAATTTGCCGAGACAAGTATGTATTGCACATTTGGAGTGGAAGTTTGATGTTTTAGGTGGTTATAATAGGTTGGGTGGCGGAGTAGACAATTCACATTATCATCATGCCATAACATATACACAGACACGCTTAAAAAGTATCAAACGGACATCGTTGCTTCCTACATTTGGACCAATCATAACAGCAATGCTATCAACAATTAGTGGTTAAAAAAAACTTTATATGGATACTGCTTGTAAAATAATGACACCTATATACTACAAAGCAACATCTATAAGAAAGGAATTTCACCCAGTCTTTTTCTCATAAATTTGAAGCAAGATTATGCATGTCCTGCTAGAAACGAGAAATGATTTTGGAGGGTTACAAGGCACCTCGCAATTCTAGGATTATTTCCAGTTTGTAATAAAAACATGTCATTCTATACACATCATCCACTGTCAATACAGAACACATCGTTGCACCTCTACAGAACAGCATAATTGACTCATTGTAGCAATCACATAATAGCAAGGATGAAAGAAGGTTAAGGCCATTAAAACCAATAATCTGCAGGCTCAACTTGATCTTCGTTCTCCATTCAATGAACATTGTATATTCACGGTCAAAGGCATAGGAAGTGTAAATTTAAAAAAAAAAAAAAAAAAAACAGAAAGAAATGAGAACTTGAACAAAAAGAATGCTTTAGAACATTGACAGAGGGAAACAGAGTATTGCAATAGAAAATATCTAAAAATAAAAGTATTAAAATTCAGAATTTTTTAAATAGCTCCTTCAAAATAGAGTTTGCACTCATTAGATTTACTTGAAATTTTGTACCATCTTTACAATTTTATTGTAACAGGGTTTGCAAGGAAGGGAATGCCTCCTCTTGGGTAAAACTGAAATATTCAAAGAAATGCACGTTTTAGCATATAACCGAACTTTTCAACATCCAAGGAATTTAAATCATTTGAGAGTGGGAAGGATTCAGAAAGACACCCTTTCCTTCAGCAAAACACCGAGGATTTAAACAAATATATAACTAGTTCAAAACTCCTTCATACAAGCACCTCAGCCAAATTTATGTGACATCGCAAAAGCTGGGTAGGTGCACTTACCATGACTCGCTCAAGCCATGCCTTTTGCTATCTCATTCCAAACAATGAAGCACAACCAAAAAAGACGAGAAAAAATTAAACCAGAGTATTTACTCAGATAAAAAAAATCAAGAGGGACAAAAAGAAAACTTAACCAAGGATGTTTAAGAATACTAATCATTGGTTCAAAAAAAAGTGTCAAACGTCATGCCTTACTGTTTAATGTCAAAAGTTTTACGTTCATCTTATCTAAAAGAGATATGAACTAAAAGTCAGCTTTCCTATAAGCCACTGAACCAGTGATGCTTCCGCCGTATACTTTTCAACCCTCTCTGCCTAAGCATTATGCACCAATAACGAATTTTATGAGCTCTCGAAAACACAATCCAGACAAAAAGAAAAAAACGTGTGCAATAAGATACATACAGTTGCAGTTATAAAAACAACATAATTTACATGGAACGTAAATGGACTTGTTTGGAATTGCGGTGCAATAGCTTGAGATTTTTTGAAGCTTCAAATTAATTATTATTTTTATATTTTTCATTGTTTTGATGTCCTAACAGCTACCTTTTATTCTGTCCCATAACATAAATGTTTTAAACATATCATCAGACTTGACATCTAAATTCCTTTACCACCTTTTTACTTTTCTACATGTGAAGAAATTTACAGCTACCTACTGGCCATTTATCACAGACAGAATATTTCACAATTTCATTTCAGAAACTCATAAGGAATTCATTCAGAGTTTTACTACAAAAAGTTATCAGAGGTAAACTCTCAAATTATCGAAATTTCTTTAAGTCAGCAACTAAAAATGAATAAAAAACATGAAAAGAAAAGAACTTGAATTCCAAAATTGAATGAAAATTTCCGGAAGGAAGCAGGAAAAGGAGAAAAATAAATAAAAACTGCATTACCAGCAACATCTTGGCCATCGTAATTGCCTCTATACACAACCCCATAAGTCCCATAAGCAATAACATGCCTTATATCCAATTTTCCCAAATCAATCTCCCACTCCTCCTTTCTTGTTGATTGCACTTCCATATCCCTTGACCATGCACGGCTTAAATGCTTCTCTAGCTGAACATCCCAGCTCTTGAAATCTATTTTATCTGCTCTAAAGTACATTTCTTTATTGCTCATACTACCCACTTTAGAGCCCAATTTCGTCTCTTCTGCATTTGAAACAGTTTCTGCTTCTTGATGAGTATTGCTCTTCTCTTCCTTCATTGCCCCTTCTGCTTCCTTTCCATTGCTAGATTCCATTCTTCTTCTTCTTTGTTTTTTTAAGTTTAAAGCAGAAAACTTTACTCTTATACAATTTATTTATTTGAACTATCAGCACAAGAACATACTTGACACCAGCAAACCTTCAAAATCATTTAAATCATGAAAAAAATATAATCACTACACTTTATTTTTGAAATCCCAATTCACAATTATGAAATTCGAAAAAGTTCGGAAATTAATGAAAAACAGAAGCGAAAAAAGAAGAAAATTAAAAGAAAAACCCTTAATATATAAATACAAAAAACCCCCACGAAAAAATTAAAAAAAAAGTTATATATTGCAGAAACGAAGAGGGGAGAAAGAGAGAAATAGAGGGGAATGAGAAAATAAGGGTTTTGTGGAGGAGAATTTAAGAAGGGAAGGGAGAGGGAAAAGGAGCCAATCAAAGGAAAAAAATTTGTGTTTTTTTAAAGAGAGAAGAAAAAAAAATAAAAGCGAAGAGGCTCGAGCGGCCTGAAATAGCCGCGTGGCTGTTTCAAAAAGCAAACACTTTTCAACTTGTTTTTATTTTCTCGTTCTTTTTTTTTTAACGTCTATGGCTGTTTTTTTACCTGTCACTGTCATTTTTAACGCATGTTAAAAAAAAATACATATCACTTTTAACGGTGTTAGCGGTATTTTAAAGATTTACCGCGGCTTCCTTGCTTTTCCTTGAGATCTCGCGTGGCCAGTTTGCTATCTTTTTTCTGTTTACTTTTGCTTTTGTTTCAAGAGTGGAGTTAGCTGACCAGGGGCACTTTGCATTATTTTACTCCACACCACATGACTCGTTAAAAGGAGATTTATGAGATTATGATGTAAAATATTTTTTAAAATATCTTTATATTTTAAAATATATTAAAATATTTTATTTGTAAAATCATTAAAAATATTAATTTAATATTTTTTCAAGTCAATAATACTAAAAATCAGAAACAGAAATGATGTCAAACACACTAAAATTTAAATAATATAAATATTACATATAAAAAAACCTAAAAAATAAATATTATGGACCTGGTAGCAGGTTATGAATTTTTAAACCCAGCTTAACCCGACTCTACTCTATACTTTATATTTCTTTTCTTTTTATTTTTGATAGTTTATAAATTGAGTATTTATTTTTATAAATATTATAGATTATTTGCTCTTTATTTATATGCTTTTTGTTTATTTATGGAAATTTTAAAATATTATTCTTAACTTATGTTATTTATATGATGAAAGATAATAATAAAAAAAACCTCATTATAACACAAATATAGATGGAATTAGAAATTAGTTCACATGGCTACAAGACTGAGTTGAGGGTGTACACGATCTAAGACTCGGGTAGTGAATTGTATTTTTTGATTTAGATTAACTCTGAGTTCTAATTTTTTTAAAAAAAATAATTAAAAAAATCAAGCAATATCTATGGAATAACAACTTTTGTGGCAGAGAAGGTTTTTTCGCTGCATATACCCACCTTGAAGAATAAATAGTTAGGGGAATTTAGGCTCAATGTTCATTGGGGCTTTGACAATGCATTGCATGCCCTTGCGTGACATCAAGAATCTTCTTATCACTAGAGATTTGATAACGTGTGAATCATGAATATGGTTGATGAAACAAGATTTTATTGATATATTTTTATTTATAAATGTTAAATCAAGAAAATTTAATGGATATAATTTTTTAAAATTCTCGAGCTTGTTGGGCTGACACGTGCTAGTACCAAATATATCTCAATGAAAATGTGTTGGGTCTAATACCAACCAAACTTTAAAATGATTGAGCTTGACAATGTGTCAAACCCAGCCATGATTAGACTTGACAGTTTTCTAAACTCAGCCATAATTAGACTTGACAGATTTCCAAGCCCAATCCCAGGTGGTCTTGGCAAGATGCCAAGCCTAGTTATAATTGGGCTTGATAGTTTTTCAAGCCCAACCTTGGATGGGCTTAACAGTGTGTCAAGCTCAGCTTTAAGGGGAGCTTGACAATGTGCCTAACACATCCACGATTAGGCTTAATAGTGTGTTAAGCTTAGTTCCGGGTGAGCTTAAATCTATCATGACTCGTTATTTTTCTATTTTTTAATTGGATAAAATGAATATAATATGATTTTATTTTTTACTGAATATATATTTTCAAAGCATATATCTTTAAAATATTATTGTATTTTTTTTCTAAAAAGATATTTATTTAAATATCGAAGAGTCTCTATTTTTATAAAATAAAATTTTTTGCAGATATTAGTCACAAACCATTTTATCTTACCAAACATCAAATATAAGTTATAAATCATCTTACTAGAGAATGAGATTGCTAGGAATCACTAACCTACTATTCAATCCAAAAACTTTATTCCCGGACTAATTTTTATTTTTAAGACTTCATTAATACCCACACACTAGCCACCAGGCAGGCAATTTCCATGGAGAATTCCTGGATCTTTCACTGTCTGTCTAGACAAGCCAGCTAACATTAGAATCGACACTTATTCCAGGAAGGTTGCCACCTACCTAACATGGCTGCTAACGAATATGCCACGGACGAAAGAAAAAAAAAACAAATTGGTAAAGGAAAAAAAAGTTTCGTGCAGTTTTTCACCCCAATTACTTGAATGCTTACCCCTTACTGGATTTGCCACCTTTCACATTCCATGGCCATTTTCATTTTAGACCTTCAAGTTTGGGATAGTTTATCTTGAGTCCTTTTAAGCGATTTGATTTGATCACTTTTTCTGGGTATGAAGGACTTGCATTTTACTCCATGAACTTTAACTATAGTTTTGCAGTCCCTAATCATTGCGAAATGCTAAGAGGACTACATTCAAGTTTTCATTCATAGGCAAAGACATTTCTATCTTAAAACTCTTGACTTTGCAATAATTTTTTTTAAAAAAAGAATATTTTAATCCTACAAGTTTTTCTAAAAATTTTAATCAAAATCTTTTGTCCATATTGTACTAAAATTTCACTAGTCTTGAAAGATACTTGATAAACACAAACTAGTCGAGAACCCTAAAACAAAGAGAGGGAAATTTCCCTCGGATCTCCAACTGTTCTCTATTTCACCAAACCAGACAGGTTCAAAATCTACGCATATTCGAGGAAACTTGCCACTGAAATATAGTAAAGAGGAAACTTGCCACTGAAATATTCGAGTACAGATGAGGCAGCCAATTTACAATCAAGATAATCTCCTCGACACATCAACATCTGTTAGCGTAGCCTACAGGCGGTCGCAAAGGCTATCAACACAAGGGAAAACCGGGGATCGCAAGTTGGCTTTGTGTCACTGTCCCTCAACCGAAAGAGAGAATAGGGAAAAAAATATAAACCAAGCACCTGGCAGGAAAATTCTATTCGCACCACCAGATTAATCAGAATGAAGAATATATCAAATGGACTCTCGCCAGCAAATTCCATCATCAGCTACTTGTATTGCAACGAAAGCAACAATAATGCCTAGCTTGAATACGTTTACTGCAACTTGCAACATGATAAATAAAGTTTTAAGAAAACAAATTGCTCTCAAAGCAGCAGGACCTGTGCCGAATTTCACAGTGCTTAGCTAGTTGCTAACAACCGAGGCAATTAACGACGATTGGGTAACATTATTCCTTGCGTATTTATCATCCATCAGCATTCCTGCTCTGTTAAGGGTGTGTGACTGTGCGTTTGAAACATAATCCAGCAAGAGGTAAACTAGATTGGCGGTGGAACACTTTTAAGGAAGCCAGAAAAGCTTATTGTCAGAAGAGAAATCCTAGTTTACAACAGTTTCATGGTGTCATGTTATGAGGACGGCAGGATTTCATTATTACAAGCTAATTTCCCTACCAGCCCGCAGCTCAGTCGACTCCTCTAAATCTATCTAAGCGAATGATTGTAGCTGAAGTCTGTCATGAAATAGAAATTCACCATAGAAATTTATTCACCCTGGCCAAGAAAATAATATGATTCAACACCTGTTCTAGGAAAACTTCATATAAAGGAATACTTATGCCTTGTCCATCATGAATCAACCAATATAAATATCACCAGAAAAATGGCAAAACACGAGTTCATTGAGCAGGCCAACCCACCAAGTTATAAAATCGTTCGATAATATCTTGATAGTCTTCATAATGTCCATTAATTACTGTCTTCATGGACTAGTAGATAAGAAACTAGTACCAGAGTGCTTAAAAATCTGCCATGTCTGAAACTAGGAGTTTGTAGTGCAACAGTTAAGAGATTATAAGCAGAATTTAGGTCGACAAAATGGAAAATATGATGCTTGCTTTCATGATAATCAGGGCGGCAAGTCAGAGTACGAGCCAGGAGGTTGTAAATGAGCGAGTTATCATGGTATCAGACCATAGCCTCTTCACCTTTTGTCTTACTGCTATCAAATTACTTATCCTTGAACTTAATTTAACGAAGAGAAAAAACCTTCATGACGGATCACGGATCAAGATTTCTTTCTTTTTGGCACCAGACCCGTAATGATCATGGGCTCAAAATTTTTTTGACCCATTTCCAAACATTTTGAAGGGCTCGAGTTCTACCCGAGCTCAGGAAGAGGGGCATCCCCACCACCTTCTATTGGCTCCGGCGCTAGGCATCTCTAGCATCTTTTTGGAGGTTTGGACGCACTACTGCCTGAACCCAAACCTTAAAAGATATGTCTTACTCTATTTTTAAACTAAAAAACATGTGATGAATCCTTTTTTCTTATGTCGCCGTTAATATTTATGTAAAAAATATTATTTCTTATTAATACTTAAATAAGAGATATTTTGTTTCTCAAAAATATTTTCATAATAAAATTACTTTCAAGATCCAAGAGAAAAACAAGTTTTTATTAAGAACAAAAAAGAAGATATAGATTCGATACAACAAGAACAACATAAATCCTAGAACTTAAAACTTAAAACTATTTAAATATTTTTTCTATAAAATTATTGATTTTATCATTATAGAATCTTCAAATACTCTAAAAAAGAATTTTTTACTGCTATTGAGAGATATTTATCAAAGAAATTTACTGATGAAATGAGTTATTTCAAAAGACACTTCGTCACTTCAGAATCAGACACTCAATCAATCTAATATTCAACATAAAAAAACTTTATTCTATGAATACTTCTGATTGCAACACTTCGTCGCTTCAGAATCAGGGCCAATGCAATTGTGAAATTGCTCGATCGCTACGATGATAAATTGCTCCGCCTCCGCCTCCGCCCCCATTCATCAATAAGAAAGGATTATGGTTTTCGGGGTTTTCTTTCTATAGGAGGAAGGACCTGGTGTTTTTTCAGAAAATTCAGAACTCAGGAGTGAGGATGGGTCTAGATGCTTGAAAATTAATGGGCCATGAAAAGTATCTGGAGGAATGGTGCCTACCAAATTGATTTAATTGACCCTTGCGTAATTTAACTTTAATCGGACTCCAGTTAGGCCCACCGATTGAAATCCTAGTTTCTACAAAACCTAGTTTGCTTGAAATTAGAGCATAACATAATGTATCCAACCTAGCCCAAGCATGAATGCAACTAAATATATTCAGAGATTTTTTTTTTTTTTTTTAAAAATAT
>Ga0307512_10004481_pt1 | contig 15286 bp, 18 predicted proteins | sample 14_EM_MG_FD_200267 | JGI IMG/M metagenome (GOLD analysis project Ga0307512, IMG submission 200267) | Populus trichocarpa ectomycorrhiza microbial communities from riparian zone in the Pacific Northwest, United States - 14_EM | ecosystem: Host-associated > Plants > Roots > Unclassified | place... | reverse complement strand
GGGTTCCCTATCGACGAAAATCAGTGGGGAGATTTTGGGCGACGAATGGTTCGTACAAGGAACTTGGTGGTTCAGGAGGGGGACTAGAGGATCCGCTCACCCCGTCGCTGCCTGGAACACTTAACGAAAGACTAATATCTTGCCTGGGCTGGAGGGCCAAGCTTGAATGAAAACTCCCAGTCAAATGAGAACGAGACTTGCCACAAAGATGGGAGGATTTGCTGTGGGCGCCGCAGTTGGTGGCACATCCAAATAAACCAGTCCTGTGTACGTCTGGTGAGAGTGAGCAAGTTGTTGGTATCTCGGGCGGGTCGGTTGACCGACGGCCATTGTTAGGAGTAGACCGACTGACGGGGTAGTCGGTGGTTATGAGGAGGAAACGAGAAACACTACAAAGTGCGAAATACGGGCGAGATTTACAGCACGTGATGTTACCAAGGCTGTGAGTGAATTGATGGGATCTAATACAAATGGGTGACGGAGCGCGGGGACGGTCCCATAGTTTGATCCCGTTCGCTTGCGTTCAAACTACCACCAGCATTTTCTTAAATCATGGCCTGGAGATGCAGCGGCTCTACTAACGTCGAACTCATCGAAAACATGGCTAGAAACGGTGTTATCAACTCAGCCAGAGTGAGAAATGTGCGCAAGATTCACTGACCCGCTGATCGCTTGATCTCCGTATCTAAACCCGGCCTCTCGTCCAGGCGATGAAAAAGGTCGATAGGGCGAATTACGTTCTTGACAAAAGGGTCGCATATGAGGATGCACCCCAGTGGGTTTCCACATCCCCTCTTGGATCAATTACTCCTGCTAATCCAGACCCGGCATGAAGGGGGATCGGTCATGGTGCAACAATCTCCGCCCCACACATGCACGCTCATGCGTCAGAATACCTACTGACCTACCTTCACCCCGGATCGAAAGTTCTCGACGTTGGCAGCGGCTCCGGTTACCTCACCGCCATATTTCATCATCTTGTCTTTCCCGGGGATGGAGAACCAGCAGGGAAGGTTGTAGGTATCGACCACATAGCTGAACTGGTCGATTGGTCCGTGGGGAACCTAAAAAAGGATGGACTTGGCCCAGCACTTGAAAGCGGTCAGATTGAAATGATAGCGGGAGACGGCAGGAAGGGTATGCTATCCAAAACTTTTCCCGCGGTCTTCGAAATCCCTTCTCATTTCCACCTACAGGTCATGCTGCTGCTGGGCCGTACGACTGCATTCACGTTGGAGCGGCTGCACCGATGATCCCACAAGAGCTGATTGACCAGCTGGCCCAGCCTGGACGGCTTTTCATTCCTGTCGGTACAGGGGTTCAGGAGGTAATCCAAGTCGACAAAGATGACCAAGGGAACATCCAAAAGAAACGGCTCTTCGGCGTCATGGTACGTGGGCTTTCCTTCCTCGCCCACAGGTTTTACTCACCCTTTCCTCCAGTACGTTCCCCTGACAGACCAGGAAACACAAAAGCGATCTCCTTACTGAAGCGCACCTGATAAGCCACGTAACCCTACGTAACACACACGGATGTACGACACGTATCGTGAAATACCATGCGACTGTATTTTCCTACCACCCTGACTATACTTCACGATCGACGTCAGCGGTGGACCTTTGTGTCCGTGATTTACTCTGATCGGCGATCGGCCTCTTCGGCTGCCAGGCGAAATAAGCACACGGTTGGGCGTCCAGCAGCGACGTTTATGTGTTTCGAGCTGTCGAAAACCCATGTGGTCGCAAAGACAGCCTCAGGCACAGAGAAGTCATACAATTTAGAAATACTTCCTGACAATACCATCGTCCCCTGCGGTCCAGACGGCCCCATTCTCGGTTACCCTGACTATCCTTACAGCATCGCAATCCGAACCGATTAGCTCGGTGCGGACTTGCGGTCCGTCCGGCCAAACACCAGCAACGTAAGGCAAACCATCCTCCGCAACAACCACAACCTCTACTTCTGTCGTGTGTCCTCTGATTCCAAGGCCTTCAATGGAAGCCCGATTCCGTGCGAACGAGGTCAACGGCATCGACAATTGCCTAGTGTCGAACACAGTAACCACTCCATGAGTAGAACCCGTTACGAGCAAGTCGTGCACGGCGGAATACGATATCGTGTTCAGTGCCCGCTTACCGACCTCATATTTATGCACCGAATTTTTGGTTCCAAGGTCAAAGACCTCGAATGATCCATTCTGTAACGCGGCGAACACGACCTTCCCCGTTGTATCGACCTCCCGTGGGTCAATGAGCGCGCCGGCTTGCGAAGTTGATACCGTGGAGTGGCCTTCCCCGTCTGGGTGGGGTTGTCCGAACACGGAGTTGCCTGTGCCGCCCAAGCCGATTGCATTGATCCCTGTCCACCCCATAGACCCGAGGGTTTTAATCGATTTTCCGCTGCTCACATCCCATAACCTGATTGTGCCGTCCTAGAGAAACAACGTTATCGATGCAACCGCGTTACCGCTTGGGCCATGGGATATGGCCGACAAACCTTTGCGCAAGACAATACGTTTTTCCCTTTCGACACGATTGCCGTGTCTGTGACGACGCGGGTGTGCCCCTTCAGGGTTCGGACGGAAGAAACAGTAACAGTAGCTTCGGCTTGCTCGGCTGGTAGAATATGTAACGTGAAATCCGCCCCCGCAGTCAGGAGTACCCGCGATGATGGGAAGAACCGCAGTGATGACACATAGGCTGCGTGGATCTTGGGGGTCACGGTTTGGAATTTCTTGGTGGGTACAGATGTGGACTCGAATATCACCGTCCCGTCGTCGTACCCGGTAGCAATTTGAGACCCATCTGGAGAGACATCGAAAGCCGTTATTTGAGTTGGCTGTCCAGCAGAGCAAAAATATCAGAAGGCAGCACAGCACTAGCAACACCATAAAGACATACAACCCGCGGGTTTGGATTTATTTTTGGGGACGGATACGTTCTGTTCGGAACGGCCACTCTGGTTTTTGTAGCACTCGACTGCAGGCAAGAAACGAAATAAGAGTGCTTTGCAAAAAAGGGAGGTCCGCCTTGAGAGTCTGCGCAACGGGACGGAGATTAGATCCGATGCGTACCAGGTCTCCTCGTTCGATTTGGACCCCTTCCCTTCCCTTGAGCAAGACGAGATGACGATCCCTCTCGTCCAGTTCCGCCCGCACCTTTCCGTGAACTGAAGGTTCGTCCCGGTGATAACAAGATATCCAGAAATCCTCAGAGGGCACCGTTCCCTCACGGACATCCCTCACGACAGTCTCAAAATCGTGCTGGACAGTGGTGATGGGTAAGAAGATAGGATTCACAGTTGTGTCCATAACGGAAATGTGCAGCGGTTATACGATTATAACTGATACACAGATCGGAAGAGAAAGGGGACAGGTCGGAGGTGAAAGTGGTGCATTTGTTGTGGGCGATCGAGTGAAATTTTGGCTGCGGATACACAGTTAGGCCCTTAGACCTTATCTCCCAGGTTCAAGCTGCTCGTCAATAACGTTCCTTGGGACACAGATGAATCTATCCAATAAATTTCTGAAAGATCTCTGCTGACGCAAGACGAATTGAAGATGCGAGAACGCTTCAGGGGTTTTACTCCAGGCTTGGGGTCTCAACGGCACCGGTCTCCACAGGCAAGTTTCGCTTTAATTGCCGCTTGCGTATGCCCCCGAGTATAAACAGGATATCGTATAGATCATTTGATCGGTATACGGGTACGAGTAAACTTGTAAACAAAACTCAGAAGCGGCCAGCGGACAAGGGAATAGGATAGTCAGTAAACCAAGTGTCGAATGCCAAAGCTCCAAGATACATCTTGAACACCAGAAACGCGAAAGATGACACAAATCATCCTCAAGTGATAATCATCTTATTGAGATCGCCACCAATCTGGGGGACAGCGGCACGGTACGCATCCATCTCTTCGTCAAGTTCCTGGACGGTGACTTTCTTCTTTGTTAAACGCGCCGGTCCTTTTTTAGTCTTCTTCCTCTTCGTCGGAACCGCCTTTGGCTTGGTTACAGCCTCTGCAGGGGCCACCGGGGCCTTCTGAGTTTGTTGCTTGGGAGCTTTAGACCTATAAAACCAGCACAGATACGCAGTCAATGTGAACGGTACTCGAGCGTACGTTCCAGCGAAGGAAGGGATTCTTACGGGGCGGGGCCTTTCACCGGTGCGACATTCATCCTCTCTAGTAGAGACATCGGCTGCGGCGACTGGGACAGCGATTCTTTCTTGGCAGGAGGCTTTTTCGAAGGAATGGCTGCGTCCTTACCCACGATAACTTCTACCTTCAACGGTCGTTCTGACACCACGGGTGTGAATCAGCGGCTCGGAGACGTGCAAAGCAACTCACTGTTGTCCACAAATCGCCCGTCGTACTTATTAGCAGCCAAAGCCGCGTCGCCGTCTCGTTGAAAACCGACTAATGCCATTCCCTTCGGCAACCCCTTGTCGTTGTAGAACAGCATGACCTCCTTTGTAGGGCCGACAGTCTTGTTGAATAGATCCTTCGCGTGCGAATACGTGAGTTCCAAGGAGTCAGCGAGGTGCATGAAACCTACAGAGACTTCCTGGAGGGTTACATCTGGCGGTAATCGACTAATGAGGATCTTGCTGCCGGGTTCCTTGGGAGCGGGCGGTGTGCTGGACCCGCTGCGGTCGCCGCCCTTCCACGATGGCGAAGGCCCCTGGGCCTGTGTTCCAAGAACAGCCCTCTTCGTGGTACGGTAGGCGTGTATCCGGCCCTGATGTCCTTGTGACATTGTCGACAAAAGTCAAAGTCGTCGATCGAAATTGTACCGTTCCGGATCGGGAAAGAGGAATCCAAAAAGTCATCATATTCGTACGCATACCGTCCAAGCTGCGATTTACACATAGAAACCGCCACATTAGAAATACAGGGGTCAAGAAAAACTAAAAGAGGTAGGCAAGAAGAACGGCAAACTACGTTAATGGCCAGCACCGTTACCCCGCTCGAGCTCAGATGGGGTAAGCTGTTCAGTCCTGTTCCTCGACACTCCGCGAGTAAAGAGTGGCCGCGAAACCATCGCGGTAAGCCTTGACATCGCATTTCCAGAAGTCACGTTGTTGTCGATTTGGGGGTTCGCCTCCGGTGTGGCGTCCTCTACCTTGGTTTCGCTTCCTTCCTTTGGTGGAAAAGTTGTCGTAATCCTAAGGAGAGAGGTGTACGCTAACCGACGGTGTATCAGCTATGGGCCCGAGTAAGATGGTGATGAACCTTACGCTGTCGGCATACAGGGCAGAACCACCCCTTGGCCCTTCGCTTCCTTCTGCTCACAGCCTGAGCCTGGGTAAACTGAGCTTGGGCCACGGCTCCTGGGCCATCTTCTTGGGGCGCAGGCGTCTCTGTGTTCTCAGGATTGTTCTCATTGTTCTCCGTAGCTGGGGCAGGTTCCGTTTCGGTGTGGGTGATGGCACCTCCAGCACCAAACTCAACCATGTTGACGGCACAGTCGCGACACGCAACCAAATGACGGCAAGGCAAGAGAACAACCTCACGCGGGGAGGAAAGACAGACGAGACACTCGGATGTGGGTTCATCTTCCGGAGGCTGCGCAACAGGAGGATAGGTATGAGTAGCATCAGTCGGCGGCTGGGGCGGCTGGGTGCTTTGGGAGGATAGACCATAGATCTCATGGAGATGGAAGGTATGGGGTCCAATCTAAAAGAAAGTGAGGGCTGTGCACACGCAGATACCCTGAGTAACCTACCGTTGCCTCCCTTTTCACCACGTGAACAATCCAGGGGCGCTTGTCTTCCTCACCTTCAGGAGGGGCCACACCGGTACGAACAACGTGGAGGTAGGTCAATTGTTCGTTGGCAGAGGCGAAGCCATGACCATCTTCATCCAAGGCAGTAAGCTTAATGATAACCTTGACACCCTCTTTATTTTCGGGAGTGTTGGAATCGTTGGGAGCGGGAGGTTCAGAGTCGACGACCGCCAAAGCAGGACCAGATACGGATTGCTCCCGCTGGTGCTTACGACTGATGAAAGCGGTGAATCTCTTCTTCTTGGCCGTGTGGTTATTGTCTGTTTGGGTGGCTGGTTCCTTCTCTTCTGGCTTGGTGTCCGGGACAGGTGATGGGCGGTCAACCTTGTGAACATCATCGAAATGGGCGAGCTCTAAGACCGCGCCGTGTTCCAACTTGAGTATTTGACCAAAACCGCCATCGGCGACGGTGTCAAAAACAGAAACCTTGGTAGAGTCACTGCCAGAGGCGGCATTCTTGGCGAGCGGGTGACCAGGAGAGAGGATGACATGGACCCGGATGCCGCACTTTGGAGCATCACAGTCGTACTCAAACTCGAGAGCGTGAGCGTGCAGCTGTTGCTCAGCGTTTGAGTCATCAGCCGTGGAAAGAACGAGGGGGGACAGTCGAAGACTGGGTCGCTTGAGATTCACAAGAGCTTGAAGAGTAGTCGTCGGCTGGGAAGTCTGGTAGAGTGTCAATCCCGGAGAAGGGTGAACAAGACGAGTTCCTGAGTACCTCTTTGCTCTTAGCGACCCAACCCTTGACGATGTCCGGTGTCAGCTCGTCGACTAGGCTCTTGTCCCTCGATGCTTCGGTCCATTCAGGACCTGAAGAGACGATTCCGATGTTAGGGCCGAAGAGGGTGTCGTGCTTCTTTGGAGGCTTAGTGACATCCTTGGGGACCGTTTCGTTATCCTGAACGTTGGTCGTGTTGAGGAGGATGGGGTCCTGTCGTTGGTTGGACATTGCGGTTGCTGCGCGCGATGTCGCCGAGTCTGTGCGGGCGAGATAAGGGGCGGTATGGATTGACCTGGTGCGGTTCCAGGTAGCGTACTGGCGAGTGTCTGAGAGAAAGAGGAGGGGCGGAGTTTGCGGGGTTCGTGTTGTAGATGGCTGAAGAACTCACACCAAGACGATGTACTCAGAGATCCCATGCGGCCTCGGCTAGGCTTGGTGATGGCCGACTACTATGACAAGTCTCAGACGAAAATACCCACGTCCCCTCGAGACAATAAAAATGCCAATGGCCTACATAACTCGGTGCGATTCATAGGAAACGAAAGCGATGATACAACAAAAACAGCTCAGGCAATCAGCTTCACTACACCACCAACCTCCTTGATTTTCCGCCTGAGATCGTCGATTAGCGTCTGTCACGAAGTGGGCGAGCCTAGCAATCAGAACTCACTCGGCCTTTGCTGAGACGAATCGGGCCTTGACAATGAAGGGAAGTTGGGGCAGCCTAGGGACAAGGAATTAACCACAACCCAGAAACCGTGCATATCCTCCCAACACATACTTTCCGTTGCCCAAAACCTTGCCGTAGCCGTGTTGGAGGGTGTCAATCACTGGGACAACCTCAGAATTTGCCGTTAGACCCTTCTTCTCCTCCTCAGGAACCAATGACCACAGCTTGTCAACGTTGATGACCGGTCGCCAGTACTGATTCTTTGTCAGGTGGAAGTGTCGCATACCGACTTTTCCGAAGTAACCGGGATGGTACTTGTCAAAATTGATCCTGTAAAATTATTGGTTAATCCAGTCAACCTAAATGTCTAAAAACCAGTCGAAGAACAGGAGTACCTGTGATGGTGCAAACCACCAGCGAGACCACGACCTCCAGGGTGCTTCCTGTGCTTTCCTACACGTCCCTTTCCGGCTGAGACATGGCCACGGTGTTTTCTTGTGTTTGAGAATCGGGTAGGCATTGTCTGTGATGAATGTCAGTCCTGGGCACATCCAAACGCCAAGGTCTTCATCCATCCCATCCGCTCGCTCTCTCAGTACAATAGCGGTGCCGTTCACATGCCAACCACGACAACGGACGTCTGGGGTGGATCGAGGGACCCGCGGGGACACATACCTTGAGATTTTACAGGCCGATGTCTTGATGGGCCGTTGACTGAGGACGGGGGGATTGTGGATCGGCAAGTTCCGAAGATCCTCTTCCCTTTCCCACACGCCGAGTAAGTGTCCACCTTATGTCTCGCTTCACATGATGCAGGCTCCAAAGCCAAATATTTATTGTCGGTGAACCCAAAAATGATCACATTTGTGTCCTGAACCTTCCTCTCACTCTCTCGCATTTCTCTGCTTCACTGGCATTGAATGATTTATTCCAGGTCTCGATGAACGCGCCCGCACGTCATGAACTTTACGTTCTCGAGGAAGGCGAGAAGCCGTAGGTCGTGTGATCACTGGTCAAGGACCTTCTGAGTCATCGTCCACAGAGTCGAGATAACAGATGATACCAAGATCCCCAACGCTGCTACGATCAAAGTCGTAAAGCAGGACCATACCTTGGCGAATATGGTCCGGGGGTGCGTCTCATGTCCCATCTTCTCCGCGCCCCGGTTTTGAGGTTTGTTCTAGGGAGCTCTTGAAGATGAACAACGTTCTTTTCGCTGGTTACAAGGTTCCACACCCCCTCCACCCCTACTTCCTGATCAAACTCCAGACGGATGGGTCAGAAACACCGGTAAAGGTTCTGGGCCAGGCATGCACAAAACTCATCGGTGACCTGTCTTCTCTGGAACAAAAGTTTCAACGCGAGTTCTCGTTCAAGGACGCTAGGGTCGACGGACCCACCGGCGACGACCCATATGGCACAGGAGCTGGAGGACAAGCTTGGGCCGCTGGTCGCGACTACTTGGACTTCTGATTTTGATTTAAATCCTCCGTCGCTCGTGTGTACGATTTACGTTGCCAATTTAATGTATGCTCCACACAGGCGACCCTGTAACCAGGGCTAAGGGCTTACGCTACATGGTCGTCTGCCGTTACCAGGGTTTTGACTTCATGTTTGTCGGTCGACTATTCAAGCCCGCCTGTCATAGTTTCCCCACGCTGGTATGTTCGCTACCAGAACAATACGTATATCCACGCCGAAATCTCCTTCCGGCAATGAGTCTCCCACCAATGGAGGAGGGAAGTGTTCCCTGATTATTGCTATCAACCAGTAATGGATTGACCATGTTGTCGTCGTGCATTCTGGGTGTTCCGATGTTTACAGCCGCAGTGCCGTCATCCGGGCATCTCTCAGGCTTCGCAGCAGAGCCAGTGGCGAACCAGGGACTGCGCTCCCTAGACACCTAGTCCCAGCATCATGCAACCACCAAATCAACACGGTCGCCATGGTTGACCACACGGTAATACGAATCTTTCGTGCTGCGCGCCAGTCTAGGTGAAGGGCCTTGATCGTCGGATGCAGCGACGATGTAACTCTAGCCTGCCCGCCCACGAGAAGTACCTGCACTCTTCCACGTTATCCCGAACCGAGGCGACGCGCGCGGTACGCCAAGTATCCCCGCTGTTAACTCGTATATCCATTCCCAGAGATCCGAAACAAACCTTCCTGTGTTAATCGGATGCAGAAACCGGCAGTCGACTCTAACCGGGTGGCGGGTTCCCGCTCCTACAACCGGGGCACACTACGGTCGTTACACCCGCCGGTGACATTTACCCTTCTCGGGGAAAGAGACATTCCTGTCCGCCCCGACAGTATGCCGCTCGTCACCAAAGGTCGAGGTCAGCGGTAATTAAACCGCACCCGCCTTCCACGGCGACCCCAGCCTCACAGCTTCAGATGCCCAACGCTGATATATCCACCCCTTGTATTCATCGCGTCAACGGATTCTATGTCCAGGCGTCGGTGGTTATAGTCTTATGTGATCTGCAACTTCCACCTTCTCCTACGAAAACACCTGAATCGCACCAGCGGAGTGACTCGTGTTACTGCGGGTACAATCAGGGCGCTTTTCGACCAGACCGTATGTAAATCGGGCGCCCTGGAAAGTTCACATGATTGTTAAGATCTAAGATCCCGGCGGGCTTGCCAACCCAGTCCACTAGGTAAGAGAACGGAAGACGAAAACGGCACGGGTTCCAGAAGGGACAGGACTTGGCAAGAGAAAAATTGACACGAAACAAGGACTGAAGATTTACGGTTAGGGTTCTGGATAGAGCGAAGACACTGAACTAGGTTTTTTTTTGTGCCGAGAACTCGCCGCCTGGAAAGCCCCCGTTACTCGTGTTTCGAAGGCCCGTTGAATATAGTAGAGAATATAGTAGATATAACATCAGCATACATTCTAACCACCTGCGCGACGTGCGGCAAACTTGGCTTTCACCTTCGCGGCCCTCTTAGCCATCATCTCCTCCTTCGCCCGCTTCTTGTCCTGGGTGGTGCTTACCTCCCCTTCCTCCGCCTCCAGATTCAACAAGTACTCATCTATATGTCGCTCCATATGTCGTTGGATATCTTCCTCTGTTTCTGGCGCCCCGGTGTCCCGAATATCCCATTCCAGATCGAAACCCCAACCTCTCCTCGTGGACGAGTTGGGAAGCAACGGGGCGGGCGCCTCTGCCGCGGCAATGAGGCCACCTTCGTCTCTCCACCAGCGTACAAACCATTGAGCTGCCCTGATATAGTCTGGTATTCCGCCCCGCTTTAACATATTTAGTCTCCTAGCCAGAAGGTCCAGGAACTCGGCAATATCATTTGTCGGCGGTGGCACGGAAGCCGGATCTTCGGTTCCCGACTGAAAAATTCGTAGATACGCAGGGTCTAATGATGGGAAAGTTCCCCCATCCAGATCGTACCCCGGTTAGCCGGGGAGTCGAGCCAGAGTGACTGAAGATCGTACCGATCGGGTTCAAGATGTTCAGTCTGTATAACAAATAGGTGGCGAGTGCTTCAACGTCGTATAAACCTTCTTTGATTCCAGCTACTCAGCCCAATTGTCAGTAAATTTTTTGTCTCGTATTCAGCGGGCCGTACCTATAAGCGCCAACTTTACACCCCGCTCTGCACCTCTGTTACCTTTCCCAATGAAGGGAAGCATTACCCCTGGCGAATCATAAGCGTAAACCAATGGATCTAGACATAACTTTAACCGCGTCGACACAGCGCGAGTTAGCCCCGGTTGAGCAGAAGTCCTGAGCGCTTTTGGCGTTGCTGTTCGGACGAATAGTAGCCAAACCCGGTGATCATGTAAGTCCGGAGTGATCCAATGATCCCTTATAAACACTTACGTCCACGTATACCAACATTCCGCAGTGCATTCAGTAAAGTAGACTTGCCCACATTAGGCATACCGACGACAAGAACATTCAGTTCGGGCATATGCGGATAACGTTTGGCAACGTCTGAGTTGGAAAAAAAACTTGTTCAGGGTCGCCACACACACATGATCCATGGATTACGTGACAGAAGTTAATAGGACTGACTGATTAGCAAATCGCTCAAGGACTTTATGTCTCTTGGGCGGTGCCAACTGGCAAAGAAGAAGGACTGATCCGGAAATTTTGCTGTCATTGTCTTCCGAAATGGCTACAGCAGTGGGTCAAAGAAAGGACGGGTCAGACAAATAGATAAGATATCACAATATGCGCAGAGTTCACACCTCGATACCCCATTCTGGAACTAGGTCCCGTTTGCTAAACACGACGATGTGTTCGCAAGCAATTCTTGTGCCGCTGGTGGTAGAAGGATCGATGGGGTCTGCGGCTGAGCCGGCGAAGCTCATACGCTCCGTTCTCCATGTTCGTAAGGCCCCTGGGAAGTTTTCGTCAGCTGCGGACTGGGCGGTTTCGTCGAGGCTGATAAACTGGGCATGCAAAGGCATAAACTTGGATCACTCCCGATGTTTGTAACGGTCGACCAACTGGACGTTACGCGGGAAATACGGGTAGTGAGGTGCCAACGACAGAGATTGGCGCGGGCAATGCAACTCTAATAAAAAGTGGAGAATCGTGCGGCGGCACTGTATAGAGAGTACCAAGGTACCCTCTCGCCGCAGCTGAGCGACCGTTCCGCCGGTATAGTGCCCGGACCGTTGTGGCCAGCCTGGAGAGAGAGATGAAAAGAAGAGCCGACCGACCTTCAAAGGTTCTATTGATGCTGGTAAGAGGGAGTCTAGCATCACGTAGTTCGAGCACCACGTCAGTCTGCTTCAACAGCACAGGCAGCTGTCGTTTGAATTGGTTCATATGACCGGGGAACCATGATGGAGGAGCAGACAGGGCCGGGAACGGGATATGCTGCAACATAATTATAACCCAGGGGGCACTGTTGCGCGGTAGGGTATATTGGCGTAGACAATATCAGGAGACAGCCCTAGATAACCCCAGAGTGAAATGAGAGAGGAGGGATACCAGAAATGTGGTAAATTTGGAACGCGCAGGCGATCCGATTGAAAATAACCCTGATTGCCGCTTTTCGAGAGCTGAGATTATTGAGCGACCACCACGCAGCGGCTCGCAAAGCAGGGATAGGCGGAAGCCAAGAGCGAGAGGTTCGCGGGTCCGGGAGTAAACTTGGACGCGAAAGTTCAAAACGAGACCGTGACTCGTGCACGTGGCATGGAACAATCGACGGTTGAGGTCGGCAAGAGTGCGCAGGCAAGAACTGGAACAAACAAGTCGCCACTTTAACATCTAGCATATGGATGAAATTCAGACAGCAGTATATCGCTATGGTATGGGACTACAAAAAGGCAGAGCAACTCGACAAATGAGAGACATGAAGAAGAGGTCGATATCCGAAGGGAAAATTACGCTAAAACCCTACTATGCATACATAGGAAACGGAACTTGACCAACATACACGATAACCAGATCAAGGTTGTACCCGGCAGTAAAAAGGCAGAGATAATGGAGTCGCAGGGGGAGGGGGGATACGCACAACCATTCTAGATCCAATCGTCCTTCGCGAGACCAACACCATCGAACGACTTGCCGCTACGCGTCTTCCTCTCGGTAAGAACTTGGACCTCATCGAGATTGATCAACTTCTCGGATGGTGGTGGCGAGCCCTCAACCCAACCCTTCCAACCCTTCCTCACCGCCACACGCTTCTTTCTGGGTGGACGAGAGAGCATGGATTCCTTGAACGTGTCTAGATCGAGGTCCTCGTCGTCATCCGGGGTTCGCGGTCGCTTGGAAGAGGTATGGGAGGTAACGGAGGATGCGGGACCGGGGGTGGAACGAGGGGAGCCCACTACGGGGGAAGAGGGCATTGGTGGTGGGGTCACAGATGTGGAGCGCTGGTTGGTAGCGATGTGGATAGTTGGTCTGGCGCGCCAGAAAGAGGATGTTTTTGCTGGGATGGATTGAGGAACAGGGGTCTCTACTCTCTGAGAGACCGAGGCTGAGGGTTGTTTGTCTTGTTGGACCTGGGGAGCAGATAAGCCAGCTTTCTCAGCCTTCTGTCGCAACCTCTCCGCAGCTTTGGCCCGTTTTCTCTCGCGATCTCTTTCCCGCTTTTCCTTCTTCTTGTCTCTACGAGAAAGCTGGTCCTTCTCCACCTCTTTGTAGGGCGGAACGCCGTTGAGGACACTGGTGAGTATGTCCCTTGCGGGTGGTCGTGGGTCGAAGTAGCCCGCGAGAACAGTGGTCGCAGTCCTTCGGTGACGATGTTGAAGGGGTATAGCGGAGGTGTTATAGGGCATGATGACTGCCATAGAAGAAGGGAGAGGAAAGCGGGTTGGCGTACGGTGTGGGACGGATTTTAAATGAGTGAATGCCTTTCTGAGGCATGGAGAGGCTTCACTCGGCAGCTGCCGAGTGCGCGGATTCTGATGGGCGGTTCAAGCAATCGGGCCAGCCGAGGGGGCTCTGCATTCTTCCAGAACATGGCCTCTGGTTCTATTGTTTTCTTACAACGGCGGTGGTCGACTTAACAGCCATGCACGGCTCATCTCCACACCTTTGCTTTTTTGTTCCACGAATCCTTCCTAGTTTTCCACACCCGGGCTTTCCCCTTACGTTATCGATGATTTGATCCACAACCCCCCCAAAATATTCGGAAATGTCTCATCACCACGTTTGATCAGCCTTTCTTTGTTCCGGTTCATGGCGACAAACAATTTCGTACATCCTTTCTACCCCTCCGCTGGTTGCCAAATTCTCTCCCCTCCTCTACGTAGTCTATCTGGCTTCGCCAGCAGTACCTGGCCTCAGTCCTCTTTCGGCTATCTCGTTGTCTCCATCCCATCTTCTCAAAACATCCTCCCTTGAAATCCGTTTCATATTCACCCATAGAGCGCGTGTTCCTCGTATATCCCCCTTTCTACTCCCCCACGTTTTTATCCTTGAGCCGTGCAAGATTGGGATCTTTCGTCGATCACTGATCGCTGATGGCCCTGTACCGTCACAACCCTGACCCCAGAGCCAGATTGGTTTCAGCCCCCTGCCCAGGTCCAGTATACAAAACCACTCTTTCAGCACCCATCTCACACCATGTTCCCAGCGAATTTGAGGAGCCATGGTGTCGCCTTCGTCGGCGCTATTCGGGTCCACTCTCGGCTCCTGCCGCCGGGGTCCAACGGCGCGGACTTCCTCGGTCAGTCATCGCCTCACCTGTGCCTCTGACTCCGGTCTCCTTATCTCTCTACCCTCATGGTCATTCACGCCCACTTGGCGTAATCTAAGCTGACGACAGCCGATACAAATGAAAAAGGTAACCGGTATTTGGCGCATGTGGGGCAAAAATACACAAGGGGGTCTTTGTGACAACGAGTCGGCCCTTAGTCGCCCTCTGCCCCACAGCCCTAATGGTACCGGCGATCGAATCTATTCGCCCATGGCTCCATCTTATTCATTCTGGGCGCCGCTACACATGTGGCACACCTCGTTCTCCAGGCGACAGAGCCACCCGCGTAATGTCAAATACGGCCTCACGACCTTTGAATTACTTTGATAGTTGCTTCGCCGAGGCCGCTCGACCGTCTGTTTTGTTGACCTTGCTATCTCTGGCACTGCTACCGTCCGGGACAGTCCGGGGACTAGGCCAATCACGGAACTTGCCTTTATCCACCCAGCGATCACCATGGTTAAGCCTATCCGCGATCGCGCTGGTGCGCACGAACCCCTCAGCATGTTTCGCGGAGCCTCTGGTAGGTGTGAAACGGCATACGAATACTGTATTGCAGAAGTGATACGGCCTGTCCACACCTTGACGTTCACAGATCAAACCCGCATACCGGTGAGGCGCTTTGGCGAAACTATAGAACCTCGTTTCATCCCCAATGAAAGTGGGGGTGTGGTTGATGTGATGTTGAGGAAGTCGTTGGTTATTTGGGTCTGAGGCCACGCGCTTCCGAAAAACGGACACGCGTCATGGGAGAACCGATTCTGGTTTCATGTCTATACATTGGCGCTCGTCCACAGGCCATATGTGGGGCCTTTTACAAACGTCTGTAGGGCTACACCTACTGAACCTTAATGTTACGAGCGTTCTGGGCCATACCAAGGGTAACCTGGCACCAGAACCCAAAGGTCACCCCGAGAATCCCGTGAAG
>Ga0307512_10004480_pt1 | contig 15286 bp, 18 predicted proteins | sample 14_EM_MG_FD_200267 | JGI IMG/M metagenome (GOLD analysis project Ga0307512, IMG submission 200267) | Populus trichocarpa ectomycorrhiza microbial communities from riparian zone in the Pacific Northwest, United States - 14_EM | ecosystem: Host-associated > Plants > Roots > Unclassified | place... | reverse complement strand
ACGACCGGCCGGCCGAAGGGCGTCGAGCTGCTGCACGGCGGCTGGACCTGGGAGGGCGTCGCGCAGGAGAGCCTGGGCCTGTTCGAGTCGACCGACATGCAATACCTTTGGCTGCCGCTGTCCCACTCGTTCGGCAAGAGCCTGCTCTGCGGCATCCTGCACGTCGGCGTGCCGACCTACATCGACGGCCGGGTCGACAAGCTGGTCGACATGCTCGCGGTGGTGAAGCCGACGCTGATGTGCGCGGCCCCCCGCATCTTCGAAAAGGTCTACAACAAGACGGTCACCACGGCGCTCGGCGAGGGCGGCGCAAAAGCAAAGATCTTCGGCTGGGCGGTCGCCACCGGCAAGCAGAAGGTGGCCCTCGAGCAGGCCGGCAAGCCGGTCGGCGCGCTACTCAAGGCGCGCTACGCGGTCGCCGAAAAGCTCGTGTTCAGCAAGCTGCAGGCCCGCCTCGGCGGCCGGCTGCGGGTGCTGGTCTCCGGCTCGGCCCCGCTGAGCCGCGACATCGCGGAGTTCTTCGCGGCGGCGAACCTGCCGATCATGGAGGGCTACGGCCTCACCGAGAGCAGCGCGGCCAACTTCGTCAACCGCGAGGGCCAGCTCAGGATCGGTACGGTCGGCCAGCCGCTCGGCGACCTCGAGTGCAAGATCGACACGGACGGCGAGATCCTGCTCCGCGGCGCCCCCGTCATGCGCGGCTATCACAACCTGCCCAAGGAGACGGAGGAGGCGTTCACCGAGGACGGCTTCTTCCGCACCGGCGACATCGGCACGCTCGACAACGATGGCTACCTGACCATCACCGACCGCAAGAAAGACCTGGTCAAGACGTCGGGCGGCAAGTACATCGCGCCGTCGAGCATCGAGGGCATGTTCAAGGCCGTCTGCCCGTACACGAGCCAGGCCGTGGTGGTCGGCCAGGCCCGCAACTTCGTCTCGATGCTGATCAGCCTGGACGAGGACGCGATCCTGGGCTGGGCCGCGGGCGGACCGCTGGACGGCAAGAGCTACGCCGAGATCGTCGTGGCCCCCGAGACGGAAAAGCTGGTCGCGGGCTACATCGAGGTGCTGAACGGCAAGCTCAACCGGTGGGAGACGGTCAAGAAGTTCGCCATCCTCCCGCGCGACCTGAGCATCGAGGACGGCGAGATCACCCCGTCCATGAAGATCAAGCGCCGCAACGTCGAGACCAACTTCGCCGGGCAGATCGACAAGATGTACGCGGGCTCGCTCGTCCAGATGTAGTAGCCAACCCACCCTGCGGGACCGTCGGAGTCGACGGTCCCGCAGGCGGTTAACGGCCTAGCGCCTTGAGTGCTGCGCGGGCCTGGCCGAGCGGGTCCGGGCCGAGCGGCCGCAGCACGATCGTCGCGGCGCCGGCCTCGGCCAGCGCGTCGACCCGCTCGGCGATCGTGTCGGCGGCCCCGATCAGGCTGAAGACGCGCTCCGGCGGCACGCCGAGCCAGGCCGCCTGCCCGGCGACCGTCTCCCGGGTGATCTCGGCCGCCTGCTCATCGTCGTCGTTGACATGCAGGAAGGCGAAGACGATCAGCTCGTGGGCGGCGCGCGCGCCCGCCGCGCGCCCCCGGTCGATGTGCGCCAGGGCGGCTTTCACCTGCTCCGGGCCGTTGCCCTCGGCGAGGATCGTGCCGTCCGCGACCCGCCCCGACAGCTCGAGCGACCGCGGGCGGACCACGCCGGTCACGATCGGCGGGGGCTGCGCCGGGACGTGCACCAGCGCCACGCCGTCGATCGTGACCTCGCGGCCCTTCAGCGCGACGGTCTCGCCGGCCAGCAGGCCGCGCACGGCCACGATCGTCTCCTCCAGCATGGCGAGCTTGCCGGCCGGCTCCGCGCCGACCTGGCGCATCCATTCGGGCACGCCGTGGCCGAGCCCGGCGACCAGCCGGCCGGGGAAGATCCGGGCGAGCGCGGCGAGCTCCATGGCCAGCAGGGCCGGGTTTCGCAGCGGCACCGGGGCGATGCCGATGCCGACCCGCAGCCGCTCGGTGGCGGCGAGCGCGACGGCGGTGCTGCCGATGGAGCCGGCCCAGCCCAGGTCCTCGACCACCCACAGATCGTCGGCGCCCGCCTCCTGCAGGCCCACGGCGAAGCCGGCGAGCTCCTCCGGCGGCCGGCTCCGGTCGAACATGAAACCGATCCGGCGCTGGCCGTTGATATTTGTGGACATCGCCCGAGTCTAAGGGCCCATTCGCCCCGTCAGGGCGCCTGGAACAGCCCGGTGACGTTGCCGTCGGCGTCGCGGATCGTCGCCGTCAGGGTGCCGCCGCCGACGTCGCGGACCGGCTGCTGCTCTTCGGCGCCGGCCGCGAGCATCTCGGCGAGCGCGGCGGCGATGTCCGGGACGTGCCAGAAGGTGACCGGCCCGGTCATGCCTTGGGCGTGACCGTTCGGGTCGAGTCCCACTTCGGGCGCGCCAGCCGGCCGGAACCCGACGTAGTAGGGCTGATCCGCGTACGGCTCGGTGCCGAGCAGGGTGCCGTAGAAGGACTTCGCCGCGGCCAGGTCCTTGACCGGGAAGATGATGGTGCGGATACCAGACGTCATAGGTTGCTCCCTTGTCACAGCGGACCACCGCGGTCCGTCAAAGGCTATGACGGACCCCGACGCGGGAGTGTGACGATGACCGACCAGAGCCAGCCAGCGGCCCGAGGCCTCGAGGAGTTGGCGGAGCGCTTCGAGGCGAACCGCTCGCGGCTGCGCGCGGTCGCCCAGCGGATGCTCGGCCGCCCCGACGAGGCCGACGACGCTGTCCAGGAGGCGTGGCTGCGGCTCAGCCGGGCCGACACGGACGACGTCGCCAACCTGGCCGGCTGGCTGACCACCGTGGTGTCGCGGGTCTGCCTCGACATGCTGCGTTCCCGGGCCGCCCGCCGCGAGCAGCCGGCCGAGCTTCCGGAGCAGGTCAGCGAGGCCGCGCAACCCGAGTCCGAGGCCCTGCTGGCGGACGCGATCGGGCCGGCGCTGCTGGTCGTGCTGGACACGCTCGGCCCGAGTGAGCGGCTGGCGTTCGTGCTGCACGACATGTTCGCGGTGCCGTTCCCGGAGATCGCCGGGATCGTCGGCTGCTCGCCCGCGGCCGCCCGTCAGCTCGCGAGCCGGGCCCGCCGGCGGGTGCAGGGTGCCGCCGCCGACGCTGATGACGATGACACCGCTGATCTCGCGCGGCGGCGTACCGTCGTCGACGCCTTTCTGGCCGCCTCCCGCGGCGGCGACTTCGCCGCACTGCTCGCCCTGCTCGATCCCGGGGTCGTCCTGCGCGCGGACGCCGCGGGTGTGCAGACCGGCGCGGCCGCGCTGGTCACCGGCGCGAACGCGGTCGCCGAGACGTTCTGCGGCCGGGCCCGGGCGGCTCAGCTGGCGCTGATCGACGGCGATCCGGGCGCGCTCTGGTCGATGAACGGAACCCCGCGGGTCGCCTTCGCCTTCCGGATCGACGACGCCGGCCGGATCACCGCGATCGATCTGGTGGCCGACCCCGACACCCTGGCGGGGCTGAGCTTCGAGATCATCACCGGCTGAGTGCGCGGTCAGGCGATGACCGCGGGCGTACGCCAAGTCGGGCGGCCGGCGCGGTCCAGGTCGTGCCGGACCGAGGCGATCCGGTGCACCGCCTCCGCCAGGTCGTCGGGCGGCAGGGTGAACGGGAGCCGGATGAAGCGTTCCAGGGTGCCGTCCAGGCCGAACCGGGGCCCGGGCGCCAGCCGGACGCCGACGTCCTCGGCCGCCCGGGCGAGGGCGCTCGAGATCGGGCCGTCCAACTCCGCCCACAGCGTCACACCGCCGGTCGGGATGAAGAAGCGCCACTCCGGCAGCATCTCGGTCAGCGACCCGACCAGCGCGTCCCGGCGGAAGGCCAGCTGGGCGCGGCGGGCCGCGACGATCGTCGGCGCCTGCTCCAGCAGGCGAACGGCGACCAGCTGCTCGAGGACCGGGCTGGCCATGTCGACGCCGACCCGCAGCGCGGCCAGCCGTTGCACCAGCGGGGCCGAGGCGCGGACCCAGCCGATCCGCAGGCCGCCCCAGTAGGGCTTACTCATGCCGCCGATCGACACCACCCGGGAGTGCCGGTCGAAGACGGCGAGCGGCGGCGGCAGCGTCCCGCCGTCCAGCGGCAGATCCACGAAGGACTCGTCGACGATCAGCTCGGTGCCGGTGGCGTGTGCCGTGGCGACCAGCCGTTCGCGCAGGTCGAGCGGCATCAGGTGGCCGGTCGGATTGTGGAACTCCGGGATCACGTACGCCAGCCGGGGTCTGGTTTGGCGCAGCGCGCCGAGCAGCAACTCGGCGTCCCAGCCGGTGGCCGCGTCGAGGCCGTGGGTGGAGATCCGCGCGCGGCGGGCGGCGAGGGCGGCCAGCGCGTTCGGATAAGTGGGCGACTCGACCAGGACCGGGGCGCCCGCCGGAACGGACAGCCGGAGCACCAGGTCGAGGGCCTGCTGGGTGCCGCTGGTGATGAGAATCTGGTCGAGCGAGGTCGGCACGCCGCGCGCCGTGTAGCCGGCCGCGACGGCCTCGCGGAGCACGTCCAGGCCGGTCGGGTGGTAGCCGGCGCTGCCCAGATAGCGCGGCAGATCGTCGGCGGCGGCCCGGGCGGCCGGGATCAGCTCGACGGGCGCGGCCGAGGCGGCGACGCCCATGTCGATGGTGTCGGGATCGTCGTCGGGGGCCCACAGGCCGGAGCTGGCGACGCGGTGGCCGGCCGGCAGGGTGGTCCAGCTGCCCGCGCCGCGCCGGCTGGTCAGGTGGCCGCTCTCGCGGAGTGCCCGGTACGCCGCGGTGACCGTCGTGCGGCTGACGCCGAGTGACTCGGCGAGCTCGCGTTCGGCCGGCAGGCGCACGCCGAGCGGCAGCCGGCCGTCGGCGAGCAGGCCCCGGATGGCGGCCGCCAGCGCGGCATAGTCGGGGCTCCGGTGCCGGCCCGGCAGGGAATGCCACTGGCCGAGGAGCCGGGCCAATTGGCCTCCGCGTACGGACGTCGTCACAGCCACCTCCGGCGGATTGGCTCTTTGATCTCGCGGAATTGGCCTTAAGACTGGCAGCCATGAGAGTCATTGGCAACTCCGATCGCCGCCTTGTCCGCCGCACGATCCAGCTCTTCGCCGGCCTGGCGCTGTACGGGGCGAGCATCGCTCTCATGGTCGACTCGGGCCTCGGCCTGACCTCCTGGGACGTCTTCCACCAGGGCGTGGCCAAAGTCACCGGGCTGAGCATCGGCGTGGTGGTGATCCTGGCCGGCATCCCGCTGCTGCTGCTCTGGATCCCGCTGCGGCAGCGGATCGGCTTCGGCACGCTAGCGAACCTGGTGGTGGTCGGCCTGGTGATGGACGGCACGCTCGCGGTGCTGCCGCCGGCCACCGGGCTGCCGATGCGGATCACCGACCTGGTCGTGGGGATCTTGCTGAACGGGCTGGCGACCGGCCTCTACATCGGCGCACGGCTCGGCCCCGGCCCCCGGGACGGGCTGATGACCGGCGTCGTGAACCGGTTCCCGCGACTGTCGATCCGGCTCGTCCGCACCGGCATCGAGCTCACCGTGCTGCTGATCGGTTTCCTGCTGGGCGGCACGGTGGGCTTCGGCACGCTCGCGTACGCGCTGGCAATCGGCCCGCTCGCCCAGTTGTTCCTGCCGATCTGCACAGTGCCGGAGCGGCCGGCGGTGCGGACCGGGATGCCGGACGTCCAACCGGCATAGCCGCGACGAAATGTCGGGCCACGCGGGCAGATCCGCGGGCCGCTAAGTCACGCTTCATGATCGTCCGGGCACATTCGCTTCCTCGTACGCCACGGGCGCGGCATCATTGCGGCATGGGGGCTGGCGGCTGGCATTGGAACGACGCGTGGATCTTCGTGTCCTCCGTCATCGCCGAGCGCCTCGAGCGCGACCGGGCGCTGCACGCCGCCCTGCCGGTGACCGGCGCAAGCCTGGCGGACGTGCTGGCGGCGGCGGATTTCCTGCACCACAGCGTCCCAAGCCGGGCCGAGTTGGAGGAGTCCGTGCGCCGGCTGGCCGGGGCGGGCCTGCTGACGGTCGACGACGATCTGGTCGAGGTGGCCCCGGCGGGCGAGCAGTTATGGCGCACCCGGCCGTTCAGCGGTCTGTCATCGGCGGTGGTCACGCTGCAGACGCAGTTGAACCGGGCGAGCGAGCCCGGGGAGTCGGACTGGAGCCTGGACGAGCAGACCTACGCCGCGGCTGTCCGGGAGTATTCGCTGCGCTTGGCTGACGGTCGCTGAGCCTGGCGCGGGGGCGTTGAGCCGCCGCACCCGGCCGGCTGATCGGCGCTCAGCTGCTAGCGGACCGGGCTGCCGGACGCCCGCAAACTGTCCTTGACCTCGCCGATGGTCAGCTCTCCGAAGTGGAACACGCTCGCCGCGAGCACCGCGTCAGCGCCCGCCGCGACAGCCGGCGGGAAGTGCTCCACGGCACCGGCGCCGCCGCTGGCGATCACCGGGACGTCGACGACCGCGCGTACCGCGGCGATCAGCTCCAGGTCGAAACCGGCCTTCGTGCCGTCGGCGTCCATCGAGTTCAGCAGGATCTCCCCGGCGCCCAACTCGGCCACCCGGCGCGCCCACTCCACCGCGTCCAGCCCCGCCGACTTGCGGCCGCCGTGCGTGGTGACCTCCCAGCCGCTCGGCGTCCCCGGCGCCCGGCGCACATCAAGCGAGAGCACGAGCACCTGGTTGCCGAAGCGCTCCGCGATCTCGGAGATCAACTCGGGCCGGGCTATCGCAGCGGTGTTCACCCCGACTTTGTCCGCCCCGGCGCGCAGCAGCGTGTCGACGTTGTCGGCCGAGCGCACCCCGCCACCCACGGTCAACGGAATGAAAACCGACTCCGCCGTACGCCGAACCACGTCCAGCATCGTGGCACGCTCGTCGGAGGAGGCGGTGACGTCGAGAAAGGTGAGCTCATCGGCGCCCGCGGCGTCATAAGCGGCGGCCAACTCGACCGGATCGCCCGCATCCCGCAGATCGACGAAGTTGACGCCCTTGACCACCCGTCCCGCGTCCACATCGAGACAGGGAATCACCCGCACCGCCACCGTCATGCGTCCACCCTAGCCAGCACCGTCGGCGGGCGGCTCAGCCAGTGCACGGATCCGCTCGGCCTGCCGAAGTCGCAGCCGGCGACCACGATCCAGAAAATCGATGATGACCGCAAGCTCGGCGGCGGAGTACCGGGCCAACTCCCGCCGGCCGGCGCGCCCGATCGGATCGTAAAGCTCGGCAAGCAGAGCAGCCGCCGACGGGGTGAGCGCCACGACCGCGCGACGCCGATCGCGCTCGTCAACGCCCCTGGTGAGATGGCCGGCGGCCACGAGCCGCTGAATGGCGGTGCTGGTCGCAGCCGGGCTGAGATTCGCGGCGGCGGCAAGTGGACTGGCGGCGATCGCGCCAGCATCCAGGACCAAGCCGAGAATGCGCAGATCGGTACGGTTCACCCCAAGCGCCGCCGCGGCCGCGGTGTCAACGGCATCGGCCGCCGCCCCGAAGTCAGCAGCGGCCTGGGCGGCCCGAACCCGGACATCCACAACGCCACCGGTATCGGCGCCATCCGCCTCGACGACGGCCGCCCCGGCCGCGCTTCCACCCGGCTCGGCCGCGGATCGCAATTGCTTCGACACTCGAAGGAGTCTACCGTTACCCGGATACTTCGATCATCGAAGGGATTTCGTCATGGGTCAACCCACCGGCAAGCTGCCCGGGTGGCTGCCGTTCATGAACCGGGTCGTCCGCGCCCTCTCGCGGATCGGGCTGTCGCTCGGGCCGGTTCAAGTGCTGACCGTGCCCGGTCGGCGCACCGGCGCGCCGCGCACCACACCGGTCTCACCACTCACCGTCGACGGCCACCGCTACGTGATCGCCGGCTTGCCGGAGAGCGACTGGGCCCGCAACGTGCGGGCGGCCGGGCAGGGCGAGCTGGCCCGGGGCCGTCACCGCAGCACCGTCACGCTGAGCGAGGTCACGGATCTCGCCGAGCGACGCGAAGTGATGCGGGCATTTCCGCGCGAGGTCCGCGGCGGCGTGTCGTTCTTCGTCCGGCTCGGCCTGGTCACGAAGGCCGACCCCGACGAGTTCGCCGCCGCAGCCGACCGGGTCGCCGTCTTCCGCATCGCCTAAGCAGCTTGCCGGAGGCCCTGTTCGTCCTCGCCCACGCTTCTGGACGAGAACCCGGTGAGCCGGGTCAAGCGCTACCCGCAATACGCCTCGACTTCCACCTCGACCAGCATTTCCGGGACGAGCAGGCCCGCCACGATCAGCAGGGTGGCCGCCGGGCGTACCGATGCGAAGATCTCGCCGTGTGCTCGCCCGACCGCGTCCGCATGCCCGCGGTCCGTCACGTACATCCGGGTCCGGATCACCTGCTCGCGGCCCGCGCCCGCCCCCGCGAGGGCGTCCAGCGCGATCCCGAACGCCGTCAGCGCCTGGGCGTGCGGGTCGCCCACGCCCGTGACCTCGCCGTTCACCGTCGCGGTGCAGCCCGCCGTCACCAGCCGGTCGCCCGCTCGGACCACCCGGGAGTAGCCGTAGATCTCCTCGTACGGGCCGCCCGAGCCGAACCGCTCGACCGTCACGCCGCCGCCAGGGCCGCGAGGGCCTCCGCGACCGTGAACGCGCCCGCGTAGAGCGCCTTGCCCGCGATCACGCCTTCGACGCCGATCGGCTCGAGGGTGGCCAGGGCGCGCAGGTCGTCCAGGGTGGAAACGCCGCCGCTGGCGATGATCGGCTTGTCGGTGGCCGCGCACACCTCGCGGAGCAGTTCGAGATTCGGGCCGCGCATCATGCCGTCCTTGGTGATGTCGGTGACCACGTAGCGGGCCGCGCCGGCCTTGTCGAGGCGGGCCAGCACCTCGAACAGGTCACCGCCGTCGCGGGTCCAGCCCCGGGCCGCCAGCGTGCGGCCCCGGACGTCCAGCCCGATGGCCACCCGGTCGCCGTATTCGGCGCAGACCCGGTCGCACCACTGCGGATCCTCGAGCGCCGCCGTGCCGATGTTCACCCGGGCCGCGCCGGTGGCCAGCGCCCGGGTCAGCGACTCGTCGTCGCGGATCCCGCCGGAGAGCTCGACCTTGACGTCGAGCCGGCCCACCACCTCGGCCAGCAACTCGGCGTTGGAGCCCCGGCCGAACGCCGCGTCCAGGTCGACCAGGTGCACCCAGTCGGCGCCGTCGTGCTGCCAGGCGAGCGCGGCCTCGAGCGGGTCGCCGTAGCCGGTCTCGGAGCCGGCGGCGCCCTGCACGAGCCGGACGGCCTGACCGTCGGCGACATCCACGGCGGGCAACAGGGTCAAGGTCACGGAACTTCTCCTTGTAGGACGGCTAGGAACGGCGGCCGAGGACGACGACCACCAGGGCCGGGACGGCCAGGACGATCATGGCGATCAGGACGAGGCGCAGGGCCAGGTCGGGAATCAGGATCCAGATGGCGACGATCGCGATCAGCGGGATCAACGCGATGCCGGCCCGCTGGCTGCGGCTGCGCCGGTAGAGCACGCCCGAGCTGCGTTTACGCGGGGTCAGCCGGCGCACCAGCCGGCGGCGCGTGCTCCGGCGTGCGACCTTGCGGGCCCGCGCGGCCTTCTCCTTCTCCAGGACGGCGAGGCGTTCGGCGCGCCGCCGCGCCCGTTCCTTGCTCACCTCTTACAGCCCGGCGACCCAGTTACGCAGCAGCGCGTAGCCGGCGTCGGCGGACTTCTCCGGGTGGAACTGGGCCGCCGACAGCGGCCCCAGCTCCACCGCGGCGGCGAAGGGCAGGTCGTGGCTCGCGGTGGTCACCCGAGCGCCGGCTCGCAGCAAGGCTTCCAGATCCGAGGCCGCGTACGAGTGGACGAAGTAGAACCGCGTCTCGGGCGGGAGTCCGTCGAGCAGCACCGAGCCGGCCGGGACGTCGACCGTGTTCCAGCCCATGTGCGGGATCCGGGTCGCGGTCAGCTTGGTCACCACACCCGGGAACAGGCCCAGGCCCTTGGTCTCGACGCCGTGCTCGACGCCCGAGTCGAAGAGGATCTGCATGCCGACGCAGATGCCCAGCACCGGCCGGCCGGCGGCGACCCGGTCGGCGATGACCGGGCCCGCGCCGAGCTTCTCGATGCCGGCCATGCAGGCCGCGTACGCGCCCACGCCCGGCACCACCAGGCCGTCGGCGGCGGCCGCGGCCGCGAGATCGGCGGTCACCGTCACGTCGACGCCGGTGCGGGCCACCGCCCGCTCGGCGGAGCGCAGGTTGCCCGAGCCGTAGTCGAGCACGACGACGCTGGTCATCAGCCGTTCCCGGGGATCAGCCAGGCGACGCCGCCGGCCGCCGCGAGCGCCGCCAGGACCGCGACCACCCCGACGCTGAACTTCGTCGCGCCCTGCTTGACCAGGGTGTAGACGCCGCCCGCGAGGAACCCGGCGACGACGAAGAGCACGACGGCCATCAGAGCACGCCCTTGGTGGACGGCAACGCACCCGCGTTGCGCGGGTCGATCTCGACCGCCTCGCGCAGCGCCCGGGAGAACGCCTTGAACTGCGCCTCCACCACGTGGTGGGCGTCCGGGTGACCGCCGTCGCGGGCCGCGCGCAACACACTGACGTGCAGCGTCACCTTGGCCGCGAAGCCGAACGACTCGAAGATGTGCCGGGTCATGCTGGTCGGATAGACCGGCCCGATGTACGGCGCCAGCACCGGCTCGTCGTGCACCACGTACGGCCGGCCGGACAGGTCGACCGCGGCCCGGCACAGCACCTCGTCCATCGGGATCGTGGCCGACCCGTACCGCCGGATGCCGGCCTTGTCGCCGAGCGCTCGCGCGAACGCCTCGCCCAGCGCGATCGCCGTGTCCTCCATCGTGTGGTGCGCGTCGATCTCGAGGTCACCCTCGGTGCGCACCGTGAGGTCGAAGCCGCCGTGCTTGGCGAGCTGGTTGAGCATGTGGTCGTAGAACCCGACGCCGGTGCTCAGGTCGCCCTTGCCGGTGCCGTCCAGGTCGATCTCGACGAGGACCTTGGTCTCGTTGGTGACGCGCTCGATGCGCGCGGTGCGGGTCACTGGGTCTCCTCGACGGCGGAAAGGAACGCGGAGGTCTCGGCGGGCGTCCCGGCGGTGACCCGCAGCCAGCCCGGCAGGCCGACGTCACGGATCAGCACGCCCTTGTCGAGCAGCGCCTGCCAGGCGACCCGCTGGTCGTCGCCGACCTCGAACAGCACGAAATTCGCGTCGCTGTCGGCGACCCGGATCCCGCGGGCGCGCAGCGTGGCCACGATCCGGTCGCGCTGCTGCTTGATCGCGTCGACCGTGGCCAGCAGCGCGTCCCGCTGGGCCAGCGCGGCCCGGGCGGCGGCCTGGGTCAGCGACGACAGGTGGTAGGGCAGCCGGACCAGCTGGACGGCGTCGACCACGGCCGGGTCGGCGGCCAGATAGCCCAGCCGTCCCCCGGCGAAGCCGAACGCCTTGCTCATCGTCCGCGACACGACCAGCCGCGGCTGCCCCGACAGCAGGGCGAGCGCGGTGGGCGTGCCGGGCCGGGCGAACTCGGCGTAGGCCTCGTCCACCACGACCATGCCGCGGGCGACGCCGAGGACCGCGTCGATCACGGCGGGGTCGAGCGCCGTGCCGGTCGGGTTGTTCGGCGAGCAGAGGAAGACGAGATCGGGGTCGTGCTCGCGCACCTGCGCCACCGCGGCGGCCGGCGTGAGGCCGAAGTCGGGATCGCGGAGCGCGCCGATCCAGCGTGTGCCGGTGCCGGCCGCGAGCAAGGGATGCATCGAGTACGACGGGCCGAAGCCGAGTGCCGTGCGCCCCGGCCCCGCGAACGCCTGCAGCAACTGCTGCTGGACCTCGTTGGAACCGTTCGCCGCCCACAGATTCACCGGGCGCAGCCCGTGGCCCAGATAGCCGGCCAGATCGGTGCGCAGCGCGACCGCGTCCCGGTCCGGATAGCGGTTGAGATCGCGCAGCTCGGCCTGGACCGCCTTGCCGATCGCCTCGACGACCTCGTCGGGCAGCGGATACGAGTTCTCATTCGTGTTCAGCCGGATGGCGACGTCGAGCTGGGGCGCGCCGTACGGCGACTTGCCCCGCAGATCGTCCCGGATCGGCAGATCGTCGATCGTGGTCACGAGCCGAACCTCGCCGCCACGGCCTGCCCGTGCGCCGGCAGGTCCTCCACGTTGGCCAGCGTGATCACGTGCGGGGCGACGTCGCGCAGGGCGGCCTCGTCGTACTCGATCACGTGGATGCCGCGCAGGAACGACTGCACCGACAAGCCCGAGGAGTGCCGCGCGCAGCCGCCGGTGGGCAGCACGTGGTTGGAGCCGGCCGCATAGTCGCCCAGCGAGACCGGCGACCAGGCGCCCACGAAGATCGCACCGGCGTTGCGGACCCGCATGGCCCACCCGCGCGCGTCCCGGGTCTGGATCTCCAGGTGCTCGGCCGCATAAGCGTCGACCACGCGCAGGCCCTGCTCGAGGTCGTCGACCAGGACCACCCCGGACTGGACGCCGGTCAGCGCCTCGCGGACCCGGGGCTCGTGCTTGGTGGCCGTGACCTGGCGGGCCAGCTCGGCCTCGACCGCCTCGATCAGCGCCGGCGACGGGGTGACCAGGACGCTGGCGGCGAGCGGGTCGTGCTCGGCCTGGCTGATCAGGTCGGCCGCGACGTGCACCGGGTCGGCCGTGTCGTCGGCCAGCACCGCGATCTCGGTCGGGCCGGCCTCGGCGTCGATGCCGACCGCGCCGCGCAGCAGCCGCTTGGCGGCCGTCACCCAGATGTTGCCCGGGCCGGTGATGACGTCGACCGGCTCGCAGCGGTCGCTCTCGTCGACGCCGTCGCAGCCGTAGCCCAGCATGGCGATCGCCTGGGCGCCGCCGACCGAGTAGACCTCGTCGACGCCGAGCAGCCCGCACGCGGCGAGCACCCGGGCGTCCGGCAGGCCGTCGTTCTCCTTCTGCGGCGGGCTCGCGACGACCAGCGAGCCGACGCCCGCGACCTGGGCCGGCACCACGTTCATCACCACGGTCGACGGATACATCGCCAGGCCGCCGGGCACGTAGAGGCCGACGCGGGCGACCGGCACCCAGCGCTCGGTCACGCTGCCGCCCGGGACCACCTGGGTGGTCACGTCGGTGCGGCGCTGGTCGGCGTGCACCTTGCGGGCGCGGGAGATCGACTCGAGCAGGGCGGCGCGGACGTCCGGGTCGAGCGCGTCGGTCGCGGCGGCGATGGCCTCGGCGGGCACCCGCAGCCGGGACAGCTGGATGCCGTCGAAGCGCAGCGTGGCCTCGCTGATCGCGCTGAACCCATGCTCGTGGACCGCCTCGACGACCGGGCGGATCTGCTCGACCGCCACGGAGACGTCGAGCTGGGCACGGGGCAGCAGGCCGCGCGGGTCCCGGCGGGAGCCGCGCAGGTCGATCCGATTCAGCACGGGCCCAAGTCTAGGCGCCGGGTCCGACAGCCGGCCGGGCGCATTCCAGGCCTTGGGACCGGCACGCCGGGGACGCGTGCGGGCCGGCGGGGCCACGTCTACGCGTACGATAAATGTGTTTTGGTGTTTTTTGGCCGGAAGACCGGCGGGCGCGATCGGTATCCGGACCGATACGCTCGCAGCGTGGGTGCGATTCTCCCGATCTTTCCGCTGGGCACGGTCCTGTTTCCCGGCCTGGTGTTGCCCCTGCACATCTTCGAGGAGCGCTATCGCACGCTCGTGCGCGAGCTGGTGGCCAGCCCCGAGGACGGGCCGCACGAGTTCGGCGTGGTGACGCTGCGGCGCGGCTTCGAGGCGCAGGTGGCACCGGACGGCGACGCCGAGAAGCCGGCCGACGAGCCGCCGGTCACCGCGGCCGAGCTCTACGAGGTGGGCTGCACCGCCGAGTTGCGGCAGGTCACCGAGCTGCCCGACGGGCGGTTCGACATCGTCACGGTGGGCCGGCGGCGGTTCCGCACGCTGACCGTCGAGGCCGACACCCATCCGTATCTGACGGCCGAGGTGGAGTGGCTGAGCGACGACGACGGTGACGCCGAGACCGCCGACCTGCTGGCGCCGCGGGTGCTGGCCGCCTTCCGCACCTATCTGGAGCTGCTGCGGCCCGACTCCGAGGTGCTCGACCAGGTGCCCGACGACGCGACCGTGCTGTCCCACCTGGTCGCGGCGACCGCGCAGCTCACCATCGAGGAACGGCACGGCCTGCTGGCCGCGCCCGACACGACCGCCCGGCTGCGCGCCGAGCTGAAGCTGCTCAACCGCGAGGCGGGCCTGCTTGCCCGGGTGCGTGCGGTGCCGGTTCCGCTGTCCGATCTGGCTCGCCCGGCAAGTCCGAACTGAACCGCTCGTCGCCCGGCTGCCGGTCCTGACCGGCAGCCGCGGACAGGTCATAGTCCCCCGCGACGGGCAACTCCTGGCTGGGCAGTTCGTGGCCGTAGCCGGGCTTGGCGCCCGGACGGTCCAGGTCGGGGTCGTTGGACCAGCCGGCGAGCAGGGTGAGCACGATCACCGCGGCGAACGCGGGCACCAGCAGCGTGCCCTTGGCGTGCAGGTCGGGCGGGGCCCCGTAGGTGCCGCCCACGGCCGCGATCGTCCGCCAGTGCTCGTAGGCGGACCGGCCGATCAGCCGGCCCGTGTACCAGGCCAGCGGGGCCGCGGCGAGGGCGCCCGCGGTCACGCCGAGCAGCAGGCCGGGGCCGCGGTGCCGGCGCAGCACCAGCCAGCCCACGATCGCCGCGACCAGCCCGAACCCGAAGCCGATGATCGTGAACCAGCCGTCGGCCGCGATGTACTCCTCCGGGGACGGGTCGTTGACCACGAACCCGCTCGCCCCCGCGTCGATCACCGGCACGGTCGGCGAGACGAAGTGCCAGAGCACGCCGAGCGGTGCGCCCGCGACGGCGACCACGAGGCCCGCCAGGACGACGACGACGGCGGTACGCCGCCACGACCGGCTGGGTCGTGGCTCGGGCTCCGGCTCGCCCCCGAACACGTACACGGGGGCTTCTTCATTCGGATTCACTCTACGATCCTGCCAGGTGCGCTCAGGCGACTGCCGACGGTCCCAGGATCATCTTCAGGTCGGCACGTAGCGCCGGGGTCGGCGCGACCCGGAACCCGCCGAGCCGCATCACCGTGGTGCGGCTGCCGTTCTGCAGGTGGACGTACACCTCGGCGTCGCCGGGGTGGCTGACCAGGATCTCCTTCAGCTCGTCCACCAGCGGCGGGGTGCAGCGGGTGATCGGCATGGTCAGCGTGATCGGCTTGCTGTCCGGGTTGTGGGTCACGTCG
>Ga0307512_10004479_pt1 | contig 15287 bp, 21 predicted proteins | sample 14_EM_MG_FD_200267 | JGI IMG/M metagenome (GOLD analysis project Ga0307512, IMG submission 200267) | Populus trichocarpa ectomycorrhiza microbial communities from riparian zone in the Pacific Northwest, United States - 14_EM | ecosystem: Host-associated > Plants > Roots > Unclassified | place... | reverse complement strand
TTATACATTGACCCGCTGGTTGCCTTGCTGGAGAAGCAGAACCCGTCGTCGCCTTTCGTCAAGGCCACTTATAGGAAGTTAGTCACTTGCTGGAAGTACATCCCTTGCCATATCGAGGAGCTGACGCGGACCTCTTCGCAACCGATTAGCGGCGTTTTCGACGCGTCCGCGGGGCAGACGTTATACCTGTGGGTGGACGTTAAGACGGGTGCCAACGAGACTTGGGCGGCCGTCAAGACTGCGCTGGAGCCGCTGCGGGAGAAGGGGTACCTTACCACGTTCAGTGGAGGGGTGATGCAGCGCGGTGCGGTCACGGTCATCGGAACGGGGAATACGCCGCTGGACAGGGTTATCGAAGAGGCCGAGAGGGATTACTTCGTGGACGGTCCATTGCTCGCACTCGAAGAGCGGCGTATCACCAAAGAGATGTCCCCGATCGCGTCGTGCGATCTCCCCGCGGTGGTGGGACAAGTGGGGCCGAACGGGTTGAGCGCAGCGCAGATGAGGAGTATCAGGAACGTGGTAAAGAGTGCCAACGAGAGGGGGATCAAGACCAGGTTATGGGATCTCCCCGGTTGGCCAATTGGGAAGAGGAACAAGGTGTGGCAGCAGGTGGTGGATGCCGGGGTTTATCTGTTGAACGTGGACGATCTTGAGGCGGCCAAGAGCATGGGAGGGACGGCGTAGCGGCCGGACGCGCGCGCGGCTAAGTATCTAGTACTTCGCGTTAATAGTTCCTGATCTATAACGCCGTGTGCAGTCAATCCAGGTCGAGACAGAACGGCTTCAAATCGTTTTTGCGGTACTCAGTTGGTGGTCGGTAATGGTGGGAGGCCAAAAAGTGAGCGGGGTGTTGGGCATGGGAAGCCATAAAACTCACTCTGCAAGCAATTGTACTGATGGGTGAGGAGCCTAAGAAAGATTAGGCCCTGAGGATACTGGAGGAAGATTGGGGGTGGGTCATTAGCTAGATGAAAGTCCAAGCAAGTTACTAAGAACGGCCCGTACTAAGAAAGACACGAGGTCTTTAGTAGTTTAATCTACTTATACCTGAGCGCTTGCACCCTTTAACTACCCAAGGGATTCTGAAGGTGAGCTTTCTCAAACTGAAAAGTTGATTCCCAAGGAAATTGTCGACAATTGAAGTCGTTAAAATCCAGGCGAGAGAATCTGCGTGGAACCCTTGGAGGATTACGCCATGCTGAGGAAAAGGAGAGGCCAAGCAAGGTAGTGGCTCCTAATCGTTGGCGGATGGAAAAAACTTCCTCTGACTTTGTATTTGTCAGACTAAGCCTACACTTTGGCTGGTAACCAACTCCTGGGGGAGTTTGCGATAGTCTGTTCATGTTGTGAAGGCCTTAGCTTCGGCAGTGTTTCTCAATCCTGGTTTCGACCAAACTCGCCGTGATCTTGTTTAGGGCGAGCAATGAATAAATAAAAAAGGTTAGCTGGGTGTTATATCAGGTCAGTGCCTAATGGCTAGGGTAGAGCAAGCGACGAGTTGGGCTGCTTTGCATACGATTCTTAGATGCGTGAAACTTATTGCCAGCAGTGTTCGCAATCTCCTCTACCGACCCAATACGCACCTCTCATTGCCCCGTCTCGTCCCAACGCGCAACGGCCCTGAATAGCCTCACAACCGATTTCACTCCCATTTGCTCCCCAGAGTCAGTAACTGGATAACCACAGCTTCCAAAGTGCAACCGCCACTTCCGTCGACATCACAACGCCCAAGCGATCGCCTTCTGTGCTCGCACCGTGCTTGTTGGCCGAGACGCCAGTGATCCAGACGGTAGGACATCCGCCGGCTGATTCTTCTCAGGTACGCCATTCATGCATCATCACTCGTTTCTGGCGAACTCACACTGACCAATTTCGCACTTGGTTGAGAGTCGATCCCGAGGACCTCGATGCGCTTTGTTCCATCCATGTGGATTTCCTTTGGGAAAGTACGGCTTGTGAAACCCAGGTGCAGGTCTTCAGCGCTCTCATTGACTATGTAAGTAACTAGAACATTGATCACATCATCCATCACATTGTCATTTTCGCAGATCCTTCTCCTCTGTGAGCCGTCTTTCAGTACGTCGTTCTGTCTCTCGCCGGGGCTGGCGGCGGCGCCTTGCGCGTCTCACCGGCCGATTTTCTAGTCGCCTCCGCAGGCCGACCGCGCGGGAGCCCGCCGCTCTCCATGTTCCTCAAAGAACCCGCAGCGCCGACCCTGCTCAGCGACTCTAGCGTAGGTCTTTGCGGCCGCGACGGCGGCGAAGGAGCTCCTAGCGGCTGGTTTGCAGGAGCTAGTCGCTCAAACTTCTCCCACGGCAGGATGTCATCGCGCGTGACGGAGCTCTTGGGTCCCGGAGTAGCGCCGATGCTAGCCTTTCTACTAATCTCGACGCCGAGCCTGCTGCTGCTCACACTGGCAGAGTATCTGCTGCCGGCATCCGCGTGCGCAAGGTGGGTGCCGCGCGGCGCAAGGCTATCAATAGAGAACCTGACCGACGGCGCAGAGGTGTCGGAGGCCGGACGCTCGCATCCAGAGGCGCGCTGCGCGAGCTCTAGCTTGCGGATCTCGCCGTCCAGGTCCAGGCGCTGGTAGTGCTGCGGCGTCTCTCGCTCCCACTTACGGCTGCGCGCCTCGAACAGCAGCGCCTCGCACAGCTCCACTCGGCGGCCTCGTTCCAGCTTGGGGAACAGCCGGTCGAAATACAAGTGATCGCTACACTCCCGCACTACCGTCAGCGCCTCTCTTTGCTCAGCAACATTGCAGAACGGGGGGGGCAGTGGGAGGCGGGCAGAAGGGGAATGGGCAGCACACCATATCACGCCGAGAACCCGCGAGTGGAAGTTCTGGATCATCTCGAAGCGCGGCAGGAACATGGGGCCGAACGTGGCGGTGTAGTGCAGTTCATAGCGTGAGAGAATGTCGTTGGGCAGCGTGGGCGAGGGGTATGGGACCGAGAAGATGTCGTAGAGGTGGTCGTAGCCCTGATTTGACGCGACCAGGGGCAGTGACATCGTGTCGACAGGCGTTGCTGTTGCTGTTGTTGCGGCAAGGAGGGGGCGGGGGGATGGGGTGGGGTGGGGTGGATATAGCAGCTGGGTGGTCGATGGTTCCAAACTGTATCCTCCACTATCACTCGTCCGGGCACGACGCACAATTTCAACAAATGTGTGGGCTTCTTTCCCTTAGAGTAGTCTGCAACCCGTGAAACATCCGGAGGATTACCGTGAATCTTGTTAAGGCTACAATCATCGGATGGAGACCCAATTGCTCTGGAGCAAACTGTGTGCGTGCAGTCTATTGTACCAAGGAAGCGGTAGCGTTGACGATATTTAGACGCGATGCCGTCGCTACATAGTACATCGCTAACGCGCGCTTAGAGTGCAGTTGAGCTTTGTTATTCTATTCGGTGTACGAGAACTGGAGGGCCATTCGCTCGAAGGAGCTCGGCAGGGTGTGCGCACAACAGTGAAGGTAGAGTAGCCTCGAGCTTTGGCTTTTCCTGGCCAGTCAGCCCTTCAAAGACCTAGTCTCACCTCCCCAAGCTAAGAGATGGCTTTCCCGTCAGTAGTCTAGCTGGTACTCGCAAGTAAGCGGCTAGTGAGACCTTCTCGCATGAGTGATCTCATGTGAACGATAAGTGCTAGCGTGCTCCGTCCTCGTCATGTTGCAGGATGGCAGGATAGACGGCACGTTTCGGCTGTGGTGACGGGTCCGGCCCGGAGTAGTGTGGCACAGAACAGAGATCGAATCGTGGCCCGGAATCGGACGTACGAATCGACACCGGCACATTTGTATGTCGAATCTCGGGACAAAGTTGGGGCATACACACATACATGTAACGAGCACCCCAAGGAACGATTGATCCCAGATAGCATTGACCTTTTGAATCTTTCTCTCGTCCGCACCTCCCTTCCGGCATCGCCGCCGTTACTGTCAGGCGCGCAACAAACATGACTCGATATCCCCAACATCCAACTTACCCATGACAGCCTTTCTTCCGGAAAGGCGATTGCATCGCGGCTTACGCATGCTGCTCCTACGACACTCAATTGTGTATGTGAGTGCGTATGCTGAATATCGATTCAAGCCGGGAGATGTCCGATCCGACATTTTTGTTTCTGATTTTGGTCTCGGATCAAGACGACAGCAGCAGCCGAAAGACTGGGAGCGTATCGGTCCAAGCGCCTACTCTAGCGCCGTGTATGCAAACGCGATGGGCACAGCAGAGTACTCACGAAAGGATTCATTCTCAATACTCAATACAAATATTACGGCTTTCAAGGTTCATTTCAATACTCCAGAGTGCCAGTCATACGGAGGGGGCAATGTGACGCTGAACAGACTCACCTTGTCGTTCGTGTTCGAAAGTTGCTTCTTGGCTGAAGCTATCTACTCGCTGTGTTGCGCGTGCGCCACATCTCAGTGTTATCACTCCGCCAAGCCCAGCTTCCAGCTTTCAGCTTCCACGGCGCAGCACGCCAGCCTCTTGACTCTGCTCTCTTGACTCACTCGACTGCCGCCTGGACTTTTGATTATCGAATCGCTCTCCGCCGTGGTCGGTCGCGGCCACAAAAAGTAAAGCTCATGCATGGACTTTATCACTGCCCGACTCGATGTGTGTGTATTTAACTGCGGCAGATGGTACGATGCAACACCCCGGCACCGGCAGAGGGGGCCTGAGACTGCCAACTGGTATTTTGCGGGGGCACTGCAACTGCATACAAATCGCGGCAAGTGGCTGGCTATCCGACTCTTCGGCGTGGCGCAGCATGCAAGCTGGTCCGACTGACTGGAGTACATACATACGCTGCCTAGATACATACTCTATGTAGCAATACATACATATCTACCTGAAACAGAAGGCTTCGCCCGATGGTGTGCAACAGCAGGCCGCCACAGTCAGCCAGCAAGAGCCACAGTTTCCGAGCGGCTACATATGCCCACTGCACCGCCCTCACCGGCGGAGCACCCTTCTGGGAGGACGTCGTACAGGGTTCCCAACGCCTTGTGCCTCTGAGAAGGGCTCCCCTCTTTCGTCAGCCGCAATATATTCCACAGCCTATCGCGCGCTCCGATCTCAATCGAGTCTAGGAGCACATGAGCAATTGTGACCGCCGCAAGAGTTCGGTTCGACATCACGGTCTGATCCTACCCTTCACCGCCTCCCTCTGCAGCACAGATGGAGGCGGGATGCATGCTGACAGCCTTGATTGAGGAGATCCGAAAAAACCTGATAGCGAAATTGTGGTCGAGCACGATCGCTTTTCGGAGCCCCGATCCGGGGAGTCATCTTTCCTACATGCTGGCCTCCACTCTCGCCAAACACGTATGATATCTGATCTGCTCCAGACCTCTCCATTCAACTCCATATTCCGGTGTGGTAAGCCGGCGGAAAGGCCGACAATGAAGAATATCGTCGTCGTCGATACGTCTAGACGAAGCGGATGTCCGCTCACCGTACCGGCAAATTCGCGCGCGCACCCAAATTGGGGCATGCGGTGGCCACCAAGGCATCTGCCTGGCCGCCCGTGCTTGGGCCCAGGCATCCCGCGACGGAGATCGATGGAAATGCAGGGTGAGCTTGGTTGGCGAATTTCGCGGGTCTGTCCAAACGGAACAGACTATCTCCAGGGAGCCCAGCGACCAAGCAAGCAAGCGAGCGAGAGAGCGAGAGCGAGATTGCTGTAAACTTCAGCCGTTGTGTGGGGGGTGGGTGCTTCTGCATATCCTCTGCAAGCCAGAGAGTAGTCGTCTGGTGGCGCTGCCGATCATTATTGGTCGAAAGCTAATCGCTGTTCCTTGTTTTTGGATGGGCACTTTCTACCCCTCCTTCGCCATCATCTATCTATCTAGGTCGTATGCGAGTGAATAAAACAAAAAAAAATCTACCCCTCCTTCTGCGGTCCACATTATAGATATGTAGATAGTCTCAAGTGGCTGACCTCCCACCGCTGTCACCTTGATCCAAGCTGTAGGAGTTTGCGGGTGCTTCCAACTACTTTCCACGGCTAAAAAAAAATTGAAAAAAATGTGAGGTCGGAAATATTCACTACCACTAAGGCACTCGATGCAAGGATTGAACCGGAACGGCGTGAGCACGGGAGTTCCTCCGCACAGCCAGGCTTAACTACAAGCATTTGCTTGAGAGTCGGAGGATCTGGATATCTATCTACGTACACAACTACCTCAGGCATTACTACTTTATCTGAGCTCCGTCCTGGGGGTTGTCCGTCCGCTTCCCTCGCCCCGTTTGTGGCGGAGGACTTCGACGGGCGCGAAGGCAAGGCTAGTTGTACCACGACAAAGCAATACGTTGCGAAGTCGTCAGAACAAGGCGAAGTTGCAAGCATCTCATGTAAGAATGTCGCCTGCCTGCATACGATGACAAAGGTTAGTGCTAACTATAGCGCGCCGGCAGTAAGTGATCTGCACTGCAAATGCCAATCGCGGATCGGAGAACTCCGAGTTACATAGCTAAGTACATAGAGACGGACAATGGAGGGGAGATGGCCAACCAACCCCCCCAAAGGACTCCAATCGGGGCGCTGCCACGAGTCCACAGCTCTCGACTCTTCCTTATACAGGAAACCTGGGCAAAATGTACGCCGCCACGATCTAGAGGTCGCATGCGAGTATGAATAACCAAAAAAAAAACTCTCTTCGCTGTGTACAAGCTTGCTTTGTAAGCACCTCGTCTGCCTGCATGCTGTACCGCTGTGTATTTAGGTGGGGGCACATAAGCCATGTACATACGTACATACTGCGCCAATTTCATCGAGTGTGGCTTTTCGCATGTGTCTAATCCCAGCACCGCAGCACTGAAACAGCCGGCTGGTTGGCTCGAGAGACAACAAGCTACTCCTTGCATGCATGCTGACACTTGGCAGGCCGGGATAATATGCTGAAATCTTTAATGTTGGTTCACCTTCATGCGCGCTCGCTGAGACGAAGAGGCGTAATACCGGGTAAGGCTGGCCTTAGTGGAGGAGGAGTGCTGGTTTTTTTTTTTTGTTTAATCATACTGGGAGGAGTGCTGGTGGTGGTGGTGGTGGTGGTGGAGGAGGTTGTGTCGTCAATCCGATTAATAGAGCTGGACCGCCGCCCCCGCCCTCTCTCATTTCAATTTTTCAACTTGATTTCGATTTTTGACCGGCCACCGCTGGGAACCTTTAACAGCAGGACACGAGCTTTTTTTCTTTTTTTGCCTTTCCAGCACAAGTTACTTTCTTCTCGCCCATCATGAAGTACCGAAAGTGAGTTGCAATCACGAGCCTACAGGCAATAGGCTACCCGCGGGCGCTGACTCGGTTGTAGGCATATGGAAGAGTTCAAGGTGACGGAGTGGGAAACGAAATATCTCGACTACAAAGTGAGACTGATGGCTACCTTTGGAGATGTTTGTCATGGGATAGTTGCTGACGACGCTGTGGATGTCCAGGGTGGCAAACAGAGGGCCAAAGAGATTTGCAACGCGATCCCGAGCTCAGCCAAACGGAATAATAAGCAATTCAATCCCGTTAGCACCCTGCTGTATCGCAAGACGGGATTCCAGAAAATCAAGGAGGACGACGAAGATGTCCATGCAGCCAGTCCAGTCACTCCGAAACAGCGGTCGAGCCCCCCCAAACTGAAGAAGGTCGGAACGTTCGCCGCCAGCGCTGCCAACGCCATCAGTCCGATCATGGAGCGGATGACCACGAGGGGACGGAAGAGGAAGACCCCCAAGTTTCAGGACACCACCGAGGTGCACGCCAAGGCAGAAGAGGATTTCACCAAGTGGTTGATGAGCGAGCTCGACAAGATCGAAACCTTCTACAAGCTGAGGGAAGACGAGGCGCTCGCGCGGTTTCGGGCGCTCGAGGAGCAGCTCGTGATCATGGAGCGGATGGTGGATAGTAGTTCGTACGGTATCGGATACGGTGGATTTGAGCTCGTCCTCAGGAAGCGAACGGACGACGCCCCCCAGGACGCTCCACGGTCGGTCAGGTACCGCGAACAGCGGGCGGATTACGAGCGGTCCCCCAAATCCCGGAAACCCATCAACAAGCCGGCCGACCAAGCCGTCCGAAGACTACTAAAGAATGCGTGCACCGAGTACTACCGACGCCTGGAACTCCTGCGTTCGTACGTTACAATGAACAGGGAGGGATTCCGGAAGATCACCAAGAAATTCGACAAGCAGTCCGGCCACGGAATGTCGGGTAGGTTCATGAACAACGTCGTTTCGAGGTCGTACTTTGCCGGGCCGGACAACCAGCTCGACCATCTCATGAACGGGACCGAGTTGCTAGTGGCCAAGTATGCTGCCAATGGTGGGAGGGAGCAGTTGAGAGAGATTCACGGGGACTGATACGTTTGTAGGTTCTTTTACGCGAATGACCGCAGAAAGGCGGCTTTGCACCTCCGAACCCGGGGCAATAAATCCGACCACCATGCGTCGCTTCTGAGGAGTGGAATATACCTCGGAGCGGCGTTCATCATCGGGGATTACGCTATCGTCGAGGCGGTCATGCACATGTACGACACAAAGAACACGGTATTGGCGGAACGCACAAAGTTCGTCATGAAGGTCAGTACAGCAGTAGCAGTAGCACATCCTGAGACGAAGCCGGGGGACTAACTCCTGCGTAGCTATGGGCTGGTATCGCATTGATACTTCTTCAGGCGTTGCTTTTTGCGATCAACCTGCGAGTTTGGGCACGGAACAAGGTCAACTACTCGTTCATCTTCGAATTCGATCCCCGGTACCACTTGAACCACCGACAATTCCTGGAGGTCAGTATCAAAAACACGCACGACGGTGTCCACTGGGGCCAGCATGAGCTAAAAAAAAACATTTTGGCAGATTCCTGCGTTCTTCTTCTTCATGTTCTCCGTATGTCTATGGTTCAGTGTGAACGACTTTTGGCCACAGCGACTGGACATGATACACTTCCCGCTCATATACGTCGGATTCGTCGGCGTGGTCTTGTTCAATCCTTTCAAAATATTCTTTGGATCTGCCCGGATGTACTTCCTGAACACAATGGTGAGAGGCTCCCCCCTGACGACGACACTCACAGTTGCGATCGAGTGCTGACGAAAATACCCCTACCTCGTAGTGGCGACTTGCGTTATCCGGATTTTACAATGTCGAGTTCAAAGATTTCTGGCTTGGTGATATGGCCAGTTCTCAGGGATACGCCCTATCGGTACGAACCACCCCGCCAATTTCTGTTGCTCTCACTAATCCGAGGTAGCAAATCTATCTCTTCTTCTGTCTGTACGCGAAAGCCTGGAACCAACCTGGCGCATGCACCGTCGACCACCTTCAATTGTGGGGCTTAGTGGGCGCTCTCCCAGCCTACTGGCGTTTTATACAGTGCTTCAGACGTTGGAGGGATTCTGGTAGTTGGTTCCCACATCTTCCTAACGCGGCCAAGTACCTCTCCGTGATGGCCTACTACGCGATGATGAACCTTTGGCGGACGAATAAGGACAACAACATCTACAGAGCCTTGTTCGTGGCTGCTGCCGTACTCAGCTCCTGTATCGGATGTATGTCCTCCCCTTTTCCCTTCGTTGCACGTCAATTCAGGGGAGAGCAAGATGACTGATAGGCGTAGGCTTCTGGGACATCGTCATGGATTGGTCGCTCCTGAACCCCTACGCAGCGTGGCCGTACCTGCGAAACGAGCTGTTCTTCAAATCGCCGTGGGTGTACTACTTTGCCATTGTCTCGGACGTCCTGCTGCGGTTCACGTGGATCATCTACCTGGTTCTTGCCCACGAGAAGGCGTTCTCCCCGCTCATCAGCTTCGGCATAGCGTTCGGTGAAGTCTTCCGTCGGTTTATCTGGTGCTTCTTCCGTATGGAGAACGAGCACAAGGGAAAGTAAGTTTTTTTTCCCTTCCGCCGCCCCTGCCCAAGACGATGACGGTGATGATGGACACGGGACTGATAGAAACCCCAGTGTCGAAGCAATGCGTGCCTACCGCGATCCAAAGCTCCCGTATCGATTCAAGGACAGTGCTCCGCCACCAACACCCACCATCGCCGAGGAGGCGGAACAGCCATTGCTCTCAGCGGACAAGACCGACGTCGAGGCCGCCGCAAGCAGTGGATTCCCCGAGCGGGTTGGCACGCTGCACCGCATCGGAAAGAAGCTCACCGACGCCCACCGCGGTGACTACGAGAGGAAAAAGCCGAAGGTCGAAGACGACGAAGACGATGACCACATCGACGAACACCCGGACGAGGACAGGGAGAGCGACAGTGGCAGCGACAGCGACAGCGACGGTGAGCCGCTTAAGAAACACCACCAACAACACGTGCGAGAGGTGAGCCGCGAGAGGAGCAGGTCAAGAAGTAGGGGACGCGATGCGGGCGAGTCGAGTTCGGGCTCTGAGAACCATGATCGGGATTCGAGCGAGGATCATCATAATGATCGTGACAGATTGACGCCGAGTGATAGGCGGGGCTGAAAGGGGTTTGGTACTGTCTTTTTTGTCGTCTTTGTTTGTTTTCGGACATTCTCACAGAATATTACGTGTCTCTGCTCTGCCATGCCGAATACTATTGTGACTCCCGTCAAGCTGCCTTTCTCTCATCCCGTTGCTGTTGAGTATCCGCCTAGCGGTTTACCCACGGTACGATTCAGAATATGTACCTCTGGAATGCTTCCCCAACTCTATTGGCACATTGGCTAAAGTAGGAAGAAATCCGTGAGGCCGATCATTACACATCGCTGCGCCGTCAACCAAGCGTCAAATGATCTTGTACTGCAGTGCCTACTGTTCCACATATCTCCATGAGTTGGAGTTGGGAGTTGAAGTTGGGAGCCGAGGTTGGCGTGGTTTTGGTGTAGTGGGAATTGATGGCGATTGATATTGGCCGATCTTGCTCGAAAAAAGGTGAATTGGAGAATTCGACTTGGCTGTTGCTTAAGTACATAATTACATGGTCGCACACCAGTAATGCCAATAAAAATAAAAAGATGAAATCACTGAGATAAAAGTAAAGGGGCGGAGAGGATATCTTATATAAGCCCGTTCACAAAGGTTGAGTTGGCATCGTGTAGATGCTTCAAACTCTCCGCATGCATTACGCTCAAATTACCGTAAAGTCTGAGGTGTCACGTAAAGTTGTATAGGCTCGGCGGTCACAACACGGTGCGCCACGCCACCGACGCAGTTAATTGCGGATAATGTGGCCGTGGGGGGGGACATCAATTTTATGTCGCATCTATAAGCCTGTTCAGGACTACGGCGAACATAATGTGGCGAAGGAAGGCGATGGGCGGGGCTAGGGCGCCTCAAGGTAAGGGAAGAATCTGTTTTCTAAGGCAGACGCCAAACTCAAAGACCGGGCCGTTTTTTGTTTATTCATTACTCGCATGCAACCTATACAGTCCGTTTCCTGTCCGCTGTCCGCGCAGTGGCGGCTTGTTGCAAGTTCCCCTTTTTGCCCTCCGCCCAGGCCTGTCCCAAGAAGATGTGATGCGCACCAAGGAAACTTACAAAAGAAAGGAGAGCGAGCGTGAAAGACAAAGGAAAAGACGAAAGAAATGCGCCATCCAAGACCAGCCGTGATGTGGCTACTGCCTATACGTACTCCAGCGGTGCTCTGCTGCTGTTCCGCGAGAAGGTCAAAGGCCCATGACTTGTATTGAAGTGCCCCCGGATGCGCTGCAATTATTGCGGTGTCGAAGACGAAGGGAATATCAAGAGTGAACAGCCAGTTGCTGGATTTAGACCGCCACCAGCCATACCACCACCAGCCACCCATAGCCATGCTTGGCAAAAGATATTACCGTGATGACTTTTGCTTTTCGGTCACAATACGAGACAGTATGTGACATGACATGATTGTCATATTACCGTTGACATCACTATGTAATTACGCATTCTCAACTTCATTATTTTTGATAGATACAATAGATACAGGCGGTGGTGCGTTCGAACACAATGCAGGCAAATATGGCAGGTGGCGTGTGCACCCAACTAGTTCAACGCTGGGTTGGGTTGGATTTAATTGGTTCCCGCCAGCCACGTCAACCTTCTCCAATTGTATATCTACATAGCGGCAACCATCCCAAGTTTGGTCCTACATATAGCAACTCTTCGACATTCGTCATCCCACCACCGCCCATCCGGTAACAGCTCCGGCATGAGCTCTACAACCACCAGCACGGCGATGGCCCCTGCCACGCTTCTACAGACTGTGCTGCCGTTCGCCCCGACATACGCCCATCTTCTCGTCGCAGCGCTGTTCCCCATCTACACGGGAGCTCACGCCTCGCTGTGTCGCCCACAGAACACGCTCACACCGAAGCAGGTGCGAGCTCTGCGCCCGAAGCATTCATCCGAAGACTATTCCGACGAGGACGAGGAGCACGAAATCGAAGCTGCGGCGACCCCACGCGAGAACCTGACCGCTCAGGATGCGATGCTGTTCCCAGTCACGGCGGGCATCCTGCTCGGCACCCTCTACTTCCTCATCAAGTACCTCAACGACCCCTCACTCCTGTTGACCGCGTTGACCTACTACTTCTGCCTCATGGGCATGTTCGCTGTCGGAAAGGGCTACGCGGACGCGCTCGACGTCCTCTCGAGATACCTGTTCCCGTACCAGTACCGCGACCGCAATGGTGTCCTGTTCACGGCGGGCTTCGACTCGTGGACGGCGGAAGACGGCAAGGAGTACGACCACAGCCCGAGCCCCATCCTCCCTCTCCCGCGGGCCCTGAACTCGGTTGTGTGGGCTCTGAGGAGGGAGTTGGGCGCTAAATTGGTTGTCGATTTCACTCACCGAGAGAAGAACGTCAAGCAGTGGCTCAAGTTCGGCGATCTCTGCGGACCGTTCGTGGGAGCTGTCGTGGTAGTAGCGTACGCAGCTGGAGGAAAGCACTGGCTTCTGACGAACATCATGGGGATCTCCTTCTCTTATAGTGCCATGCAGGTAATTAGTCTATCAGTACCCCGTGCATTTTGTAGCTTACGAGAATCCAAGCTGCTATCCCCGACGACTTTTCCGATCGCAACGCTCCTTCTCGGCCTCCTGTTCTGCTACGACGTTTTCTTCGTCTTCTTTACGCCTCTTATGGTGACTGTCGCGACCTCTCTCGACGTGCCGATAAAGCTCCTCTTCCCACGCCCAGGCACCTCCGCCAACGGTGGACCCATGCTCGCCATGCTCGGGCTCGGCGATATCGTCCTCCCAGGCATCGTGATCGCCATGGCGCTCCGCTGGGACCTCTGGCGCTTCCACGAGATCCAGCGGCAGGCACTCCTCCACGTCGCGAAGCAGTCACTCGGTGAACTCACAAAAGAGGAGATCAGTGTCCTCAAGCCTCGCTACCACAAGGATGCGGATTTCCCGAAGCCCTACTTCAAGGCCAGCATGGTGGGCTACATGTTGGGGATGATCACCACCCTAGGCGTCGTGCACGTGTTCCAACACGCGCAGCCCGCGCTGCTGTATCTCGTCCCCGCAGTGTTGATCAGCGTGTGGGGCACCGCTCTGGTGAAGGGGGAGGCGAAGGTCATGTGGAACTACACCGAGGAGGGCGAGCCCGACGAAGACGCGGAGAAGAAGGGCGAGGACGAGAACAAAGAGGTGCAGAAGCCTGTCGTCAAGGGAGAAGTCGATCGGGACGTGATAGCCCTCAAGGTCGTCCGTCGCCCAGCACTCGGCGCCAGAATTGTCGAAACGACGGGACGAGGATAGATGGTCGACGAATTACCACGGCTGCCGAACGTACTCCCGTAGCAATAGGTAGATAGCCAGAACCAAACTAGCGTCCATCGCCCTCCACTTTGGGAGCAGAATTCTCGCGCCGAAGATGTAGCGAACGTGCAATCCCACCACTCCTAGTATGGAGTCACAGCGCAAAAGTTGCTATAACGGCGGTGCCAAAGCCACAACGACGAAGTGCCCCACTATGATAAAGCGTCAACACCGTGACGTCGAAGTATCGCACACGTCACGACTGCGGAGTAGCTGTGGCCACGACAATACGGCGGCCGGGACACAAATCTACAGATAATGTAAACTAGATGCCACGCTCGATCCACGGACGGTATCGAAAACCTCACCCCCCTTGTGTAAGACGGGTTTCCCGACTTGTACACATGCTGCGGCCACACACACGGTATATCACTCACGTTACCGCTATCCACTTTCCCACTGCGAGTAGGGCCCTCGGAAAATTGGCGAGGAACCAACCGAAGACGAGGACGCGGTTGAGGAGTGCGGAAGCGAGGACGCAGGTGAGGGCTAAAGGGGAGGGCGAAGGACGGGAGGACGTGATGGGAACAGAGGGTCTTCTCCTTTTTCTTTTTCTTTCTTGTCTTTCCTTAGGTCGCGATGCAAGTTGCCTGTCGTTACTTCTCCTTCCCTTCTTATGTTTCTTTCTTTCTTTCTTTCTTTCTGGTCAATTGGGGAGAGGCCAGGCGGGCAGGAGGAGATGCTGCGGGCCGCCAGCGGACTGTGAGAGGTCGTGGCGGACGGCGTAACGGGCGAGACTGTATACACGTGGTGATCCAACAGGGTCACGTGCGATCAATGAATCGTCACCACCGCGTATTCGACTTTAAGAGGGTAGGGGAAGCCACAATGAGCCACCTTCGGGCTGGACTAACTAATATCGTCATGATCCAATAGGGTCGCACACGATTAATAAAGCATCATCATCACCTTCGGGCTGGACAGTGAACGGGAACTGGTGTATATACATCGCATGATCTAGATGGGTCGCATGCGATTCATGATTAAACCAAAAAAAAACACGTAATCGACCTTTGACCGCCAAACAATGGAAGCTCTTCCGTCTGCAGCACAAGCAGTTTCTCCGCATTTGCCATCCAGCCTCCGCATCTGCCATCCAGCCTACACACTCCGACTCCCATTACAACGGACACAGCATGGTGAGCCCCTGCGAGCCTGTTTCTGGGCAGGGGACTTAGCATGGAGCTCCGTGACTTTCGCCGTCACTCCGGACGAATGCGCACCATCGGACGATCACTCTTCATTCATTGCTCTTCCTCCCTTCCGTGGGGCGGATACAGATTCACTGCGAATCGAAGACTAGCAGCCTCATCGCTATCATACTCGTCGCGTCGAATTGGCAAATTTTCCGCTGTTTCTGACACTCTGAGAGCTGTGCTAATCGCGTCACGATGCTCGCCATCGTACTGGACACGTCTTACTTCCCGTCGTTCTCACTACCATTGTCCTCATCGCCATCGTAATCGTCGTGTCCTCACCATCATTCTCGTCACACCCGCACCATCGTACTCGCTGC
>Ga0307512_10004478_pt1 | contig 15287 bp, 21 predicted proteins | sample 14_EM_MG_FD_200267 | JGI IMG/M metagenome (GOLD analysis project Ga0307512, IMG submission 200267) | Populus trichocarpa ectomycorrhiza microbial communities from riparian zone in the Pacific Northwest, United States - 14_EM | ecosystem: Host-associated > Plants > Roots > Unclassified | place... | reverse complement strand
CTGAAACCTTGTTCTTCGGTACTTCGACGATAGCACCCGTTATGTTTTCCAAGGTTGCGCCACTAGCACCACTGTACCTATCTCTCAGGCTCGTACTCTCTTCGGGCGCAGAACGCTGAGCCGTATATGTACAGTAAGAACCCGATGGTGTGGAAATGACTGAACTGGGGTGGGTTGAGGAACATGTACGTAGCCCAAGATCCGTCCGAGCACCTTAGTATTTCAGTCCCGGATGAGTGATCCCGCCCTTCACGTTCATTGCGTAAAACCTTTATTTGAACACCCCACTCCATCAAGGGACTACATCACTAGTATTGATCGAGGCGTGGATTCAAGACAAGATAGAGCCCAATTCGAGGGTGCATGAGTGTTGGAATAATACTGAGATACCACAAGCATACTCAGGGGGCAGAGAATCCTCCTTGCTTACGTACTCCCATGGAGTTTTGAATCCGAGTCGGCTCAAAAAACAGCAAACAGCAAAGTTGTTTGTAGTTCCTTCCAGTATCAACTACTTTATCAGGGCAATATCTCAGGCGCTCGTCGAAGGCGTATGTTTGTCATCAACAGGAGGGTGTGCTGTGCGTAAGGAAAATATCTGACACACCCCAGAAGGCACACGAGCAGATATCTTGGCTCACGGCTAAACTGCGGCCCCTACCAGTACCAGTGTAGATCGGATGTTGTCATAAACGTGTCATGGTGAGACCGTTATCACCCTGCCATGCCAGATCACTAGTGATCGTTTTTCCCTAGGATCAAGAAGGTGCGGGAATCCTTAGCCGTGTTGGCCAAGCATCACTTCCCCAGCCCAGCGAAGGAAATCATGGAATGACAGAGGTCACCTGGCACATGTCATCTACAAAACACGCGTGACGCGTACCCGCGTTACCCCTTAAACAAGTGTATCAAGGGATTTTCCTTTCTAAATTGCGCCCTTATCCGTCGCCGCGGCGTAACGTATAGAATCGCGGGCACGGTACCGTTATGAAGGAAAGTGTAGCAGGAATCGACCACGTGGACCCGTATGGAACGGAAGGACGTCTAAGGAGGTATGCACGAAGTCCATGTGACGATGGCTTCCCATGATCCGCCGTGAGACGGGAGGCCGGTGGAGGAAATCGAGTGGACGATTACTGAATTCCAAGACAGGAGGAGACTTTCCTTCGAGGGTATTAATTCAAGCGGGATCCGTGTTTGCGCGCTCACCCTTGAAGCTTGCTGCTTGACATTTCAGTCGCTTCCGGTCTAAAGGTTCTATTTCAGTGGCGAAACTTTACATTACACAGGTGTGTTCGAACCGCTTGTGAGATGGAAGTATGCCATTCAGTCTCAACGGTCGGCGCGTGCTGGCGAGACCGGGCGCGAAAGTCGGATGTCAGTGGCGAGCCGCAATTTTATTGAGAAGTAAAAATGATACCGTGCGAAAATAAGTGGTTCAAGTTTGTGGCCGGAAAACTTGGACACTTTGCAACACAGATTTTCAAGTTACACCGCTGTCTATGTTTGGAGGGAACGGGTTCACCAGTGAGGCGGGTGAGAGATCAGAGCGCACAGCGGCCTCGACAGCGGGTTTCGGTGACCTGTTCACCGGAATCTTTAATGTTGGGATGATGTATGTGGTTTGTGACACGGAGAACACGCCGCTGGCCAAAGCAGTGTTTGTGGCGCTACTCTGCTACACGATCAGAGATGTTGAACACGTTGCGAAGTTCGCGCTGTGAAATCGGCGCACAGCGCGTGCTCGCCGGCAACTGCATCGCCTTTTAGCATGTACCCTTGCAGCGTGTTGTAAGACCCTGATATTCACTGATATACTATGAAGGTATGGATCAAGGAGAGAATGTTGTTGCCCGATGTGGAAATCCGGTTGTGGAGGAATAATAACTTGGTGTGAACCACAAATTGTTTTTCCTAAAGCAACGCCCCGGCCGGACATCGGCGACTGATGTCAGCACCTCCGATACTTCCTGTTGGTGGTTATGTAATGTTCGGAGAAGATAGGGTCAAGAATGAAAAGCTCCTCACGAATCAGAAGTCAGTCTGGATCAATCGTGAGGAGGTCAAGTTGACCAGATCTTTGGAGAGATAAGGTGGTGTAGTCAGACTGAGTGCGGTCTGACTGCCGGACGGATCTGAAATGACCGTGAGCCGTGAGCCACCGGGTGGGAAATTCGTCGGAATCCATCAGGTCTCTTTATTCTCCGCCCAGTTTAACCACGAATTTATTCGTGGCCGTGGCCGTATAGAGTACCTATACGCCGCTCACGCTAACACCTACTCTATAAAATTCCATTCTTTCCACACATGTCACCCACCAATCCCTCGTCCAGTTCCCCCCGTTCCTCTCCCTGTCTATAGTTTTCCACGATGACTATCCTTTCGACCGAGCCTCGCGTCAATGGCCTTCGCAGGGTCTCTGAGGTTCTCACCCAGCCCCCCTCATCTGTGAAGAGCCCAACAACCTACACCAATGGTCTATCTGCGGCTGCCTCTATGCACGCCGCGCCCCGGCCAGGTCCAACGGACCTGCTGCCTAGGTTCATCGAACAATTTCGTGAGCTCGAAGCTTACAAGTGAGCACATGGGCTGGCACCCTTCGTCGCACCTGGCGTCTAACCGCCTCTACTCTTAGACGCGGCAAGTCTATCGTCATTGACGGCCACAGCCTTTCCGTTCCTGCACTCGTCGCCACTGCAAGGCACAGTGCCCCAATAGTTTTGAATGGGTCCCCTGAAATCCGAGCTCGTATTCAAAAGTCGCGTGATGTCATCGTGGGGAAAGTTGAGACTTCACAAAGTGTTTATGGCGTCAGCACCGGTTTTGGCGGTAGCGGTACGTACTTTCGACGAGTGTTCTTCTTACAACTTGTCACTCAACTTCACCTCTCCTCAAAGCTGACACTCGCACACCCAACACTTTGGCTCTCGGCAATGCACTACTGCAGCATCAGCATGCGGGTGTTTTACCTTCGTCCACGGATGTCCTCCCTTCCCTTCCTCTTCTTGATCCTCTTGCTTCTACCAGCATGCCAGAATCATGGGTTCGTGGGGCCATCCTCATCCGCCTCAATTCTTTGATCCGTGGCCACTCTGGTGTTCGATGGGAACTCATTGAAAAAATGGCGGCACTCCTCCACGCTAACATCACCCCCCTGGTGCCGCTCCGCGGCAGCATCTCCGCTTCGGGAGGTATGCAGATTTAGTCTTTCTTGAAAGTGCCGACAGCTCACATGACACGCAGATCTATCCCCGCTGTCTTATGTCGCGGGAACTCTCATTGGCAACCCGGCAATCAGGGTATTTGATGGCCCACCCGCATTTGGCGCCCGCCGTATAGTTTCATGTCGTCAGGCCCTGGCCAACCACGGCTTGGAGCCCATAGAACTTGGTGCCAAGGAACACTTAGGTATCCTCAACGGCACGGCATTCTCGGCATCTGTGGCTGGCCTGGCACTCAATGAGGCCGTCCATCTGGCGCTGCTGGCCCAAATTTGCACGGCAATGGGGACCGAGGCACTGCTCGGCGTCCGGGGAAATTATGCCCCCTTCATCCACGAGGTTGCCCGCCCTCATCCAGGACAGGTCAGCTTTTAAATCGTCTATCACAGTCTATCAGCTCCTCATGGATAACGGTTGACAGATTGAGGCCGCGCGCACCATTTGGAATCTGCTCCATGGTAGCAACCTAGCTGTCAGTGATGAGAAGGAAGTTACCATCGATGAAGACCAGGGCGAGCTCCGCCAAGACCGCTATCCCCTACGGACAGCACCACAATTCCTTGGCCCCCAGATCGAGGATATTCTTGCCGCGTTGAACAGTATCACGATCGAGTGCAATTCAAGTACGCCCGATGCTTCAGTCCCTTTAATACTGTCCGCTGATGGGGTGTTTCTATGGTGTATAGCGACCGACAATCCCCTTGTGGATGCAGAAACGAATGAGGTCCACCATGGAGGAAATTTCCAGGCCATGGCTGTTACGAACGCGATGGAAAAGACACGCCTTGCCCTGCATCATATCGGCAAACTGTTGTTCGCTCAGTCAGCTGAGCTAGTCAACCCCGCTATGAATCGTGGTCTCCCTCCATCGCTCGCGGCCAGTGATCCGTCTCTTAACTATCATGGCAAGGGTATCGACATTGCCGTTGCTGCGTATGTCGGCGAGTTGGGTTACCTCGCTAGCCCCGTATCAACACACATCCAGTCTGCGGAGATGCACAATCAAGCTGTCAAGTACGTGTTCACTGGTTGCCTCTATTTGATGTACACTTATGCTTTGAATATAGTTCCCTAGCTTTGATCTCAGCGCGTGCCACGATCAATGCACTTGAAGTGCTCTCTATGCTGACCGCGAGTTACCTATACCTTTTGTGTCAAGCATTCGACATTCGTGCCTTGCAAGCGGATTTCAACCGGGCATTGGCCTCGGTTGTCCAAGAGGAATTGGCTACGCACTTTGGCGACAGGTTACCTACGTCTTTGTCCTTGAACATGATCAAAAGCATGCTCCGAACGCTGGACTCGACTACAACGATGGACGCGGCCCCACGTATGGCGCATGTAGCAGGTGCTTCCGTGCCCATCCTAGTCGACTTCTTCGTCACTGGTCCCTCTATCGATCCTTCCGCCCTCTCCGCGGTCCCCGCGTTCCGTGCCTCAGTTGCATCGCGTGTAACGTCCCTTCTCGTGGAGCTCCGGAAGGAGTACCTGTCGGGGGCTCGCGGGCAAGCACCAGCGAGCGATTATTTGGGCAGGACGCGACCCGTTTACGAGTTCGTTCGTCTCACTCTTGGCATCCGTATGCACGGTTCGGAAAACGAGAGTGTGTTTGCGAACGGACTCGGCGTCGAGGACGTTACTATCGGCCAAAATGTAGCATTGATTCACGAGGTACGAGATACAATTCTTGAACGAAATGAGAGAAAGCTCACAGTTTTACCTAGGCAATCCGTGACGGCAAAATGCAAGCTGTTGTCGCGAACCTTTTTGCATGAGAACTTTCCGCGTTTAATTGTGTTTAACATACTAGATTATATCTTTTCCCATATTCTTCGCATTTTTCTCGCATTATTAGCCCATCCTACTCTACAGCATTTCATTCCATATCAATCCCAGAGCCCAGCAATATAGTTAATGCACATTGTATAGTTCATGTTCAGACAAATGGAGAGACACCACTAGCCCGACTTCTATCTGACGTGATGCATTAAAAAATTTGAGCACAGCCCCAAGCCAAGCCCTAAGCGCTAAGGTTGCTTCCAATGCGCAACGTACCGCATCCAGCCGAATGACTCTGTTTCAGCGTACTGTATGTTATGTATATGATGTCGTGTTTTTTTTTGTCCGCCGGTGCGACGCACTGAATGCGATCTTAACGAAACTATGATGGGGCACACTCCAGTTTGGTCCTTCGCGTTTCCCGGTATTAATATTGTGGGTGTGCGACGCGTCGGGTGTCAGAGCACCACCAGACTTAGCACCCCGCTGCCACGGACTCCACTGAACTTTGCCCCAGCACATGGGTGTGCAATGTACAGTGCTGTTTTGTATGTATGGGCGTGGGTGTATGATGCGTGGGTTGCGGGACGCTCAGTGATTCTGATTCCATATCAAGGGCGTATGATGGCCATTTCGGATTCTCGGATGTGACTCCTTCCGGCGAGTCAACCACCCACACTACACCCCATCACACCCACACCACAACACTGGAGAAACTCATCGCCTGAGGCCTGGGTCGCCCGGTGATAACCAAACATTGACGTATCGACGCACTTTCCCCGTCGCCCAACCACAGCCCCACAGCCACTTTTGTACGAAAGCGAAATCTTCCCTTATACACACACACACTTTTTTTTTTTTTCAAGACCCTGGCTAGGTATGAAAGGAGAGAGATCCGAGGCATGCAAGCATCAGACCGCTTGTGCGATGTGCAACGCTTTCGGGAAGCTTAGCCCGAGTCGCTAACGACGCTAAGTCGCATGTAACGAGCACGAAACAAAAAAATACATGCTAAAACAAGCACCCATATTTGGTCATCGCCATGCTGTGCCTGGTCGTGACTCCGGAAAATTCCCCTACCCCTACCCCTACGCCCAAGGGCTTCAAACAATCCCAAATGACGGTGGCGGAGGCATGGCAGATGACAGGTGTCATTTAACACTACACGCTAATTCCTGCATCTGTGCAGATTCAGTACAAGGGGTTCACGATGAGCTGCATTCACGACGAGAGAGATTGTGACATTATGAGCAGGAAGAACATGAACAAAATAACAGTGATATGCTATGCATGGCGTCCGGCGCATCATCCCTACAGTAGCACAGTAGTTGCACCGCCAGTAGATTGATTTACTATGCTCGGAGCCCGGAATTTGAGGGTTACTCGGTCCAGACTGAACCCCGATTACAAGCAATACCTTTCTTGCTGCTCTCACCACGGGGACGTTACCTTGTCCCTGTAATAGACCAATTCCGAATCCCGAAGAAATGAACAGCCTTTAAGAATGGAATGAACGGGACGACCCCTATGGGCCTTGCATGAGTACGAGCGATGCACCATGCACCTCGGAGTCCATGGTGGTGGTGTCCGATACTCGCATCGCGCCTGCGAAGGGATAGTGACGCAGTGATGATTGATTGGAAGACGTACAGACAACATGGAAAAACTAAGCGGAAGAATCACGAGCGAGTTCCCCTTTTGGTCTTTTGTTGTTGGGATTTGGATTTGCTCCAGTTTGGGATTCGAGACGAGACGGTAACAACTTCAGCCGGAAACCACGTTGTTGCATGTTGGGAAGTTGAGTTGAATTCGAATTCGAGTTTGAGTTTGTTCTGCGGGGGAACTTGTCCGCACGGCGTAATAATCGGATTCCATGAAACAGGGTGTTTGAATGGAAGGAGCCCAACGTCGTTACATATCCACGTTTCTAAAATAAAACCAAAACATAGTTAGCAAGGACCATCGCAATGAGCAAATCTTCAGGCTGAACGGCGTCTCATCGGGATTTAGGGTCGGCGAAGAAACAGTCCACATGTGGATGGGATCTATATCTATCGTATCTATCTGGATCGGCCTCTATCGGGGGTTCTCAGACCTTGCGGGTGGCGGGTGGCTGATGACAGGATTCTTTTGAGATACGCTGTATACTATATACTTCTTCTTCCTCGACCTTGTGCTTCGCCTGAACTGAACAAGGTATTGGCCGTGCCCCGCAAGAACGTTTCTGTCTCCGCATTTCCCCATTGCAAGTTGGGCCGTCGGTCCTCAGCTATTTTCGGTATGATTGCTGCTACGAAAGGTGTTGACCGCGCAAACGAAATGAGAGGAACACTATAGTTTAAAAAAAACGGGGATATGGAGTACCAGTGCTCGGTTGCCACTCGGTTGCCACGTCGTCAATATCTTTGGGGATCGTCGCGCGACACGGCCGCCACGGAACTTCCTCTCACGTGCCAAAATCCCCAAACGAACGGGTCGCGACTCGGAACGCTCGAACACTCGACAACAAGAAATCACAAAGCACCACCTCGTGATCGTCAAGCTAGAATACCTTACACGTCAGCTGAGAGTGACGAGATAACGAGGTGTAGTCACCACCCAAGTCCCCCAAATTATGTACTGCCCGGCCGGATCTCTCTCCACACGGAAGGAGCTGGACCTACTGATTATTGACGTGTATCCCAGTTGCTCATTCGCTTATATAAATTTTGCGTTGGGGATACAACGTGGGGACACCGGAGGACCATCCTGCACTTGTCTGTGTTGCCATTACTATCATCGCCATGACCGTTGCCGCACCCGACACGCTACCGTGCTCGAAAGTCTACCAGACGAAACCCGCACCGTGCGACCTTCTCTCGCGGTTCATCGCGCAACATGAGGAACTACTGAGTTACAAGTACGTCTCCTGCGTTGCCTTTGTGTATAGCTGCGGCGTTAAACCCGTAATCCGACACGTTGATATTTCGTAGGAATGGGAAACCCGTCGTCTTGAATGGCCAATCGCTGACCGTGGCAGGTGTTGTTGGAGTGGCCCGCTACGGAGCTTCGGTTGCACTCGACGATGCACCAGAAACCCGGGAGCGCATGGCCAAATCCCGCAGCGTGCTCGTCGGCAAGGTGCAAGGAGCCAAGAGTGTGTACGGAGTGAGCACAGGTCTCGGTGGTAGTGGTACGTGTCCACAATCTTGTTTCCCGCGCCTACTGTAATCTCACCACGCGCTCGCCTGACGTCACTACAACCACCATCACGCTTTCACATCCAATCCGTGCCAAAAATAAAAATAAAACCGGCCCTGCTGGCGACGGATTGCAGCGGATACGCGGACGAACGATACGATCGGCCTCGGGCATGCCCTCCTGCAGCATCACCACACGGGCGTATTGCCGTCCATAGCGTCCTTCCAGGGCCCGCTCCAGGCGCTACCGTTATCGGACCCTCTTGCGACGACCAGTATGCCCGAGTCGTGGGTGCGCGGCGCGGTCCTCGTGCGCATCAACTCGCTCGTTCGTGGGCACTCGGCTGTGCGCTGGGAACTGCTTGAGAAGATGGTCGCGCTGCTACGCGAGGACATCACCCCATGCGTTCCACTTCGCGGTAGTATCTCGGCGTCCGGGGGTATGTTCGTAACTCTCATCTAACCTACGTCTCCCGACTCATGTCATGGCTTTGTTTTTGTTTTTTGCCCCTGATCTGCATTCAAGACCTTACCCCGTTGGCATACGTTGCTGGGACCATTGCTGGCGTCCGTAATATCAGGGTGTTCGACGGTCCGCGCGTCTTTGGTGCACGCGAGGTCGTGTCCTGCAGGAAAGCGCTCGAGAGGCATGCCATTGAGCCGCTTCCTTTGTTGGAGAAGGAGAACCTCGGAATTATGAACGGGACTGCATTCTCGGCATCCGTAGCGTCGCTCGCGCTCCATGACGCCGTCCACCTCGCGCTGCTTGCACAGGTCTGTACGGCCATGTGCACAGAGGCTCTTGTTGGCGTTCGCGCGAATTATGATCCATTCATTCATGAAGTTGCACGACCCCACCCGGGACAGGTGCGTCCACACAACTTGGAAATCCCCACACCTGTATGATTAAGGGGGGCGTCATTTAGGTGGAGGCAGGGCGTACTATTTGGGACCTACTGAAGGGCAGCAAACTCGCGGGCGAACACGAAAAGGACGTATGCATCGACGAGGATCAAGGCGAACTTCGCCAGGACCGATATACCTTGCGTACGGCTCCGCAATTTCTCGGCCCTCAGATCGAGGACATCATATCGGCACTCAACGCTGTCACGATTGAGTGTAACTCTAGTGCGCATCACGCACCGTCCATTTCATTTCCCGAGTTATTAAATGGTGTGTAGCAACGGACAACCCTCTCTTCAATGGTGAGACGGGCGAAGTCCATCATGGTGGAAACTTCCAGGCAATGGCAGTGACAAATGCGATGGAGAAAACCCGACTCGCTTTGAATCACATCGGAAAACTGCTGTTTGCGCAGGCGACGGAGTTGATGAATCCAACCATGAATCGGGGGCTTCCTCCGTCTCTTGCAGCGAGCGATCCGTCACTCAATTACCACGCCAAGGGACTCGACATTGCGGTTGCTGCGTATACCAGTGAATTGGGCTTCCTGGCAAACCCTGTGTCGACGCACATTCAGTCAGCGGAGATGCATAATCAGGCGGTAAAGTAAGTGAGGCCAACTATCCTGTGTCTTATATCGGTTGAACGGAACGCATCTAGTTCATTAGCGCTGATCTCTGCGCGGGCCACGATCACCGCAATAGAGGTTCTGTCTATGCTGATAGCGACATATCTCTACCTCCTTTGCCAGGGTAAGTCCCCCAAGGACCTGTGGGACACCTCGCTAAACGTCCGCACTAGCGCTTGATATTCGTGCGATGCAAGCAGAGTTTGAGAACGAGCTGCACAAGATCGTGCAATCCGAGCTACTGGCTAACTTTGGCTCTTATATGTCGCGCACTGAGGCAGTCCCGCTTTTCAAACGGATTTTCTTCATTATGCTTGCAACATTGGATACGACGACGACCATGGACACCGCGGACCGCATGGTCAAAGTGGCGGCTTCAAGTGATAGCTTCATCGTGAAACATTTTACACAGCCAAATGGCCCCGGCGTCATCGCGTTAACTGGGCTTCCCCGTTTCAACGACGACGTGGCTAAACGCGCGTCAGCGTCGCTCACAGCCCTCCGCGAGGCATATCTGACCGGTGCTCGTGGTTCCGCGCCTGCGAGCCGCCTCTTGACCAAAACGCGACCTGTTTACGAATTTGTACGGAAGACCCTGGGCATCAATATGCATGGTTTAGAAAATCACCGATCGTTCCCCGATGGGCTGGATCTTGAAGACGCAACGATCGGAGAGAAGGTTTCTCTCATACACGAGGTGAGAAAGCAGTGGCCGATCGTGCCAACTCTATTTGATGCTTGCACTGTAGGCGATCCGAGATGGGCAACTGCAGAGGGTGATTGTAGGATTGTTTGGATGAGGATGAGGAGCCCAAGGGCGGTAACTGATGACCTTTTATGAGAGTGGAGAGGGAGCATGAGGATTGACGTAATTCAGGGCGAGATTGTTTTTTCGAGATTGTTTTTTGGATTTTGTGCAAGTCAATTTTAGCGAAGTGCTCCTCTCTCTTCTCTTCAACATCTCTCTGCTCGATGGGCCTTTTCGGTCCCATCCAGCGCTCAACCGTACGAGCCGTAGTCAGTTTCGTTCCAAAACACTCAGCGCGGTCACTACACCTGACCGCGACTCGCCGCTTCCCCGCTCCAACCACCGTAGCCCGTGCAGTTGCCACACCCTCGGTCGGCGATTTCGTACCACAGGATGGAGAACGCGTCCTCAACTCGTCCTCTGAGCTGGCGCGCCGAATGTCAGCCAAGGTCCTCCCGAAACTTCCGCGTCCCGACGTCCGCAAGGTAGTCATGGTTGGCTCGGGCGGCCTGTCCATCGGCCAGGCTGGCGAGTTCGATTATTCGGGGTCTCAGGCTATGAAGGCCTTGCGCGAAGAAGGCATCGACGCAGTCCTGATCAACCCGAACATTGCGACGTGGCAGACGAGTCACCAGTTGGCTTCGGAGGTTTACTTCCTCCCGATATCCGTCGACTACGTTGCATACGTGCTCGAGAAGGAGCGCCCTGACGGCATCCTCCTCACTTTCGGTGGTCAGAGTGCACTCAATGTCGGCATTGAGCTTGACCGCATGGGTGTGTTGGAGCGGCTGGGTGTCCAGGTCCTTGGAACGCCAATACGCACTCTGGAAGTCTCCGAGGACAGAGATTTATTCGTTCAGGCTCTCAAGGGTGATTGTTCATGACCATTCTTTTTTAAGTTTTATTCCACTCTGACGTTCCCTTTCAGAGATCGACATCCCGGTGGCACAGTCTACGGCGGTATCATCCGTCAACGCAGCCCTGAGTGCCGCCGAAACAATTGGGTATCCGGTCATTATGCGCTCTGCCTTTACACTCGGAGGACTCGGCTCTGGTTTCGCCAACAATCCGGATGAACTTCGTGATCTTGCCGCGCGCGGCCTCGCGCTTTCCCCGCAGGTACTTGTCGAACGAAGTATGAAGGGCTGGAAAGAGGTCGAGTACGAGGTGGTTCGTGATGGAGCTGATGTCCGTGCGCCCCCTTCCTTTCATTTTGGCTCACTGTCGGCTTACGAGTCAGATCCCTCTCTATTCAGAACACGATTATTTGCTGCAACATGGAGAACTTCGACCCGCTTGGCACGCATACAGGAGACTCTATCGTTGTCGCACCCTCACAGACATTAAATGATGACGAATACCACATGTTACGGAGTGCCGCTCTCAAAGTACGGTCGCGAGAATAGTTCGGTATCCCCTGTTGTTGACTGTGTGCGACAGGTCATTCGTCACCTTGGCGTCGTGGGTGAATGTAACATCCAATATGCGCTGAACCCCGATAGTCGGGATTACTGCGTGATTGAGGTCAACGCTCGGTACGTCTCCTCTCGACCGTTGTATGGACGCTTATTGATTGAAGTCTCTAGTCTGAGCCGTTCAAGTGCACTGGCTTCTAAAGCTACGGGCTATCCGCTCGCCTACACAGCCGCAAAACTCGCACTTGGATATACCTTGCCAGAACTTCCCAATGCCGTAACGAAGACTACGACCGCATGTTTCGAACCCTCCCTCGATTATATCGTCACGAAGATTCCTAAATGGGACCTGGCCAAGTTCTCGTCGCAGGTCAATCGCGAGGTTGGCTCATCGATGAAGTCTGTTGGCGAAGTTATGGCTATTGGTCGCACATTTGAGGAGAGCCTTATGAAAGCCGTCCGCATGGTAGACCCTCGATGGGTTGGATTCGAGGTTTTTGGCAAGAGGATGGACAGGGAGAAACTTGACAGCGCACTGCAGAAGCCTACTGACATGAGGCTGTTTGCTATCGCGCAGGCGATGTATCTCGAGGGCTATACAGTTGACCGCATCCATGATCTTACCAAGATTGACAGGGTGCGTAGTTTCATTCGTGCCATATGAACATTCTTCTGATCAGATTTGTAGTGGTTTTTGTATAAGCTAGAAAACATCGTTGAAACGCATCGCGCGTTGACTGCTGCCGGCAGTGTACAGGCCATCGATGTAAAGCTCATGACACGCGCCAAACGAATGGGTTTCGCAGACGCTCACATCGCCTCTCTTGTTAATTCCGATGAGGGGGCTGTCCGCGCCCATCGTAAGTCACTAGGTGTCATCCCCTTCGTCAAGCGCATCGATACTCTCGCCGCCGAGTACCCCGCCCATACGAACTATCTCTATACAACCTACAACGCCTCAGAGCACGACGTCGAATTTGACGAACACGGTACGATGGTGCTTGGTAGTGGTGTGTACCGTATCGGTAGCAGTGTTGAATTCGACTGGTGCGCTGTCACATGCGCGAGGAGTCTACGTGATCAAGGCGTGCGCACCATCATGGTCAACTATAATCCCGAAACTGTTTCGACGGATTTCGACGAGGCTGATAGGCTATACTTCGAGGAGCTCGGATGGGAGCGGGTAATGGACATCTTCGAATTGGAGGGTGCACAGGGTGTTGTTGTCAGCGTAGGAGGTAAGAATCTCATCTTCTGCGAACTTGCGCCGCTGACCATGATGGGATAGGCCAATTGCCACAGAATATCGCATTGCGCCTCAAGGAGAATGGTGTCAAGGTCCTCGGAACGGACCCCGAGAATATCGATATGGCTGAAGACCGGCACAAATTCTCCTCGGTCCTTGACAAGGTCGGCGTTGACCAGCCCGAATGGACCGAAGTCACGAGCGTTGAAGCTGCCAAAGCCTTCGCCAAACGCGTTGGGTATGTTACTTTATGTGTCCTTGACTCACTCCGGTCTCAATTTTACATTCCAGGTACCCGGTTCTCATTCGTCCTTCCTACGTCCTCTCTGGTGCCGCGATGAACGTTGTCTTCGAAGAACCCGCCCTTGAATATAACCTCTCCGCTGCAGCCTCAGTCTCACCTCTGCACCCTGTCGTTGTGACCAAGTTCATTGATGGTGCTCAGGAGATTGATGTGGATGCAGTTGCGCATCGCGGGCGGCTCCTCGTGCACGCAGTATCGGAGCATGTGGAGAACGCAGGCGTGCATTCTGGAGATGCGACTCTTGTCCTTCCTCCTTTTTCCCTCCCTGAGTCCGATATGGCTCGCCTCAAGGAGATTGCGCAGAAGGTGGCAGCTGCTTTTGACATCTCCGGTCCATTCAACATGCAGGTCATCCGTAAGGCTGGTCCGGAAGGCGAAGAAGCACAGCTGAGAGTGATCGAGTGCAACTTGCGCGCATCGCGTTCGTTCCCATTCGTGAGCAAGGTCCTTGGCCACAATTTCATCGAGACGGCAGCGGCAGCCATCACCGGTGTAAACGTTCCAGAGCCCGTGGACCTCATGGCACGTGCACGGGATTATACGTCCGTCAAGGTTGCGCAGTTCTCGTGGACGCGTTTGGCCGGCGCGGACCCCTTCCTTGGCGTCGGTGAGTAAGATGGTAATCCCTGAGTACTGAACCTCACACTAGTACATCTCCAGAGATGGCAAGCACTGGCGAGGTGGCATCATTTGGCCGCGATGTACATGAGGCCTACTGGGCGTCTTTACTCAGTACGACTGGCTTCAAGGTGCCTCGCGAAAAATCTGGGGTCTTAATAGGCGGAGATACCAGGACGCCGGAAATGCGCACCATAGCGATAACACTCTCCAATCTTGGCTTCCGGTTGTTCTGCTCGTCGCAGGAAGTCGAGGAGTTCCTCAACGACTTGCCGTATGTCTCTGCAAAACGCATCTTCTTCCCAACCAAAGATAAGCGCAAGCTCCGCGAAGTATTCGATGAGTACGACATCCAATGCGTCATCAACCTCGCGCGCGGTCGCGGGACGTCCAAGACGGATGAAGACTACGTTGCACGACGGTGTGTTTTTCGGGCTGGCGTCGCGTGTGCGCATTTTGAAACTGATTGATTACTTGTGAACTTAGGAATGCCGTCGACTTTGGATTACCATTACTAAACAACCCGCGGACAGCGCAGCTCTTTGTCGAGAGTCTTGCGAAAAAGCTACCTCACGGTGGCCTACGGAAATACGTCGAAGGCCGAATCCCCTCTGAGGTCAAGTCTTGGCGTGAGTTTATAGGTGTCCGAGGATGATGGCGTTTGCGTTACACCTATCAGAGCATCTATGGTGACTACAGTGTCGCAGAAGCAAAAAGAATCGAAGAACGATTCAGGATCTATTTATTCAGGCAATTGATATCTGTATACTATCCTCCTCCGTTGCAGTCGCGGGTCCGTATGCGTACATCGGTCTATGCAAATACATTCTTTAAACCTCTGACATCGTCTTCGCTCGTGTGAGGAAGGGGATCTTCAAGCGTACAGAGTGGCTCGGTGATAGGGTCTACTGGTCTCAGGCGTCTATGCGGTAGTTCAGGCCGGTCAAGGGAGTTAGTTAGCCTTTCGGTCAACGGCGAGCCGTTGAGAAGCGGCGGGGTCGAGCTTCCCCTTCGATGGCATCGGAAACGATGCGTCCGATCACCGGCAAGAACTGTAATGACGTGTCCAAATCGCATGAGGGGTGGTTACCTTGTCGGAATGGCCATTTCCTGAGGTAGCCAAGAATAGGCCAGAGTCGGACGGTTAATACCTTATCACCCATCCCCATTCAAAGAGTCTGTGTACCTAAAAATAAAGATCAGGATAACAACTGCCTCTCTGAGAGATGTCGATATTTACCAGCAC
>Ga0307512_10004477_pt1 | contig 15289 bp, 10 predicted proteins | sample 14_EM_MG_FD_200267 | JGI IMG/M metagenome (GOLD analysis project Ga0307512, IMG submission 200267) | Populus trichocarpa ectomycorrhiza microbial communities from riparian zone in the Pacific Northwest, United States - 14_EM | ecosystem: Host-associated > Plants > Roots > Unclassified | place... | reverse complement strand
TTGGCCCTGATGCCCGAGGGCTTCTTGGCATTGTCGCATTCTTCCCGCAAGGTGTCAATGAAACCAATCTCGAATGGTTGTTTCCCACCATCTCGAACGGAACTAACATCTTCGACAAGTTCTGCGTTCTCTCCTTGACGCATCGGAACAACGGATTCATTACGATGCTTGCACCACTCCGAGATTATCTTCGTCCCGAAGATCCCAACTCATCCCCACTCCTCTCCATTACCAAGGAATGCTACTTCACCCGGATCTCGATTGAGGTTGATCCGGACGAACCCAACTTCGGAGAAACGCGATGGATCACGTCGGAAGATGTGAACGTCGAGCACCTGCTCGATATCTTCACGACAATCGATCCGGACTCAAACAGCATCTGGGATGCCTGCGCCAATTTTATGCAGCACCTCCTTTGGCACAAAAGGCGACTCACCATTCTGCAGCCGAAGATCGAAGGGCTCCCAGATGATCACCAATCCAAGCCTCACTGCCTGTCCTCGCTCTCACGGTTGTTTTACTCAACTGGGAATTACGTGGAATGCAAACGGCTCATTTCTCATGCTTTACAACTCTATATAGAACGGGGGGATGCCCGTCGGGTCGGTCAAGTATTGAGGGAGCTATCCGATACAAACCGGCTAATGGGCCTCCTCGAGGAAGGAATACAACAGGCGAAATCAGCGTTGGAGATCTACGAAAGGCTCGGTAATACGGTAGAACGGGCAGAGTGTTTAAACAAACTCGCTTGGTTGCTGGTGGCGGACCAACAACTCGATGCCGCAGAAGAAGCCGCATCTTGTGCGATCGACCTCCTCCCGGAGAAAGGCGAAGAATTTCGGGTCTGCGAATCTCATCGAATCCTTGGCAATGTATATCAATCCAAGGGCGAGACCAAGAAGGCTATTCACCATTTCGAGGTAGCTCTCGGAGTTGCTTCCTTTTTCGACTGGCAGGGTCAACAATTTTGGGTTCACTACAAACTGGCGGGGCTGTTTCGCAATGAAGGCAGGTTCGATGATGCACAGGCCCATGTTGAACATGCCAAGTCGCACACGGACCATAACACATACTTCCTGGGTTATGCGATGGAGGAGCAGGCTAGGGTTTGGTACGAGCAGCATCGATTTGAAGAGGCGAGGTCTGAAGCTCTGCGCGCGGTCGACATTTACGAGAAGCTCGGGGTTGCGAAGGATGCGGAAGATTGTAGAATGCTCCTCCAGTGGATCGAGGAAGCACAGTGAACGCCCCAGTCGCCTCTGGTCAATCGAGATTCAGTATTCAATATTCAATTGTGAGCTCCTGCAAGTGGTGTCACTTCCTACACATATTAATCCTCTGTTCTCAGCTCAAGGAACCGAACGATAGCATCGACAGTTACGTCGAGTTCTTCAAATGCATCCTCCCACGAGTCATCAAGGTCTTGTCCCTTCACCCCCTTTCCCTTTCATCCCTTGACACTGCTACATTCTCCCCCTTATTTACCTCCTCCGCCCATACACATCGTTCCATGTTTGTTTTCCACCGCTCAGCGCTCATCGTCGACCTGCCCCCATATTATGTCTCGTTTCCTTCCTCGCTGTTGATCGGGTTAATCGATTGATCTCTTGCGTTGTTTGTTCCGCTCTGTCTCTCCCACGTTGTATTTGTTTCGATCCTCAATTGAGAAACTGCTGAATATCACACTCACCAACCAAGTACTTCATCGCCACGCCTGAGGTAGATAACCTCAGCGTTCATTCTTTCTTTCCCAGCATTTCCGGTGGTTTTTGTGGTTGCATGGCACATTGATATCTCCGTGCGGGTAGAATAGGTAAAAAGTTGGGGGTTGTTGGTAAAAGTCAGATTTATTGGGACTCGTTTGATCTTAACAAGCCCAGTAGACGCCAATTTAGATGCCTGTACGAAATTGGATAAGTATTCGGGGTCTGGAGCCAGCTTTTCCAACCATCGGATAAATTCTCGACACCGCTAGGAAACAAAACTTTCCAGCAACTCCCGATTACTTTACCAGTTTTTCCTGCATAGTGAGTGCCCCCACGGCTAATGGTTCCGTTCACTGCTGAAGACGGTCTAGCCTATGAGCGCTTGAGCACTTAAGCTTGAGGCTTGAGCCGCAGCCAAGTAGACAAAACTATACCTCAAATAATTACGTCCACCCGAGTGTGCCTGCGCTCATGTACGGCTAATCCTAGCGTCAGTCGGCGCCTCTTAGTCGGAGTAGCGACAGGGGAGGCGGATGGCCGCTGGTGTTCGATAGGGCTCCCTGAGAAATTCCAACTGACCATTACCAACAGCCATGAGAGGCGTCGGGTAGGAGGGACGCCGATGTTAGTAACAGGCCGGTTAGCAACTCGGGCATTTCTAGTTCTACGGAACCAAAATTGGAGACACCCCGACCCGGCTTATAATTACCATTACAAAACGTAATGCATCTACCTATCAAGAACTCGAGAACCTCCTCCCCTGAGTACACCATCCCATAACTTCGTCGCGACCATGACCACGGCCAACGAACCGACCACGTACGGGGTCAAGTACTCCATCGATAAGACATTCGTCGCACCAGACCTCTCCTATCTCAAGAAATGGCATAGTATCAAATACATCAGACTCACCTGGCTCGATTTGCACAACGTCGCTCGGTGTCGTGTCCTCTCCCTTAGCTACTTCGAGAGGTTGCTCGAGACCGCGAGCGGAAGACCTGGAGTGTCTGTTGTAGGGTGCGTGCTGGGTTTAGTAGGGTTGAAGGTTGCGAACGGGTTCTCTGCTGCGGGGAACTACTTGTACGTCGCGGATCTGACTTCGTTGAGGTTGTGTTCGTATGCGCCCGGACACACTATGCTCTTTGGGTGGTTCCAGAACTCCCAAGTTGGTCCAGAACAACCTCTGGAATATGACCTTTGTCCCAGGACACTGCTGGCCCGTCGGATCTCGTGAGTCATCCTCCCGCTCTAACCGTATCATTTCTCAGATAAAGGTCACACCATGCGCGTCTATCAGGGAAGCGTCCAAACGCGGTGTCGCATTCCTGACTGGGTTCGAGATCGAATTCATCCTCTTGAAGTCCACACTTCCGGAGGCTGAAGGGATTAGCACCCACGATTGGACTACCACAGCATCCATCTACACAGGCAGCACCGGAGCCATCGTCCTCGAAGAGATCGCGGATGCCTTGCAGGCCGGCGGTGTCGAACTTCAGATGTATCATGCGGAGGCTGCCCCTGGCCAATACGAGATCGTCACGGGACCTCTGTCGCCACTTCAGGCTGCGGATGCCCTGGTGTACAGCCGCGAAGTGATTTACAACATCGCGAATAAGCATAAGCTCAGGGCTACCTTCGCTCCAAGGGTGTTTGGGTACAGCTGTTCGTTATCCTCACTTGCTCAACTTAGTTCACGAGTATTCACGAATTATGGACGACAGGTGGAAGCGGAGCTCACACCAACATCTCGATCCACTCCGAGACGTTCCGAGGTGAAAAATCGCCAAAAGCACCGGCGCTCAAGCCGTTGGAGACCGTCTTCCTCCAATCCGTACTCGATAACATCCAAGCCATTTGTGCGTTCTCCCTTCCAACCGTCGCGTCGTACGCAAGAATGGCAGACGGTGTGTGGAGTGGTGGGACATACGTCAGTTGGGGAATGGAGAACCGTGAGGCTGCGGTCAGGCTGTGCGGTACTCCTGGAAATCATCGATTCGAGATTCGGTGTGTTGATGGGACAGCAAATCCGTATCTGTACCTCGCTTCAATCCTGGCGGCCACTATCCATGGGTTGGACACAGGAAAGACGTTGAGTGTCTCGAGTTCTCTGGATATCGCTGCCACACTCGGTAAGGAGAAGAGGGAGGAGTTGGGTATCGGGGAAAGGAGGTTGCCGCTAAAGCTGGAAGAGGCAAGGGAGTATCTGGAACAAAACCAGATGTTGAGGAACGGTTTGGGAGATAATTTTGTCACGAAGTATTTGGCCGTGAATGAGGTGTGTTTGTCCCAACTCCTGGTCGGCTCATTGTCTTTGGTCACTGAACGATTCTCAGACGCTCCAAGAACATCTATCTGGGGACCAAGAGTTGACGGAACTCAACAAGATTGTAGCGATGTACTAGGCAACGATCTCTGATAGTAGAATGACCCGGATCTGTGCGCTTCGATCCCTGGTAGAGGGCCTGGGAATAGATCGATCACGATTCAGATTTGCATTTCGAACGCCACAATTTTTAGGTATTCGGTTATGGAATTCTATCTACTACACTGGGATCTGGTGGGAATGCGGCTGCCCATCTTTCTAGTTCCGGCCTCCACTGCCTCCGATTTTCCGAATATCTTGAACGCAGGGCGAGACTGCATTAGATGTCCGAGGGGATAGCTGACCGTGTCTTTCGTTGCTCGGCTTGTTTCGGGATTGTCGGAACACTTTTATTTCTCGAAAATGATGAGGGGATGTACGACATCTATACTTAATACTAGCACCGGCTTTACCTCACCCTGCTATGAAGCAATAATGTGCAGATCCAAGTAGACCGATAGTCTAACAGCCGTTGGACCTCAGCAATCCGTCCGCCGAAATCGGGCAGCGGATTTTTGTAGGGGGGATATTTCAACGTTCAGAGTCGATTGCCTGTTGACCGGTGACCGAAGGGGTTGGATTCCGGACGACGAAACAGATGGACGGAGCAAACCTACCGACGCTCTAGGGATTGATGAGTAGGAGAAAACCTAATGAAATGATCACACGGAACGGGCGTTGCTGCCCCCGAGAAGATGGGGGTGAAGGCGACGCCATAGATATTGGACTTGCTGTAGAAATCGGGGAAGATTTCGAAAAGATGCGGGTTATCTGATGAGAGCTATGTGAACCTCCTGCGAATTCCCTATAAATTTGGATGCGTACATTGACTCATCACAGAACAATGTGAGAAGGGAAGGAAACCTCAAAACCCCGGAGACCATCTGCTTTTTGTAGAGTTCGTCCTCTTGTCGCTCTCTTCTTATACATGCTCTTCGTTGTCTCCCACCAGTTCCCCGGCTTCTGGTGTAAATTTCCGGAGGCGTCAACGGCGTTCTGGATGAACTTCTGTACCCCCTCCGTGTCCTTGTACCTCTGAGTCTTCCGCTCTCGCTTATATCGATCATCATCATGCGTATTCCACGACTTCCAACTCTTTTTCCAACTCGACCCATCCTTGCCCTCCATAGCCGCGGGAACAAGGTTCATCGGGATTTGCGCCAGCATATCGGAATTCACCCAGCTCGCTACGGAGAATTAAACACCGAGGATTATTTCCCACTTCACGAACGAGAACGCGAAAGTCACGGTGCGGTAAAGGCTCAAAGGCGAGAGGTATGCGTGGAGTATGGTGAGCAGGCGGGGATGATGGTTTAGGGCGAATGGCGGGGGCTCTGTTACCGCAATCATGTTGAATAAGGCGCGTTGAGCGGCTGGGGAGCGTAGGAGAATAATGCTGTGATGGGTGGGTTTGAGGTGACACGGCGGATTGGAGGAGCTGTAAATCAAATTCGTCTACGTCAAGGTATTGATACAGTTGGCTCATGGTTCCAGAGTCAGAGGTACTTGGTAGGTCGTAAATCGAGCACTGCGTGCCCATAGGTGGTGACTTGGGGTGGTTGTTCTATTCGCAAGCAATTCGTCGGATGTGATATTTCCCACGACTGGTCATCCAACAGCGCCCTCCACGTATCAGTAACTTCGTACCCAGCCTATACACCAATTACACCAGCATAATCTAAACCCGGTATTTATTTAAAAAAAGGAAACTCGTCTGCACCATTTCCCACAAATACAGAGCAATCTCATGAGAATGGCGGATCATAACTGGGTATGGGCCTGTGTTGGGTGTGTTACAAGTGGTATAGTAACCGTCACAAGCTTTATAACTTCACCCTCGCAAGCGCCTCCAACTCCTCCCCATGAGTTGTCCACCATTTATCTACCTCAAAATCTGCGTCGTACCTATACAAAATGTCGTTCTCTGATTCACGCCGCAGCTCCTCTGAATTGCCAGAGAGTTGCAGGGTCATCGCCTTCTTCATGTTCTGATCTCGTTTTCTTTGCTCCGGCCCGTCTGGAAGGTGGAAGATGCGCCCGCTAAGTCGCGAAGATTCTTGCATCTCTGTGGTACGAGGAAGTCGGAGGTCCTGGTAGGCTTTGAGGAGAGGTCCCAGTTGAGAAATGTGGGAAATCCTCGAAAGGAGGTTGCCGAGTACGGCCCCGTCTTCGATCGCCATTGAAGCACCTTGCCCCTTGTATGGCTTTGAACGAATATCAACGGTAATGCCCAAGAGAGAATCATACGTAATACACCCTACCAGCATCGGATGACATGCGTCTCCCAATAGGGTTACGCGTCCAGAGTCGTGATTCCACTTCTCCAGGGACTTCCGGTCCATCAAGCGCAATTTGAGGGTGGATTGGACTGATCCGAGCAGTTTTTGGACTCTATTCGAAAGCATTGAATGACACCCCCTGGGAATAGGAGGTTTCATCTCACCGTGGTTCAAAATCATTAAACTCGTGTCTCATCTCGTCTACGCTTCCCTCCGCAGTCCAGGATTCTATTGACCCGTCATCTGGGTGCAATAGAACTATATTATAAACCTCCCCCCTCCTCTAAAAAGATTTCATGTGATCGGCATACTCCAGCAACAACTTCGGAAGAAAGGAAACTGGCGCACGATTAGATATGTTACCATGTGCCTCCTAGGCGCTATCCAGCAAGTCATCTGCGGGGGTTCAATCAATTCATGCAACTCCGGATCTTGCATCAGTAGTGAGGCCGGTATAATCGCCCGATAGGCCGCATCTCCAGTTGGCTCGGCTGGGTTCTGTTTCCCTGATACAACCTGTTGGATGAAGCTCTTGATGCCGTCTGCTCCGACAATCAAATCCCCCCTCACGACCTTCCCAGACTTGAGGGTGACCGAAGGTGACACTGGGTGTGGGTCACATCCAGTGACGGGGGAACCCAACAGGATGGTAACGTGTGGGGCAACAAAGTCGTAGAGGAGTTTGTGGAGGTCGGCGCGGTGTATGTGATAATTTGGTGCGTCATATTCCCTCTCCATGACCTCTCCCCACTTCGTGATTCCGATGCGTTCACCAGTATTGTACCTCCTAAGCGTGACGCACTCTGGTTTGACGGCAATATCATCCAGATGCTTTCCTAGGCCCCACCGATGGAACAAGCGACTGGAGTTAGGACCGACTACGATGCCTGCGCCAATGTCCCCTATCACGGGGGAGGATTCGATGATGGTCACGCGGTGGCCCGCTTGTGCGAGGCAAAACGCTGCAACTAAACCACCAAGACCGCAACCAACAACGATGATGTCGAGGGTAAGGGAAGCTCTTTGAGATCCGTAGATGGACTGTGGACTCGAGGCATCTACTGCGGGGACCGGAGGTGGGGATGAAGTATTTCGTAGAGTTGAGGAGCTGGGGGGAGACATGGAGTAATGCGAGGGGAACGGTCGGTAAAAATCATTGAATGACTTTTATAGAGAAAGCTGTGGTGATAAGATGGCGGTATGGCTGGATTCAGTGGTATGATAGCTATCTGTGTTCCTATGGTTATCCTCATGATCTGTGGAATCCAGGCCCTCCATCACTCGGTAACTTTTCCTGTTCTATGAGGAGAGAAAACGATGAAGAGATTAAATTCAGACATCAGGGTACACACAGCTGTTTGAGTTTTGATAGACCGTTTCCTATAGGACACGGTTCCAACTTGTTTACATGCTTTTTGATTGCATATGCTGGGGTTCGGGCATCGGGGCATCGACCGGTTCGTCCATTAGCGCTTAGCCTCAGGCAGGTTGGGAATTTGCATTTGGCTTTCGGTCTGCAGGGTCGTCAACGGCTCCCCATTCATGCCAGGGATATGTCGTTGGTTCTCATGAGTGGTCTGATATAATGAGGATGGGGACTTGACCGGGACCGGTAACCGAAGGGGTTGGTTTCCGGAAGAAAGACGCCAGCCACATACCGCTGTTCTCCGCAGGCGTTGACCGTCCTTTCCCCCTTCATGGGCTCATCACGACGTCTTCAAATTCAGTTGAACCCTTTGTTCCCTCAATACCTATCGTTATTCTTCATATGCTCAATCGTGATTCTCGGCTTCGCTGGCCTTGTGCTCGGTGCGTACATCTCTCTCGATTGTAACGTCATCAGCGGACCAGCCAATTGACGCTCGGTCTGGTCGACTCTGGGCATTTATTTCCTTCCATTCTTTGCAGACCAGTCGGATCCTCTCAAGTGTTACGCTTTGTTGAGTAAAGGCAGATGGCTTGATTCCGTTTTCAAAAATTGGCAGCCGGATGGTGCGTGGACCAACAGTTGGGACATTATCGATTATTCATTGATCCACTCATCTCTCGCTCCGGAACGAAAACTCACAGGCTGCATGCTGAATACATATACCCCCAAAGACACTTCGACGTGTTTCGGCTCAAGACAAGTTGTGTTCGTCGGAGATTCTGTCACGAGGCAACTCTTTTTCCAATTCGCCCACATCGTCGATCCAAAGTTACCAGACGCACCTCCAGATGATGACCACAAACACTCGGACTATACTCTAGACGCGGAAAGCAAAGTCAAACTGACCTTCTACTGGGACCCATACATGAACTCGTCGTATTCACAGTTGATCCACCCCACCGGTACCGATCGCGCACCGTCCTTGGACTCTGGCCGTCCGGCGCTGTTGGTGTTAGGTACTGGATTGTGGTACTTGAGATTTAAAGACTCTGGTGGGCTCCTTGCATGGGAAGCGCGCGTAGAGGCCGTCATAGAGACCATCATGAGCGCAAAACCTCCACTCGCCGACGAAATTATCCTCTTACCCGTCGAAGAACCCGTCACCTCGAAACTTTCACCAGAACGATCGGACACCATTCGCACATCTGACGTGGACGCTATGAACTCAGATCTCTTCCATAGGATCTATCCTTCAGAGGGTTCATTCCTGACCTCACCCCTACTCTCACCCCACCACATTTCCCTCCCTTTGGTCTTGAACCGGATGCTAGACGATTCACAAACAACGGACGGACTACACTTCTCGAACTCTATTATCGGGGCTCAGGCGAATCTACTGCTGAATTTCCGGTGCAACGACGTGCTGTCCAAAAAGTACCCTATGGATAAAACGTGCTGTAGGAGCTATCCTCGCCCGTCGCTGCTTCACCTGTTCGTTATAACTGTCGTGTGTCTTGCTGCTCCGGCATTCTGGTATCATTCCTATCACACAGGTTTGTCTTTCCCCCTTTATAGTAATCAGCATATTCACTTCATTCCGGTAGGTCAAATAAACCCTGCAACTTGGATCAGCGATGAACATCGGCCAGTCTTTATTATGAGCGCAGCGGTGGCGCTCATGTACGTTGCCGACCGGACAGGCTTCTGGTTCAAGGAGCAAAAGCAATTCGATCCCTGGTTCTTCGGTTCCTTATCCGCCCTGGCTTTGCTTGTTGGGCTTGGGACCGTTAAGAGAGCGGACAAAGACCTTGGCTTCCTCAATCGAGAGCAGACGGATGAGTGGAAAGGCTGGATGCAGAGTGAGTCGTTTGACAAGTCCCTTCGAGTAATCTTGGAGTTGATGTCATTTGGCTGGCAGTCGCCATCTTGATCTACCATTACACCGGGGGCTCAAAGATTTCCGGTATTTATAACCCCATTCGTGTCTTAGTCGCCGCGTACCTCTTCATGACGGGCTATGGCCACACCGTCTTCTACGTCAAGAAGGCAGACTTTGGTTTCCTTCGCGTTGCGCAGGTGAATATCCCAGCTCTATGCAGTCCAACCCATGCTTACCTGCGGCTAGGTCATGGTCAGGCTGAACTTGCTTACCATAATCTTGGCATACGTGATGAACACAGACTACCTTTTCTACTACTTCGCGCCGTTGGTCTCATTCTGGTACATCGTCGTATACGTCACCATGGCTTTCGGCTCTCAGTACAACGACCGCACAATTTTCCTCGTATCCAAGATTCTCGTCGCTATGGCCCTCACGACTTTCGTTATCGAAGAGGAGTGGATATTGAAGGAGATCTTCTCCATTCTGGGAGGCATTTGCAACATCGGTTGGTCGGTAAAGGAATCCTCGTTCCGACTTCGGCTCGACTATTGGATAATCTACTTCGGGATGTTGACCGCCATCGCTTTTATGAGGGTTCGGGATAACAGATTGACGGATCATCCCCTTTGGCCGATCATCGTGAAGGTGTCGATAGGGGGTTCCGTGGTTGGCATACTTTGGTTCTTCACCTTCGAACTTCTGCAACCCTCAAAGTTCACCTACAACCAATGGCACCCATACGTTTCATGGATCCCGATCACCTCGTTTATCATTCTCAGAAACGCTAATGCCACCCTACGGTCCGCCTCTTCTCAAATGTTCGGCTTCATTGGGAGATGTTCGCTCGAGACGTTCATCATACAGTACCACCTGTGGATGGCGGCGGACACCAAAGGGTTACTGATCGTCATTCCCTGGACGAGGTGGAGGATACTCAATATGATCGTCACGACGACGATCTTCGTGTGGTTGTCGAACCAGGTTGCGCAGGCTACGACTGTCATGACAACTTGGATATGCGGATCCGGGAAGGGTTCCGACCCCCCTTCCTTGCCGACCCACAACGTCAATGCCAACGCGAACGCCAATACTGGAGCAAGCGGGAGCGGGGGGTCTTCAAACATGCTGACTCCATCCGGAAGGACCGCCGCTACCGCGTCTTCCGCTGAATCCCTACCGTTGATCTCAGACAACGATCAGGACGAGCCGAAAGACGAGAACGGTCAACGGATACCATTCGAACCCGATACCCCGATCCGACCTCTTCGGTGGGTAGATCGATTGGCGGAAAACTCTCCGACGGCGAGGAACGGCGATTCGGCGGCGTTCTTGTCGGGCAAGAAGGAATGGTTCAAGGTTGGGTTGGTAGGGAAGATCTCGATTGGATTTGTCGTGATGTGGATTTTGAATCTGATGTGGCCAACCGCTGAGGCCGCGTAGCTGGGTGACGCTATTAAGCACCGGTTTTGTGGCGGAGGATAGAGAGGGGCGACTCTTAGCTGTAGCTCTAGGACGTTTAGTGTGGACTCAATTCTTTTGCTTACCTTAGTTTTTTTTAGCTACTAGTTGACCCCTCGTGAACTTGCCGGGCAATGTTGGGTCTAAATTTGCGTGGTGAAGCTTGAAGCTTGATACACGCACCGTTTTTTCTTTCGACGCTAACTCGTCCTATGGAGGCGGAGCCCACGTCGCGTTGCAAACCTGCGAGGTTTGGAGTGATAGCGTAGCTGTTTATGCAAAGAGTCTTGATCAACGTTACGGTGGAGGATACGTTCTGTCCCTGTTAGCGAAACCTCGTCCTTATTATCAGTTTCCACCCTCGTGCGTTTCTATGCGACGACATCCCCTCCCATGAATTGATCACCAGTGGACCCGCAGATCGCGCTCCGCCGTTCGTCCTTCGATTTGTCCCAGTGTAAGTTCGACTTTCACCGTGTCATTGATGGGTCGATGAGGGTTCGGTTAAGACATATCCCTCGAGGACACGAGCTCCCTTTGTATGCTTACTTTTTCAGGATGTCACTCGCTGCGGTAATTTAGACTAGCGCTGAACCTGATGCCGTGATGGGGGCGCTACACCCCGTGTTTTAGTAAGTACCTCCATCTTGCAGACAGCATCCTTCCTCGAGATCACATTCTATATCACCGGATGTCTACCCCCCTTCAAGGGGCTTCTGGCCCAAGCGGGCATGCCGGTTTACGACCTACTCTCGGACAACCGGTGGTGAGTGTAAACCACAACACCGCAACCAGTATTGACATTGTTAAAGCAGGTATCACCAGAACAATCGATATTCCGTGAAATCAAGAGACTAATAGTGAGACTGTTCACCGATCCCTTCTACCTCAGGACTAACAGACTACCTGGTGGTACAATCACTCCGTTGAAATGTTCCTGTCACAGCACGAGGTACGTTCCCGTCGCTCCAACGAAGTACCCACCTGACCGGTGAGAAGGAGTCATCCGTGACAAGGGAAAAGATCGACACTTTGTTGAAACTGCTGGATAAGCTTGGCCTAGGGACAACTGATGGGGAGGTAGTTCGTAAACTGCAATCAACACAAGGCGATGCCCCACAATTCACGTCAGTTATTTCAGCCCCTCTTTGTTGGATCCAACATTGAATCCTCTCCAGTGCCCTGGAACGAATCAAACACAAGCTCCAAGATGTGTTTAATCACATTGAGAATGCGGGTTACATGGGAAGCGATGAGAGTGCCAAGGTTGTGTCTGAACTCATGAATGAGATTCAAGCCGCTATCGTCGATTGCCAAGTGAGTAGCGAGACTTAAACCGTGTCGGATATCTGAGTTACCAATGAATACAGCCTCCTACAGTCGTACCCAGCCTACCCGGTGAATCGCCTCCCCGGGCACCAAGGGCCTGTTTCGGACGCGACGAATTGATCGAGGGGATCGTTGGTTTTGCCGAAAACCTGACTCCAATCGCTCTCATCGGTGCTGGCGGAATCGGCAAGACATCCGTTGCTCTAAGCCTTCTTCATCACCATCGCATCAAGCAGCGTTTTGGCGAGAATCGTCGGTTCATTCGATGTGACCAATTCCCGGCCACCGTCACTCACCTCCTCAGCCGGCTCTCCAAAGTCACCGGTGCAGGCGTCGAAAACCCCGAGGATTTGGCTCGCCTACACCCATTCCTATGTTCGAGGGAGATGATCATAATCCTCGACAACGCCGAATCCATTCTCGACCCACGGGGAACGGACGCTGTGGAGATCTACGCCCTGGTGGAGGAGCTGAGTCGATTGGAGACAATATGTCTCTGTATTACATCCCGGATCTCTACCATTCCTCCTGAATGCGAGATCGTTGACGTCCCAACGCTGTCAATGAAGGCTGCGCAGGACATCCTCTATTCCATCTACAAGAAGAAAGAACAGTCCAATCTGATCAGCAAAATCTTGGAGCAACTCGATTTCCACCCCCTCTCGATCGCGTTACTCGCCACTGTCGCCCATCAGAATAGGTGGGAGACGGACCGGCTGATGAGGGAGTGGGAGACACGACGAACGAGTGTGCTGCGGACCGAGCACAACAAGAGTCTAGCTGCCACAATTGAGCTTTCGCTCGCCTCCCCCCTGTTCCAAGGCCTTGGTCCCGATGCCCGAGCGCTTCTCGGAGTCGTCGCATTCTTCCCGCAAGGTGTCGACGAGAACAACCTTGATTGGTTATTTCCCACGATCTCCGACGGAATCAATATGTTCGACAAGTTCTGCATCCTTTCCTTGACATATCGGAGCAACGGATTTGTCACCATGCTTGCGCCGCTTCGAGACTACCTTTCCCCCAAGGATCCAGAATCATCCTCACTCCTATGTGCGACCAAGGAATGCTACCTTACCCGGATGTCAGTCGATATTGATCCGGACGACCCCGACTTTGGAGAAACACGATGGGTCACATCAGAGGACGTAAACGTTGAGCACCTGCTCGACGTCTTCGCAACGATCGACAAGAACTCGGATGGGATCTGGAAGGCCTGCATCAGGTTCATGCGACACCTCCATTGGCACAAAAGGCGACCCATTGCTCTAAAGAAGAAGATCGAAGGGCTCCCGGATGATCATAGCTCCAAGCCAGGATGCTTACTTGAGCTCTCGCAGTTGTTTGCCTCGGTTGGAAACCGTGCGGAATGCAAACGGCTCCTTACTTATGCCTTAAAGCTTGAGAGAGAGCGGGGGGATGTCCAGGGAGCTGCTCAAGTATTGAGGAACTTATCCGATGTAAATCGACAAATGGACCTCCACAAGGAAGGAATACAACAAGCGAAAGAAGCATTGGAGATCTATGAACGGCTCGGTGACACAGAGCAACAGACGGACTGTTTGGTCGACCTCGCTCGATTGTTGTGTGACGACGATCAGTGCGACGCCGCAGAAGAAGCCTCGTCCCGCGCGCTCGATCTCCTCCCGGAGAAAGGCGAACAATTTCGGGTCTGCCAAGCTCATTGTACTCTCGGCGATATATATCGATACAAGGACGAGATAGGGAAGGCTATTCACCATTACAAGGTAGCCCTCGAGATTGCGTCCTCTTTCAATTGGCACAATAACCTGTTTTGGGTTCATTACAACCTGGCGAAGCTGTTTCGCGGTGAAGGCAGGCTCGACGACGCACAGATTCACGTCGAACACGCCAAGTCGCACACGGTCAATAGCACTTACCGTCTGGGTTATACGATGGAGCTGCAGGCTAGGATTTGGCGTGGTCAGCACAAACTTGAAGAAGCGAGGTCCGAGGCACTGCGCGCGGCCAACATTTACGACAATCTTGGGGCTACGAAGGACGTGGAGCGCTGTAGAAATGTCCTTCAGGATATAGAGAAGGAACTAAACAGTCCGGTTACCTCCGGTCAACTGGGATCCAATTGTGAGCTCCTGCAAGTGGTGCTACTCACTTCCTGCGTGTATTAACTCTTTGTTCTAGTTCTGGAGACCGAATGAAGATGTCGGTGGTCGCGTCGAATTCTCTAAACTTTTCTTCATGCAAGTCATTAACACATCCTCTCACTCCATCTACCGTGACATGTCTTGATGCAATTGCTATGGCTATCCCTCCCTTTATCAATATCCCCTACTCACCCACATCTTCCACATCTTTGTCCCGCTACTCATCGTTGATCCGTATCCTGAACTTCCTGCTTCCCTATCCCCCATACCATGTTATATGTATCCCGTAGACTGCCCGTAGCGTTCGACGGTTTTATTCTGCAACGTCACGATTTCCAAGAAGCCGTACATCTTGATCGCACCCGGCAGGTGTGATCGAACTCTGATCGAATCCAAAGGTTGGTCGGTGCGATACCCCATTTTCAACGGCAGCAGTGCACGAAAAGCTCTCGGTTCAACTTGCTCAAACGGTCACCCGGTTGAAACGCAATGCAGTTCATTTCTCCAATACCTTAGCCAGAGATCAAGTTGTTGTCAAAGAAACCAAGCTAAAGTTGAAATCTATTCACGATTCGATGCAAAACGAACGAACAAGGTTGCAAGATCACATCGGAAAGAGTAGAGGAGCCACTTGGCTCACGCTGTTCAGTATTTTCGTTGTTCTTTGCTGTGTTCTTTATTATTCGGCTTGCCAAGTAGTGTTGTTGTACATATATGTATGGTATAAGTCTATAAATGTTGTCCCTCGGCGTTCTACTTCAGAATGAGATTGCACGTATGG
>Ga0307512_10004476_pt1 | contig 15295 bp, 9 predicted proteins | sample 14_EM_MG_FD_200267 | JGI IMG/M metagenome (GOLD analysis project Ga0307512, IMG submission 200267) | Populus trichocarpa ectomycorrhiza microbial communities from riparian zone in the Pacific Northwest, United States - 14_EM | ecosystem: Host-associated > Plants > Roots > Unclassified | place... | reverse complement strand
AGTAACTCAACTCAGCCCATCGTTAGCACTAAGCACCCGACAAACGAAGGCAAGCTGGGCTGTGCCATGGATTTATGAAATCAATCAGTCCCAGACATACAGACCTGTGAGAAAGCAGACCGTTGTGTACAAGCGGTGTTCTCTCTTGACCACCAGCCTTGCTCCTTGTCGGTGGTTGGTTTTACAGTAAACCCGCTGTGCGGTGCTTCCATCTTCTAAACCGATCTACGCCCATCCCAGGTCATTAGCCAGTTGCGCGTCTCATTCGACATGTTAGAATTGATAACACATCGAAGTGGTTCCAAAAATCCCCAGAAACTTAGCCCTTAGACATTTAGCCGACTGGAAACCCTAAACTTAATGTCATATATGTGGTGACCCGAATCATGTAGATGATATGCATCCCCGTAAGTGATAAGTGATCATAATACGGCCAACTTCGCATGTAATACAGCTCAGGTAATCGTTGGCGCGGAACAAACAAACCTACACATACATCCAACCAACCAACAACCCAACCAACCAATCAGACTGACAGACCCGAAGCACGCGACCGCGGCCACTCAGCCAAACGAAAGGAAACAGGGTTAAGTGAACAAAGTGAAGGATTGATTACGAAGGAAGAAGGCGTCGAAGGTGTGGAGGCAAACCGAGGTCCAATTCCGCGCAAACCAAGGTCTGACCCGCGCGACGGAGGAGAGGAGGCCGAAGCGGAGTGCCGAAGCACAGAGCCCCAGATACGCGCCGCAAGACGGATGGCAGAAGTATGGCAAGAGTGTGCGACGCGTACCAGAAGACGATGGGCATCTGCGTTAGGAAGGAGGCATCGCCCGGGATTGGGTAGAAGAGGCCGTAAAAAAAATTCTGCAGAGTCATGATCATGTGCTCGGGCTTCAGGCTTCGGGTCCCCATTTTAGGTGTAAAACTAACGCCGCCGCAGTTAGGGCCAAGTCCAACCCACCCGGACTGCCCGCCTTCCTTTGCTTCCCTTCTTCGCTTTCCCTCCTCTCATACTCCGCACACGTGCTGGAGTGGTGCCGAATATGCCACGCAGTAGCAGAATCGTTGTCCCTTTTCCTGGCGTCGGTGAGGTGTCACCAACGGCACAACTCGCTCGTTGATTTAAGTGCAATTTAGGGGAATACAATCGTGGTGCGACCTGTGCTCTCAGGCCGAGGACCACAGTCATAGTCTTACGTGACGTGTCATTTTTAAACACCGTTTATTAGGTGTGCTTTATGCACTCATGTGGACGCCTCCGTTACGGAAACTACATCAGTGCGTGAAAATCGAATCAGGATGCTTACCTGCGCGTCGCGCGTCCGTGTGATGGCATTTATGCTCGATACGACGAATAGGGGACGAATGTTGGTTCTCTAGATCTGCGACTGGCTCATGCACACCTTCTGTCTTGATACGGGATCGGATTATCGACTCGGACGTCGAGTCACGGTTCGTCCACTCTGTATCGGTTTCACGTACTGTAACTAGATTTACGTGGTCCAGCCATGCGGTAACAATCTGGCACTGGCTTCCATTACGCGCTCCCCGAATCAATATCCTACAGTCCGACCTAGAAACATCACAAACTCCATAAACTATCCACATCCTGCCCGATGGGCGCCAAATCGCCATCCCCCTCCGCTAGTGTCATTCCCTGTGGCTCCACTGACACGTTGTCGACAAGAGAAAGTACCAGGATAAACGAGGGTTCCGTGCACTGGGGATGTTGCTTCTGGGGAACTTTCGGCATTCCGCATTTTGCGACAAAGCGAACGGTGTCATTCCAACCACGCAAACTCCGAACTTCTCGGAGCTCTTCCTCGGTGAAATGATCTTCGTGTTTGGTTGTGAGGTGTTCTCGTATCTTCTCTGCGCGCGTCCACTTTTTATCACAGAAAGGGCACTCGTGCGGGGTCTGATGTTTGTCTCTTGTATGCCTTCTGAGGTCCTGGGATCGTCGATATGTCTTTCTGCAGTCGTCCTCAGGACAGACCCATTCCTCGGGACCCCTCCCATCGTAATTGGGCATCTTCGCACGGTTCACTTCCGGGACACTTTCCGGGATAGGGGCGGCGTGGCGTTGGAACGGCGATAGTGGGGGAAAGCCTGTCTTGTATTCAGCCTGCTGTGGTGATACGTGGCCACGGAAGTCGTAGGACATGAAGGGAAACTGTATCTGGGCGCCGTTCCCCTGAGTGAATGGCGATTTGCCACCCTGGTCAAGGGGGTAGCCTCTGGGGCCATATAGAGAATCATCACTTTGGCCTGTGTAATTCTAATATCGTCGACGTCAGTAGGTTTGTGTTTTCTCCTCCGGCACTCACTCACCTGGTCGGTGCTCGGGCCTTTTACATCAAGTTGGCCATCCGCTAACACCGCAGATCCACCCCAAGAATTCCCATCAGGCCAATTCGGAGAGGGTGCCATCTCAGAGTTGCCTTCTGGCATTGATCCCGACATTAGGCCAGTTGTCTCAGATGCTACCTCCCGCCATTGTGCCTCCCAATGAGATCGCTTCACGCAAGGAACACTAACATATGTGGTTGTCTGTGATGGCTGGGCTGAGTGGTCATATCACCAACGCAATTGTACAATCCAATCGTACCTGATCGTGGAACGGAGAAAGACAAGTCCATAACGAAGAACTTTGAAGATGGGAGTCCCCAATTCTCGGGGCATCTGCCCTTGCTGTTGAGGGGACGCGCTCGGCTCCAAAGTATAGTGGCTGCTGATGGGGTTGTTTAGGGTCGAGATTCTGAAAGTCTTCTGCCATCGGGATCTTTCTGTGCTCGATATCGCGGCGTAGCACGACTACAGCGAGGACGCTGAAAGACGTTGGAGACTAGGTGGGCGTGTGTGTACCTGTTAAGGGAGGTTGAAGGAACGGGTGATGGCGAATTCCCTTGTTGTTTACTCTTCCCTGGTGAACTTTGAGACCAGCTTTATAACATCTGTTCAGACCACCGATAGTGGACTGGAAAGACATTTAGTTCTTTCATATCCAGTTATGACTTATCATAGAATTGGTGCCAGGGGTTCATGATGTGTGTGCCGGAACATATCCTAGGAACATCAGGGTTGTCCCGAGTGGGGTGCAGCTTAGTGCCACGCAGATGTCGTTGTGCCGGCGTGTCGCATATGGTAGGTTATGCCATCATGTTCGTGGCTATGACGCTCGGCCATAGTGTGACTCCCTGACGGGCTGCCCTGCGCCATTACGAGATAATCCCTTCTTATAACCGCGGCGCATTGATATGCATTGATAAGCACCTCACCGCACCCAAAGATGGTAAGAAGTTGCGATCCCTAGGCGTCGCAAGGTTATAGCCTATATTCTATATAGAATATATATAGTCAATTGACTAAATGTACCGGATAAGGAGCAGAGGTTTGGGGGCTGCACCCCCAACAAGCTTTGCAGAGTGCTGGAGGCCGGTTCACGAATGAAGTGAGTGAGCCGTGCCATAGGCACGTAACAAGAGCTTATAGCCTAAATAAATATGGATCGTGTTCCGTACCCAAGGACACGTTGGTTTAGATTACACATCACAAAGGTTTGGAATCCAGCGCAGGACCACCCCAAACCACTCATGATGGCGTTGACTTAAACTTAAACATAGCCGTGCGCTCTTTGCGATGGAAACGGAGGATGTACCCTGGCCTAACTATGACACATAGTAAGCTTGATGTCAAACCGAACCCCAATCATCCATACATTCGCGTAATGCCTTATCTATCATGCGCAAAATGGGTGTTAAGCAGAGCCCATGGCACGGACATCTGTGACGGATCTAGACGACACTACTGTAATCATGCCATACAAAGGCGGAAACTGAACCGGCAATTGGGCCTGGTGTATTAAACGACTGAGCTAACTAACCTTGACCATACGGGGCTAAGAGCAGACACACCTAAACTGCTGCGCGGGTGGGGGTACAGATAGAGGAGAGATGGATGCGGAGAAGATTGACCAATATGACGCGAGACAGATTATATTACCTTTCGCTTCGATGGTGGCGCTCTTACTTCACACAAAACATAAGCAACCTCGCATGATGGCCAAGAGAGGTACGCGATGGCGACAATCAGGATGTAGGAGATGGAGACTGTGGGGGCCAAGCTGGGAGAGTAGCATTTTCGCTTGAGAATGAAAGATAGCAAAAGGAGTGAGTAAGGGGAGAACATGGGCAAGTGGGGACCGGGGTGTGCGAGGGGAAGGTGCGGGGCGCTGTCAACAATTTCGGAGATTAACGTAGCCTATTGAGTAAAAGTGGATAAAGTGGATGGATAAAACGATACAGTACATCGGGAATCAAGAAGTCAAGAAAATGGACCGACGTTCCATTCGAAGCAGCGCGTACCTATCGTTGCATAGGTCTAACCCTTGCTCTTTTTGGACATGCTATGAACGTTACAGACGAATTGCACAACGTGAGTCGACATGGGCAGATCGCATAGGATTCAGTTGCAAGCAAAGCAACGTAAACGTAAATACTTGCGTGCATAAAACTCCGGTCCGGTCCGGGAAGAATCGGGTATTACCGTGATCACATGATCACAAGCGGGCTTTGCTCCTAATATCGATATCGAGCCCTCTGTCCTTTTTGTGGGGGAGTGAGAAGGACACTCGTTCAGATAGAAGTCCGTCCGTCTATCGTCCATCCAGCTGCATCCAGGCTTGCAAAGGAACTTCAGCCAGGAGGCCTCACTCTTCAACAAAGTCCTCACCATTCTCCCCAACTGCACCCACGACGAACTGCCCACCACGTGATTATGCTAATTCCACCCTTTGATCCGCACTGCACTTTAACTTCCAATTGTCATAATGAAGGCTACATTGTTAAGTATATGCATGTTCTCTCTCGGCCACTGATCGTGTTTTCGTCAGCGTCAGCGACTTGTCTATGTCCCATATCTTCATTACTATCAGCGGGTTCTTATTGCGATATCGCCTAGGAGCCTAGGAGGTCGCCTTCGCTCCGAGGCCCAGGCCTGCGAATCTGCCGTCGGGTTGATAACAAAACGTGGTTTTTCAAGTTATGTGCGCCCCAGTCCTGGGGAGGCCAGTCGAAGGAGGTGTTCGGCGTATACTCTGCCTTTCCGTTGAACGGATATCACTGGCACCCTAGTTCATCTACAGTAAGACAGTATCGGCATACGACAGTCTGGTGTGCGTGCGTACTGTACCGGGCCCATTCCGCATCTGAGATAGCATTGCTACCGGAATCAATGTACTTCAAGCCAATGTTGACTGTACGCGTAAACCAGCACTAGCTGTCCGGCGGCCGTGAGTAAATGTGAATGTCAACCGCGATTCGAATTCAAATAATGACGCTGACTATGCCGGCCGAATCGCGGGGTGTAACATGGGAGATGACTCGGACCAGTTGAACTGTGAGTTCGAGACGGCACCTGGCATCTCTCGAGGTTCTAGAGCCACTTACGCCTTGTATTTCAAGCCAGGAAATGTTAATATTTCCGCGTTCGTACCTTGCGAGTAGAACCTACATTTGTGCCTCATTTGTTGCTGGTGCACTCTAACAGCACCCTCGGAAATGTCCGGTCGGAGCTTATCCCAAACCCCGCCTGTGGCAGCGGGTGACTAATACTGGCACTTACGTGATCCATAACGTCCGCCGGAAGCCCCCTCGTCCTCTCCTCCGGCCGGCATTGTCTCTTCCAATTAATTGTCACATTATGCCGTCGCCAGAGAATCTCCCTCACGTCTCCGAGTTTCCACGGTTCCCGCAATCTGAGTCACTGTGGTGACCGGTGTCAGGTCAGCACCCATCATTTTCCTGTGTCCATTGGGTCCTGGAGTGCTTATTAGGGTTTCTAGCCCAGTTGCGCAACTATCTGTGGAAAGTCAGGCAGCAGCAAAGTGAGTCTCTCCTGCTCGCTCAAGTCAATAACCATGTCCATAATATCAATTACAATTACACAAACGGAACACCAACGATGCTCCCAGACTTGGACGGGAATAAACCTTGCTACGCCTGCATCAACGAACTGATACCAGCCTTTACTATGCGGTCCACAAACGACTATAATACAATGCGGCCTTACTATGGAACAGACTTATTTGGCCTCATGTATGTCAACTCTCCACCTCTTTCAGTTAGTGCTGTTGCTGAGAACTACAGATGTCGATCAGAGACAAAGCCAGGGAAGATTGGGAGCTCAAGCCTGGAACATACTACTGCTGTGGACGCCCGTAGCACTGCATTTCGCGAGGAAGCCGATCGTGGCTTCCAGGCCTCGCAAACCACAAATTTCTCGACGCGCTTGCTCATTGAAACGATGTTGGTGCCGACCTATTAGGTGACTCCTGATCCTCACTGGGCGCGTCCACTCGAAATCGCAGAAGGGGCAACGCCGTGGGTTCTCGTGCTTGTCCGCGAAGTGCCGCCTTTGCTCTTGGTGTCGTGAATATTTCTTTTCACAACCCCTATGGGTGCAAGGCCACTCCTTGGGACGACTTCTATGATGCTTGACACTTTGCGCACCCCCTATGTCTGGAACCTGGCGCGGATCTGCAGATCCTACGTCTCCGCCAATTTTTTTCCAGTGGTATTGACCCGAAAAGGGTGATGCCTGGTGAGTTCCCGTTATGTATTCGAGCTGCTGCAATGATACAAGTGACGGTTGTCCATGAGGCGCATCGAAAACCAGGTCAGGGTCAAAGAGGTGGATATCGTTTCCTTGGATGAAAAGCGAACTGGCACTCTGCCCAAGAATATGGTCTCTGGTGAGTCGTGAAGCGCTGTCTTGGACCTTGATTCGCTATTTGTATTAGTATAATGTTAACAAAACTGAGCTGAAGCTTTCTCACCCTGACGGGTCCGGTGCCATTTAGACGAATTTGATCACTTGCAAATGTTTGAAACCCATCTGAAAAGTTCCCACCGGTCTTGTCGGGAGCTGCGGTTACCCGAGACCCGGTTTCCGGTATCTGCCCTGGCGGGAACTCTGGTGGCCTAGACCCCAATACTGGCCACCATGGCTCCTGCTGGGTAATATATGTATCAATGATCACAGGCCCAACTGTCCAATCAAGGCCATACCTGACCGCAGAACGAAGGAAGGTCCCACAAAAGCAAACTCTGAAGTTGCAAATCTGCGCTTCTGGGTGTGTCCCGTCTTGCTGTTATTGCCATTGGGGGGTTATACGCTAGTGACTCGTAGGAACGTCGTGGGGAGTTCATGTGTTGGATGTGTCTTCCTTCCATTAAACTCTTGCTGTCTGCTCGATGTCTGGCCTTTCCGAGGTGCGGGGGTTACGGGGCGCTTTGGAGACTGTAGGCTTGTGTCAATGCCGAGATGAGAGGAGGGAGAAAGATTAGGTGAGGGATTTGCTGCTCACGCTTGCTATCTTAATGGCTTCTGCGGACAGATTTATACTAGTTATTTGCAGCCCGCTGGGACCCGAACCACGGAAAGCAGAATCGATTCGTCCATTAGATCTCAAAGGGCAAACATCTGTCAATAACGAGGTCTTTATTTCACAACTTCTTGTCAAATAGATGTTCTGAAGCATAAATGATAGATCGCGCCTTGCCCTGGAAATTCAAGGTGCCCAGGGGTGTGTACACACGCGACATCTACTTTTATTGTTGGACGCAATAACGCAAGGGGCACCTCTCCACATATGTAGACTCAGTGCTTCGATTTCTTCACACGCTTCGCTGCAAGTGACCTCGTGTGCAGGGCAATTCCCATGGCTACGCCCTGTAATTCTCATACGCTCATGTACAAACCCCATCGGTGAGATATTACGGCATACCGCGATGTGTCTCAACAGTCAGTTTGCATTTCTCTTCGCATTTATTTCTCTCATTATGTGGTTAGTGTCGTGACTATATTCTCCCCTCGCAGCCCATCAAGACAATGGATGGTGGGTTCAAGGTATTTTTTTCATCCTTTTCGTGTCTTGTTATTAATTGGTTTTGAGATGCACAACAAGCTGCGCCCGGCACAAATTTTGGAACATCATGTGCTTTGCATGTCCCCAATGAGACGCTTGTAGGTTGCCACCGCCCAATTGCCACACCCAATAGGTAAATCATCGTCGTGTGAAAATATTTACTTAGCTGTCAGGCATCGGCGCTTTCAAGCATCTATAAACCTTAGGTGTACACCCGCCAGGTTCGCTTGTACAGTACAGGTAAACACGCAAATAGTGTTTTGTCATGTCGGACCATCCCTGCCTGCACAGCTGCGCACTGATGCTTAGTTGTTCGTGGAACGCGAAATAATCCACATACTACATTTATGGGCGCTCCGCGGTGCCAAAAAGTGCCATTTACGAACTCAGTCGTGATACAAAATCGGGTTAGGAACCCGATAACCTAGAGGGAAAACGTCGCAGCAGATGGTGCGTTGAAGTATATGTGAACCATTCAATTATCTTCGCGCCTATAATCAACGCCATTTTTGAGGCAAAAGCAGTAAATATTAGAGATTGTCAGGATAGTTTGAACCGAGCTCCCCATGCGCGTCGACTCGGACTCGGCTCAAACGGCACACTTAACTGTATAAGTACACCCTGCCACTTGTCGGAGATCGATTACATTGTGCCTACTGGGCGCCCACAGCTTCGATGGCCCTGACATCTCACCACCCTGGCTTCGCCGCCCTCATGCCTCGGAAGAAGTCAGCCCTTCCGCAATCCTCCCTTAATACTTCTCTCCCAATTAGTAGCATCACTTAATGAACGCGAAGCCCGGAGCTCTGCCACACTAGCATCAATTTATCCACCACCTTGCGCCCTTTCTCACAATGGACTAGGTCCCATTTACTCTAGCCTAACCACGGTGGAGCCGGATGTCAAGAGAGCACCGCAATCCGCGCCCAATGCTGCTTGTGTAGTGTCCAGCCTTGATTACGAATGGTAGAAGGCGGTGCTTATCGCACAGCACATTGTGAATAATTTTCTCGCAGTTTCTGTATTCGTATACCTACACAATTTGATGTTCGCTCTTGAGGATCTGGAACGAACTGTGGTGGTGGGTTGGCACAGAAGACCATGCGTTGAAGGTGCCTAATCGACACTAACCATAATCACCCACACACTTGCATTGTGCCTGTCCTGGCGCCGGCGATTTCCCGCTTGGCTTGAAGACAAGAAAGGTAAACACACGACGCAGCTCCAAAGACCCTTGTTAGAGCGTCCGAATGGTCGGCAATGATCAAAGTAGGCACGCTCACGTATGGATAATAGGGCAGACAGCGACCCCTGAACCAACAATTGGAAGCAACAGGTATAGATGGATACTGAATCAAGAAAATCCCTAATTTGATGCCCGGGTCCAGGGAACCAACGAGGAGTACAACAAGTTTGGAACCTTTGCACTCTCAGTAGTTGCGCTGCACTCGTTACACGTGTGAGCGGGTGTGGCCTCGGAAGAGTGGTTCAGAGTAGTCGGCAAGGATGGGATGCGGTGGGAAAAAAGTGAAGGGACTAAGCAGGAGAGAACAGCATTTTGGCTCGGTGGAATCCGGGACAGAAGATTGAAAGCAGATGGAAATGAGGTAGAAATGGGGGACAGAAAGTGTTGGGGTGCAGGAGGAAGAAGCAATCGAGAAAACAAGTTCGTAAACTTCAAAGGCGGGTGCATTTGTCATTGTGTGGAGTTCTCGTTTTGACGCGAAGGGGTAAGTGCTGGCAGATAGTGCGGGCAGGCTCGGCTGTTAAGCATGTGGTCATGCGAGTTCCACATGGCATTGCTTCTAGGTTTACGTCCATGGGTACATGAATAGTTACCGCATGAATCGAATATATAATCGTGTTTATGGGTTGTCCATCAATAATATCTGAGTTTCTGTATGTCACAGGCGTCATTCATTCGCCCAAGACGTTGGGCAGAACCACGTACAATTTCCGTCCACCTGGAGAAAATAACGCTCCGATTTGACTTGGCTAGCACGGATGGAGAAAGAGCTTGAAGAGGTAGGTAACAAAAAATGACGTTATATTAGGGTTTGCACGCATATGGGGAGAAGCTTAGCGACGTGACGATGTATGATAGACAAACTTTGACCAGGAGGACCGATCACCAATCAGACATCCACTTGCATGCAAGTGGACGTGTCCATTCGACAGCCGCTCCCGGTGACAGAGTTCTCAATACAGGGTAAGCCGAAGCCATTGAACAGAACTTGGGTGTTGTTGAGTCATTACACGTCGCGTAAAACCGACTCCAAGCACAAAAAAGCCCCCAAAAGATTGCCCCCCTTCCTCCGAAGTTCCGACGCGACCACGTGATCGAATGAGGTGGTCTGGGCACACGTCCGGACCGAGCGTCCGAGGCTGCCCTGACGAGGTCCCCTTGCCTTGTGACCGTCATCGGGGCTTCGCTAATTCCAAGGACGGCTTCTGGCTTGTCCAACATGGGGGACACCCCGCGCCGCCGACCTGACTCTGATGACGAGTCCCACCAAGTCAACCACTGCATTACCACCTGCGGATGACCCTCATGTACTATCCCCCATCCTTCTCGCATCTTCACAACAGGTGATGACATATAACGCCTTCCTCGTTGTGATAGCGGTACAACCCCGCCAAATTCTATACAGTACAGTAGCACGCGGGAAGACCAGCTAGTATTGACTCGCTTTGGTATTTCTCACGTGTTGCGTGTTGCGCCGATGTGCTGATGCTGAGCAATAATTGTACAGTTGATGAGCGGAGTTCCAAGAAAGCAACCAACAAACCAACACGTGCACCCCACCACCACCCAATTTGGACGCACCCTAATGGCAGGAGAGAACGAGACTTTTTTAACAGGGCGACGGCAGAAATAATTGGCTATTTCATACCATCAATTTTAAGATGCCTTTCATTTCCGTGATCTCCCCGCGGCAGATATTAAACTGCACTCAGACTAGCAACCTGTAGCGATCGCGAGCGCTGATGCCCTCTCATGGCTGGTGACGTCACTAACTTCACGTGGTCATCACCCATTTCACCAAATCCCACACACCGCTTAGACGACGTCTCCTTCCGAGTCCCTTCTCATTTCTATATACGTATTACTGAATGGTGTACGCAAAATGAGACTCGGTAGGATCTGCCAACTGCACATAAGATGATGAGAGCAACTGTTCACCCTATCCATTGATCTCCGCAGCGTTGAAGTTCGTGAACGGTCGTCTCTCGCTGCAAACGTTCGCATTCGATGAGTTTTTTTTTTCATGATTTGAATATGGTTTACCCCGACTCATGGCTGGTCGTTAGTGCTGTAATGGCACAGCAGATACCGACTCGTGTACCACTATTTGGTAACCCAGTAGTTTCGATACTGAAATGCCACGTCGACTCTAATTCACACCCCTGACAACCAACAGGCACTGCGCCAATCTACAGTCATCTCCAGACGGTGAGGGCGGTTTGAAATCCGAACGTACAGGACGGAGCTCGGATCCGATGACCTTGCTTAGACATGCCCCACTGACTGTGTATCCAGACTTGTGAGAAAGTTGGCCCTCTTGGTGACAAGTTGGTGTGTATGCGGTGTTACCGCATATTCTTGTCGATAATACCCTAGCTTATAACCCGCTGAATACCGTGCAGATGCCCATCTTCCCTCCACGGACCCTCAATGGGGATTGGGGAGCCGCCACCAAACACCTCGCCAGGGCGTTATTGACCCATTTACTCTCCTCCATTTTCTGCCCCGCCATCGACCCAATTCTGATGATCCCCACCGTGACCGCTGCGCTACCCTCGTTCTTTGTGGGTAGCTTGTTGATACCCAAGACTTCAGTCCTCTTAGTGCTTCATCATCACCCAGTAAGGTGACACCTACACTCTGGCGCTTTGGCTCGTGCCTAATTAAACCTTATGTCGGAACGATAGCGGAACGGCGGCTTTTCCGTATACAGTACGCGGTGTATAGAATTTCACCATCTAGCGCGCACATGAGCGGGCTGAGAAAACCTAGCAGGTCTAAGCGAACATGGTGAGTCTTCCTTCGTAGGCATGCGGACGACTGGATTACGGAAACACCCTCCGCATGGCAAGCCATGTATTTCATGCCCTTCACCCTTCTAGGAAATACAGTAGTGCCCATCTCACTCCTCCCTTGGCCCGCTGAGGATCGCTTCTATGGTGCAATATGCCATCTCGGACACCTCTCAAGTATACTTTCATAGCACCACAGCAAGTGATTTTTCTTAAATGGCTTGTCTGTGGCCCGAATGCTATGCCATAGTATTTGTGCTCTATATACGAGATATGATGAATAAGAGGTGGGACACCACCCCTCCATTGCTGAAGATATTTGTTTAGTATGTTTTGAGTCGCAAGTACTGGTCACATGCTAAGAGTAATTATGCTTTATCCGGGATTGGATGTTATGCACAGACTCTGTGTATTTGTAAATACTAGCACTGGAGTACTTACGGGGAGTTATAGAGTCTACCTTTAACGATATAAAGGTTGCACAGTTATGTTAGTGCAAAGCTAAGTTAAACTAACTTAGATAGTAAAGCAGACTCTAAACTCTGTCTTAGAGCGTTAGAGTGCAAGGGGGATTTACTTAGAGTGTGAGGGACCTAGGGGATTGCTCTAAGGAGCTTATGGTCCTGTTATTCTATGACAAGAGACCAAGTCTGGAGAGTTGGGGCTCTCTAGAGGGGTCTTATATACATGATCTACCTAGTCATCTATCTAGCATGCGCAGTAATGCATAGTAATGCTTGGAAATGCATGAGTAAGTAGTTACTAAGGTAATGTGTAATGTGTAAAAGAGATTACAGAGTGCGAGTGAGTATTGCCTCACGCGTTAAGGATATACCTAAGGGTATAACTCTGAATGAGTCGGAATGACTTGGGTATGCATGTGGGAATATATAGAGTAAGCTGTATGGAATAGGCAGTTAGGTGGCTGAACTGTAATTAGTATGCATTAGGAGATAGTTGCTAAGTATCTAGATAACGGTAAGTTGCGGAACGCAGGAACGCGGGCCAGGTTTACACAATTAAGGAAGGTAGGAATTACATCAGCGGACGCGTCGTGATAAGTCACTGATAACCTCATAAATTGAAGATAAATCAAAGGAGCTGTAACATGACTCCCTGATCAGGTCTGAAACCATAATCGAATGATAAGGTTGTTGATGATGATCTTTGATGTTATCTGAAAACGTTTGATAAAGATCGCTGGGATCTTTAAGTAAGCGTAAGTCTTTTCTAAGTAGTGTTCTACACTAAGTGAAATGAAGTATGTAAGTTGATCGAAATAAAAAGGAAGTCAATCATTTTCAAAATGAAAGACACGCGAGGGGATTTTGTAAGTCGGAAATTAACTATGACAAAACAAAATTATGATCGGACTTTACTTAAGACGAAACAGGTAATCACAATGAGAGTGATTGAACATTTTAAGTAATGAGACAGAAATGAGAAAACAATGTGTAAAGTAATAAGTCGGAAAGAATAGCTAAAGCTAAATTAAGTATGATGCATTGTGGAGAAGGTTATGGATCAAAAGAAATGTAAAGAAACTTATAATTGTACAAAAAGAGAAGACCAGAATCAAACAGAAATTCTAACATAAGGAAAACTTTAAGGAAAACTCCCAAGTTGAACGGAAGTGTGGACAGGAAAGGTTAGCATAAAAGAAGGTGCTATACTGCTACACTAGGGTAGTCCGAATGTATAGTAATCTTTAAACTGTGAAGCGAATCGGTCTGAGTCGCAAGGTGATGCAACAAAGATAGCGATTACTTATGAAAGAAAACCTTCTTCTTGCCTTGCCGTTTTGGACATTTGTGCCTGATGTGTCTGATGACATGGCACTTGTGGCAGCGCTTGCCACAAGTGGAATGTGGTCTGGTGGGAATGGACAGCGGTTTGTTAACTGTGATAAGCAGCTTGCAAATGGACTTGGAATTGCGAAGTGCGTTAGCATAAGTTAAATGAACATAAGGTGGTGGTAGTTTGCTTACAGTGGGTGGACCAAGTGCGATTGCACCAGACATGTAGCAGTCGATGGCTACGTTAGTACCCAAGTAAGTGATGTGTCCGCAGAAAGGGGACACAGCTTGGAAGAATGAGGCGTAAGCCTTGGGATGACCGTTGAACTCTTCGGTATGTGCGAGAATGTGGCCTAGGATGTTAGCGTTCTCAAGGTTGCTGAGTACTTCCATTCTCTTCTCTAGGTAATACATGTGCTTCTCTTGAAGCGCGTTGATCTGCTTCTGGGTGGTGTAACAGGCATTGAGGTAGTGGCGATACTGACCTACACCTGCCATCAGATCAAAGGGGCAATGTTCTCCTAAGATCCAATCTATGACTTTGGAGTACTTCTTGTCTTCTGCAAGGACTTTGATCTGTGATGGGGTGAGTGTGGGGCATAGGTAATCGATAGGAGTGGGCCTGAGTACATGGGTGATGATGGGATAGTCTCAGCCGAATGTGCTGGAGATTTCTGGGTGTGAAGCGTCTGAGTTGTATTTGATGTAGGGGGCTACAATCTGATGGTGTGGCATTGCTGGATCTGGGATAAGCAGGCGGAAATAGTTGGGGGAACCTATGGTGTTGTACTCCCAAGGATGGCCTGGGTGTGTGCCTGAGAATTCTTCAATAGGCGGCTGCATGTCAGTGCCCTTGAGTGGCAGAGAGGGTGGTGATGGCCAGCCGTTTGCTATGCCGGTCTGTGCTTCTTCATCATCTAAGGTGGTTGTGTCAGATGGTGGCATCAGGAGGTATGGAACTCCATTGTTCCATGTGTATGGAGAGGGCATCCAGTCTTCGTAAGGCTCGGACCTATACTCCTCTGGTACATAGGAATCATGGGTGATTGTGAGCGCCATGTGGTTGGGATCTTGTGTAAAGATCTTACCGAATTTCATGTACTTTGGGTCGATTTGCGCCATCGCTTTGGCGCGGTTCTTGTCCCATAAGCCTCTGTTGGGACAGGGCGTGATGTCAAATAGGTCGCTAATGTTAGGTAAAATCGGTTCGCTGGTGAGCTGATCCTCTTCCTCTTCATCTTCTAGATCTATCTTGAAAAGGAGGGATGGTGGTGTCATCTCGTCGCTGCTGCTGCTAATATCCATGTCACTGATGGGTGAACCTAGCTCAGCGATGTCAGACATTGGGGTAAGTGGCAAAAGTTTGGTCTTGCCAGCAGCGGTGTTGGCGAGGGTGCGGAGTGCAGTGAACATGTTGGTTGGTTTGTTGGAATGGAAGAGACAAGTGGAGTAGACTGTATGAGATGTGGAATGAACTGAGGATTGAATCATGCAAACTGAAGTTCTTTTATATCTTGAGAGTGCGTCTATGCTT
>Ga0307512_10004475_pt1 | contig 15302 bp, 9 predicted proteins | sample 14_EM_MG_FD_200267 | JGI IMG/M metagenome (GOLD analysis project Ga0307512, IMG submission 200267) | Populus trichocarpa ectomycorrhiza microbial communities from riparian zone in the Pacific Northwest, United States - 14_EM | ecosystem: Host-associated > Plants > Roots > Unclassified | place... | reverse complement strand
GTCAACAATAACGGAGAACAAGCACTTCATGCCTTTTATGTTGCCAATATTGGACAAGATGATTTCATTCTTGGCTACCCCTTCCTTGAAGCCTCAAACCCAGACATAGATTGGCAAAATGGTTGCATAGATGGCTTTACCACAATTTCCACGGCTAAAGCTAACAACTGGCGACCGATTCTCAAAGGCACTAGACAAATAAAAACTACACCCATTTGGGTATGATTGATTCTGGGGTGGGAGGAAGGCGACAAGGTTTGGCTTCAAACAAGAATTGCTAAAACTACTGTTGCCTCACAACTGGCCCAAGATGCTGCTGATAAGAAAAAGCGCACTTGGCAAGAAATTGTTCCCAAGCGATACCATTGACACAGAAAAGTCTTCTCAGAAGAAGCCTCAGAACGATTCCCAGATCATCAACCTTGGGACCATGCAATCGAACTAACAGAAGATGCTCCCACATCAATCAATTGCAGAGTTTACCCACTATCTCCCAAAGAGAAAGAGGAACAACCCGAATTTCTCTCCCAAAATCTATGTCTACAAAGAATCCATCAATCCAAATCACCCTATGCAAGCGGATTCTTCCTTATCCAAAAGAAAGATGGCAAATTTCGTCCAGTTCAAGACTATCGAAATTTGAACAAATGGACAATCCCCAACAAATACCCATTGCCATTAATCTTGGAACTTATCTATGACTTAGCAGAGAAACATCTTTTCTCAAAATTTGACATTTGATGGGGGTATGACAACATTCACATTAAAGAAGGCGATGAATACAAAGCTGCCTTTAAAACTAGCAAAGGACTCTTTGAACCAACAGTTATGTTCTTTGGACTAACCAACTCCCCAGCTACCTTTCAAACAATGATGGACGACATCTTTCAAGATGAAGTCACTCAAGGATGGCTCCGCATTTATATGGACAACATGATCATTGCCACAGAAGACGATAAGACGCTTCATGAACTTTGTGTAAATTACATTCTGGACAAACTTGAGAAATTCGACCTATTCCTCAAACCAGAAAAGTGTAAATTCCACCAACAAGAAGTCGAGTATCTTGGAGTACTTATTGGCAATGGAACCGTCAAAATGGACCCTGTCAAAGTTCAAGGCATTACTAACTGGCCAACACCTCTGACCGTCAAAGATGTGCAAAGTTTCTTAGGATTTTGCAATTTCTATAGAGCATTCATCAAGAATTTCTCTGATATTGCCTGTCCATTGAATGACCTAACATGCAAAAATGAACAATTTATCTGGACGGACGAATGCAACAATGCCTTTCTAGAACTCAAAAGAGCATGTAGCAACTACCCAGTACTTCACACCCCAGACTGGACCAAACAGTTTGTTATGGAAACTGATGCATCTGGTTATGCCCTTGGAGTAGTTATTGCCCAAGAATTTGGGGATAGCATCCACCCAATTGCCTTTCACTCTAGAAGTCTCCTTCCTGCTGAGAAAAACTACAATGCACATGACAAGGAACTCGCTGGTGTAATCTTTGGATTTAAATGTGGCCACCCACTATTTTTAGGGGCTACACATGCAATTCGCATTTGTACAGACCATAAAAACTTACAGTACTTCCGCAATCCACGCAAAATCACAGGATGACAGGCCAGATGGATAGAATTCCTACAAGACTTTGACTACACCCTTGAACACATTCCTGGATCCACAAACACTGTCGCTGATTTATTGTTGTGAAGAAAAGACCTTAACAAGGGGGTGGATACCAATGAACCACGTGTCCTTCTCCCCAATTATCTCTTCACGCCAATAAAAACCTTACATGCCAACAAAATTTTCCTTGAAGACGACTCTGATCTAAGACAAGACATTCTTCAAACCCTTCACGATTCTCCTGCAGCCAGACATCCTGGCATATCTAACACTTGGGAACTCATTCGTGAACAATATGAAGGACCCAAACTCAGAGAATTTGTGGAACAATATGTCAAAGGATGTGCCCGCTGTCAAGAATCCAAAACTAACGTACATCAATCAAAAGCACCTCTACAACGTTTTGATACACCTGTTGAAGAAGGCCCCTTTCAATACATATCGATGGACCTGATTACAGACCTTCCCAAATCACAAGGTTTTGATTCCATTCTCACGATTGTCGATCAAGGTTGTTCTAAAGCAGCCAAATTCATTCCGTGCATGAAAACGATTGATGGAACAGGTATAGCACTCGAATATCTGAAACACCTCGTACCTTGGTTCGGACTTCCCAAAAGGATCATTTCGGATCGCGATCCCCAGTTCACCTCCGCATTTGCAAAAGAAATGTGCAAAGCACTTGGAATTCAACAAAATCTTTCTACAGCTTTCCACCCTTGCACTGATGGACAAACAGAACATATGAATGCTTGGATCGAACAATACTTACAACCTTGGACATCTGGAAAACCTTCCGCCTGGAGTCAATTACTACCTGTCGCTGAATTTGCTCATAACTCCTGGAAACACGATGTTGCTTGCCAATCACCTCATGAACTTCTGATTGGAATCAAACCACAGGTGATTCTGAAACATCTAGAATCTTCAACCCCTGCTGCGGAGACACATTTACACCTCCTGAATGAAGCAAGGCAATCGGCTCAGAAACTTCTCCAACATGTACAAAACCATAAGGACAACAAGAAACTAACGGAGATTAAAGAAGGTGACCAAGTTTGGCTTGAAGGTCGCAACCTCACTATCGCCAGCAATCGCAAACTTTCCCCAAAACGATATGGACCCTTCAAAGTTTCACAAAAGATCAGTCCTGTGGCCATGTGACTCGCACTCCCTTCATCAATGAAAATTCACAATGTGTTTCACACAGACCTTCTCCTTCCATATAAGGAGACGGAGCAATATGGCATGCCTTTTACATGACCACCTCCGATCATTGATAGCGAAGAAGAATACAAAATCAAGAACATTCTAGATGTATGGCATTATGGCAGAAGACAAAAACTTCAATACCTTGTGCACTGGAAGGGCTATCCACACTCCAACAACTCCTGGATTGACCACAAGGACCTATATGCCCCAGATGCATTGGCAGACTTTATGTTAACAAACTCCGCTATGGCTGGACGACCCACAGTATAAAGAGACTACCAAAATCCCTCAAACGATTCTCATCCCCACTTCATTCTGGCTCTCCAATACTTCGCAAAAGCTCCCCCAATCTATTGTCCCCTTTGTATTGATCATTCAAACTCGCTCTTCGCCTTTCATACACCCCATGACTGCCCTACCATGTCTTGCTCATCCTCCCCTATCTTTATCCCATCTTGTTCCTCTTCCCCTGCCAACAGTGCCGGCAACACCCCCTACATCGTCGCTTCTCCCCCGCCAGACAGCCCTATTAGTGATGAACTGGCCCTTCCCCACAAGCAAATGATTCAACACATCGCTCATCTTCTCAACATCGAGAAAGAAGAAGTCTGCTGCCAGTTCCCCACAGTTCGCTCCCTCCTCCCAATTGACAGATCCCCTCCCGTCCCTACCTCCATTCTCACTCCTAACATGCTGATGATGGCTCACCTCAGCACAATGTTCAATGACATCGGCGACTATGAAGGCATTCAGGCCTCTCCACCTACTACATACCCTGGAACGGAACTTGCGGATCATATTGACCCAACTTACCCCAACAGCCCTCACATTCCTAGCCCCGAGCCACTTCCCATTCCTCCCCCTCATTTCCATGACAGTGTCTCAGTAATGCCACCTGTCACCTCCGCCACCAACTCCACGTACACCTCACCTGTAATCCCCACATTCATTGAAGAAGTCCCATCTTGTTCCCCTTCTCCTATCTCACCTATGGCTGTAGTCCTCTACCAGCAAACTGAAGCTAACGAACTGATGGCCAAGATGATGGATGCTGATGCAGAGGGACGTACTCCAAGTCCCACCGGCCCTCAACCTGGTGTACTCCCAGGCCCAGGATGGAAAGACAATTTCGATGCCATTGGTACGCGTCACTTCATTGTTATTCCTGACAGTGATGAGGATGTCATCGCCCCCTTCATCTCCTATGACCTTCACACCACCTTTCCCAAGCTCCTTGCCACTAACAGATGCGGTTGCACCATCCACTCTTGCCCCCTTTACGCCCGTCCTGTCGGACAACACCACATGGCCATCTCCCCAAAAGACAAACTCCTACTAACCCAAGGAGCACAGTTTACCGACCTGGTGGATTGGGCCTTGAAGACCAAGGATGACGCCACACTACAAGGGGAAGTCCAATATTTCCACGCTCACCATTCCAAAGCTTGTCAGATCGCCCAACGCATTGGGGTCTTGAAAGAGTCCCTTCAGACCAAACACCTGGCCATGTACCGGAGTTTGGACCATCTCACCACTGCTAATGCCATAGCTTGCATCCGTCGCCGCATCAACCGCGACATGCACAAGGCCCCCTACTTCAAGGGCAAAAGAGGCCATCGCGCCCAAGTCGCTATTTGCAACCGAGCAATTCATGCATGGGGCAAAGACAACGGCAAGATGTGCGATTGGTGCGGGAGGACAGGTCACAATATCGAAGACTGTCACTGTCTCAGATACTGCCGCCACTGCTCACGTCGCAGCCATGATGGTACTGATTGCCTCCGCCCTCACAACTTCTGCAATGAGTTTGAAGATTGCAAGGTCTACCCTTCTCACCCCAACTTTGAATGCAGCTACTGCGCTGCTGTTGACAATGACACTGACGTCTAAAGGACGTTAACAAGGGGGTAATGTCATGGACTGCCCCTCTTCTTACCTAAACCTTTCCCTTCCTATTTCATACTTGACTCCGGACCGCTCTCTCCATCGCTTACATAAGTTACCTATGGACTGTTCTTGCATTTTCTAGAGACTTCTATACGATTCTATGGCCTTCTATCCCCTTCTCTGACCTTCCATCGCTTTCTACGATATTCTAGTAGCTTCTATGACTGCATGTATATATACTATCTCAAGTAGCATAGAACAAGTTCTCTAAGCTCGTTCTATTCATGCAATACAGGCTATTGTATCGACTCCTCTGAACGCATGCAGCTTCCTCCTGAAAGAACCTCTCTGCGATAGTCGACTTTGTCGCTATTCACCTCTCGTCTCTAAACATCTTTGAGATCACATGTTGTATCTTGCTCGATTCCAAGTTGCATCTCAACTTGTGCAAATCTTCACTTGCTCTCAGATAAGTCACGTGACGTATCACGTGATCTTTCTTAAACCTTTTGATAAATCACATGACATCTCACATGATTAATCCCGACACCTGACTCCTGACACCCACCTTTCCTCTTTGGAATACTGACATGATTACTGGATTAGGACGCCTTCCTAATTGAGATGTCGGGTTGACTTCCTATTTAGGAATTACCCCTGTCTAGAAACTCCAGAACTTGAACGACTCAAAGACACGGTGACCTGACTGTGACAGTACCCACCTTCATCAAAGACGTCCCATCTCGTTCCCCTTCCCCTATCTCCCCCATGGCCATGATTTCATACCAACAGGCCAAGACTAACACGCTGGAGACCAAAGCCATGGACACTAATGCTGAAGAGTGCACTCCCAGTCCTACCAGTCCCCAACCTGGCATCTTCCCTGGTCCTGGGTGGAAGGACAACTTCAACGCCACTGGCGCCCATCACTTCTTTGTCATCCCAAATGGCAAAGAAGACGTCATTGCTCCATTCATTTCCTACAACCTCCACACCACCTTCCCCAAGCTCCTAGTGACCAATGGTCATGGCTGCACTGTCCATTCCCGTCCCCTTCACGCTTGCGCTGTCGGACACCACCACACCACCATCTCTCCCAAAGACAAACTCCTGCTGACCAAGGGAATGCAGTTCACTGATCTTGTAGACTGGGCCCTTGTCGATGAAGGTGATGAAACCTTACAAGGCGAAGTCCAATATTTCCAAGCTCACCACTCAAAGGCTGTCCAACTCGCCTGCTGCATTGGGACCCTCAAAGAGTCTCTTTAGACCGAATGCCTAGTGATGTATAGAAGTTCTGACCATCTTGCTGCCGCTAATGCCATCGCTTGCATTCATCGTTGCATCGACCATGACATGCACAAGGCCCCCTATTTCAAGGGCAAAAGAGGACACAAAGCTCAAGTTGCCATTCGCGACCATGCTATTCATGCTTGGGGCAAGGATAACGGCAAGATGTGCGACTGGTGTGGTAGGACCAGACACAACATTGAGGAATGTCACTGCCTCAGATACTGCCACCACTGCTCATGTCGTGGCCATGATGGAACTGACTGCCTTCACCCCCATGATTTCTGCAATGAGAACGAAGACTGTAAGGTCTATCCCTCTCACCCTAACTTTGAATGCGGCTACTGTGCCGCTATTGACAATGACATTGATGTCTAAAGGACGTTAACAAGGGGGTAATGTCACGGACTGCCTCCTTTGTCATGGTCAGGTTACCATGTCTTTCAGTCATTTGAGTTCTGGAGTTTCTAGACAGGGGTGTTTCCCAAATAGGAAGTCGGCCCGATGTCTTGATTAGGAAGTCGTCCTAATCTGGTATCATATCAGTGACTCAAAGAGGAAAGGCAGGTGTTGGGAGTCAGGCATTGGGATTGATCATGTGAGACGTCACGTGACTTGTCGAAAGGTCAAAGGAGATCATGTGATATGTCATGTGACTTGTTTGAGAGTGAGTGAAGATTACACAAGTCGAGATGCAACTTGGAATTGAGCAAGATACAACACGTGATCTCAAAGACATTTAGAGATGAGGAGGTGAATAGCGACTAAGTCGACTATTGCAAAGGAGGTTCTTTCTGAGGGAAGCTGCATGCATTCAAGTAGTGACAATAGCCGGTATTGCACAAATAGAACAAGCTTAAGACTCGTTCTATGTTAAGAGGTACAGTATATATACATGGGAATGTGGAAGCTACCAGAAGGTAAAAGAAAGCTATAGAAGGCAATAGAAACAGAGAGAAGGTTGTGGAACCTTATGGAAGTCTCTAGAAAATGTGAGAATCATCCATAGGTAAGTTAGGTAAGCAAGAAGGAAAGTGGCCCGGAGTCAAGTACAAAAGGGGAAGGAAAGAATTATGTAAGAGGAGGCAGTCCATGACATTACCCCCTTGTTAACGTCTTTTAGATGTCAATGTCTTCATCAACAGCAGTGCAGTAGCTGCACTTGAAGTTAGGGTGAGAAGGGTAAACCTTGCAATCTTTAAACTCATTGCATAGGTCATGAGGATGAAGACAGTCAGTTCTGTCATGGCTGCATCGCAAGCAGTGTCGGCAATAGCTGAGAGAATAGCATTCTTCGATCTTGTGACCAGTCTTGCTGCACCAGTCGCACATTTTACCATTGTCCTTGCCCCAGGCATGTATGGCGCGGTTGCGAATGGTGACTTGAGCCCTTCGTCCTCTCTTGCCCTTGAAGTAGGGGGCTTTGTGCATGTTGCGGTCAATATGGTGACGGACGCGAGCAATGGCGTTAGCAGCAGCCAGTGTTTGGAGCTTCTGTACATGGCAAGTCGTTCAGTCTGGAGCGACTCTTTGAGGGTACCAATATGGCAGGCAATTTGAGCAGCTTTGGAATGGTGGGCACGGAAATACTGAACCTTGCCTTGCAAGGTGGCATCGTCCTCTTGCTTTAGAGCCCAATCTATCAGGTCAGTGAACTGCATGCCCTCCGTCAGTAAAAGTTCATCTTTGGGGGAGATGGCAGTGTGGTGTTGTCCGACTGGACAAGTGTGGAGGGGGCATGAGTAGACTGTGCAGCTACAACCATTCATGGCTAGGAGTTCGGGGAAAGTGGCATGTAAGTCATAGGAAATGAAGGGGGCAATGACGTCTTCTTCACCATCTGGGATGACGAAAAAGTGGCAAGTGCCGATAGAGTTGAAGTTGTCCTGCCATCCAGGACCTGGGAAGATGCCTGGTTGAGGACCAGTAGGACTGGAAGTACACTTTTCAGTGTCTGCGTCCATGGCCTTGGCTTCCAGTACGTTAGTCTTGGCCTGTTGGTATAATACCATGGCCATGGGAGAGATAGGGGAGGGAGAACGAGATGGGGCGTTTTTGATGAATGCCGGTATGATTGGCAAGGTGTAAGTGGAGTTAGTGGCGGAGGTGACGGGTGGTGTCACTGAGACGCTGTCATGAAAGTGAGGGGGAGGAATGGGAAGTGGTTTGGGACTGGGAATGGGGGGACTGTTGGGGAAGTTGGGCTTGTCATAGTGCTCAAACTTAGTTCTGGGATATGACAGTGTAGGAGGTGAAATAACACCCTTGTAGTCGTTGATATCATTGAACGTCATATTGGCGTAAGCCAGCATAAGTGTGTCAGGGGTGAGAACTGAGATGGGAGCAGGAGGGGACCTGTCAATGGGAAGCAGGGAGTGTACAGTGGGGAATTGGCAGTGGACTTCTTCTTCCTCGATGTTGAGGAGATGAGTGATGTGCTAGATCATTTGCTTGTGGGGAAGGGCCATCTCGTCACTGGTAGGGCTGTCCAGAGGAGGGGAGGTGACGACATAAGGGGTGCTTCTAACACTGTAGGCAGGGGACGAAGAGCGGGAAGGGATAAAGATGGGGGAGGAGGAGTGGGACATCATTGGGATTGTTGGGCAGTTGTGTGGTGTGTGGAAGGCAAAAAGCGAGTTTGGATGATCGATGCAAAGGGGACAGTAGATTGGAGGAGCTTTTGCAAAGTATTGAAGAGCCAGAGTGAAGAGGGGATGAGAATCATTTGAGGGATTCTAGCGGTCTCTTTATACTGTAGGTCGTCTAGCCGTAGCAGAATTTGTAAGCATAAAATCTGCCAATGTGTCAGGGGCATGTAAGTCCTTGTAATCAATCCATGAGTCGTCGGAGTGTGGATAGCCCTTCCAATGCATGAGGTATTGAAGTTTTCGTCTTCTGCTGTGTTGTCATGCATCTAGAATATTCTCAATTTCGTACTCTTCTTCATTATTGATAATTGGAGGTGGTCATGTAAAAGGTGTGCCATATTGCTCTGTCTCCTTATAAGGAAGGAGGAGATCCGTGTGAAACATGTTGTGAATTTTCATCGATGGAGGAAGTGCAAGTCACATGGCCACAGGACTGATCTTTTGTGAAACTTTAAAGGGTCCATATCATTTTGGGGAAAGTTTGCGATTGCCAGCAATAGTGAGGTTGCAACCTTCAAGCCAAACTTGGTCTCCTTCTTTAATCTCCGTTAGTTTCTTGTTGTCCTTGCAGTTTTGTACATGTTGGAGAAGTTTTTGAGCTGATTGTCTTGCTTCATCCAGAAGGCATAGACATGTCTTTGCAGCAGGGGTCGAAGATTCTAGATGTTTCAGAATCACCTGTAGTTTGATTCCAATCAGAAGTTCATGAGGTGATCGACGGGCAACATCATGTTTCCAAGAATTATGAGCGAATTCAGCAACAGGTAATAGTTGGCTCCAAGTGGAAGGCTTTCCAGAGGTCCAAGGTTGCAAGTATTGTTCGATCCAAGCATTCATTCATTCTGTCTGTCTATCAGTGCAAGGGTGAAAGGCTGTTGAAAGATTTTGTTGAATTCCAAGTGCCTTACACATTTCTTTCGCAAATGCAGAGGTGAACTGGGGATCACGGTCTGAGATAATCCTTTTAGAAAGTCCGAACCAAGATACAAGGTGTTTCAGATACTTGAGTGCTACACCTGTTCCATCGATTGTTTTTGTGCATGGAATGAATTTAGCTGCTTTGGAACAGCCTTGATTGACGATTGTAAGGATGGAATCGAAGCCTTGTGACTTAGGAAGGTCTGTGATTAGGTCCATCGATACGTATTGAAAGGGGCCTTCTTCAACAGGTGTATCAAAACATTGTAACAGTGCTTTTGATCAATGTATATTAGTCTTGGATTCTTGGCAGCAAGTGCATCCCTTGACATATTGTTCCACAAATTCTCTGAGTCTGGGTCCTTCGTATTGTTTGCAAACAAGTTCCCAAGTATTAGAGATGCCAGGATGTCTAGCTGCAGGGGAATCATGAAGGGTTTGAAGGATGTCTCATCTTAGATTTGGGTTGTCTTCAAGGAAAATTTGTTGGCATGTGTAGCTTTTGTTGGCATGAAGAGGTAATCGGGGAGAAGAACACATGGTTCAGTAGTATCCACCCCCTTGTTAAGGTCTTTTCTTCATGACAACAAATCAGCAACAGTGTTTGTTGATCTGGGAATGTGTTCAAGAGTGTAGTCGAAGTCTTGTAAGAACTCTATCCATCTGGCTTGTCGTCTGGTGATTTTGCATGGATTGCAGAAGTACTGTAAGTTTTTATGGTCAGTACAAATGCAAATTGTGTGTGTGGCTCCTAGGAATAGTGGACAGCTGCATTTGAATCCAAAGATTACACCAGCGAGTTCCTTGTCATGTGCGTCGTAGTTCTTTTCCACAGGAAGAAGACTTCTAGAATGGAATGCAATGGGGTGAATACCATCTTCGAATTGTTGGGCAATAACTACTCTGAGAGCATAGCCAGATGTGTCAGTTTCCATAACGAATTGTTTAGTCCAATCTGGGGTACAAAGTACTGGGTAGCTGCTACACAATCGTTTGAGTTCTAGGAATGTATTATTGTGTTCGTCTGTCCAGATGAATTGTTCATTTTTGCAGGTTAGATCATTTAAGGGTCATGCAATGTCAGAGAAATTCTTGATGAATATTCTGTAGAAGTTGCAAAAGCCTAGGAAACTTCGCACATCTTTGACAGTTTGAGGGGTTGGCCAGTCAGCAATTCCTTGAACTTTGACAGGATCCATTTTAACAGTGCCATTGCCAATAAGTACTCCTAGATATTCAACTTCACGTTGGTGGAATTTGCATTTTTCTGGTTTCAAGAATAGATCGTATTTCTTGAGTTTATCCAGAATATGGTTGACACGAAGTTCATGGAGTACTTCATCGTCTTCTGTAGCAATGATCATATCATCCATGTAGATCCAAAGCCATCCTTGAGTGATTTCATCTTGAAAGATGTCGTCCATCATAGTTTGGAAAGTAGCAGGGAAGTTAGTAAGTCCAAAAAACATTACTGTCAGTTTGAATAATCCTTTGCTTGTTTTGAAGGCAGCTTTGTATTTGTCACCTTCTTTAATGCAAATGTTGTTGTATCCCCATCAGATGTTGAATTTAGAGAAGAGGCATTTTCCTGCAAGGTCATGAATAAGTTCTGAAATTAATGGCAAGGGGTATTTATTAGGAATTGTCCATTTGTTCAGATTTCAATAGTTCTAAACTGGGTGAAACTTGCCATCTTTCTTTTGGATGAGAAAGAATCCACTTGCATAGGGGGATTTGGAATGACAAATTCTTTGTAGATGTAGATTTTGGGATAGGAATTCGCGTTGTTCCTCTTTTTCTTTAGGTGACAGTGGGTAGACTCTACAATTGATTGAGGTAGGAGCATCTTCTGTCAGTTCGATTGCATGATCCCAAGGTTGACAGGCAGGGAATCATTCCGATGCTTCTTCAGAGAAGACTTTCCCATGACGATGGTATCATTCAGGAATGATTTCTTGCCAGGTGCGTTTTCTTTTGTTGGTGGCGTCTTGGGCTAGTTGTGAGGTGACTGTAGTTTTAGCAATTCTTGTTTGAAGCCAAACTTCATCGCCTTCTTCCCAACCAGGAATAGATCATACCCAGATGGGTGTAGTTTCTATTTGTCTCATGCCTTTAGGAATAGGTTGCCAGTTATTAGCTTTTGCTGTGGAAATTGTGGTAAAACCATCTATGCAACCATTGCGCCAGTCTATATCAGGATTTGAGGCTTCAAGAAAGGGGTAGCCAAGAATAAAATCATCTTGTCCAATATCTGCGACATAGAAAGCATGAAGGGCTTGTTCCCCATTATTGTTGACCATTAGGTTTACTGCTTCCAGGATTTATCCAGCTTTGTTAGAGGTTCCATCTACATTTTGAACCTTTCTTGCTTTTGCTAGCATTCGTGTGGTTAGTTTGAGTTGTTTGACAGCATGTGGGTGAATAAAGCATTCCATTGCGCCACTGTCTAAAAGTGCTTTTCGATCGACTTGTTTTCTTCTGGTTTGTAGCTGAAAGGGAACTTGTATTGCATGTTTTCAAGCTATGTATATAGAACCAGAATTATTGAGAACTGCCTGAGCAAGAGCTGTAATACTCAGGCGGCCTGAAAATCCATATCTTCTCCAAAGGAACACATTTCATCCATGAAAGCGCAGCAATCTTCTTCTGACAAGTGTGCTACTCGCACATCAAGAGACGTAGATGGGGGGGGAGTTTCAGAGACAATTGATTTGTCATTGTCTTTGATTTGAACAGTGCAAGTTGTACAAGCATGTGTCTTTTTATTGGGACAGTCATGAACAAGGTGGCCTTGCTTCCCACATTCGAAGCATTGACCAGTCTTTTGGTATTCTTCGTGTTCTTTGTCGTTTGTGGCTTTATGGATGACGGTGGACATATCCATGGCATTGTCATCTCAAGAAGGAAGACAAGGTCAAGGTGGTGCGCAATTTCCTGGTCCGCGCCAGTTCTGATTGTTAGATCCAGGGATGTTGCCTCCAGGGCAATGCCAGACCCATCCAGAGGTTTGTCTCTGTCCTTGTCCTTGAGTACGACTAGTATTAAAGGTCCCATATTCAGAATGAAGTGACTTGGTTTTCAAGTAGATCTTCTGTTGACGCTGAACTGTAGCCCTCTATTGTTCATAGGTTTCTGGATTTTCCATCTTGATACAAGCATCAGCGAGTGATTGTGGAAGTCCAAGGGCGAAGGTTCGAAGATTTGTGTGGTCATTCATGTCTATGTCAGCGCGTAATGCATGGGTTTCGAAGGCGGCAAGATATTCATCAAGGTTGTCATTCCTCATCTTGAGTTTCTTTAATTCGTCTTGGGCTCTTTCACATTCTGCATAGTTGGAGAAAGCTTCTTTGAATCGTTTTTCAAGTTCTCTCCAGGCATTGGATCGGTGTGGAATCATACTGGGGTCTTCTACAACATGGCAAAGCCATCTATCAGCTGTGTCAACCCATCCTTCGCATTTTGGTCCTTCAAGGAGCAAGAGGAAGTAGATGCTGTGCATAATTGGGTCTTTAGCAATATCAGCTTTGTAGTTCATAAGCATAAACCGATTGAAAGCGGCTAGGAATCTGGTAGTTTGAGAGTGATCTCCATTGAATTTGTCTGGGTGGATCCCCTCAAGTTGGTGTGCTTTGTCTTCCTTATCATCCTGAGGAAGGTTCTCAAGAGTAAAGGGGTCATCTCCAGTGCCACGAGGTCGGCGAGGAGGTTTGTTGCATGCCGTTTGGGACGATTGCATTCCAAAGGATCCAAAGACATCTTTGTACTTTGGTTTGTAGTCTTTGTTGTCATCTTCATCACTAGAAGGGTCATTGAATGGGGTAGGTGGTCTTCCCTTCTGTTCTTTTTCAATCAAAGCTGTTGCAGCTGTCATAGCTGCTGCAAATGGGTCTTGAGCCTTTGGTTCAGATGGTCCTTCAGCACGAGATGGTAGTTGAGAGGGTTCTCCACTTTGTTCAAGTGAAATAAAATTTATTCTAGGAAGTGGGTGGTTCTTGAGTCCAAGTTCATTTTGAGCTAGTCAAAAACATTCAAATTTGTTTCCTTGGACATGTACTTCAAACCATATGCCATAGACATTGCTGACTGATACTAGTGCACCATTAAGTCTGGCATAATAGCCTGTATAGGGTGCTCCGGTTTCTTGACTACTTAGGAGGTGTCATACATTGTTGGTAAATTCAGCAGGTATGCTGTCCTTTGGTTCGGGGACTGTATCAAATGGGCATTTGAGATTACTTAGAGCTTCAGGGGAGGTGTCATCAGTTTCGGGTAGGTAGCAAATGCACCAATCCTTGGATCAGCTTTTTCCTTTCACATCTCTAGAAGTCGAAGTCATCTTGGAAAGGGAAGCTTGTTCTAATGTCATGGTCAGGTCACCATGTCTTTCAGTCGTTCGAGTTCTGGAGTTTCTAGACAGGGGTGTTTCCCAAATAGGAAGTCGGCCCGATGTCTTGATTAGGAAGTTGTCCTAATCTGGTATCGTATCAGTGACTCAAAGAGGAAAGGCGGGTGTCGGGAGTCGGGCATTGGGATTGATCACATGAGACGTCACGTGACTTGTCGAAAGGTCAAAGGAGATCATGTGATATGTCACATGACTTGTTTGAGAGTGAGTGAAGATTACACAAGTTGAGATGCAACTTGGAATCGAGCAAGATACAACACGTGATCTCGAAGACGTTTAGAGATGAGGAGGCGAATAGCAACTAAGTCGACTATTGCAAAGGAGGTTCTTTCTGAGGGAAGCTGCATGCATTCAAGTAGTGACAATAGCCTGTATTGCACAAATAGAATGAGCTTAAGGACTTGTTCTATGTTAAGAGGTACAGTATATATACATGGGGATGTGGAAGCTACCAGAAGGTAAAAGAAAGCTATAGAAGGCGATAGAAACAGAGAGAAGGTTGTGGAACCTTATGGAAGTCTCTAGAAAATGCGAGAATCATCCATAGGTAAGTTAGGTAAGCGAGAAGGAAAGTGGCCCAGAGTCAAGTACGAAAGGGGAAGGAAAGAATTATGTAAGAGGAGGCAGTCTGTGACATCCTTACCTTACATAATCTTCTTTCCCTTTTACTACTTAACTCTGGACTGCTTTCTCCTTCAATTACCTAACCTACCTATGGAACATTCTCATGTTTTCTAGAGACTTCCATAAGGTTCTATGATGTTCCATTCCCTTCCATGACCTTCTATAATATTCCAGTAGCTTCTACAACTCACATGTATATATACTGTGTCCTTTAGCATAGAACAAGTTCTCTAAGCTTGTTCTATTTGTGCAATACAGGCTATTGTACCTCTTTGAACACATGCAGCTTCCGCTCTGAAAGAATCTCTTTGCAATAGTCAACTTTGTCACTATTCGCCTTCTCAACTCTAAACATCTTTGAGATCATGTGTTGCATCTTGCTTGATTCCAAGTTGTGTCTTGACTTGTGTAATCTTCACTTGCTCCCAGACAAGTCATGTGATGTATCACATGATCTCCTTTGACCCTTCCATAAATCACGTGACGTCTTACATGATCAATCCCAATGCCCAGTTCCTGATGCTTGCCTTTCCTCTTTGGATCACCAACACGATTACCGAATTAGGATGACTTCCTAATTGAGACATCGGGTCGACTTCCTATTTAGGAAATACCCCTGTCAGAAACTCCAGAACTTGAATGACTGAAAGATACAGTGACCTGACCATGACATGGGCCCAGAT
>Ga0307512_10004473_pt1 | contig 15304 bp, 15 predicted proteins | sample 14_EM_MG_FD_200267 | JGI IMG/M metagenome (GOLD analysis project Ga0307512, IMG submission 200267) | Populus trichocarpa ectomycorrhiza microbial communities from riparian zone in the Pacific Northwest, United States - 14_EM | ecosystem: Host-associated > Plants > Roots > Unclassified | place... | reverse complement strand
AAAAAAACAATTTTGAAGACAAGTGCTGGTGAGGATTTCGGGAACGCCAAGTATGCATTAGGAAAGAGCAATAAGATTAATTGAGAGAACGATGGTGTACGTGCAAAGAGGCATTTTCCATAGTTTGAACCCGTGATCTCCTGATCACAATGGGGCAACCTTACCACTGCCCCGAGATTCCTCCTCCATCAATCAAGGCAATGAAGGGAAAATAAATAGATTGTGTAGCGGATTTAAAGTATCTAGAATGAAGCAGTATTGTACTTTTCAGAATTTAGATAATCCCTACTAGGGAACTGATGTTTGTGTGCGCTTGAGAAGCTGATCATGTCATAAAAATGCTAAGAAGCAAACGCACCAATTTGGAGTACCTTCGTGGAGATTCAATGTGAGTTAAAAGTACAAAATTTGCAATGGAAAAGTGTGGGGAGAGAACATTCCTTTTATTTTTTATATTTTATTGGAATATAATTTACAATTTCAAAATTTAACAACTTTGTTTTCTTCACAAAAAGTATGTATATTCGAAATTCAAATGAGCACAAACCTTGGGCATCAAAGTGTCATCCTCATCAAGCATGTACGCCAAACCTCCGGTCATCCCAGCAGCTACATTTCTACCCACTCTGTGACATGGAAATGTGATGATGGCTCAAAATTCTGAACAGTTCTCTTTATATTGCTTGATAAGAAGAAAGATGTAAGGTAGGGAGACAATACTCACTTTCCAAGTACCACCACACAACCACCAGTCATGTACTCACAACAATGGTCTCCAGTGCCTTCAACTACAGCTTCAGCAAGTGAGTTTCTCACAGCAAACCGCTCCCCAGCTTTCCCTCTGACAAATACTTGACCGCCTGTAGCCCCATACAAGCAAGTATTCCCGACAATGGTGGCGTCCTCCGGAACAAACCCAGTGTTCTCCACGGGAGTTACGACCAACTCTCCTCCAGCCATACCCTAAAGGCATTTATATTGCTAGTTTCAGAAACCATAGTTCAGCAACAAGATTTAACAGGCTGTTAATAGGATTAGCACATCATATTAGCTTAACATTTGAACGATCCAAATTGATGTTACATTATCATTTGAAATTATTTGTTCAGCGTGTTAATTATGAAACTGCCAAGTTAATTCAACAGTATCAAAATTCCAACCCGAACCATCTAGTCAAATTTCACCACAAATACAGAACCAACTAGCAAATAGATTAATCAAGAAACTCTCGAAGCATGATGGCTGAATCAAATAACCAATATGCATTTGAATTCAACTTCAAACTTCTCAAACCACTACATAAGAGTGGAAGATTTTCTCAACAATACCTTTCCCACGTAATCATTGGCCTCTCCTATTAGGCGAATATTCATTCCAGGTGTCAAAAAACATGCAAACGACTGCCCAGCACTCCCAGTAAACCTGTTGATGTGAAGATAACTCATTTAAATTGAGAATAAAAGAAACTGTCATATTAGTCGCTAAATTTTTAGTGCTTGCTATCAGGAAAGCCACATCTTACGTGATGTTCAGCTGCCCAGCAAAACCAGTGTCACCATATTTCTTTGCAACCACACCTGCTATACGCCCACAAACAGCACGGTCCACATTGTATATTTTTATGGTTTTATTGACAACTTTTTCATTCTCAATAGCATCTAGAATCTGGAAAAATAAAGATGATTTTTCTTAGAAATACAACAAAAGGTAGCAAGGCACCCTGTGAATGCATGCACATAATCAGTATGCTGTCTATGCTAACATCATAGAACCAAAATGACCATAACCAAAACAATGAGTGAGTACAAGTGATCGTAACTTCAGTCTCATAGCCCATGGAATTTTCTCAATGTTTTCCAGCAAAAATATGGGGGCACACCAAGACACTTCCACACAGGAAGCAAAGCTCACCCCCTAAAACCCCTTTACAACTAAAAGCATTGATCCAAAATTGAAAATTGAGATATTGATATGAAGCATACCTCTGGATCTGCTAGAACAACATCATCTAAAACAGGACCATTAGAGTGTACATCTTGGTTCCTGATATCAGTACTGCTCAGTTTTGGTAATCCTACACTCTGGAAATAAAGTAGAAGCAATGTTATAGATATGGAAGACAGAGCAAGTCCACATTGGTGAAACATATGGTGGGAAGTTCAGATACTCTTTCAGGACATACCGACATAATATAACTGAGATCAAGATGCTGAGTTTTGACAAGGGAAATATCTCGTTGTCTTAACAAATCTGTATGCCCAATGATATCATCCAACTTCTGATAACCCAGTTGTGCCAGCATGCCTCTTACCTAGCCCACATACAGAAATGCAACAAGAATCAGGACAGATTTAGATATAGCTTGGAAAATGTCACCCAGAGACCAAAAAAAAAAAAAGTGCAAAAATTCCATCAAAATTATCAAAGCAGAAAAAAAGATTACCTCCTCAGCAACATATAAAAAGAAATTAACAAGATCACCAGGCACACCAGGAAACCGGGCGCGTAGTTCTTCTCTCTGAAGGAAATTAAATTTGAAAGAATAAGGCACTAAAGGGATACACAAAATGCAAATCACATATATACTTCCATTGATACCTGACTAGCAACACCAACAGGGCAATTATTAGTGTGACAAATGCGGGCCATTACACATCCCGTAGCAATCATTGCGACAGAACCAAATCCATACTCGTCAGCACCCATTGCCGCAGCCATCAGGACATCAACTCCGCTTTTGAAGCCCCCATCAACCCTAAGGATCACTCTTTCTCTAAGCCCATTTGCAACGAGAGTCTATAAAAGATTTTCAATGATCAAACAGCACACAGAATGTGAGAGAAGCAGACCACAGGGAGTAACATTCTATTCACACGTTGAATATAATTACCTGATGGGTTTCTGTAAGTCCAAGTTCCCAAGGACCACCGGCATGCTTAATGGAACTTATGGGGCTAGCTCCAGTTCCACCATCATGCCCTGATATCTGTCAAAAAAAAAATAGAGATAAGAGTCAGCACTCCCAGTCCCCACTACTTTTGTGAACCTAATCAAACCAATTTTCTTTGACGAGATTTTTCCACCTTTTCATATGCCCACATGGATTCATAGCATAAATTTGTCGTTCAGGAAAAAAAAAAAGCATGAGTGAGTGCTTCTGCATAAGAACTTGATATTCAGTTACATTACCTGCAAGTGATGGCGAACTGTGTATAGGGGTATGGAAGAAAGGAGAGGGGTTGGGATGGTTGGGACAAAACCCCACATTGAGATACCATCTTAAAGCTGGAACTTGATCTTTTCAGAAAAAACAGTATGTATTCTACTTTACCACTTAACATATACAGAACACAAAATTAGGCTCTTCTAGCTGATAGTGTCAGGGTAATTTAACTTTTGACCTTGAACATCTACTAAACTTTATGCTCAATAGTTGTCTTAGAAGAGACATTTCCAAGAACAATCAAGAGTCACTTCGTTAAAGGGACATATTTTACCGAAAGTATATTACCTCTTCATCAACAGCCAGCAAATTACTTGAATATACCAACTTTGGAAGATGTTAAGAACTTAAAATAGCATGGAATGAGGATCCAGAGAACAATCAAGACATATTAAGGCTCAGGCTCAACAGAACTACGTCAACGTATCATGAGAAGGTACCTGTATAACATCAGCATTACCCTTTGCTACCCCAGATGCAACTGTGCCAATACCTGCTTCTGCCACAAGCTTTACAGATACCTTAGCCTTAGGATTGACCTGTTTTTCAGCAGACATTGAAGTTGTTACAATTTGGGGAATGGATCTTCAAGTTAATAATGCATGCAGATCCCAGATACAGTAAATGATTACCTGATGAAGGTCATAGATCAATTGGGCAAGATCTTCAATGGAATAAATGTCATGGTGAGGGGGTGGGGATATAAGTGGAACCCCAGGTTTAGAATTTCTCAGCCTCGCAATATATGCACTAACTTTCTTCCCAGGCAATTGGCCACCTTCACCAGGCTTGGCACCCTGTGCGATTTTGATTTCTAACTGAACAGCGTTGACCAAGAATGTTGGAGTGACACCAAAACGTCCTGAAGCAACCTGAACCAAAAGCAACTAGCTGTCATAAGATAATTCTCATGCCAAGATGCACTGGTGAAAAGGCCAGTTTAAGTTGACTACTTCAAAGAGAGAGCACAATTTCTCTCCTAGACAGATAATATCAATGTATTAGCCACGCACTCATGATCCCCTAAAAATACTCAATCCTCTTGCACATGAGGTTACAAACTTGTTTGAAAGCTCCTCTTTCACATGAGGTTACAAACATGTTAAATTGAATGTCATGATAATCACCTGCTTGATAGCGCTGGTAGCAGTATCACCATTTTGAAGACCTTTAAGATGCGGCAATGTAGGGGAGTACCCATCAACAACATCAGAAAGTGGGGTCCAGCGAATTGGATCCTGGATGACATAATATTGTAAACAGTGATGTCTCTAGGATGTTAAAAAAAAACCAATTACATATATAGTTCCACGTGGAGCTGATGGTTCATTACTATTGTTTGTGTCTGAGCATGCCCGTGCGTAATATATAAAGATAGACAGAGATGTGGACAGTGAACAGACCAAGTGATAAACAAAACAAGCAAAGAGAACCAATCGATGAAAGACTACCTCACCACCTTCCCCTGAATTAGATTTTCCACCTAATCTGTTCATAGCAATGGCAATTGCTTCATGAGTTTCTCTTGAAATGGCTCCAAGTGACATCCCCCCAGTGCAAAACCTTTGAACTATGGATATGGCAGGTTCAACCTTTCCCACAGGAATTGGAGCACGATCACTTTTAAATTCAAGAAGATCACGAAGAACCTGCAATTGAAATGCTATCAGATTCTAATTACATGATTATAACATGCCGGTTTTCAAGGGAATACATTATAGTAACATAAAAATTGAAACAAAAACTAATTGACTTCAGCACTCACATTCACAGGCCGGTTAGCCAAATGTTGCTGATAAATAGAAAATGCATTTTCACTCTTTTGGCGAACAGCTTTGTGAAGCAATTTCGACATCTCTGGATTGTTTCCATGATATTCCCCTGTAATAAAAAAATTTTAAAATTGTTATCTTAAGAATGATTTTGTGGTTGTGAAGAATATAAGCAAGCAAATTCAAAGATATGTCAACTTTGACAGGATCTGTAATTTAGTGTCATCCTAATGTTCTAGTGAAATTGTAAGTAAGTTTTACAAATCACAGCTGCAACCAAGGTATTGATTCGCTTGTTGCTAAAAACACCTACCAATGTCAACCAGGTTATTATAGTAATGATAGTGGTAACTAAGTAACTGCTCTCTGTAACTGTCTGTATAAAATGTAACTGACATGTTCAGTAGTAATAGTACCTCCAGGTCTGAATTGTATAAATCCATAATTTTCCAGTCTTTTGGCCGTAGCCTCAGAGAAAGCTTTCACCCAGAAGGACAAAGTCTCCCTCGCCAACTGGAAAGAGAAAATGACAATCCAAAATAAAGATTAAAAGATTTAAAACTTAAGCGGTTGGTAACTACAATGAGAAAGAACACCAAATTTCCTTAACTTATTAGCTTATAGTTTGCCAACTTCAAATTACCTCATCAAAAGTCACTCCACCAATATTTGAAACACTGCCACAAAATGCTAGATCAACAACCTCCTTCCCCAATCCATAAATCTCAAATATCTGTGCACCACAATAACTAAATACAGGAAACAAACAAGTCAATTGACCAGCAAACTTTACAAAGCATCTATAAATTGACTTCCAAAAGAGTTAAGAAAATAATTGAGAACTGGAAACTCTGAACTTGTACCTTGAAAGCAATGAGATGCCCATCTTAGAAAGAATTTTGAGAAGACCAGATTTAACTGCCTGGAATGGTAAAGAGATACAATAAGCTATCCATACAAATGTTATAATGCACCAATTCAGTTATATTTGGACAATGAAAGTCATTTTTCTTATAAAGGTTGAACATTAAGAACTGGAGGACAAAGCAACTTTTTTTATGCACACAAACATATAACTGTATCCATTTCCTTTGCTAGAGAACCCAATAATCTGAATAAATCACCGGATTTCAATTATTACCAATTTGTTAAATGTTGAACAAAACGGTTATACTACAAGAGAAATGAAATTCTATAGTTCACATAGCCTCAAACTTTTTTAACAAATGAAAAAGGAAATGCATAGGAAGGCTACAGCTAATATAAAGAAACTAAAATGAAGCTGAAGTACTATAGTTAGGCACTGAAACACAGCAGTTTTAAGGTATGAACAGCACTTGGATTTTTGTCCTTCATTTTTATGTAGTGAAAATCTTTAAACAATTTCTTGTTTCAAGGATGTACTAACCTTGCAAAAGTTCTTTTGAGCTTGTTCGATTGTTACAGTAGGCATCTTTCCATTCATCATCAGATTCACAGTTCTTTTACTCAAGCGCCATTGCCGGCAAGTTTCCAGTGCCAAGTACGGGCATATAGCACTGAAAAAATTATTTTAGCAATATAAAATATAATTTTTAACTATTCATGTTGTCAATGCAAGCGATAGACGTGTGGCAATAACATAAGCAAAAGCAAAGTTTAAGGGGATGGACAGTGAATTCTTACAAGATCCAACAATAAAAAAGTTAAGATAAGTCAAAAGTAAAACTGATTCAAACAGGATATTTAGAATTCTGACCTACTTTGACAAATGGAAGTTAATAATAAACCTACTTTGAAGGATTAAGATACAAAAGAGTATGATAAATATGAAATATTATCTCATTAGGTGAAAGTAACAATTTTCCTGTATCTTTTAGCTTTAATTATGAATAACTCTTCAGACAGTTGTGAATGTTACACATCAATGTGTCTCGTTCCCAATATAGACTTTATTAGTGGTCAATATGTGATAGCAAAGTATTTAAGGCTCCGAAAAAAAGTATCCCAAACATAGGAAAGTAATTTGATATTGTTTTTTTACTAATCTAAAGGTAGAAAATAACAATGCATATATCACTATGAATACTTGAAATATCTTTAATAACTGTTTTATCCACTATTTTTTTAGCATAACCAAAATCTAAGAAAAACAAGGCAAAAGCATCATCTACAATCATTTAACGCGAGGAAGGAAACTTAACCTGGCACCATATCCAATCAAACAGGCAAAATGATGAGTGCTGAAGCACTGAGCAGTGTCTGCTACAATTGAAGTTGACATTCGCAGGCCATTCTGAATAAGATGCTGATGAACAGCACCAACAGCAAGAAGAATTGGGATTGCAGGTCGAGTGGGTTCCTGAGAGAGGAAAAGGATTGGAATCATTCAGAATTAAGAAATTAGCGTTTATTGAAGTTTCCTTGCATGGCCAGGAGAACTAAGAAAAGTGAAAGTAGGGGTCAAGATATATAAGCCCCGAGAGCTTGATGGCAGTCAGCTTACAATTTACGGATAGCAAAGCTTACATATTCTCCTATGTGGAAAGACTAAGATATGAGGGCTAGAGAGACAGTCACACCCATATATTACATTAGATAATTACAATTTCATAAATGATTGAGATCATGAAACTTTACAACAGCTGATGCTGTGATACAATATAATAGATTTCAAATATCCTGGCTAAGCAGATCCACTGTTAACCAATCAAGATGGATAGGTATCATCAAAAATGCATGCACCTTTAAATAGAAATGCACACGTGATTATGTCCAACTACCAAAATGATTCTTAAACAGGAAAGTCATGAATAGGAATCATCAGCGATTTGCCCCTTACAGCATACAAAGCGCACTGAGAAAGAGAGCAATTAGGGATGTATGAAAACTGAGTTAAAAATAATTGCTGAAAGTTTACTCTCATGGAAAGTGTTATCAATATTAATTACTTTTAATACAGTAAATTCCAATTCATCACAAATGGAAAAGGGAAAACCAAGGGGTGATTACCAGATCATCAGATCGGTCAGAGAGAACAAGCAATTGGGAACCATTTCTAACAGCTTCATCAGCTGCCGCACAAAGCTTAATCAGTGTTTTCTCCAAAGAACCCTCAACCCCTTTACGTATATCAAAAAAGGTTGGTAAAACTTGAGGTTTTAAGTAGGGATCCTTCAGTAATAACTCAAGCTCCCCTTCATTTAGTACAGGACTAGACAAGATAACCTGGACAAAAGTAACAAATTTTTTAGTCCACCCAATATATGAAATCACTTACATGCAATTTATTGTAACAGAAGCATTATAAACATCATCAGATTCACTGTGAGGAAGCTAGGATGAATTCAGCACCTGTGAAGCATTTTCTGGTCCATCTTCCAAGATGTTTCCTCGCTTTCCGATGTTGATTTCAAGTGACATAACTAATCCTTCTCTGAGTGGGTCTATAGCTGGATTTGTAACCTGCATTCATGGGATAAGAACGAGCCAGCAAACAGTATATGATTTCAAATAAAATTGGTGTGATAAAAAAAAAAGGCACATTCAGAACTCCACAGATGTTGGTTCTGAAAATCATAAAGCACAATTAAAAAATAAATACTAAAAGGCATGTTCAAAGTTCAAACCTGTGCAAACCGTTGTTTGAAATAATCATAAAGCATGTGTGGTTTTTGAGACAATATTGCCAAAGGAATATCATCCCCCATGCAAAATGTAGGCTCCTTCCCTTGAGAAGCCATATTCTCAATAACCATTTGGACATCCTCACTGGAGTAGCCGAATGCCCTGTTCCCATGAGTATAAAATAGTGAACAATATATTCACTCATGTTCAGTTTATGCTCAGAAATAAACACACAGTACTCATTATTTGTTGTTTTGTATCATATGTGATCAATATTGATGTACTGTTTATCTTAATTGTAGCATGAAACAGAATGATTGGTTGAGTCTCTCGGTTCTTATCTGTTGAGTTTGAGAGTCTCAATCAAACATGGCCATGGTGTTGGACACAACCCACATGGTGTTATGAGATAAGTCTATACATTATACTAGAGATTTTTTAAACTTCATATAAATCATAACACAAATCCCAAAGTCAATTAAGAAGCAGATAGCCTTGAGTTGGTGCCAGATATAACTATCAGCTATGTAAAGTTAAGCATTCAAAAAAAAATCATCATTTATAATTCATAGCAGGCAAAGATATTTAGCAAATTAAATCAATGTGCTTACTGTTGGCATCTTAAAATTGATTCATTGTCCATAACTGTTGCTGAGAGGAAGTTTGTAGACTTCAAGGATCGCAGGTTTTCATGAACCCATTTTCCATACGGATTTGACAGTGCTACTCGCTTTTTAACTTCAGTATTCTCATAAACCTGCAAGCCAAAATACTGATCAATAGTCTAATCTAAATGTGGGTTCAAAGAATTGCCAATACTATCACAATGAAAAGTTGCCACCAGCCTGTTACATGTATAGTTGCACTGAATCTACCAAAATAAGAATTGGATCAGCATAGATAAAGGTAATATACAAAAGACAGCATGCATTTTCAGCAATTAAATATTACTTCATATTTCAAAAAATCAAAGAGTAACATTAAATTAAATTAAAACTGTTTCTAAATCCACTAAAAATGTTGATGGTAGTATAAAACTAAAAAAAAAAAAAGACATTATTCTTAAAAGTTCTTATACATTCTCCATCAAATACGTTGATTTTGAAAAAAGAGAGAAGGTGACTCAACATTAAAAACACATGAGAAGATATCAGTATAAAAAAGATAATATAGTAGATTAAAATGGTTGTAGAGTTACAATGAACTAACTAATTCCAGCGCAATTTACCTCATCAAGGTATCAAGTACATAAAAATAAAATGAAGCACAAACCTGGCCACCAGGCAAATCTACAGTTATCATCATTCCGGGACCTAGACGGCCTTTCATCGTTACTTTTGATTCATCCATTGGTACAACCCCAACCTGATTAATAAAAGGTGTGGTTAGCATTATAAGAGCAGTGATTGTAACATAAAAGAACATGTTTAAGAGATGGTGATAATATGAAATTAATCAAATTATTTAATGATGCAATCCAAAATATTTTGCTTTACTGTCTACGAAGTGAACATGAAGCCAAATCGTTTACTCCTCCAAAGCAACCTGGTGTGAAAAATGATCCACCATGACCACAGCAGTTACAACGAATATATTTATGCAGTGCTCAAGTGGGTTTTTTTTTTTCATGGGCACTGTGAAAAGGAAAAATAGGAATGATAAAAACAATATCAAACACCTAGAGATGCTAGTCAAAGTCAGATTTGAGTTCATTTCACATTAGATTCCATACTAATTCAATAATATTAGACAAATTATGTGATATTCAATAATATTAAAAAAACAATGCTTTAATTATCTAACCAAAGTTTCAGTTAACAGTTCAAGCAACCTTAATGTCAATTCTTTATTTAATAAAAAGAAACTCTAACAAAAGGAGGATTTTGTGATTTAGGACTACTGTGAGAAAGGACCCACAATCGGATTCCAAATACCCAAGTCATGCCTGATCCCACCATCAAAACAAGCCACCATTAAGCAATGACATATCAATCATAATTAAAAGTTTAAGCAATTTTACTACAATAATGCAAAAAAAAAATAAAAACATCAACATTTGAGGACCCTAATTCACTGCAAATTAATAGCACCAAGATGTGCATATCGTGCTCTAACATCCGGTTTCCTTTGAGATTATCAATCATGGAGTGCTTCCGATTTATAATATATGGGGAACACACCTCAGATGCAACATAGACAAAATTGTCGACTGTCCGCCAATATCTAGCAGGGCGAAGGCCATTCCGATCAAGACAAGCCCCAACTGTCTTTCCATCACTGTGCCATTTGAAATAATACAATAGCAGTCAGTAATGAGAACTGGGAAAAAAAAATACATTAAATAATAAAGCTCGAAATAAAAGATCAATATTCTAGACCACTACATATGTGTAACACATACATGTGCTTGCATGCGAGCATTTCCATGTGTATAAGCAAGCAAATTGTTCCAAGGAAGTTCTATTGAAAAACCTGATGTTATTACACCCCTTAATTCTAATCATACCATCACATTTGAAATAGAATAGAACAATCTTCCCACTTCCGTGGCTCTATGTTTTTAACTATGCTTAAAATGACTAAATATCGAAACCAAAATCAAGGACACTTTCATATTGCGGGTGGGCACATCAATCATCATCTGTAGCTCTTTACTATGGGTCCCTATGTGCTACCATAAACTCCTGACGCCCCAGGGTAGTACAGGATGTCTGGAAATTTACCTGAATAAGAGTAGAGCAGGTCCATCCCAAGCTTCCATCTGACCCTTGTAATAATCATAAAAATCTACAACCTACAGAGAACCAACAAATCATGCATTGCCCACATGTAATTGCAAAAAATTATGAGGGGTAAATTTTAATTACAATCACTATAACTTTTTCAGTTACATATTTACTTAGTATCAATGATGAAACACTACCAGCACCGATTTAATTCAAGAAAGAATCAGCAAATACATAGATTAAGGTGGCAAAAAAGGCATGACTGCCAAAATTCTAGAAGGAACAAAGCCCAAAATAAACTTGGTAAATAGGAAGAGATTTATGATGCTGACCCAATAAATCATGTTCTATGGCTTAGTTAAATTAGTTTAGCATTCAGAAAGAAAAATTGTCCTAGTCAACTTGCAGCTTAATTGGAACTTCAAATCACCAACAGAAAATACCTCAGGATATTTGATGGTCAAAGTTGGATGATTCTTGTATGCCTCTGGTACGAGAACCATCAACGCGTGCTCAGGAGTGCGCCCACTTCTTATTAACAACTGAAAAGGAGAAGAGCAGGGAAAATCAAACACAGAAGGGCTACATAAGAATAGCTAAAGAAGAATAAAAAATTTACCAATTAAACTGTACTAAATTGGGTCTACAGCAAACACACTTCCCCCCTTTGTTGTGGCTTGCACCCCATCGCATGTATCGGTTTTAGTTAATAATCCTGGCGATAATGATTATTCATCAAATAAACACCCATGTACCATGGTTTTCATTTAAGTATAGAAAGAGGGTCAAGAATTATTCCTTCAAAGTGCCAAAACAAAGAGTGACAACATTACCAACTTTTAACTTTAAGCACCAAAAAAAGGTAATCCAAAAAGAAGTTGCCCCAGCTAAAATGGGATGCACTTGATATGTATGGTCGAAATTTAAAGATTCCAGCCGATAAAGTTTCCTCATTCAGTCCTTGCTAGTGATATCTAACGAAAAATATGCGAGTAGACGTAAAATACTCAAAGTGAGTCCCACTATGATAAAAAAGGAAAGGACGTAAAAAATTGGAGAAATCTTCTCGAGTAGCTGCAGATGAAGGTTGAGGAAATCATGTAAGCATAAAAGTAGCAGCTCTTACTTCTGCTGCACTGTCAAGATTAGCTGAGTCTGATGCCTTTGGGTTCCCATAAGGACGGATTTCATTTTCTCGACCATGCCAAACAGAAGATTTCAATGAGGTTTCTCGTGATTGCATCCAGTTCAAGTTACCCTGAATACATTTTAGAATCAAAATAAGAAAATGCCTCAAAATGCCAACTACATTTCAGTACTGTAGAGAATTTTATAACCTGTATGGTGTTGATCTCTCCATTATGACCAAGAAACCGCATGGGTTGAGCAAGAGGCCATCTGGGACTAGTATTTGTGCTATACCTTCTATGATAAATGGCAAAAGGTGATTTGTAGATATCATTCTGAAGGTCAGAATAAAACAGCCTAAGAACTTCAGAACGAAGCATTCCCTTATAAACAATTGTTCGATTAGACAAAGAACAGAAATAAAGCTCATTTCCCCAACTTTCTGAGTTTGCCGCTCTTTCAATCAGCTTCCGGCAGATATACAGTTCTCGTTCAATGTCATCAACATCCTCTTCGTTAATAACTCTAACAAATACTTGTTCTATGTTGGGCATGGTTTCTTTTGCGTAAAAACCAACTACAGATGTATTTACAGGAACAGGCCTCCATCCGAGCACCTCAAGGCCCTCTTGTTTAAAAATATTTACAATCACTACAAAACAATCACAAAGTACAGTTAATCATACTGATGCTAAGGTGAACAAAAGCATCCGTCATGCACATTAGACTGGAACAGGAAAATAAAAAAGAAGAGAGAGAGAGAAGGATAACTACAGCTAAATAGAAGAACGTATATATGTTTAGGGATGAAGATGGAAAACATTAGCCAATACACAAAACCAAAAGAATAGTGCATTAAAATAGCAGAAAGAAAAAAACCATCTTCATTTAAATCAAATACAACAAGAAAACCAAATTCAACCCAATATCAAATTAAAAAAAAAGGTCAACGTATATAATTCAATAAACTAAATGCACCATCCTACGAAGCATCAAAAATGAGATAACGAACAAGCATTCATTCGCTAAACACAACAAACTTAACCGGATTCAAACCACTTCAGGCAGTTACCTTCTTTTGCTTCTTTCATAAGGTTATCATCTTTAGGGAAAAAAATCATTCCGACACCAGTATGCAATTTATCAAAAGAACCAATCCCTTCACTCTCAGCCCACTTATCGAATAGCTCCCACGGAATCGAAGTCATTAGTCCTGAACCATCACCAGAGTCATTATCTGCTCCACAACCTCCACGATGTTCCATGCAGCCAAGAGCTGTAAGTGCATCCTTGACAATCGCATGGGACGGCTTGTTTTCCAAATTCGCGATAAATCCAACTCCACATGCTCCTCTTTCTGATAATATATCTTCCAAGTTTGCTACCTGTGGTCCATAAATAAATGATCAAACAATAATGCACCTTATAAAACAGTATTTATAAGAAAAATTATATGGTGTTCAAGCTATAACTACCGGTGCGTACGGCATAACAAAGATCGATATAAGGATTTTTATTATTATTAACATGGATATTCAACCAGCTTGCGTACATAATGACCAATTCCATAAACCTGAAATTAACGATAATGATCACACTGATCGCTCCGCTTGTCTTCTTGGTGGAAGGGTTCAGGTTCAGTGAACTGAATTTAAGAAAGAGGCGGAACATCGCTCTCCGTGGCAGCAAAGGGAATACGAACGAGATCTTGATTCAGCCTTTTTCTGGTAGGGGATATACTCTCGATGAGCAGAAGTAGATGCACAATGAGATTTGCCCTGGATTGCCCCAGTTAGTAGGATTAGTGCTCTATATCTGTCTGTCTCCTATTGTTACGAGAAATCCCTTCCTCGGCCGGACCTCACGTGTGTGACTCTTTCCCCCTAAGTTTGCTAGTCCGTCCATCCGGGAAGAGTTTCCCCCATCTGGAAAGGGCTTTTCTGCCTCCTGTTACTGTAAACCTCAATTGGCCTTGAAAATACTCCAACTCATAACCATTTAAGAATAAATCCTACCTGACGAGTTAAACTATCCAATTTTGGTAGGCCTAGATGTGATTTTCTCTTCTTATCTGTCTATCTCTCTCCTATACCATAACTATTGGTAGTTACAGCTTTAACACCATAGAGTATCTACGGGACTGTTTGGTTGTCTACATTTCTTACTCTTCATGCCTCATGGCAAACAAATAGCTAATTATTATCGTAGTATAGCATAATAAAAATATTTTAAAGACAAAAATATATAAAAATAATTAAATAATAAAAAACTGGATTAGAAAAATTGAAAACACCAACAAAACCGAAACGAATACGTCTCTTTAAAAAAAAAATATTTCAGCTTAAAAAGTAAAACGAATTAAAAGACAGAAACATACCTGCGGTTTCAAATCAGGAGGAGGATGAGGAGGAGAAGACGGCGGTGAGATATTACGACGGTCAACACTGAGAGTGGCGTTGACTGGACAGGAGGACTTCTTTTTGTTAGCAAATCGAGAGAAACTCGAGGAAAAAGAAGAAGAAACTCCGATTTTCCTTCTAGTTCTCTTCGATTTACAGTAGAGTCCAACAAAATCAACAAATAATAAGTTCTTATTAACTGAGTTCGGTGTTGTTGCATTGACGAGTTGCGGAACCGGAGAGATTAATGGTGATTGAAGAGAAGCCATGAGAGAGAGTGAGTGAGTAGCGAGAGAGGACGGAGAGTGGGTGTGTGTTGTGTGTGTGTTGTGTGGAGAAGAAAAGAAGAAGGTTTTATTAAGAGGTGGATAAAAGAAGAAAAAGGACCGGTACCACCCGCGCCTCTTCTCTTCACTTCTCTCCCCTGCACTCACCAGTAACCACACACTG
>Ga0307512_10004471_pt1 | contig 15305 bp, 21 predicted proteins | sample 14_EM_MG_FD_200267 | JGI IMG/M metagenome (GOLD analysis project Ga0307512, IMG submission 200267) | Populus trichocarpa ectomycorrhiza microbial communities from riparian zone in the Pacific Northwest, United States - 14_EM | ecosystem: Host-associated > Plants > Roots > Unclassified | place... | reverse complement strand
GTCGGCCTGAAGGGTCTATACATAGATGCGTACGCACGCATTCACACTTGTACTCTCATATATATATGGCCTTGTGGCTCTCTTAGATAATACACAATCAAGCTTCTCTAGCATCACTATTTCAACAGGTTATGAGCCCGGCGCCCGCTACAATCTTTACTATGAATACTCTATTTATATCTCCCGATCAAGAGCCTCAAAAACCCGAAACCACTCAAGACCATCCCTGTTTGTTACCGTAGCAACAGCCGCACATAAACACACTAAAACTCAACACCATCATCACCGTCACCACCTCTCACACAGCTACCACGTGTTGACACGAGAAGATGATGGAGAAGAAGATGAATTGTCTGTCGATCCAAAGAGAAAGGAAAACTATGGACTTATATATGAAAGAGAGAGAGAAGGAAAACCCAATGCCGACTGCCAAAGCCGGAGCCCAATGCCGAGTACCAGTGCCGAGCCCTCCTCCTCGCCATGGGGGCAGACGAGGCCGATGGGGGCAGGCGAGGCTGGTGGGGGCAGGCGAGGCCGGTGGGGGCAGGCGAGGCTGGTGGGGGCAGGCGAGGCCAATGGGGGCCGTAAGCCACCGGCCACATGCCCGAGCCCGCCAGCACCGAACACTAGAGAAGCCACCGGGCCAAATCCCTAGTCAACACCACGTCCACATTCACGATGTTTACTGAAACCTTCAAGAACGATTACCGAGTCATCTCAAAACCTACCTCATTTTCGTCCATACAATTCCCAGTGAAGAGCATCTACCAGTCAGATACCACCTCACCATCGCAGACAGCATACATGAGTCAATCCCGCACACATCAACGCACTCACCTTCATATCAGCAAGTGCACTCACCATTACACCAAAATGTGCAATCATCATTGTATTCACAGTGATTACTACAACCGCGCACCTACCACGAATCCTTCACCTACAATTACCAAGTTCCCTTCGAACCGGGGACAGAGAGCAAGCATACGAAACCCCGCTTATCACGCACTGACAACTGCACTCACTTCCATACCAAAGCACACTTCCAAGTACACCATCATGTACACTCACAGCTACATCTTCACCTACAATCGCCATATACACCTATGATTAAGAAACTTCGTCAGCCAATCGTCATTGAGCTTGGAGATGACAACAAAGTTACAGTAAGCCACCATGGACTAGTTAACATTTCACAGGAGTACGAAGTCAATGCTCTCTACACCCCTACGTTCCAGCTCTCTCTTCTCTCCATCAATCCATTGGACACAGCCGGATACACATCCACATTTGGACGCGGCCAATAATCACTATATCACATCTCCCGCAACTGCACTCACTTCGGCAATACCAAGTGTGTCTGCGAAGTCTACTTCAAGAATGAGCAAGAGGAAGAGAGAAAGAGCATCATCGAGCACATATAACACCATACCATCAATTGCACACTCCGCCAAGCCTACTACAAGCTCACCACACACCGCCTCTCCGAGTGCAGCCAGCACCGTACCTCAGTGTCCACCTGCCACCGTATTTCCAAAGCCCACTCGGACGCCTCTCACAATCTCAGAATCACACCTGTGGCGTATTTCCAAAACCCACTCAGATGCCTCTCACAATCTCAGAATCACACCTGTGGCATCGCCGTCCAGCCCGCATTCATCCTACTGCCCTATAATTTCTCATTGATGGAAGATCATCAAAGTCAAGATCAAGCGCACAACAAAGCAATTGGAACTTGTACATTCGGATGTGTGTGGACCATTCTCAACGCCCACCTCAGCCAGCCATTGCTACTATATCCTATTCATCGACGATTACACATGCTATACCAGTGTTCGCATCCTCCAAGATAAGAAGTCGAAAACATGCACCTCAGCCTACCATGCGGATATTAAAGAGAAAGCAAGAACGTGAATGCGAGAAAGAGAATGCAAGATAGAGAATGCGAGATAGAGAAAGCAAGAAAGAGTGATACGATATAGAAGAACCACTCACCGCCAGTCCTCGAATTCCACCTACAACTACACCCATAACAAAGTCTACTTCAACATACACTCACCGCCAAACCTGCATCATGCACGCTCACCACTGTAGCTCCTGCAGAGAGAAAGGAAGAGTTGACATAAGGTGCGGCTCTGCGGAGCGCACGGGCCAGAAAGGGAAACGTGCGTATCCACACAATTGAGTGGATCGGCAGGAAGATAGATATCGCTCGCTTAGACAATGAATTGACTATCGTCACTTCATACTACTACACCTCCAAGCATATTCACTACCACACTTATGTACCCAATGGCCATAAGATCACTGATTCACCACGCAAATGATACGGACAAAGACTGTGCAATAATGATATATTCACAACCACCCATCAAGATCTGGGAAGAAGCATTCAACAATGCTGATTACCTCCACCAAAGATATCCAGGTGAAGGCTGGCCAAGAGAGATTGCTATCAAGCGCCGACCCCTTCACCACCTACAGCGATTCAGACAAAGCCAGTTATCAACGATAAAAATCAACAGACAAGAGAATGGGTAGAGATGGATTTCTCAGTAACCGCACAGATACCGGAGATGGACTTCTCCGAGTACAAAACAAAGAAACGGATGGAGATGGACTTCTTCATGACCACGCAGGAACCAGTCGAACGGGTGTAGGCTACGGATGCAGTACACATGGCCGTACTGATGATGATGTTACAGATGGCCACAATCCTCTGCCCGACGCTGACAAAGCCGTCGAAGTCTCCCTGCATGTACAGGTATGAGATCACATCCTTCTGACGAGGAGGTTGCACCACCGGTGTCTAGAGAAACCGTCGTTTACACTCGACAACTCCACCGCATAGTACACGATACAGCCTGCCAAGCAGCGGCCATGACCAAGAAGTCAATACTACTATTGAACACAGATCATGCCTACTACCACTTTCGTACCGCTCCAGGCCTCTGTGGAAGCGATGATATGATTATCACTTGCATCTAAATTGATCAAAGCTAGCAAGCTACAAGCACATACAATTCAGTATGTCATATACTCCTATTGACAAGCTAACTATATAGACACTGCATCTCCCAATCACGAAGTTGATGACAATCTCTACATGACACTGCCGGAAGGCACTGATGCATCTGGGATCTTCGCCAGACTCAATAAAGCAATCAACGGCCTCAATCAACCAAGCTACGAAGATCTACTATGAAGGCAACAGAATGGAAGCCGTATGAGTCCTATGTGGTTATATGAAGGTTATGTGGATTCCTACCACTTCCCGATATCACTTTAGATTTTGTCCTATGATAATTGCAACCGAATGCAGATATACAACGTATTGGCATCATCGCTGTACCGAGTACTATCCTGCGTACTATTCCACTATACCAATACGAGGCCATACAAGGTTAGATATCGACAGAGCAACGACTTTCAAAAAGGAGGGGGATGGCCATACTAGAATCAAGAACCCCTACCGCGAACTGTCACCATACCGGCAGAGCTGGAACGAAGCACCCTGAAATGTATTTACCAATCGAGAGGCTAGCAACGAGAACGACGATAAGTGCACGCAGCATTTGCTGGATGTCAAGTGTACCTGAAAATCCACCGGAGAGAGAAGCGAAGCAGTTCTGAACGAGATACCGAATGACTGCGATATTGCGACCGAATTGTTCCCGAAGGAGCTCGAAAATGACCACCGAGCATAATCACCGAGATCTTACAGCGATGGATATCAATGCCGAAGGACTTCACATGGAGATCAAAAGGATTACCGGGAGCCCTACAGTACCAAGCCACTGACCGAGACGCTTACCGAATGGCGTACCGAAGGATAAAGAAACTACAGTGGCCAAATGGCGAACGGAATCCCGAATCACCTTACCGGAGGCCTACCAAATGACTACCGAGAAGTCAACGGATATTCTACCGAAGCTGCCTACCAAGATGGCCGCAGAGAAGTCGACCAAGAAGTCTACCACGAAGTTGACCGGCAAAGTCTACCAAGTCGACCAAGATTCACTGAAACACCGGCGCTACTGGAATCAGTCTCCGCCAGAAGACTTTCATCGGGGAGAAGGATCAGGGGGAGAAGATGGCAGCAAAAGATCATAGGAAAAGATCATGGGAGAAGCGAGAAGTCAACCAAGATATCCACCGAGTTGCCCACCGAGTTGCCCACCAAAAAGCAGTCTACCAAGTTCCCCACCAAAAAAAAAAAAAAAAAGCAGTCTACCAAGTTGCCCTCCGAGAAGCAGTCTACCGAGTTGCCCACCGAGAAGCAGTCCACCGAGATGTCTACCAAGAAGTCGACCGGAAGGTCACCGACACTTATTCCGAACCACATTACTGAGAAGCGTCTACTTGCCAATGCCAATGACTACGGAGGTATTCAACGGAGCATGCGGTTGCACTGTACAAGGGCTTGGAAGAGCACTACCGTACTTCAATACATGGTGAGTATAACCACCTACTGAGATGCTGACATGATAGATATGCCGTGTACGATTAACGATCACCGACGACTACGAAATATACTGGCAGCGGAAGCTCGCATCGATGATGAGTCAAGAGCGGAAGCTCCCAATGATACCGAGTCACGAGCAGAAGCTCTACCACCACGGAAGGTTGATTCAAGGTTGGATTTAAGGTTGTTTCACTTTGGTTTTGGATAGACGGATTTCTTTGTTTTATGGATGGCCATCCTCAGGCTACGGTAGTACTCTTTCCCCGCATGCAGGGTTTTAAGGAGGCTACTATGGGAATCACTAGCAGCGCAAGTACGCTTGCTTTATCACCTTTGTTTCATTTCATTTGTTTCTTGCTCCACGGTGTATAGCAAGAGGGGGAGTATTGTGTTGCTGGAAGCCCTAAGGTTCACGGTGGTGACTGTCTCATTAGACTTCACACCATGACTGTCCTTTTAGACTTCACACGATGCTCGCCCTCATGCTCATCATATATAAGACGCACCTTTGTCCGTCTCTCTTATACCTACAATCAACTCACTCATTCACATCAACAGGTTATGAGCCCGGCGGTCACTACTAACTAAAATCACCTATTTTTTTTCCTTTCTATCATTCCACAACCTTCCAAAAACCTCATCGATCACCAAGACCTCCGAAACCTCGTAATCACCGTTCTCCCACTATCACCAAGACCCCCGAAACCTCCGTCTTCCGGCTCTTACAAAGACCTCTGAAAACCTCGAATAAACCGTCCTCCCACACCAACCAAGACCCCCGAAATCTCCGTCCTCCCGCACAATGACTACTGAAACTTTCAAGAGCGCTTACGGCAACATCCCTAAGTTGACCGAAAACAACTACCCCATGTGGAAAGAGAAAGTGCGGCAAGTAACCATGGGAGCAGACGCTTACGAGATCATGACTACAGAAGAACCTGAGCCAGAAGGCAATACCCGGGAGGGCCGTACTGAACTACGAAACTGGCGAAAACGACGAAACAACACCCAATCCATCATCTATATGGGATGCTCCGACCAGATCCTCCCACATATCAAACACACCATCGATCCTGCAGAGATGTGGGATATCCTCCACGATCGATTCGATAACACACTCTCCAAACTCGGTCGAACGCAGATCCTACGCAAATTCCATGCCTGCCACCCAGCAAAAGACGAGAAGATGACTACCTACTTCACTCGCCTAATCGACTACCGCAATCAACTGAGTGGCTCAGCCGAAGAGATCTCTGAAGACAGCTTTGTCACTCATCTCTTTACACACATACTGAAGGAATTTGCCACAACGATCAACATCTTCGAACGACAAGCCCCGCCTCCCGCTTCACAACACATCATGGATGCCATTCGATTGGACGAAGAGAAGGCGGCCTTCGTGACCGAAATCGCGGATGCTTCGACTGGTGCCGCACGTTATTGTCAATGCGGAGGTTATCATGGGCGTGGGCGTGGGCGCAGGCGTGGTGGAAGTGGGTGATTTGGACGACAAAAGACGTACCGATGCACCCACTGCAAGATGGACAATCACACCACCGAAGCATGCGGCAAGTGGAAGCGCGCTCAGAGCGGAAATGGCAATTCTGGAGGAAACGGCAATTCTGGTGGAAATGACAGCTCTGGAGGAGACAATGCTGGAGGAAGTGACGAGAAAGCATGCTATCATTGCGGGATCCCAGGCCATATCGGACGCGATTGTATTCACTACAAACGAGCGAAGGAAACATGAAACAGAGTTCCCAAAGGCACAGCTTCAATCGCCACCGCTGGAGATCGAGATCTCCTCTGACTATCCGCTCATGCTCTCACCGCCTCCTCCACTCATACAACTTGGGTCATCGACTCCGGGGCCTCTCACCACATGTGCAACAATCGCAGCTCGTTCAAGTCATTCAAGATACTGCGCCGACCTATGCTCATCGAACTTGGCGATGACAACACGGTAAGTGTAACTCATCATGGACCTGTTGACGCTACCCAGGGCTACGGGATCGATGCTCTTTATACACCTACATTCCGTCTTTCACTCGTCTCCATCAATCAACTGGACTCCGCTGGATCTTTAGCCACGTTTGGTGGCGGCAAATGCTCCATATCATCGCCACAATCACCGATTACAATCACCGGTCATCGTTTCAATGATCGCTACTTCATATCTCCCAACGTCGCAAGCGCACACACAGCATCATCCTCGGATGGACTTCCAAGCACGCCTTCGAACATCGATTCAAGCACAATCTCCAAGTCCAAGTCCACATGGAGGAAGAGAACACGAAGCACACTCACCACTGAATCTCTGAGTCTATCCCCGACCATACCTCCAAGCACACCTGCCACCTCATCTCTGAATACACCTACAACTACCTCCAGTAGCCCACCAATCGCCGCCACAAAGCCAAAGTCCACTCGAAAGACTTTCACCATCTCACAGTCAAGAATATGGCATCGGCGCTTTGATCACATGCACCCTACCTACGTGCGATCTCTCATCCCCGAATATACGAACGACGACTCGATGTGCACCATGTGCATCCAAGCCAAGCACAAGCAAAAGTTCATTCCAGTCAAGGTCAAGCGCACTTCGAAGCCCTTTGAGCTAGTACACTCAGATGTATGCGGTCCATTCTCTACTCCCACCTTCGGCGGCAACAAGCACTTTATACTATTCGTTGACCACTATACCCGCTTCACATTGGTATGGATGCTCCCAGATAAGAAGTCGGAAACTTGCACCACTGCCTACAAGGCCTTTCAGGCCCGAGTCACTGCTTTGGGCTATCAGATCAGACAGTTTCGGTGCGATAATGGCCGAGGGGAGTATGACAATAAGAACTTCCGCTCGGTGCTAACCGCCAGCGGCACAACATATGAACCGTGCCCGCCATACTCTCACCACAAGAACGGTGTCGCTGAGAGAAAGATCTGTACCATCACCGAGAAGGCTCGAGCTATGATGATTGACTCCCAGGCACCTATTCCGTTTTGGGGAGAAGCTGTCAACACTGCGGTCTACCTCCATCAGCGATCTCCGAACGAAGGCTTGACAAAACGAGATGACCGAGATGGCTACAAAGCACCATACAAAACTCCATATGAGTTGCTCCATGCCTTTGGTAAGCCCGCTGGCAACAAGTTATCATACAATGCTCCTATTCACCACCTGCGACAATTTGGCTGCTATGTGAGCAAGCTCATTCCCGAAGACCAGCGCCAAAGTAAATTCGGTCCTCGATCAAAGCCCTGCATGATGGTAGGCTACACCCAAGATTCAACGACATTATGGAGGATTTGGGACCCAAACTTTCAAGCGGTTCGAGCACAGTCGGGAGTCATCTTTGATGAGGAATGAAACGCATACGTTTCATGCACCACAGACGGAATTGATATTTTTGGCCTGCCAGAAAATGCAGAATACATTGAGGAACCTCATACTGGGGATGGAGTTCTCCGCGTGCAAGACACTAGTGATGGAGATGGACTTCTCCGAGCACAGAACATTGGAACAGATGGTGATGGACTTCTCCATGCCCGTCCCAAGGATATCGGTGGAACGGGTGAAGGCCACAGAGGTGGTGATCATGGCCACACTGATGATGTCACAGATGTCCATTGCCATCTGCCCGACGACCATACACTTCGTCGAAGTCTTCCTGCACATACAGGTTTGAGATCATATCTTCCTAACGAGGGGGATACAATCATTCTCGCACACAGTCGTGATCTTAGCACGCGCGAACCACCGGCGTCGAGACAACATATTGAGCACAGCCGACGTCTCCGCCGCGAGAATCACACTGCCCGCAGGCAAGCCGCGGCCATGACCAAGAAGTGAACTCAAGGGCCACCACCACCATCGACCACACGTCGCGTCACAAGAAGTCAAGGCAAGGCCTCCGCGGAAGCATTAATGGCATCAGCACTGGCATCAACCACTATCAATCGGGACCCATCGACATATGCCGACGCAATGGCAAGTCCACTTAGAGATCACTGGAACCGAGCCATTGATGAAGAGATCGCTTCCATCCTCTCGAACAACACCTTCACCACAGTCAACTCCAAAGAAGCCAAGCAATTGCTTGTGAAGCCGGTTGGCTCTAGGTGGGTCTTCAAGACTAAGAGAAACCCCGATGGGTCTACACGTTACAAGGCATGCCTAGTTATCAAAGGCTATGAGCAGACTGATTTCGGTGAGACATATGCTCCTGTTGGAAAGCTAACTACCTTTCGATATCTCATCTCCCTGGTCGGGAGATGTGGATGGAACATCGATCACTTGGATGTAGTCACTGCTTTTCTCAACCCTGAAGTTGATGACGATGATATCTATATGGTGCTCCCCGAATGGTGGCCAGATGGCCATGAAGACACGCGCAGGTACGCACCACCAATCATTGTGAGACTCAGGAAAGCCCTCTACGGTCTCAAGCAAGCACCGCGGCTCTGGCACAACGATATCAACGCCTTCCTCCTCTTCCTCGGATTCACACAGTCTCAAGCCGATCCTAACCTCTATATCCGTAGCGATGGCATTCTCATCCTTCTGTACGTCGATGACATCTCCATGATGTATGCACGTACGGAGTCTGCCTCCAAAGCAGCGATCGAGGTCAAGGCGAAGCTCTCGGAATAATACATGATCACGAACCTCGGTCCAGCACAGCAATTCCTCGGCATCGAGATCCACCGCGATGATCACGGCATTAGTCTTGGCCAAAAGGCCTTCATCACCATGATCCTCAAACGATTCCACATGCAAGATGCTCATGGAGTCACAACTCCCATGGACCCCAATGTGAAACTCGACTTAGCCGACGATCGGGGGGAGAAGTAACTCGACAAGGACAGTGTCAAGCACTATCAAGCAATCGTCGGATCGTTGATGTACGCAGCACTTGCAACGCGGCCAGATATATCATATGCAGTCGCTGCTCTCTGCCGATACAACTCCTGTCCATTCACCAGCCATATGACCGTAGCAAAGAGAGTGCTCCAGTATCTCAAAGCCACAGCAGACTTTCGACTGCACTTCAACGGCAACGGCAACGGCAACGGGAACGGCAATGGCAATGGCAACTACGGCGACGTCGGATTCACGGACTCTGACTGGGCCAGCGATAGCACTGACCGCAAGTCTCAAGGTGGACACATCTTTCTTACCTGTCACAATGGTGGTGCCATATCATGGCAGTCTCGGAAGCAAGACCTCATCGCCCTATCAACACTCGAAGCCGAATACATCGCTTGCTCCGAAGCTTCCCGAGAAGCGAGATGGCTGCTACAATTGCAGAGAGATATTCAGGGCTCTCCGAGCAACGCATCCCCGCTACTGATCTACTGTGACAATCAGGGTGCCCTCACACATATCACAACCGGAGTGATCAAGGCCAGAACGAAGCACATCGATGTGTGCTACCATAACAGTCGAGATCTCCATGCTTGCAAGATCGTTGACTACTCGTATGTACACACAAACGAAAATACGGCCGATATACTAACAAAGGCACTCACCAAGGAGAAACACACAAAGTTCACGAAGGCAATGGGATTATGGTAGAAAGAGGGGCACGAGGATGGAATATTGCTTTTAAGATTGTTTGATGCACTTGTTTGTTTACGGATGTCCATCCACAGGCTACGGTATTACTCTTTTCCCTGCTCACACAGTCACCTCTCACGAGCAGGGTTTTTGAGGAGGCTACTATGGGAATCACTGGCAGCGCACGTACGCTTGCTATCATTTGTTTATATGGATGTTTCAATATTGAATCGTGCTTGGTACTCGCATTTGTTTAGTTCTTGCTTCACAGAGCATAGCAAGAGGGGGGAGTGTTGCTGGAAGCCCTAAGGTTCACGGTGGTGACTGCAATGATTCCACCAGTCCAGCAATTGACCAGTCCGGACCGGGTCCGTCCAAGTCCAGTCCAATCCAGTCCGAGAAATTTTTGGACCGGGCTCGGACCAATCCCCAATTTTTTGGGACCTGGACTGAACTGGCCTGGACTGTTTTGGACCAGTCCATTCGGGCCGAATCGGCCCGAATACGCTGGGAGTTACTGATATACTTGGTCAACATATAGACTCATACATGTAGACTCATCTTGCCATTTGCAAGTCACCATGCACGTCTCACCCCTCACCACCTGCTACTTGCCACTCACTGTTGAGATCAATCGAGTACGAAGAGAGATATTGAATTGACTATCGTACAAAAGTGATTGTCTAAAGAGCAAAGAGAGAGAAAGACAGGCCAATATATATATGGGAAAGAAGAGGGCATACTCGGTGAAGCCGAGTATCACAACAGCAGACCGATCCTGAGCATCACTGCCGTGGCTAGCCCTACTCCTCGGCATGGGGGCTGGTAGCTGCCCATGGGGGCCGCAAGCCACCGGCCTCATGCCCACAGCTTTAGGCCGAAAGCCACACAAGCCATCAGGCCAAATCCCGTGCCAACACTCACCAGATAGCTCACTTGCCATTGCCAGTCAACACTCTCCACCACTTACCACTTGCCATTCCGAATTTCACTGCCTTATCTTGTTCACTAAAGATTTGGCCTGAAAGGCCTACCACATTCTAGAAGGCCATCGAAGCTGCTGGAATGCACTGGAGAGTGGTTACTCATGATCTGAGTCGCCAAGCAGACTCATACAAGATGAGTCACTCGCCACCGACATAGCCATTGACCATTTGTACTGCATCTTCGCACTGGTTTCTCCATAGAACCTTAGTTTTCCTTGTATATATCAAGCATGGATCTCTCCTGCAGTGAGAGATAATAGACAGACAGATTAGATCTTCTCCTCCTACCCTCCATATCGTCTCAACTCATCGCTGTGGGACCCTCAGAGTCAAACTGCATATATAGCATAGTCTCTACCCAGAAACTGTAACGGGTGGGTTCATTGTGATTGCTCGCAGCGGGTTGTTGTGAAGTGATGTTGTGTCTGGGTTCGGGTTGCAGGGATTACTGTATCACTTTTTAGTTTTCTATCTACTTTGAAATTGATAAGGATTATCCCGTTTGGACTGGTCCAGACCAAGCCCGTCCAGTCCAAGACTGCCAGTCTGGGGCCCAGTCCAGTCCGACCTTCTAGTGAGACCGGACCGGACCAAGCCCTATCTCAGACCGGGTCCGTCCGGACTGGTGTAATCATTGCGGTAACTACTTTCGCAACTGCTGACTCTAGCACAACTAGCGTTATCGCGATTACTGGACTTGGGGGCCATGCGTTTGGCTCGTGGAGAGGTAGAGCTGCGACAGATCGTGCCATTGATCGCCCCATGTGGTTGCGAGATTTTTTGCCCAAGCATTTCCCTAATACTCGCATTATGACGTATGGTTACGATAGCAGCTTAACAACCCCGAACAGGTCCAATCTCACCGACTATCGGCGGAATTTTAGGCAATGTCTACGAAATGCTAGGCGCGATTGTCCGGTATGTCTCAGCCTGTTGATCCCACTAGAGGAGGTGGAGCATTTCGGTAGCTGGGTTTCTTACCGCCCTGTGAACTCTCTAGAACCGCTCGATTATCTTAATTGGACACAGCTTAGGAGGAATTTTGATTGTTCAGGTTAGCAAATTTCGTCTGAACCCCGACATATTGTTAACTATTACAGACTTTGATAGAATCGAGTCTGTATCCGCAGCGCAATGATATCCACGACTGTATCCGGGCGATATTTTTCTTCGGAACTCCGCACCAAGGAATGAGAACCGCTGAGCTTCGCGAGATGGTGGAGGGGGAGACAGATGATAACCATAAGATTGAAAATCTGCTGGCGCAGTTAGAGGAAGGCTCCGAGTACTTAGAAAATCAGAAGGAAATCTTGAGTCAGATCTGGAACAACTTCCGTGGAAATGTTTACACTTTCTATGAAACTGAAAGAACACAGCCAGTTAAAAAGGTGGGCGCTCTATCTTCTAGTATTTCTATGCGGTCAGCTCAGCCTGGCCTGATCTATGGGCGACTATGCCAGTTAGGTGGAATGTCGGGCTTTCAGCAGCGCAGATATTGAAAGTACAGGCCGGGGCCTGGTATGCGCTTGGAGAGTCTGGTGAGAATGCGGGCCTTGACGTATAAGCGCCTAAAAGCTAGGCTGCCGCTGAACCGGTTGGAAACACTGTCTGTTGAGCATAGGTTTGCTAATGTTCTTCAATTTTGACATCTACAGCTGGCGTCGGGAGTATTCGAAAGACAGGGTAATGCGGTTCAAATGGTGCAAAGATTGTCGGCTCAGCTTTACCTCCCAAACGAACATCGCTTCGGGATCAGTTCTAATCACTCTGATATGGTGAAGTTCGATTCATCACAGTGCAGAGATTTTCAGACGGTTGTAACGTGCATGGAGGAGTCCTTGGGTGTGTGACATGTATGGTGTAGCTGCTGTAATTGAATTCAGCTGATGTAGGGCAGACCAACGTTGCATGACAAAACTCGTGGAATCACTAAGCAGCTCTGTGAGAGAGTTTGATTGTTACTACTATGATCAAAATGCTCATGTTAACACTTTCCCTCATACCCATGGAGTAGAAAATAATGGCAAAATGTTCTGGGTTTTTGGGGGGCTGGACTACAAGAACTGGATTCAGTCCAAGGAAGAACTGTCCGTCCTGGTGTTGCGTGGTTCACCCGCTCTGGAGCACGCTGCGTCGCACGTTGTACGTACGCTGAAGAAAAACAAACTCGCAGATGTGGTGTTGCATTTCTTTTACAGTTCAACAAAATCTATGGTACCTCCCTACAACTTTGCTAATCTACAGTACGACTGGCGTCATGTGTCATGCGTTTGGACGTTTCTTATACAGGTGATTGATGGTTACCCCTTGTCTCAGCGACAGTTTCTTTTTACGGCCTTCTTCAATCAGGTCATACTCCGGATGAAATACGGTCAAATTGAAAATATGCCGCCAGATGACCCGCTTAAAGCATTCGAATTATTACTGGGCCATATCCTACTCGACGACCTTTGGTTTGCCCTCGCGCAAGTGCTCGCAAAATCGGAGGAGCTGGGCCTAGGAGATATCGAAGCCATGCAACGGAGCACTACCCATATAAAGCGCAACTTAGCAGTCGTTCTCGATCTTGATGACTTGTCGATTGAGACGTACAGAATGTTGATTGATAGCATCCGGGGAACCTTGCGTAACTTGCGGCGATACTTCGCAGTACTGAAGGTTCTGATCACAAATCCTCCACCTAGAGGCGACCTGCAACTCCAAGAGTCCGAGGTCCTGCTTGAATATGATGAAGAGAGACGAGGTTCGTGTTAGCATATAATGCGCCCGAATTTAACTAATTTTACTTCGGCAGAGTGCCTCAAGACCCTATATTTCAATAACGCACGGTATCAAAACATCCCAGCCCACTATGGCTATACATTCAAGTGGCTCTGGAATTGTCCGGCGTATAAAGCATGGGACTCTATCATGCACTCGGGCTTGGTATTTATTGAAGGAAAACCAGGAAGCGGCAAAAGCACATTGGTGCGATACTTTAGAGACCATTTTTGCTTACGACCTCGCGACCTTGATCAAGACATCGTTGCAGCTTTCTTTTACAGCCGTCGAGATGGAGAACTCGAACGGAGCCACTACAACATGCTGCGCTCACTGCTTGATGATATTCTCGCGGCGGACGAATCGTTTTTTATCCATTTTCAGGAGCCATTTCGCCACGGCGGTCGTGGGAACATATCATGGCCATATGAAACATTGAAGACAATTTTGCTGGCATGCGGTAGTCACCCACTGAGAAGGCGAATTTTCCTGATAGTTGATGCCATGGACGAATCCACTGAAAAAGACCGAAGAGATATTGCTCGCTTATTGCAGGTGTTATCAGACAGTACGAACACACAGTGTATTGTAAAGGTCTTTCTCGCCAGCCGGCCAATAAATGAATTGCACCAGGACCTTATGGGCTCATGCAACCATATATTACTGCAGGACGAAAATAAGGAGGATATTATAAAGTACACAGACGAATTCCTAGGAGACCGAGTTTTTCACCGTGCCCAAGCATTCAAGGAGCAAGCGAAAGGATATATTATCCAGAATGCAGACGGAGTCTTCTTGTGGGTGGCATTAATTCGAGATGACCTAGTGCGGTATGCCAACCATGGCCGCAACATTAAGCAATTGTTGCAGTTTCTGAAGGGACTTCTGAAAGAACTTGAAAGTTATTATGTCCATATGTTAGAAGGTTTACATAACGGTGATGAGGATGACATTTATGAAGGTAGACGGATTTTGCAGTTCTGTCTGTTCTCTGACCGTGCCATGAATCTTGTCGAGTTAAACGACGCTCTAGCAATTTCTGGACTACTCCTGGGCCCTGAACCTGACATTCTGTGGGAATCATCGCGGCCAATTGACATTTCAAAGCGAGTCACCCACTGTGCTGGCAATTTTGTGGAAATAAGGAACAGACCCACCTTGGACCATGATGGTAAGTCCACTATCGATCTCAGACCGTATCCAAAAGCTAAGTATACCGTCCTCTCAAGATACAAGCGTATATGCGATTGTTCAAGTCATGCATCAGACTGTGCGTGAGTTTTTTCTCCGCCCGCACGGCGCCGTAGTTCAGTCTCCTTTTCACGTTGCCAATATTCAAGAGGCTCAGATGATGATCCAATTAACATGCGTCCGATATCTAAGTCTTCATTTTGACGAAATTATCTCCCAAGAAGTGGACTTCAACTGGTGCTGTTGAAATAGTGATGCTAGAGAAGCTTGATTGTATATTATCTAAGAGAGCCACAAGGCCATATATATATGAGAGTACAAGTGTGAATGCGTGCGTATGCATCTA
>Ga0307512_10004470_pt1 | contig 15309 bp, 14 predicted proteins | sample 14_EM_MG_FD_200267 | JGI IMG/M metagenome (GOLD analysis project Ga0307512, IMG submission 200267) | Populus trichocarpa ectomycorrhiza microbial communities from riparian zone in the Pacific Northwest, United States - 14_EM | ecosystem: Host-associated > Plants > Roots > Unclassified | place... | reverse complement strand
TGTGCACGTCCTTGTCCCGTTAGGCAACAAGATGTGGTTCGAAGAGACCGGGATTCCTACTTCGCAAGTCACCGAGATGGATTGGTGGGATGAAGTCACGTTGCCAACCCAGCCTGGTTCAGACCAGAAACTGAAGTTTGTATGCACTCCAGCCCAACACAAGAGCGGTGCGCCCATTCATTCCTGTCTTTCTGTTTGGGCCGGGACGACGGAGAATGCGGGGTTTTTTCCATTCTAGGACGAGGCTTTATGGACGCTTGGACGACACTCTGGGCTAGCTGGGTCGTCGAACAAGCACTCCCGGGCACCACTGGGGCAGACCGTGCCTCTGTCTACTTCGCAGGGTTAGCCCCTTCATCGCCATACCTCCTTTTCTCGTATCTATCTCAAATTAAACCTTCATTTGCAGTGATACGGGATACATGACGACAAGTGGCCCATGTCCCATCTTCGAAGGTCTCGTCCCAGTTCTTCGGAGACGGTTCCCTTTGGTTGGCGCTGACGGCCACTCCTTTCGTCTCAATTAACGCAGAGATCGGCTCCAAACACGGTCCTTTTGACATCGCGATGCTTCCCATCTGGCGCGGCGGCACCCTCTCTTTCATCGCCCGCCTCGGCTTTCGCGTGAGTCTATCTTCCCTCCGAACCTAACCTACCAACCTCTCACGCTCCCGCCGGAGGAACAGCTCATTCACACTCCCTCCTCCCTCCTCACCTCATTTCACGCGACGCCGGCGCAGGCTCTGCGCATGCACGGCGCGCTGCGCGCTCGCCACTCGCTCGCGATGCATTTCGCGACGTTTGCAGGCAGCGACGTCGAGGCGCTCGACCCGATCGTCGAGCTCGAGCAGGCCAAACGCGAGATGGGTGGACTGGGAGAGGGCGAGGGTATGCAGATTGTGGGCGATTGGTGGATGGAAGGTGGGATGGGCGTTGTCGACGTCGGCGAGACCGCTGTCGTGCACGTTGGCGAAACGGCCCTACCCGGTCCAGGGTGCTTTCGGAGGAGCGTCGTCGCGCCGCAGAAACGGTGAGAACGTACAAGGTAACACGATGCCAAGAGGTACGAAGGGGATACATGCATAAGCCCTATACATATCCAAAACATCCAGCTTACCATTCACACTTTTAATCACGATTGGCATCAGACCCTTGGAAATAGCGAGACGACATACACCACAAGTGAATCGGCTGTGTTGTCCGTGGCCAGTCTAATGCATATGTATCATACCTGCATCTAAAATCCACCACCTCTTCATCTCACCATCAGACCTCGGCGATGTGCACCCTCCAAATTCCCTTGAATACAAGGGGAGTGTGCGGCCCAGGTCGAACCGTGCGAATCGATATGTAAACGCTCTATAATCTAAGCCCGTCATCAACAATGGCGCTGGCATCGGTCGGTACGGCGAGTCTCCAGTGCATCATTTTCCTCCTTATCACATTATTTGAGCACACCCGAAGAGTCTCCACGCAAAAAACGTGGTCACCTCTCGACATACAACGCGCGAATGGCGCAATCACAAAGTCAGTGGTGTCAACGAAAAAATATGCCAGGACCGTGGATTGAACACGGGACCTCCAGAATGCTTGGCACTTCAGTCTGTTGCTCTCCCAGCTGAGCTACCCCGGCACACGACAGATAGTTTCTGGCCATCACTCTATTCCTATTCGCGTATTTTTTGCACCCTCATGGTTGTCAACGAAACAACAACTCCCAGCGCCGCACCATCACCAATATCATTGCCACATTTTCACTTCTGGTCCGATGAAGAACGAGGATCTCTGTTAAGGCCTCATAATGTTGTCCATTAAGGGTCAAGAACCAAAAGAGATGTCATCATCCTCTTGTCTTCGATTCATCCCTCTCGCAACGTCTGGCTCCATGTGCGTTGGTCAGAAATATGACAGGAACGCACGGCACTATCACATTCATGGAATGGGCGAAACTTCTGATGCAACATGGCCGAAGTTGGACTCGATACGGTCGTCAGTTAGTTATTTCCCGACCTCGTTGACCTCGCTACTAACGTTTCTTCTGTGAAGTACAGTATACATGGATACCTCTATCTAGTGCTCATGCCTTTATAGGGATACACCAACGTTTCGACATGCACATCACATTCAGATGTTATATCCTTTGATCTTTCCGTTCTCCCAGCCTTCTACCATTTCCGTGTGGTCGTTTATGGTTTCTTAATCTTGCCAAGTCTTGCATACGCCACACTCCGCTGTCAAACCTTCGATGACGGTCAATTGTTTCAAAAGTTGACTGGTGTGTGAAGTGCTATCTCTCATTTTTGAGAGTTCTTGCGTCGATTCAACTCGTCGTGTTGCTAACCATGTTGCGGTGATTTTATCACAGTCGGTATCTTTCTGGGCAAATGTCGACTCGCTAGCATTTCACATTGCAATCACATGCTCATTTCCGAGTGATGCCCCCACACTGCCCCTCCGCTAGGGCGTGTTACTGAGGATTCTAGTTCGGTTCGCCCCCCGTTTCCTCCCATCATTCGAGACTTCAGTCTCTTCTCTGGCTGTTCCCCACCCAATAACGCCTTAGAAGCCGCGCTTATTCGTTAGGACAACCGAACACAGTACGGACTGGCGACGAAAGCGATGGTCTTGTGGTACCGGAGATAGGCCGGCCACGGAGATGAAATTTGACTAAATCTTTCAAGGTCACGATGCATGCATGTAGCTTACCTTCGTTTCAACAGAGACGTAAATTCGACCCGCTGGATTCGCAGCTTCCCCATCAACGCCTTTTGTTGCAAGGCGGGCTTCGACCATAGAAAGGTTACAAGTCGACGTGTGAACTTAGGAACCTGGTACGTTGTACCAATTGTCCATGTTCCGACCCACGTAGCCGGATTCATAGCGACCCGTTTCCTGAACAACGCATCCCCTTAAAGTATGTCATTTGAGTTACGGCTTCAGTTTTCCATCTTGGTTGTTCTGAATTTCCCTCCGAGTCGTGGTCGAGCTTTCACCATCATAGGCATTTTCTATTCATTGATAGACTTTGGGCCTCCCACAACGTCGCTGGGATGCAAGGCGATGGTGGTGACTTGAACACATGACCCACTACTCGGATCAGGATTTATGTCTCAGTCATTGAGCTCTGGGGAACGACGAAGGTAAAAAATAAGGTATTATAATGCGGCAAATGCCGGAGGGTTCGAATCCCCAATGCGATGAGAAGGGTGATGCATATCGGATGACCATCGCCATCGGACGCCGGATGCCTTTATTCTACTTACCATGCCGCACCAACGTGGCCATCTCACACCATACCAGCGTTTTCCCCTCATTTTACACCGTACTTCAACCGGCTTCGGCTCCCAATGAATGCGTCTCTCCTACCTCCCCAATTCTTCCCTCACAGGTTGAGGTGTCAACTCATCGCACATCGCTTACTTAGATCCCATGTCCTCTGAACCGCACCAAGATGCTGGCGCGCGCCGTATCAGACGTAAACCGCCACCGCCATTTCCCTACTCCCCACGCTACCCGGAGCCAGATCCAAGCAACCCTTTTGCTTCGCTTTCTGTTCTCCGAGATCGCACAGCGACGCTCACGAACCTACCGTACGAATCTCCTGTGGCAATTCCGGACCATAACTCTGGATCTTCCAAGGTGCTCGACCTCTCCACCTTTATTATTCGCCAGCGCAACCAGTCAGCCGCACTCGGGTCTCCATTCGGGGAACGGAGTTGGCAGGGGCATGTACCCAAGCTGCGTAAAGGAGCATCTGTGGGCCTTGGGCTGAACGAATTTTCGCCTAACACCGAATTTCCGGCGACGGCGACAATTACTTCCTCATCACTCCACCAAGGCGTGAGGGAGGCGCGCCGTCGCTCACAATCCGTGTTTGCTCTGCGGTCGGGGACATTTTCCTTCATTGAATCGCGCGCTGGACTAGAAGCCCAGTTGAACGTGGAGTCGAGTCGGCCTACGAGGCGGCACTCGCTCTCTCCGTACGGTAGCCGTTCCAGTGTGCTGTCGTCCTCCTCGACCTCATCGGAGGGATCTACGCATGGCGAACGGAAGGCGAATGGTTCCCCCGCACGACCACGTTCGTGCAGCAGTTCGTTCGTGTCCGCAACTTTGCTTGATGGCTTACCCGAAAATGTCAGTGACGGCGTGCCGTTACTCAAGGGTATGCATGTCATGCATGTTGACATGCCTCCTAATCGGGTTGCAGACAAAGGTTTAGAAAGTCCTCCTCACCTGCCTCCAAAATCCCTCGGAAAACGGAGCCCATCGGTATCTTCGATCGGCTCATGGTCCCGCGATGCTGCGTTCTACTCTGCACCTTCTCGTCCGCAGACTCCCAGTTCGATTCGGAGCAGTCGTCCGGTCTCCCTACCACCATCTTCCGTGCTTTCATTCCCCTGCGTACCTGCCAACCTCCCTCCCAGCAAGCCAGCACCCTTCACCACTTCACCCTTGACGACTTCTACGCACCATGCCGCATCAACCCTCGCTACCTCTCTCCCACGAAGCATTCCCAACTCTCGCCGGGTGTCATCCCCACCAGAAGACCTAGATGCCTTCCCCATTCAGCTTCACCTCCGATTCCCAAAGCAGGAGCAATCGGCCGAATCGGAACCGGAGTCCGTGGAGCGTGAGAGTGGGCGCTTTGCTCGGTTGCGGGCACGCACGTCTGCGGCGTTCCAAACACGCAGAAGTAGCACCTCATCGTCGCTGCGCAGCACACTAAGGGTAGCCGCAGAGGCTGCTGATAAGCTTGCTGCCGAGGCTGCGTCCATCACTGCACCTTCAACGGTCACCCCACCCCCAAAGGTTTCACAAGCGCCGGTGGCCATGTCCGAGATCGCAAAAACAATCTCGCTTACTGCGGGGACTCCTCTCGAGGTGGAGCAGCCAAAAGAGTTTCAGCGCATGGGGTCGCAGACTGGAGGCCCGGGATACGATACTGATCAACCAGCTCCCACACCTTCTATCTCCCATACTTATCCACCACAAAATGCGGATGACGTTCTTTCTGTCTCGCGCACGCAGGTTTCTGCAGATCTTACGCAGCGCAGTCCCCTAAAGAAGACCGATGTGAAGACAGAGCAAGAGTCTTCACCACCTCTGAAGAGGCGCTCGGCATCTCGCGGCTCTCACAAGACCACAGCTAGGCGCAGTTCCTCGACATCACTTCCATTGTCGCGTCCTCTGCCGAGCCCACCGACTGTTACCACGCACCCAGGGCCCGTAGTGAAGCTTTCACCCATGCCCCCGCCCCGTGCGCACTTGTCACATCCGCAAGTTCAACGTTTTGCTCTTGCACCCACGTCGTCGATGCAGGGTGAGCCGCCGCTAGGTTCGCATGCTGTTTATGTAGTGCCACCCGCAATGTCTCACTTAACTCTGTCAGCAGGTGCAGCTCCGCCGCATGTTATACATGAGCCTACTCTGCCCCTTCCGCCCATTGCTCACCGCAGACCGTCATCACAGATGAATAACCTTCCTCAGCCTAGACCCCCTCCGCGTTCCGTACAAACGTATCCAATCCCATCACAAATGACCCACCCCTTGGCCTCGAACATCATGCGGTCGAGTTCTTCGAATTCCTCCCGTGGCGACAACATCTCTATGGCATCTGCCCCTCAACTGCGGCGCCGTGACCCCTCACCTTTGTCATCACATGGGCGACAAAGCTCACTGTCAGAGCCGCAGGGACACCATCACCGCCATCACCCCCACCACCCTGGGTACCCACGATCGCTCTCGGAGCCAGGAATAACTGGGAGTTTGAGCTCTGCACAACTCATGCAAGCCGCTTGCCTACCCGTCGTTCGTGAGAATGGCTTGCGGTTGCAGTTTGGTGAGCTATGGCGTACGCAACGCACAGTTGTGATCTTTATCCGGCATTTCTGGTACTTCTGTTTCCTTTTTCGAAAGTTATGTCGATGGTATTAACTGCGTCGCGTCACTCAGGTGTCCAATGTGTCAGGACTACCTCGCATCGGTTATGCGTGACGTCGACCACGCTGCGCTCGCGCGATCTGGCGTACGCCTTGTCGTGATCGGATGTGGCTCTTACGGGCTTATCCGTTCATATCGCCGTAGCGTATTTTCATCATTTCGGAAACAGCACCTATCTGACGCCCATCCTACAGAGATCTTCCGCTTCCCCTACGAGATTTTCGTCGATGCGTCGCCAGGCCAGATGCTATATCGTGCCCTTGGCATGGGCCCAGTCCCGACGGGCGTTCCAAAGGCGCGCTCATCAACGGACCATGCGGCAGGAACATACGTGCGACATGGCACGATGAGTGGGTTGGCGATGGTCGTCGCCCACGCGTTGCGCGTCGGGATGCCTGTGTGGGAGCGGGGCGGGGATGCGTCGCAGCTTGGCGGAGAGTTCGTGCTTGGGCCTGGGTACGTCCACTTTTCCCTTTTAGTTGCATATAATGTCCTGATCTGTGGCTACCGACAGACTGAGCTGTACGTATGCACACCGAATGCAGAGCACCGGTGGCCATGCACCAATCGTAGACGTTCTCGCGACAGCGGGAGTGCGTTCCGCACGGAAGGGAGCCGGAGCCGGACCGGGCCTAGTCAGTGCCGCGAGCGCTGTGGGGCCAGTAAGGCCGAGTATCAGTCTCCCGTTGGAGCGTGGGGCTGGCGAACGTGAAGCGAAGGTTCTATCTGTTGTGCGGGAGGAGGCGTGCGGCCCATGTGGCGCATGTGAGGGGTGCGCAGATACTCTGAACATCGATTTGGAATCTACTGCGTCGGGCGAGTGGAATATCGTTGTGACAGGCAAGACGGTTCGAGACTCTCGAGTCTGAGTTAAGGTCGGTTATTTTGGATCTAGGTGAATGATACCAGGTATTCTTCTCTACGCGAGGATCCTTTCATATGTATCAGTATAGATATTTCATTAAAAAAGCAGGCACTGGCTTGCCTGTATATTAGGCAGGATGGAAATGATGGTACATCGATTCTATTTCCTCTAAGTGTGGGTAAATGTGATGTATAAATTGCAGGTAATGGTAAAATTTGCGCCACGCGGCAACACATGACAATGTTTCGTTGGCTAGTGCCGCATGCTATAAGGTTGCCCGAACCTATCCTAATGACAGACTCGTAGCCTCGTCTACACTGTGACGTCACCGCAGCTGAGCCAGGACAAGACGAGCACGCACGTCCACGGGCTCTCCGAGGCCTCCAGCCAGGCTTTTGTTCTAGCCAGCCTTGTCCCTGCGCGCGCACTGCCAAGGCCTCCGACTTCGCTCCCCGTCGACATGGAATCTCGACGCTGTTGACAGCCGTCTTCCGGCTCAGTCGATCAACCTTGAGCGATTGAGCAAAGATGCGGAGCCCGTGTTTCTGGGAGGGACGACGGTACTGGCCCGATGGTGCTGACAGATTTGTGTCCATCGCGCGGCTTTCTCTTCTTTCCCTGACCACACATAGAGAACCTCCATGGCATCTTGGGTGGGTAGCGTCCGTGACTGATATCCAATCCACAACTGCCCGGAGGACCCACATCCAATATTATAGTCCATCTATGAACGACCTGCGTGTAACTGTGAGTTATGCCTTGAGTGGGACCTTAAGAGACCGGATCCCGAGGAATGGTTGGTACAAATGTGCCACGACGGAGATAGTAGATGTTGGGCGGGGGGACAGGCTGAGGGCTGGCAGGCCAAGCCATGAAATCCACTCTGGGTTGCCTGGCGACGGAACTTCCAAAGATTGTGTAGTCGAACAGCAGAACCTGTAAAGAAGTTGACACCCAAGTTGTGTCAACGACGAAGCAGGAGGTGATGTAGATGACGTTTGGTTATCCTTAAAGAACTTGCCGATCCTTTTCCGTCACTGTCTGTGATCGGGTTGATATACGGGCTCGTGATGGTGGGCGTGGTGTCCACGCTTCCGGAAGAAAGAGATAGCAGAAGTAGTCACATCATCCGGCCTGCGGCCGACTCGTTAATTGTTGAGCAGGGTCGTGGTGCCCATCGGTGTTTGTTCGAATAGTACAGGAGGGACCGGGGCATTGTGGCCAGAAAATCTGGACGGACCCGAGCAATTGGAGACAAGAGAAAACAATCTCAAGGCTGCGCTCCTGAAGTTTTGACACCTTGGCATCTGTTTCGGCGTCAACCATCGCGTTGATAATTAAAGCGCAGGCTATAAAGCGGGACGACATGGCAGAAGAAGACACGGCGGACAGGTAACAGGGGAATAATCAGAGTATGTAGAGACGTCCAATAAATTGGGAGGGTCACGAGAATGTGAAGAGATTCCCGAGCCGATGCGGTCACAATGACGAGATTGAAGGGGGAGGACAGAGTAGGGAACGCGACCAGGAGATGAGTTTTTCGCAAAGCGAATGGGCGTTGGGACCGACATAGGCCTAGAAACGGAATGACCGTCAGGAGAATATACCTAAGAAGCATCCGAGTGAAACGTACTAGGCCTCTGTTTTGACGTTTCATGGTGGACAACTGGAAGCTCTGTTTCGAGGTTGGGAATGGATTGGGGGCCAAGAGAAGATGGCAAGGGAGTGAAGAGGAGTAAAAGTCAGATGATTGCTAGTCTAATCCAGGTACGATCCAGGGAAAGGCGAATTTTGAGGATGGCAAGAGGCGGTCCGTCGTGGTCTGTTTCCCGGCTGCTTTTTCACGCTTGTGCCGGTTCCTCTCGACCTTCTCCTACGTGGTTGGGGGCCGATCGCTTGATAGAAGCGATTCTTTGTTGTGATGGGAGCCTGGGCTGCATTCGTGACGAGCATGATCTGCGTTCTGACTGGGGGGTACAGCGGCATGCTGGTGAGACGACCCGTCCGCGAGCCTGGCGCATTGAAGTCATCGCACCCGCTTTCCCTATCATCTTTCTCTCAATCACGGAATAACGATAGCGAGGGACGACGGCACCGAGGCGGTGAAGACGATGGGTCCTTCAGCAACGGTGATCAACGGCGTGGGGGTGACTCATGAAATGCGGATGAAGGGGTCGCAGGAATGAGAGCGACGGGAGAGCCGCATGAGAGAAGAGCAATAGAAAGGTGTTCTTCCCTATGTTAGGGGCAATTGGGAATGGGTAAGAGAGTAGACATCGCAGATACTGAAACGAGGATGAGCACTTTTGATGGTGAAATTGAAGGATTAAAAGATGACATACAGCCCTTCAGCAATTCCGGACACTATTCCTTGTTCTGTTGTTGGGATGGGCTCGTCTCCAACTCTCTGCAGAGAGAGTGATGAAGTAAAAAGAGGTGAGAAGGAACGTACGAATGAAAAGGAAGAAGCGGATTTCCGGATTCAGTTGTTAAAGTGCCACGTAGTAGACCCGCGACCCAGGTTACGCTTAAGCGGGACTCGGAGCTGGAGAGTTGGGTCAACTTGGAGTTACCTGAGTCGAGTTGGTCGGGTTGCTCAACTACGACGTCCAGCAATCTTCCACTCATGCCAAATTTAGTTCAGCGCTCGAACCCAATTGGGGCGCAGCTATTTCAAGCAGTCACCTTACGTCATATGTGGATATGGGATATATCATATATCGATAAGGCGACTCCCATCAAGCCTCTATCCACCACATCCCGCTGGCTCGCTATCTCTTCCTCATAACGAAACGACTCTTTCCCAGAGACCTACTCCAGAGATGACTGAACAGTCTGGATCTGCTCGTTTTCAAGAGCTTTTCGAATCGGCCTTGCGGGCTTACGAGAAAAAGACGGGCATCACCTTGTCCAGGCATCCGCTTGCCATGAAACTCCAGACTTGCGACTCAGTCGAGGGCATTACTGCCCTTCTGCAAGACCAAGCAAAGGGCTTCAAAAAAAGTGACAAAGTCATCAAATCCACGGAGACCATTGTATCAATTTTGACGCCACTTTCGTTCGCTGTATCCCTTCCCGACACTATCGGCTTGGTACGCCGGGAGGCTCTGATATATTGTTTCACATCTCTGACCATTTTTATACAGACATTTCCACCAGCAAAAGTGATCCAGGCTTGTCTCGGTGTCCTACTTGATGTACGTGCACACTCTGCTTCATCTCTGAACGTCCTTGTGACACCCAAGTGAATCAGACCGCCAAGGGCGTAATAGCCAGCTGGGACGCACTTGTTGGCTTGCTCGAGTCGATCGGACACTTCGTCGGTCGTCTCAAAATATATACAGAGATCCAACTTTCGTCCGCGATGGTTGAGATAGTTGTCCAGATAATGGTGGAATTAATCTCCATACTCGCTCTGGGGACCGAGAAGTTCACGCGGCGACGACTGAGTGAGTCTGTCCTCGTTAACCACGGCTGACGTCTTATCTTACTCACCGCGACACAGTCAAATCTATAAAGAAACTTTGGGGTGATAATGAGGGGGATAAGGACATCGAGGCGGCCCTGCAGAGGCTGGACCGTCTCACGCAATACGAGCATCTCAATGCTGCAGCTCAGACCCTCGGAGTTGTCTCCGGTGAGAGAACTCACTCTAACTGCAATCCGCCCATCCATTGAAAGCACTTCTTTATAGAGGTCAAAGCATCCGTTGATGGCGTCCGGGAAGACCTCAGTAAGTTTTGCGGCCGGCAAGGAGCCAAGTCTGGGTCTGACTGAGTGCCAGAAATCCTACCTCAAATTGCAAGCGACATGAATAAGTCGAAACGTCAGTTCTCTCCTAACTTTGTTATTACTGCCTGGAAGAGTTGATATCCTCTGGTAGGTGAAAAGGTGCTGGGCGATATTCGAAATTGGCTCTCCCCCCTCAATCCAAGAAAATTTTACAATACCGCCCTGGAATCGCGGCACAGCAAGACCGGCGCGTGGTTTGTTAAGGGAAACACACTCTCCGCATGGAAAGCATCCGGACCGAGTTCCCTCCTTTGGATTCATGGGAAACGTCAGTTTTCCGCCCAATGCGTGCTCCCTCTGCGAAGCTGATGGCTTTTCCCTTTCGTAGCAGGGGCAGGGAAAACTATCCTTTGGTATGTTTACCCTCGGTTATTCTCTTGAAAATTTACGGTGGCCCCCAAGTTCCACAATCATCGAGGAGATCGAGAAATTGGAGCACGTGTCACTCGCAATATTTTACTATGACTTCAGGGAGGATAAAAAGCAGGACCTCCATGGGATGCTCTCATCTGTGCTAGTCCAGCTTTGCTGTCAATCCGACTCGTACTGTGATATTCTCTCTAAATTACGTTCGGAACACGACGATGGCTCCGAGGATCCTAGCGATGACGCACTTCTCCGTTGTTTGAAGCGCTTATTGGAACTTCCAGGACAAGCCCCGATATTCCTTATTGTGGATGCCTTGGACGAATGTCTCAACACATCCGAATCGCCTACCCCCCGCGAGAAAGTCCTCACGCTCCTGAAAGACCTCATCGACTTAAAACTCCCAAATTTACGCATATGCGTCACTAGCCGACCAGAGATTGACATCAAGGCTATCCTCATGCCTTTGACTTTCCATTCTGTTTCGTTACACGACGAGCGTGGACAAAAGGAGGACATTAAAGGCTATGTCGAGTCGATCGTGAGCACAAATAAAAAGATGAAAAATTGGAGTCCGGAGCACAAGCAACTTGTGATTGACGTCCTAATAGGAAGAGCTGATGGAGTGTAAGGAATTTTTATACGTTATACCCTCACGACCTCTTACCCATACATCTGATAGCTTTCGATTGGTGGCTTGTCAACTTGAATATCTCACTGGCTGCTATACAGCGCGTCTTCAGCATGCCCTGGACGAATTACCGGCGACACTTGATGAGACATACGAACGTATACTGGGGGATATCGAAGACACGAACTGGGAAGATGCCCGACGGCTCCTCCAATGCGTCGCTGTGGCATCTCGCCCTCTCCGAATTGAGGAACTGACGGATATTCTCGCATTTGATTTCGATGTGGGGTCGATTCCGAAATTTTGCGAGGAGCGTCGCCTGGAAAATCTGGTACAAGCGGTGCTATCCAGGTGTCCTACAATGCTGTCCCTTGTCAAAGTCAGAAATTCACAAGTCATTCAATTCGCGCACTTATCGGTAAAGGAACTCTTGACGTCTACCTACTTTGCCGAAAAACGTGATGCGACTTCCAACCGTTACCAAATTTCTATGACACCCGCTCATACGGTTATCACTCAAGCATGTTTGGGCATTCTATTGCATTTGGACAAAAACATTACCCGAGACAACCTGACGCAATATCCTCTCGCCGAATACGCCGCCAAGTACTGGTTCGAGCACGCGCGTTTTGAGGGTGTGTCGCAAACTGTAGACGAAGGGATTCAACAGCTCTTTGACCCGAGGAAACCACATCTGGCGGTCTGGCTTTGGATATGTGATCCAACAGTCTCCCCCAAGAAGCAAATCGACCGGTCCGAAAAGCCATCACCACCCCTTGGAACCCCTTTACATTACGCCGCTTTTTGCGGCCTACACATCGCCATAAAGGACTCACCTATTAAGCACTCACAAGATGTCAATTCTCGGGGCTTGAATGAGGAGTCAACTCCGTTGCATATGGCATCACAAGAAGGACATTTGGGGGTTGCGCGATCCCTCGTCGAGCAGGGTGCGGACGCGGAAGCCCCGGATAAGGATGGGTGCACACCGTTACATTTGGCTTCGCACTATGGTCATGTTGAAGTTGCACGATTCCTCATTGAGCACGGCGCAAACGTGGAAGCCCAGGACAAGAAGGGATGCACCCCATTGCATCGGGCGTCAGCTAATGGTCATGTGAATTCCGCACGGTTCCTCATCGAACATGGCGCCGATGTGTCAGCCCTGGATTTTGACGAGTATACCCCGTTGCATTGGGCGACGAAATATTGTTGCGTCGATCTCGCGCGGTTACTCGTGGGGCAGGGCGCCAATCCATCAACCCCGGACAAGGGTGGGTTGACCCCGTTGCATTGGGTATCGCGCTATGGTCATGTCGACTTCGTACGGTTCCTTGTCGAGCATGGCGTGGACGTGGCAGTCCAGGACAAGAAGGGGTGCACTCCCTTACACCTGGCGTCGGAGAATGGCCATTTGAATTGTGCTCGGCTCCTCATCGAACATGGCGCCAATGTGTCAGCCCTGGATTTTCAGGAGTATACCCCCTTGCATTGGGCGACCAAGTATTGCTATGTCGATCTCGCACAGTTACTTGTGGAGAAGGGTGCCGATCCATCAGCCTCAGACAAGGATGGATGGTCCCCTTTGCATTGGGTGTCGCACTACGGACATGTCGATTTTGCGCGGTTTCTCGTCGAGCACGGCGTTGATGTGGCAGTCCAGGACAAGAAGGGATGCACCCCGTTGCATCGGGCATCGGACAGCGGCCATGTGGACTGTGCTCAGTTCCTCGTCGAGCATGGCGCCAATGTGACAGCCCTGGATTATTTGGGGTATACTCCGTTGCATTGGACGACCAAAAATTGTTATGTCGACCTAGCACGGTTCCTAGTGGGGAAGGGTGCCGATCCAGCAGCTATGGACAAGGATGGGTGGACCCCTTTGCATTGGGTTTCCCATTATGGCCACGTAGACTTTGTACAATTCCTCGTCGAGCTCGGCGTTGACACGGAAACCCGGGACAAGAAGGGGTGCACTCCGTTGCACGTGGCGTCTAACAACGGCCGTGTGGATTCCGCGCGGTTCCTCGTCAAGCATGGTGCCAATGTATCAACCCTGGATTTTTCAGGTTATACCCCGTTGCATTGGGCGACCAAGTATTGTTATGTCGATATCGCGCGGTTACTCGTGGAGCAGGGCGCCGATCTATCAGTCCCGGACAAAGGTGGATGGACCCCTTTGCATTGGGTGTCGCACTATGGTCATCTCGACTTCGTAATGTTCCTCGTCGATCATGGCGTTGATGTGAAAACCCGGGATAAGGGAGGACGAACACCATTAGATTGTGCGTTGGCAAAAGGTCATGTAGATGTTGCGAGGTTTCTCGTCGAGCACGGCGCCACTGCGACGGCACAGGCTATGCTGCAGATAAAGGGGGCTACAGCATGATCAGATTTCGTCTACATAGCATTGGAAGAGCGATATCGTCTTAATGCGTGACTATATACTTTGTCCACTGTAAGCCGGGAGATTCTTTCGCCCTTTTTGACGTCCTTATTCAACGTATCACCTTTGTCTACTCAACCCTGATCTTTGGGGATGCTATGGCACTGTTTGATAGTATATTACCCTACTTGTTGCATTACGTCGCAGTTGGGCAAAGCAAATCACGCTCCAATTTCGTACAAACAGCATGGATACATCACATTCATTAAGCGTGAAGAACTCACACAATGACACATCTGATAAATCCCAGAAGTGACCAAATGTCCGGTAAGGAAATATCTTCGTCGTTGTAGGTTCCTTTCCGCAGGACTGGCAGTGAGCATATGGGAAACAAACGCCAAATGGTGCTTGCCGCCCAGGCAGGCACCGCCAGGCCTTGAAGCCTTTGCACAACAAGTCGTGTCCAGGCTATCGTCCCACTAACACCGGTTACCATGAAACCGGACAAATATATATGACCCATGTCCGTTAATACGGGATACTTCCATTTGTCCAGAGGCAAAGACACTCTACACGTTGTACCCAACCCCGACGGCGCGCGTCATTTATGACTTATGACGAAATTACGTTCAGCATTCCTAACACCAACATCAAAACGGGACGCAGAAACCGAGATTTTAAATCAAGAAAAAGTACTCTTTAATGCGAGAATAGCGAAACTTCGGTGTGATTTAAACCATTTTCCAATTTGTCAACAGCCTACGGCTCTTCCGTAGACCCGGCCGAATGGCAGCGGCTGAGCGCTGAGCCATCACAGCCCATGGCCTAGCTGTGTCCTTCGAATAGTAAAGGAACGCCCCGCTAGGGTTGCCAGCGAGCCGCTGCCAAAGTCCAGTAAGCTGCTGATGCGACGTCGAACTTTATGTGTATCGCCTGTTACCACAATGGCACCGAGAGACGGACGGCAATAAGGGAGTAGCTACATCGGGGAAGATTCAGCGCAGATACAGCGAAGGTAACAATTGGTACCGATGATGTGATGACAGTGAAGATGGACTCTGATGGAGGCAGCATCCAGGATCAGGTCAATACCACACACAATCCGCTCCCATGCATTGCGTCGCTGGGCCCAATACTGTGACCACTGGGTTGTAAGTGTGGTGGTAGTTGAGGTAGTGGGCTTTCGACGAGGGAGGGAGGTGCATATGATGTCAGATCATGACATGACTACAGCAGGCTCGGAAGCAGCCGCGCCGCGCCGATATGAGTGGTCGTTACATAAGCAAGGCGCCACATGTCATGCGACGCACTGGCATGACCGCGTTCGCG
>Ga0307512_10004468_pt1 | contig 15312 bp, 12 predicted proteins | sample 14_EM_MG_FD_200267 | JGI IMG/M metagenome (GOLD analysis project Ga0307512, IMG submission 200267) | Populus trichocarpa ectomycorrhiza microbial communities from riparian zone in the Pacific Northwest, United States - 14_EM | ecosystem: Host-associated > Plants > Roots > Unclassified | place... | reverse complement strand
GACCAGAGCCATCTGAGCAACGAGTTCAAGAGGGAGCGGGGCATGACCCCCGCCGAGTACCGGGCGACACACAGGAACAGCGCACAGGCACGCCGTTCCCGAGCCGCCTTCGGACCCTGAACAACCCATGGGTCCGCGTTACGCGTCTTCCTCATGCACACGCACGGGCGTGAGCAGGCTGCGATCCTCGGTCAGCACACGAACGGGGCCCTGCAACTCGACCGTGGTCCGCGTCCCTGGTTCCTCGGCGGACGACGCGACCGAGAGCTCGAACTCCCCGGGCTCCACGATCCAGGCCGACTCCCTTCCGACGAACCCGAGTCGGTCCGCCGGCACCGTGAACTCGACGACGCGGACCTCGCCCGGCGCCAGATCGACGCGCGCCCAGCCCAGCAACTGCCGCATCGGCCGGGTGACCGAGGCGACGAGATCGCGCACATAGAGCTGCACGACGTCGGCGCCGTCGCGCTCACCGTCGTTACGGACCCGGCACCGCACCCGCAGCGTGCCCGCGGTGTCCCACTGATCGGCCGTGACCCGCACCTCATCTCGGGTGAAGGTGGTGTACGACAAGCCGTGTCCGAAGGCGAACAGCGGACTGGGGTCCACGTTCGACACCGGGCTGGGACCGCCGAGCCGTGGATGCCGATACGAGTAGGGCTGGCCGGCGCCGTCGCGGGGAATGCTGACCGGCAGCCGTCCGCTCGGGTTGACACGCCCGGTCAGTACGCCCGCGATGGCCGGGGCGCCCTCTTCACCCGGGAAGAACGCCTGGACGACGGCGGCCGCCCGGTCCGCGAACTCTCCCATCGGATACGGCCGGCCGGTGACCAGCACCACCACCACCGGGGTACCGGTGCCTAGTACCGCGTCGAGCAACGCCCGCTGCCGTCCCGGCAGTTCCAGGGTGGCGGCGTCGCTTCCTTCGCCGACCGTGCCCCGCCCGAACAGTCCCGCCCGGTCGCCGACCACGGCGATGCACACATCCGCGCTCTCGGCGGCGGCCGCCGCGGCGGCGATCGTGCCGGCGGCGTCGGCCTCGGTCTCCGCGTCGGCACGTACCGCACAACCGGGCCCGTGGACCACTTCGGTCCTGTCCGGGAGTTGTTCGCGCAGCGCCGCCAGCACGGTGGGCAGCTCGATGCCGATCGGTGTGCCCGGCGGAGTCTGGATGTGGTTGGTGAAGCTGTAGTTGCCGAGCATGGCCTCGGGCGAGTCGGCGTTCGGACCGACCACCGCCACCCTGGCGACGGGGCGCAGGGGCAGGATTCCCTGGGGGTTGCTCAGCAGGATCACCGACTCCTCGGCGAGCCGTCGGGCCACCGCACGAGAGTCCGGCGGGTCGAGATCGACCGCCTGGGCGCCCTCGACGGCCTCGGCGAACACGCCGAGTTCGAGCTTGTGGCGCAGGACCCGCCGCACCGACCGGTCCACGAGTTCCACCGGGAAGGTGCCCTTACGGATACGTTCGGCAAGCGGGGCCAGGTAGGCGCGGCCCGCCGGCAACTCGACATCGATCCCCGCCGACAGCGCGAGCACCGCCGCGTCACCGAGGTCGGCAGCCACGTCGTGCAGGGTGTGCAGGAACGTCACCCCGAAGTAGTCGGCGACGACCACGCCGTCGAATCCCCAGCGCGTACGCAACAGATCGGTGAGCAACCTTGGGTCGGCGGCGACCGGGGTGCCGTCGATCTCGGCGTAGGAGTGCATCACCGCACGCGGGCGGGCGTTCTTGACCACCATTTCGAAGGGCAGCGCGAACACCTCGGCGATCTCGCGCGGCCCCGCGTGCACCGGCGCCAGGTTGCGTCCACCGCGTGAGTTCGAGTAGCCGAGGAAGTGCTTGACGGTCGCGCCGGGTCCGGCGGACTGCAGACCTTCGACGTAGGCCGTGCCCAGGATGCCCACCAGGTACGGGTCTTCGGAGATGCACTCCTCCACCCGGCCCCACCTCGGGTCGCGAACGACGTCGAGCACCGGGGCCAGCCCGAGGTGGATGTTCAGCTGCCGCATGGTCGAACCGATCTGCCCGGCCATCTCGCGAACCAGCCCCGCGTCCCAACTGGCGCCCCATGCCAGCGGGGAGGGATAGGTGGCGGCGCCGTACAGTTGCAGCCCGGTCAGGCATTCCTCGTGGACCAGCGCCGGGATGCCGAACCGACTGTGCCGTACGACATCGCGTTGCAGGGCGCGGGCGAACTCCAGCCGTTCCGTCACGGCACCCGCCCGGCTGCCGAGCGGCCGGGTGAACTGGCCGAGGCCGTGTTCGAGCGGTGTCGCGCCCTCGGGTGAGTCCGTGAGCATCTCGTCCTGCATCGGCGCCACGGTCTCACCGGGCGGACCGCTGCCCTCCGGCCACAGCGAGGTCAGTTGCGCGAGTTTCTCCGGCAGTGTCATCGCGGCCACGATGGCGTCGATATCGCATCCTGCGGCCCACTGAGGTGTGGTCACAGCGTCTCCTCCTGACGGGCGGCCTACGGCCGTGAACGTTTCTGGTAGCGGGTGAGCGAGGCAGCCCACAGCGTCGGCGTCCGGGTACGGCGACTCATCGGGTCGGCGCGCGAGAGGGACTGTGCGCGAAAGGGGTACCCGGGGATTCGCCGCCCCTGATGCGGGCGGTCTGCGCGCGGTGCCATCCGGCGTCCGCCCACATCCCGGCGTGGTGCGGCTGTGAGAAGTTGCTCGTGCAGATTCCTTGCCAGCCGCGGTCCAACGCCATGCCGACCGCCTGCTCGGCGACGTCCTTGACGTAGTCCCATCCGCTCCAGCCGGGAACGAGATCGGGTGACCAACCCACCGAGGCCCATCCCTCGGTCGTCCACAAAGGCAACCCGCGCTCGGCCGCCCAGTCCCGCCAAAGGTCGAGCAGCGCCGCGAGTTCGGCCAGAAATGTGTCCCGCTCGGCCGAGTAGTGCTTCTGCACCAGGTTCTGGTGTTCGGCGAGCCCGCGGACGTCGTTCTCGAAGTCACCGGTCCATTTCGTTGTGGCGACGAAACGCGGGCATCCCGCGGCGAGCCACAGGTGCGGTTCGGCGAGGTCGAAGGCAGCCGTGGAAAGCCGCATCAGGTCCGTGCTCAACGGCGGCGTGACGCCTCGGAGGTAGTACGAGAACGTGACAGGAATTCCGGGGAAATCCCGTTTGACCGCGATCAGCGACTCCTGGTAGCTGTCGATGAGCCGAATCTGTTCGTCGGTGAACAGCTCGGTCAGCGCGAAGACCGAATGGATCTCACCGAACACGTGCTTGCCGATGCCCGGGGCCCAGGCCGGCCACTCGTTGCACAGATCGACAAAGGCCACGGCATCAAGCAGGCCGGCTTCCTGGATCACCCCGAGAGTCTCCGACCAGACGCGGGCGAGATCGGCCGGAGTGACCACCTGTGCCGCGCGGCCGGTCGAGTCGGGAGTGAACCAGGTGGAGAGCCCCGCCTGGATTCCCCGACTGCGCAGCCCGGCCAGGAACTCGATCAATGCCGTCCGTGGCCGCACGGTGACGGTCGAATGGTTTCCCCACATGAATCCCGAGGGCTGGGGCAGCGAGGTGATGTCGTCGGCCCGCCGCCCGGAGCTGTCGGCGGCGATCCAGTGCGGAAAGGCGTCGATGCGTACGACGTCGTAGCCGCGCTCGGCGAGTTCGTCGAGGACCCGCTCGACATCCGCGTACTCCGCCTCGTCACCGAAGCGGCGCAGCAGCCAGGAGTAGTCCCACATCGTGACGGCTCGGACAGGCGTGGACATGGACACGGACATCATTCCTCCCGCAGGGTGCACCACTCGTCGGTGCGTGCGGCCACCCGCCGCCAGACCTGCTCGGCTTCGTCGATGGGCATGAAGGGGACGTCCTCGATGCCGGGCAAGGGGTCGCAGTTCTCGACGATGGTCTTGAGTGCGGCGAGGCTGCTTTCGATGATCGCGCGTCCTTCGCTCCCGGTGGCGAGATGCGCGTCCTCGCCCTGGGCGAAGCGGCCCAGGGCGCTGATGTGCCGGTCGTCGAGGCGGTCCAGCTCGACCAGTTCGGGGCGCAGGTACATCAACTGGGAGATCTCATACCGTCCCGCATGGTCTCCTTCGAACTGTCCGGCCACGAGTTCGGGGTCGCTGACGGCGACGATCGGGACCGGGCGGGCGCGCTGGAATTCCTCCGCGACGAGCCGCAGGTCGGCCTGGTTGGCGTTGTGCCCGGTGACGACGACGACAGCGCGGAAGCCCGCGTTGACAAAGGCCCGCAACTGAAAGACCAGCAGCCGCAGGACGACGTCGGGAGGAAGGCCGCCCAACCGCGGATTCACATCACCCACGACCTCCCTCAACCACGGCCGGTGATATCCGGTCTCATGGATGTGATAGGCCTGGGTCGGTGCGACGATGCCGCCGAATCGGCGGGCGGATTCCTCGCAGAGGTACACCGCCTTGTGGGTGTCGAGGCCGAAGGCCGCGATGTGTCCGTGCGGCTCGCACAGTCCCATCGGCAGGTACACCAGGGGCAGTTGCCGCAGCCGTTGCTCGAACTCCCGCGGCAGCAGCTCTTCCCAGCGGACTGTTTCGGTCTGAGAGGCCATGGTCCACTACTCCGCGAATATCTTGGTCTCGTTGAAATTCTTGATGAACCGGTGCTTGAAGCGCAGTCGGTCGAAGACCTCCGTGGGCAGCGGCGGTTCGTCGAGCGCCGCTATGTTCTCCTCGCAGAATTCCCGGACATGCATCGAGGAGATCGCGGTGGTGACGCCGGGGGACTGGACGACGAACTTCAGTGCCAGCGCGGCGAGCGAACCGGCGTGGGCCGGCACGTACTGCCGTAGCGCATCGACCTTTTCGAGATAGACCGAGCGGGGAACGATCTCGTCGAAATACCGGTTCCGGTAGTCGTCCTCCTCGAAGACCGTGTCCTCGGTGAGGGTGCCGGTCAGCCCCCCTTCGTCCAGGACGCATCGGGCGATCACCGCGACGTCGTGCTGCTGGCATGCGGGCAGGAGGTTGTCCAGGGCGAGGGGGTCGAAGATGTTGATGATGGATTGGACGGAGTCGATCAGCCCGCTCTCCACCAGCGGCAGCGCCATGTCGGAGCGATGGTCGGGAATCGAGATGCCGACGTGCCGCACCAGCCCTTCGTCTTTCAACTGCTGCAGTTCATCCATCCAGTACCCGGTGACTCCCCACGTCGGCCACCAGATGTGCAGCTGAACGAGGTCGATCCGGTCCAGTGCCAGCTCTTGGAGCGAACGCAGTGCACTGCCCCGGACATGGCCCGGCGGGTAGGCGGCTTCGGGTGCCACGGGTGTGCCCCAGCCGCGCGGGCCCGCGAGCGACTCGATCTTCGTCGCGACGAAGGGACGTGGCCCGGACCACTGCCGCAGGGCCTTTCCGACGATGCGCTCGGAGTTGCCGTAGGCGCGAGCGGTGTCTATGAAGGACACCCCACGGTCCAGTGCGTACAGAAGGCTGTCGATCCAGTCGGATTCCTCCTGTTCGCCGAACCAGCCTGCGAATCCCATGGTCCCGAAGCCGAGTTTGCTGATCTGTTCGCCGGAGCGAGGAAATGGGGTACTGCGCACGGGATTTCCTCTCCTTTACTGTGCCATTCCTAATTGCTGTATTGCTGTATTGCTGTATGGCTGTGACATGCCTTGAGGTCAGTGGGGCCACTGCCTCAGCAGTGCCTTGAGGCCGGCGGTCGGATCCGCCAGGGTTGCCGGGGACGGCGTCGCCCGGCGGGCGATGAGCAGCTCGGCCAGTCGGATGTCCTGGGCCACGGCGTTTGTGGTGCCCACCGCGCTCGCCGACAGGAGCCGCCCGTCCGGCCCGAGGCCGAAGCGGATCTCAACGCCGTCAGGGCGACGCCGTACGACCTCGGTCGTGGCGGTGTCGGGCAGGCCGGCGATCTGCAGGGTGAGGTCGTACTGATCGGACCAGAACCACGGAACGGTCGTGAACGGCTCGTCGGCCCCGAGCATGTTCCGTGCCGCAGCGCCGCCCTGGTCCTGGGCGTTGCGCCAGGACTCCAGCCGGATGCGGCGGCCGTCGTAGAGCGGATGCGGCCACGAACAGCAGTCCCCGGCGGCGAAGACGTCGGGATCGGATGTCGTCAGCCGGGTGTCGACCCGCACTCCGTTGTCGACGGCGAGGCCGGCCTTCTGCGCCAGCGAGGTCTCCGGCACCGCACCGATGCCCACCACCACCGCGTCGCACACCAGCGCCTCGCCGGTGGTCAGTTCGAGCAGCATCTCCTCGTCCCGGCGCTCCAGCCGGACGACACCCGTTCCGCAGCGCACATCGACGCCGGCCTGCTCGTGGCGCGCCGTGACGAGTGTGGCGATGTGCGCGGTCGCGCCGCGGCTCATCAACTGCGCCGCCAGCTCGATCACGGTGACGGTGCAGCCGCGCACGGTGGCGCTCGCCGCCAGCTCCAGCCCGATGAATCCGCCGCCGATCACACCGATGCGTGCACCGGGACGCAGTCGGTCCCGTAGCGCGAGCGCGTCGCTGTGGCTGCGCAGACAGTACACGCCGTCGACCGCCGCGCCGGGCAGCGGTAGCCGCCGGGAGGTCGCCCCGGTGGCCACCAACAGCCTTTGGTACGCGATCCGTTGCCCGTCGGCGAGTACCACCTCGTGGTGGTCGCGATCGATGTCGGTCGCCGCGATCCCGGCGGCGAAGTCGATGCCCGCGGCCCTCAGCATCTCTGTGTCGCAGATCGTTGTCGGAGCCGACGCGTGCGGTTCGGTCATCAGGGACTTCGACAACGGCGGGCGCTCGTAGGGTGGCACGGCCTCGGCGCCGACCAGGGTGAGCGGTCCACTCCAGCCTGCCTCGCGCAGTGCGAACGCCGCCCGCGCGCCGCACTCGCCGCCACCGACGACCACCATTCCCGGCACGGCACTCACGGCCTAGCCGATGCCGAGGTAGACGGTGCCGTCCTCGACCTTGACGCGGAAGGTCTTCAGATCGACGAGCACCGGTGCCCCGGCGGCCTTGCCCGTGGTGTAGTCGAACCGGCCGTTGTGCTTGGGGCATTCGATGGTGTGGTCCATCACCAGCCCGTCGCACAGCAGCATCCGCTCGTGCGTGCAGTGTCCCGCGGTGGCGAAGAACTCGTTCTGCGGCGAGCGGTAGATGGCGTAGTCCACGCCGTCGTACCGGAAGGGGATCACGTCTTCCGGGTCGACGTCGGCCACGGCGCACGCGGCGATCCACTCAGGCATGGTGAAGCCCTCCTCAGGGCTGAGAGCCGGGCTGGAGCGCGAGCGCGCGCCCGTCGGACCGAGGGTGGTAGGGAGCGGCGCCGGCAGGCAGTTCGCGGCGGATGTAGTAGGTGGGGTCCTTCAGTTGGCGCAACACCGCGGGGACGATCTCCTTGTACGCCGCCCACAGCGAGGGATAGGCGGGAGCGAGATCGCCCTTGATCTCCTCGTGCAGCTCGGGCAGCCGGTGGTAGGGGACCATCGGGAACATGTGGTGCTCGACGTGGTAGTTCATGTTCCAGTAGAGGAACCGGTTGATCCTGCACATGTGCACCGTGCGGGTGTTGAGCCGGTGGTCGAGCACGTTCTCGCCCATCCCCGCGTGCTGGGTGAGGCCGTAGACGTTGAGCATGAACGCGCCGTACAGCCGCGGTCCGCCGATGAGCATCGCCGGCAGGATCGAGCCGGACAGCACACACCCGGCGATCATGGCCGCGTAGATGACGAGCCAGATCCGTGCCGTGCGGAAGACCCGCACGCGCTCGGACTCCGGGATGAACGTGGCTTCTTCGGCCGTGACCCGCCCGGCCGCATGTACGACCATGGCGCGCAACGCCACCGGCACGTCGACCAGCCCGAAGAAGTTGGCCAGGATCCTGGCCAGTCGGGCAGGCCGCATCACCACGATCTCCGGATCGCGACCGAGTATCAGCGTGTCGGTGTGGTGCCGGGCGTGGCTCCACCGCCACACCGTGGGGTCCCGCATGAGCATGAAGGAGGCCAGCTGGTAGATCGAGTCGGCCAGCCGGCGGTTCTTGAACGCGGTGCCGTGGCCGCACTCGTGCCACCGTGAGTCCGACGAGGACCCGTACAGCACCCCGTACACGACCAAGAAGGGCACGGCGAGCCAGCCGCCCCAGAAGACGACGCCGAGCGCGGCGCACACCGCCATCACAGCCAGCCAGATGACCGTGTCACGGATCGCCGGGTGGTCCGAGCGACGCATCAGCTCCTTCATCCGCTTACGAGGCATGTCGCTGCGGAACCAGTCGGTCCCGCCGGCCAGCCCGGCCACCACCGCGCGCTCGGCTTCGGGGCCGACCAGGCTGTAGCGTTCGAGGCGTTCCCTACCCATCGGAATCATCCCTTCGTTGCTCGTTCGGCGCGGAGGTCAGCTCCACTGCCCCTCTGGGCGCAGGGCGTCGGGGCCCATGATCGGCGGCCGCAGGCTGCCGTCCGGGAGGATGCGCAGCGTCCACAGTCCGCCCACGGCCGCGTCGCTGAGCCATCGCGTGATGCCATCCAGCGCACCGCGATAGCGGCTCCACAGTTCGTTGTTCAGATTGACCAAGGTGCCCAAATCGCCCCGGTCCTCGACCCGTTCGGCCAGCTTCTGGATCAGCTCAAGGACGGGGGCCGCGCGGAGCGCTTCGTAGGCCCGCTTGAGCGCCTGTGTCTCGGATGCGGTGGGCCGGTCGCCGCAGGTGGCGTCCCGGTAGGCCAGCGCGGCTTCGCCGACGCGCTCCAGGCAGTCGATGAAGAGCTGGTAGAAGTCGACACGGTGTTCCCAGAAGCCGGGCCGGTCGCCGTCCCGGAGGACGACCGCCTTGGTCCGCGCCGATCGCAGCGCCTCGCGCACCTCGGCGAGGCGTTCCCGGATGCGCGGTATCTCGGCCAGTTTCGCCTCCACGTCCGCGACGATCTGGGGCGGTATGGCGCCGTGCGCGCCGATGAACTCGAGTGCCTGGTTGATGGTCGGGGGGTACCAGTCCTGGGTGAAGACCTGCCATCCGAGGTCGTGGCACAGCCACTGTTCGTACCGTTCGAACAGCCGCATCGCCTCTGCTGCATCGACGGCGGCTGCCTCGCCCCACTCGACGCCGAAGGCGTCCCGGTAGTACGCGTCCGGTGTCAGGTCGGGCTGCCACATCACCAGGGCGGTGTAGCGGGCGTTGTCGTCGACGGTCCGGGTGCGCCAGTGCTGCCAGATGACGCCGTCGATGCCGTAGGCCCGTACCTTGTCCATGATCGGCGGGTAGGCACTGACCTTGGGCTGTGGCAGCCACATCCGGAAGTCGATCTCCCACCAGTTGATCAGCCAGCGCTCCCGGTCCACTCCCCGGTAGTGGTCGAGCAGGGGCGGAGCCTCCCAGGGGTCGACCTCCGTCATCGAGGACAGCACGACCTCCTGAGGCAGGTAGGGGGCGGCGTCGCGGAAGAGGTGCTCGATGTACCAGCCGGCCAGTGCTACCTGCTTGCCCGGAGCGAGTTCACGCAGGATGTCGTGTCCGAGCAGCACCCATTGCAGGAAGGTCTGCGCGCTTTCGGTGATGTCCTCCACGTCGTAGACCTGGGCGCTCACCTTCCCCAGCAGGTCGTCGATCGTGTAGCGGGGCAGGGGGTGCTCCGCGCGGAACCGTGTGCAGCGCTCGCAGGTGCATCCGGCCGTCCACCGCGAGGGACCCGTCTCGGTCTGCCAGAGCGTGTAGGTGTCCACGTCGGGAAAGGCGGTGATCAGGCCGGTCAGCCAACCGGTCAGCAGCTCACGGGCGTCCGCGGAGCTCGGGCAGATGCCGAAGCCGTCCTCGCCGTACCGGGAGCCGGGATCGACCAGCGCGCGGAACTCCAGCGGCGGATCGGTCACCTCGATCCCGATGGTCGTACGCATGCCCCGCTCCTTCGCATGGGCGAACGCGGCCCGGATGTCGGCCTCCGCCAGGCGAAAGCGCTCCTCGGGGGTGGTCGCGTCGATGGCCGAGCGTGCCCCGAAGGTGTCGTCGGCGAGATAGTCGGCGAAGTGCTCCCGGCCGGCCACGAAATCGGATACCCGGCCGGGGCGCTTGTGCCAGCGGGTGGTACGCGACGTGTCCCAGAACGCCTCGGTCCGCTGTTGCCCCTTGAACGTGAACTGCCCGACCGGCTCGAAGGTGTAGAAGTGCATGGAGAACAGGTTCAGCCGCAGCCGTGCGGCGCTGTCGATCACCTGGAGGTAGTCCTCCTTGTCCCAGGTGGACGGTCCGGTCAGGAAGTCGGTGTACGGCATGAAGCCGCGCAGCCGGACGACGGGAGCCCGGTCGATGGCGCACGGCGGCACGGCCACCGGGCCGCGGCGGGGGAGGGACTCGCCGCTGAGGTAGAAGCGGACCCCGAGGAGTTCCAGCAGTTCGTAGCAGCCGTAGAGGACTCCTGAGTCGTCGGCGCCGACCACCGCGACCAGGTTGCCCTTGCTGCGCAGGGCGTAGGAGTCGGTTTCGACCGGTGACGGTCGAACATCGAGGTCTGCGAGTGCGGCCCGCACATGCGGTTGCTCCGGCGTGCCGACCACGATGCGCAGCGCGGCATCGCTTTCCGGCCCGGTCGGTCCGGATGCCGTCGCCTCCGCCTCGGTTGTCTCCACCTCGGCTGTCCACAGCCTGCCGGCGAAGTCGCGCAGTTCTTCGCACGCACGGCGGGTGAGCGGGCCGGCTTCCGGTGAACTGACAATGGTGACCCTCTGCATGAGGCCTCTCCTTGTGGATCCCCCCAGGGATCCGGTCAAGATTTCGGGAACGGTCCGGTGCGCCGGCGTGATCAGACACGCGGCGGGAGCTACCGGGGTGAATGTCCGAGGGGCACGGCGCACCAGGCGCCGGTCATCCCTTGACCGCGCCCTCCATGATTCCGGCGACCAACTGCTTGCCCGCGGCCACGAAGAGCAGCAACAGCGGCAGCGTGGCCAGCACGGAGGCGGTCATGACGGTCGAGTAGTCGATGGTGTACTGGGTGCGCAGCTGCTGGATCGCCACCTGGGAGGTGAACATGTCCGGGGTGTTGAGGACCACCAGGGGCCACAGGAAGTCGTTCCAGGTGGTCATCGCCGCGAAGAGCCCGAACACGGCGGCGGATCCCCGGATGTTGGGTACCACGATCGAGCGGTAGATCCGGAACGTCGAGCAGCCGTCGGACTTCGCGGCGTCGATGAGTTCGTCCGGAATGGTCCCGATGACGACCTGCCGCATCCAGAACACACCGAACGCGGAGACCGCCCCGGGGACGATCAGTGCCCAGTAGGTGTCGATCCAGTCCAGCTTCGACATGATCATGTACATCGGAACCAGGCCCAGCTGGCTGGGCAGTGCCATGGTCGCGACCACCATCAGGAACAGCAGGCGACGACCGCGGAACCGGAGCTTGGCGAAGGCGAATCCCGCGAGACTGCAGAAGAACATCTGGAGCACCGCCACCGCTCCGGAGACGATGGCGCTGTTGGCGAGCGACCGTCCGAACGGGACCTTCGAATCGACCACGTCGAGGTTGTGGCCGAAGTTCCCGCCGGGAACGAGGGCCGGAGGGAAGCGGGACACCGCCGAGCTGTCGTTGGAGCCGACGACGAACATCCAGTACAGGGGGATGAGCGCCAGCAGCACCGCGATGGTCAGCACGACATAGGTGAACCAAGGCGTCCGCCCGCGCCTGCTGCGCCGACTGGCATCCAGTGACTGGCGCCGTGACCTTGCGGCGGCCCGCGACACCGGTCGGCCGACGCCCGCGGCCTTCGGCTTTTCCTTGCTCGTCACGGACATCAAGAACTCCTGATCAGGCGGGCCATGGCGTAGTTGACCAGTGCGAGGGCCAGGATGATGAACAGCAGGGCGACCGCGATGGCCGAGGCGTAGCCGAATTTGAAGGAGTTGAACGCCTGCCCGTAGATGAGCAACGTGACGGTCAGTCCCTGGCCGTTGTTGCCTCCGGTCGGCGAGGTGAACAGCAGCGGTTCGGTGAAGACCTGCAGCCCGCCGACCGTCGAGGTGACCACGGTGAACAGGATGGTCGGACGGATCATGGGCAGCGTGACCTGGGTGAACGTGGTCCAGCGGCCCGCACCGTCGATCTCCGCGCAGTCGTACATGGCAGTGGGGACCGCCTGCATCGCCGCGAGGTAGATCAAGGTGTTGTAGCCGGTCCAGCGCCAGATGACCATGATGGCGATGACGGTCTGCGCGGTCATCGCGCTCGCGCCCCAGTCGACCGTCGGCAGGTGCAGCGACCGCAGGATCCAGGTCACCGGGCCGTAGTCGCGGCCGAAGATGGACGCGAAGACCAGGGTGACGGTGACCAACGGGGTCACGTTGGGCACGAGCAACGCCATCCGCCAGAACGTTTTCGCCCTGAGGCTGCTGTTGTTCAGCATGGAGGCCAGGGCGAGTGCGATCCCCATGCCCGGCACGGTGGACAGGACGAAGATCGCGACGGTGTTGCGCAGTGCCTTCCAGAACCGGGGATCGCTGAGCATGTCCCCGTAGTTCTGCAGCCCGACGTAACGATTCTCCCCGCCGAGCAACTGCCAGTCGTGCAGGGACACCCAGCCGGTGAAAATGAGCGGCCCGAGTCCGAAAGCGAGGAACAGCAAGAAGAACGGCGCGATGTAGACGTAAGGCGTGAACCGTTCCCATGCGCTGGACACCCGACCGATTCGGCCCCTGGGGGCCGGCTTTTTCCAGGCCAGCGAAATGGTCATGTCGTCCCCCGGTCCCTACCCCTGAAGCTCGCGCTTGACGTCGGACATGACCTGGGACCAGGACTTCGCACCGGACTGGTCGCCCTGATCGACCCTGCCCAGCCCGTTCTCGAACTGGCTCTCGACAATGCGGTCCTGCGAGCCGACCGGATGCGGCTTCATGCCCTGCACGCTCGCGATGTAGAGCTTGCCGACCGGCGCGTTGCTGAAGAAGGGGCTGGTGAAGCGGGTGACCGCCGGATCGGTGTACAGCGCGGGAATCGTCGGAAAGGTGTTGCTCTCCTTGAACAGCGCCAATTGCTGCGCCGGAGCCTCCAGCCACTTGATGAAGTCGTACGCCTGCTGGGCGTGCGGCGCGTTCTTGGGAATGGCCAGGAACGACCCGCCGTCGTTGCCGACCTTGCCGGGCAGCACCGCGATGTTCCACTTGCCCTTCGTCCCGGGCGCCTGCTGCTGGACCTGGGCGAGCATCCAGGCCGGCACGATCAGGGTGGCGACGGTCCCGTTGGCCACCGCGGCGTCCCACTGCGGGGTGTAGGTCGCGACGTTCGCGGAGAGCCCGGCGTCGATGGCCGCGACTCCGTCCCGCCAGGACTTCCTGATCTGCGGATTGGTGTCGTAGATGGGCTTCCCGCTGGAGTCCACGTACTTGAGGTCGCCCTGGTTCGACTCGGCGCGGAAGACCGCCTTGCCGCTGTCGATGAACTTCCTTCCGGTCGCCGCGACGTACTTCTTGCCGGTGGCGACGTAGTCCTCCCACGTCGGCCACAGGGCGCCGACGGCGGCAGGATCGGTGGGCAGCCCGGCTTTCGCGAACAGATCGGTGCGGTAGGCGATCGCCATCCCGCCCACGTCGGTCGGAATGCCGACGATGGAGCCGTCGGACGCGACTCCGCCGTTCCAACGCCAGGCCAGGTACTGGGATTTCAGTGAGGAGGCACCGAGCTTCCGCAGATCCGTGAACACCGAGGCGTGGGCCACGAATTCGCCCATGTAGTCGATCGCGATCTGCGCGATGTCCGGGCCCTTGCCGGAGGCCAGGGCGGTGAGGAGCGTCTGGTGCGAGGCGTCGTAGTCACTGATCTTCGTCTGGATCTTGACGCCGGGGTGTGCCTGTTCGTACTGCTTGACGAGCTGCTTGGACAGATCGGCGAAGCCCCACATGTTCAGCGTCACGTGGGACGAGGACGACGAGCTGCCCGAGCCGGAGGAGCAGGCGGCAAGCGCCGTTCCCCCCAGTGCCGTGATCGCCAGGGACATGGCTCGCCGTCGGCTGATGCCGCGGTGGACAGCGGATTGGACTGGTCCAGGATCTCTGACGAGTTGGGAGACCTTCAACTAGCTGCACCTCCAAAGAAGGGGTACCGCATGGTGACCCACGGCGCAGCGGCAGAGCAATAGTTTCTAGAAAGTTTCTTCTTTGTGTTCAGTGATGACCTTCGGAAGGAGCGGCGGTGCTCTCCCGGACGACCAGCTCCGTCGCCAGTTCGACCCCCGGACCGGCGGCCTGGCCCGCCATGAGCCTGCCGAGCAGCTGCACCGCCTGCCTGGCCAGGTCGTCGATGGGCTCCCGGACCGTGGTCAGCGGGGGAGACGCCCAGCTCGCGACGGGTGCGTCGTTGAAGCCGACCACGCTCACGTCGTCGGGGACGCGCAGGCCCCTGCGCCGAGCGGCCTCGTACACGCCGAGCGCCTGCTCGTCGGATGCCGCGAAGATCGCGGTCGGCGGGGCGGGCAGGGCCAGCAGCTGGGCCGCCGCGTCCCGGCCGGGCTCGTAGCCGAACTCGGTGTGCACGACGTACTCCGGCGGGACGTCCAGACCCGCGGCCGCCGCAGCCGCGCGGAACCCGTCGGCGCGGGCCCGGCTGCACAGCAGGCGCAGCGGTCCGCCGATGGTCGCGATCCGCTGGTGACCCAGCGCGATGAGATGCTCGGTCGCGGCGTGTGCTCCCCGCCAATGGGTGAGCCCGACGGCCGGGACCTCGGCCTTCTGGTTTCCCTCGGGATCGATGGCCACGACCGCCACCATCAGCTCGCGCAGCCGGTTGCGCTGCTCAGCCGTGGCCTCCACCACGCCGAACACCACGCCGTCGGGGTTGCGGGAGGCGACGTGGTCCAGCCACTCCTCCTCCTTGCCGGGGCGCAGCCGGGACAGCACCAGTGCCAGCCCTTCGGCGTACACGGCGGCTTCCATGGCCTGGATCAGGCTCGCCGACCACGGGCTGTCGAGTTCACTGAGGACCAGTTCGATCACTCCGGTGAGCCGGCCCCCCGAACGGCGCGGTGCGTAGCCGTGCTCGCGCAGCAGCTCGGTCACCCGCTCGCGGGTGACCGACGAAACGCCCTGCCGCCCGTTGAGGACCTTGGACACCGTCGGCGACGACACTCCCGCCGCCTCCGCGATGTCCGCGATCGTGGTCCGCGGTGACTCCGTTGCAGCCATCCCAGCTCCCTCCCAGCGCCCCGGCAGCATCCGGCTGCCAGATCCGCGACGGCATCCCCCGTTGACCGGGCACGTGCCTGGTCCTATCGTGACAGAAAATTTCGCGAAACTATAAAGTGCAAGGTGGTGGCGTGCGGCCAGTAGTGCTGAGCGGCGCGGGTGTCCTCGAGCGACACCGTGCGGTGGCGGCGTA
>Ga0307512_10004467_pt1 | contig 15313 bp, 19 predicted proteins | sample 14_EM_MG_FD_200267 | JGI IMG/M metagenome (GOLD analysis project Ga0307512, IMG submission 200267) | Populus trichocarpa ectomycorrhiza microbial communities from riparian zone in the Pacific Northwest, United States - 14_EM | ecosystem: Host-associated > Plants > Roots > Unclassified | place... | reverse complement strand
GATTTATGATATCTCTTATATTGAGTCAGAAATTGTGAATCAACAGCATTTTGGAGCTTTTTTTTTACAGCTGCACTATGAATATTAGTGATATAGTAAATTGGAGACCAGGAAGTGAAAGAGGATCTGTTTATGCATAGTTCATGTATAGAACACTTTGTGATCAGAGCAAAACTCATGGACTTAAATGAACTTGAATTGATTGGAGTTTGTTTGTTTGTTTTATTCATACTGTATTCACTCTAATTAGAGTATGACAGAGTCTAGATACACCACCTCCGCCTCCGGGCGAGCCAGTTAGATGGCGGAGCTCCCACCTACTACCCATTGTCCCCTTTTGACAAAAGAAAGCAAGCCAGCCCGTGCAAAAGATTGAGAAGAACAAAAGAGATCACCGAAAAGAGAGACCACCCCCGAGCCAATCACCCTTACTCCTGCCCGCGCTCCTCCGTTTGCTTGGGTGGGAACTTCCCGACGTCAGTAGCTGCCAGGTAGTCCATCACTGCTTGGTCGCATTTCTCCATGGAAAACAGCTCAGAAATCTGTACATGTCAGCATCTGCCCGAATTGATTGGAGTTACCCAGTGGAAGGCATCTTCCCAGTTGCCAATATGCTTGCTCTAGCCACAGAAACAATAGAGACTCACCCAGACTTAGAGAGATATGCTCACTGGGAGCTGGCCAAGAGATGATCTAACAAATTTGAATTCTAGGAGTATGTTAGAGCCATCTGGAAGCATAGGAGCTGCTAAAAATGACAACTCTGGGTTGGCTGGGCTGGAGATCTATCTGGGCGCCTCCAAAGGGCGGCGAAGCCGCCACCGTACCTTGTACTCTACATCACGGGGTCGTAGTACGGGATACGACCTAGCCCGGCCTAGACTCTTTCACCGAACAAACTTGCGAGTGAGGTGAACAGCCAAAAGAACGTCTGGTATACGAGAGCACTATAACCTCGTACTCCATAGATAAGGTATGTATTTCGGAATTTATCTATGCACCACTCGTAAAATCAGACTGTCTCCAGCGTCGTACTCTGTACCACGGCCTCATCTTCAAAAAACATGACCCCACCCACGACCTTGTACCCTGTCCCACAACCCTGTAGATAAATCTGATCTAAAGTGTGGTAATTAGACAAATTTTAAACTCAGGCTTTGTCCAGACACGAGGTACGAGGTCGTAGCACGGGTTATTTTAGCCGAAAAACGCTGCAATACGAAACATCAGCAAGCAGGTTCGAAAACTGTGACTATATCTTTTTGTTTTGTCCCCGGGTTATTATCAATTGTGTACTATTTGATTGATTTCGAGCAGGTAAGTCTATGTACTGTACCGAGCATGATTGTTCGGGCATTATACGTAACAGGGCTCGGTCCGGTAGATAAAAACAAATATTTCGTTACAGTCACAGAGAAGCCGTGCTTTAATGCTAGGGTCCATAACTATTACGTCACATAACAGCCACCGATGGTAAAAGTACAAAAGATTGTAAGTGAAGACTGCTTTGGTGACATGGCACTAGAAGCCATTATTGTGGGACGGGAAAACAACATCGGGACTGTAGCATTACTGGATATATGTAAAGGAGAAGGAGCCATAACTACCGTATACCTCTGTTAATTTACTCAAAGGAAATCTCAACAGTTTGTACGTAAGACCTCAAAATATTCTGTCATGGACCAACGGATGTTTGTTAAAAAGGTGTCGCAAAGACAGGGAAAAAATGTAACATTTAAGAGGCTGTTTGAATTATCGTGCTCAGTACAATATTGGATTAATGACAAGTGAACACTTAGCAAAGCTAGCTAAGCATAGTACTAAAAACCCCAACAAGCAGGTTCGAAACTTGGAGTGCTCAATAATTGATGCTCTAAACAACAAGTTTCGAGGCTCGAAACCTGCAGTTGTCGCTTTTTGCGTGCATTCGGCTTGGGGTAAGCACACAAGGTGAGTTGGCTCGAGACTAGCAAGGCTAGAGACATGGCTAACTTCCCTCCATCGGTCTCGTTACGGGAAGGTAAAATCATCGTATTCACAAGAAGCGATCTCTTGGTTCAGATGGCAAGCATTGTGCTAGAAACATCATATTACCAGAATGCAGGTTCGAAACCTGCAGTGCTTAAAGGATTCTATCCCCTACACTCCGGATTATCTTAGATTTGTTGCAGTTTCAGCCCTGAAAGCTCATTGGTCAATTAGTGCCAGGCTGAACCCCTTGGTCATTTGATTGGTCACACCTTATGATCAGCATTCCAAATAGGAAGTGCAGCAAATCTATGAAAATCAGGCATGTAGGGGATAGTCAATATCTCAAGGCTGGAAACCTACAGTTATTACATTTTGCTGGCATATGGAGCCCGCAGACTCAAGACTTATGGGTCCTGATATCATGATAGGCTTAGGCTCAAAGAATTACTTTGAGAAGTAGGATGTATTCTAACTAAAACAAATCCGTGGGAGGATAAACTTGATGGATTAATGGTTTATTCTTCGTCGACTGAGTAGTATTATTGGCGTCGGTTGTTTCTCCAGTTCCTACTTGTTTTGTGTTCTTTCTTTACGTTACATGGCTATCGATTTCGCATGTATGGATGACTATGCATTCCTATAGCACGGGGAGAGGACCCACGTAGTACGACTGGCTATGGTTGGGAGTACAATGTGAACACACCTGGCGCATATCAACTGAGGTCTTTGCAAACGAGCGGTCGATTGAGAATGCGCAACTGTTTATAGTTCTGGAGTTAAATTTTCGTCGTCATTTGCTGTTTTGGTGCCACGTAAAACAAGAGACGATCAAATCATTATCTGAACTCTGAACTTCAACGCGAGCACCAAAGCTAGGTGTTTACTTGCCATCCTCAACAGGCTATCCAAAACAGTGCCATAGCTAGTGTTACACATTAGTCTGCTCGAGACAGGACTGTCGGGGGAACTCAAGGCGTCTTGCCTAGTTGATCATCGGCCTAGCAGGCTCGAGACGTGGGAGGGTCTTGCAGCTATTACATAATTTGCTGTACAGGTACAAGGAGTGGTGACGCCCGGAATGTTGTACGGCATGCGCGGCGGCTGCGGCGCGCGGCAGATATGATATGTGAGGTGTAACTGTCTGGCGAATAAGCCGAGTTGTCTCGTGGTGAAAATTCGGCCGATTGAAAGTTTTCGAGCAAGCGGCTAGACAAACTGGGAACGAGAAGCCCAGTTGCTCAAGTAAAAAGAAGAGCAAAATAGTAATAACTACAGTTTACTAGCCTGGGGTCTTGGTGTTTAAAGCACCTATTATGTATTGCAGATTTCGAAGCTGCATCTAGTTTTCTATCATGCCTAGCCAGCGTCATGCCTAGCCAGCGAGATAAAGAGATCACTTCTTGTTAAATCAAAGATTTTAAGTCATCACCATGCAGGTTCATAGTGTTATAGCTAGCTGCGGTGAAGATGGTGGGGGGTTAAATTCTCACCCACCGACTAAGTACTTTCTAACTAGGTCCTGGTCTGGGTCCGACTCGAGCCTTCCCGGAAGAGGTATTTTGTCTCGTGTGCAATACTGAGGGCAAAGGGTACGTTCCCTGATTGTCCCTAGCCGGTGAGACCTAGAATACCGTGTCAGCGTCTTTTAAATTTCTAAATATCATCAGTCATCACTCACAATCATTCACACTATTCTGTTGCATAAATAGATCTCAGCCCTGGAGCTTATGGTATTCGTACGGGTCAATGGTATTCAGCCATATCTATACATAAATGAGTGCGTATGCATGCGCACATGGACTACCGTATATATAAGGCCTTTGTAGCCTCTTTAGATAGAACAATCAGTCATCATGTTCAACATATTCCACACTGTAGGTACCATAAACGGTCCCGGCAAGAGGTAAAATGCCATTGCCCGTGTTGAGGGGGGATGTGGACTGAAGAGATGGGCGGTTGAAAACGTTAACATTGCTCGTGGGTGGATTCAACATTAACGAAATGCTGCTATACATCAGGCATCTAGACTCCGAGAACCTTGCATGATGCTGAAAACTGCACCACTAGCCATCCCAGCTTTTATTCGTTAATGGTCATCGAATTTCCCACACACTCTATCTTCGTTGTAAGCCCATTAAAACGAGGGATTCGGCTGAAGGGATCGAGGATTACTCCGGCCCCCCGACATTGAAAGTTTAAGGTAATCGAGCACTAGCTATCAACGTACTAGGAATACCCACGCCCCACCTAAGAACTTTCGTGGCATCCGGCATCATCTACTCTAAAGCTAGGAAAACCTTTCGCTTTCCGGCGCTCGTTAGGTGTATCTCCGTCTACGCATCAACGGGCAGCTACGTTATCCCCTGTGTAAGAAACGGGATGTTAGTTGGGCCTCCCCGCTTGCGAAGATTTTTGCTGCAAGTTCCCGTTCCGCAAGGTGCATCGACCTCCAAACCCCGGTTTCTTTCCGCAGAATGCATGGCAACCGATGTAAATGTAGGAAAACGGCTCGCATATATGAAGCACGCGTCCCTCTCGTGAATTTTCTCGCGTGGTTATCTCATTGCATATCGCAACTTCCCATGGCGCTGACATTTGACATAGGAAACCGGCGCGCGTTCCTAGTTTTTTTTGAAGAATCTCACAACACTCGGCAAGCATCCTCCTCCCACACTTGTTCGGTCGTTCTTATTTCCGCAAGAGAGAAAAAATGCACTGAGCTAGGTTGGTTCACCTTCCTCTGGCCAATATAGTCCTGCAGAGTAAACGTAAGGCTAACCTAACAAGTCTAAGACAGGAATTTCCCGGATTGCGAAATACATATTGCTAAACTAAACCACAGGTGTGTTTTCAGCTGATGGATTTCTCCACGTGGCCAAATGCACATGCCCACGCTCTTGATCATGCAGTAAATCGACTTGCATACACACCCACCCGCTCCATTCTGAGGTGCTTCAAATGTTCTAGAGCAGAATTAATTATGCTCAATACACCGTCTGTGATATTTTGAAGAATTTTTCACCAAGGTTCTTTCTTTCCCTAGATCAAAGATCTAGCAGACCTGGGCTGACTTTTCCGCGAAGTTAAACGAGAACAAGACACCGAGGAATGTGTGCCCCCACAGTTTTCTATCCATCTGTACAGTAGTTTACCTTGAGGAACCCGAAAAGCAATGAGTAAACTGGGACGCCGCCCAGCTCCCAGCAAGGGCTGACCTTGAGAGTCTAACTTGAGGACCGCCAGGCAGTCAATATAAATGCCTCTTGCATATATACACCCCTATACGTGTAGGAACTCCCCTTAACTTCGGTATCCCAACCGCAATCGCGTCAGGACCACCTGCACCAACATCAAATACTACGCCCGCGATGACCCATTTTGCATGCATATTGCCAGCTACCACGCACCCGGGCACTAGTGGCCGACAAATGACAACCGCCTGGCGTCAAGTAGGCTTCCAGCATTAAGGGCTTATGTTTGAATTGTACACTAATAGTCAATACAGAAACTTGCTGTGTTCAGTATCATCATTCCTTCCGAACTGATGTTACACAGTACCACGTGTAGTTCACCTTTTATCATCCTCAACCTCTAAAAATAGGCTTAAACCTGTCGTCAGTGGTGTAACGTGGCCTATTCAGCTCAATGATTCTATTCCGAGGGTGTTTTGCTACTGGAAATTCTAACACTACGTCAATATATGAGCAGGGGGAGAAGTGACATTATATGTTCCGTGTTTTATACGTTCCCAGTTGTTATACCTGAACAACGTCTGATAAGTGATTGGGTGGTGGACTGGAGATCCTGTCTCAGTACCCACCCGGGTTCTCAGTAACCTTGGCCCTTTAACTGTAACTTCGCGAATCGAATGGCCTCCATGATAAAGTGTGCCAGCCAGATCGACCGAACCGTATGGGACCGGCATATTACTTTCGGCTTATCGCAGTTTCCCATTTGTCATGCAAGTAACTGCATAGATAAGTATTTCATCGACTTTTGCTGCGTTTTAAACATTAATTAGGCTCGCGGTTGTGGATACTAAGCAAAAGGGATAACGAAGCTTCCTGTTCCTATGCCTTCAAAACAATTAGATTATTCAAAGTCCACCCTTACCCTGGCGAAGTTTTCTTTGATGGAGAGAATCTTTAGCTCCAGAGTTATTGCCGTGGGGAAGATGATGTTCTATACCACCCAGGTACAAGTACCGCGGTAACTACCCACCAAGGTGTCTATCCCAATTTTCACGGGCATGCACACCCACGCTTTCGTTAACGCAAGCCACCATCACCTCAAACATCTACCACAACACACCCACCACAGTACACGCAACTATGTCATATTTATTTCATACCATTCCCAGCACCCGTCCTACAGTCTTATACACCACGCTCACCAGAAGTTGACACGCAATCCACCACATCTTTCCACCCACAGCAATGGCAACGACACTCAACGAAGCCATAGGCCTCCTCATTCGACGACAAGATGGAGGGGAAGCAGTCAGCTGTGCAATAGGAAATGAATTTAATGGAGGCATGGGACTTCGGATAGCCTCCGTCTTTGTCATCATGTTCTCCTCGAGTTTTGGTACGTCTTGGAACTGCCCCTTCCCGCTTGCGGCATAATGCTAACGATGTGAACCCGTCCAGGTGCTCTCTTCCCCGTTGTTGCAAAAAAGAACCCCTCCCTACGGATACCGTCCTGGGCTTTCTTCTTTGCCAGATACTTTGGATCTGGCGTGATTGTTGCGACCGCCTTCATTCACGTATGTTTCCCGCGCATTCTCTCCTGAATCATGTCTTAATTTTGGTTTTCAGCTCCTAACTCCCTCTAACGAAGCACTCACAAACCCATGTCTCACCGGAGTCATCACAGAGTACCCATGGTCGCAAGGCATCGCGCTGATCTCACTTTTTGCGCTCTTCTTTGTCGAGATCCTTGCAATGCGGTACGCAACCTTTTCGACGATGACATCGGCAATGGAACTGGAAAGGGTCGCAGGCACAACCGAAGCTGCGGACAATGAAAAGCGAAAGGGTCCCGCTTCCGTCGCAGCGTCTTCCTCTAGTTTATCTGAACCACATCTCTCACATACTCAGGACCACCGAGACGGGGATGACATCCCTTCGGAGAGCTACGCTGCGCAGTTAACATCAATCTTCATCCTGGAGTTTGGCGTGATTTTTCACTCGATCTTTATTGGACTTACCCTTGCCGTCTCCGGGGCTGAGTTCAAAACGCTGTTTATCGTACTCACCTTCCACCAAATGTTTGAGGGACTTGGTCTCGGCTCTCGACTTGCAACCATTCCCTGGCCGGATACGAAACTTAAACTTAAGACGCCGTATATCATGGCGTTGGCGTATGGGCTTTCGACGCCACTTTCGATTGCGATCGGCTTGGGGGTGAGGAAGAGCTATCCTCCCCAGGGCGCTACAACATTAGTGGTGTCGGGGATATTTGATGCGTTGAGTGCTGGGATATTGTTGTACACGGGTCTGGTTGAACTCATGGCGCATGAGTTTTTGTTTAATCATTCGTTCAGAAAAGCTTCGGCGACAACGATATTTTCAGCTTTTGGAATCATGTGTTTAGGGGCGATGTTGATGGCATTGTTGGGAAAATGGGCTTGAGGAGGTATGGATGTTTAATCTGTGGATTTTGGCTTTGTTAGTTGTCATGACAGGCGTTATATACCAGTAATTAAATTGTTGCTGGGTGGAGTAGTGCGTTTACATTCTACAGTATAGTTAAGCAATATGGGATTGTACTTGTGGATTCTCTACCGCTGGGAGTATATACTTGTGGTATGCATGCATGTAACAGGATGTTGCCGTAAAGACTCGACAACAAGCAAGGCACAACCGTGCTTGGTCGTCGGCGGATTTAGGGTTGAATTGTACTTCGAACCAGTTGATCACGCCGCCTAACTATAGAGTACTACGCCGTGCAGTAGCTGGCGCACAGGCATAACGTATGTTAGCCACTGTGGGAACTCGTTCTAGAATAACTAATAGGGTTCCTTATTGAGTCATTAGGTTTGATCAGATTCTCTCGAGACATATTTCGGGAGATGAGGAAATGGAGATGGATTAGATTAGATAACAAAAACCAATAACATCCCGTTCCTATGCACTGTACACTCCCTCCTCGGACACCCCACCATCTATTTTCGGTACCACCCCCACCCTATCTTCGATCATCAATCTCTCGGCACTCATCAGATAAGATAAACACATGATACCGAGGCCAGTTTTACTGAGACCAGTTTTGCCGATGTCACTCGGAAGTAACGGGTGAGATCTATGATCCAGTCAAACAGTTGCGAATGGATTCAGGGAGCACAAACTATGCCCTCCAGCTAAGCGCAACCACAGCAGACATGGAAGCTCATACATATTTTGCCTGGAGCTCATGAGTGGAGATGCATAATGCTCTCTATATCGTTATGATCCATTTTACGAGTACATTGTATCTTTCAGTTAAACCCTCGGCCTCGAGTTTACTATGATCCCGGATCTCCAAATTCAGCATTACCCTAAGTACCTGTGGTTTTGCCAAACGCAATCACAGCTGTCTGTGAAACCAATATTCCATGTTACTTCATAAGAGTCCGTTTGCCGTACCGGTGGTAAGTACTGGAGAGAACTCAAAGACTATTAAAAATTTGTGTGAGTGGCACAAGCACAGCCAATACACTCTAGTGGCTCTGCTGTGGAGCGGCACAGCGGAAAGTCTGTCAAACGAAAAAATAGCCGTCTAACTGACCCACCCAACTTTAGTTTTGCATTGGATTCGTCATCGGACGTCGATCCGCCGTACCATGTGTCGGTCGGGCTGCATGCCGAGATACTGCTGCATAGACAGGCGGGCAATCGGCAGGTGGGTACAGCGGTTGATACTGTTCTGTCCTGTTCGTTCGGTCCCGGAATTCTTCATGCGTCTCAGGAACTATGAGGAGCAGTTTTGCTGGTGGATAGATGAAAGCAAGTATTGAAAAAGTTTAGCTCTTTAGCTCTTCTTGTGGAACCCAAAAGTAGCTCGTTCTCATGCATCGATAACATACATACGGATATTCACACTCGCCTTTCCTCATAACCATCAGGAGGTTATAGAGTTAGCGGTACGCGTATATATAACGCCTTGCATCCGTAACTTAATTTTTCCTGCGGGTCGTATCAGATTATGTTTTGTGGGACCATATTCATCGGCGGACTCTCACCCTCCTCCCCGGATATTCCAGCGCACACCTGCCTGCGACAGCTTGGTCCCTCTGTGTAATCTCGCGTCAAGGCAGACAGAAAGATACCGACGTTCCGCTCAGATTCAGCCAATAATGGCTGTGTCTAGAGCGCCGTGTAAGCTATCGTTAATCTCAAGTTTTACATACCGTGGTACAATTGATACGCTGACGGCTTTGGATCGATGGAAGCTGATTGTTCCGTTGGAAGTGCGGGGAATCTGACAGTGGTGTTAAGCCACAACTACGGTTTTAAATCAGGAATCCTTCAGGGTGGCACATAGAACGATGTCCCCAGGATTGCAAAGTTGTAAACTGTAGTTGATTTTAGGTTGTAAGAAAAGGCACAAGACCTCGCCAACCTCAACAAAACACTGCCCTCACTAGCAAAACAGGCCGGCCCTCGCCTCGGCATATTTTGCTTATTTATCTTACCATGCGGATGGTATTGGGCATTGACGCGAACTTGCATTAATCTGCAGTGCTCTGAACTTCGGGTTACCCAAAAAATTCTCTGGCGTCGTAGAAAACAAGCTTTTTTTTTTTTTCGCCAGGAGGCGGAACCCGAGCGGCGGCCACATCCGAGATGCCGCCGCCGGGCAATGCTTGGCGCCAGATCTCGCTTCGTAAGTCATCTCGGCGAACTGAAGTCACACATTCTCTCTCTCCTGGAAGGCCGACATAATCTCGCTTTGCAATAGGCGTATATATATAATTCACAGGGTTACAAAATGCGATTCGGCGGCGCGTAAGGAGAGTGCCGGAAGAATGTCAGATCTCATGCGGAACGAGCTGGAAACAGACCCCAGGCGCACGCACGGAAGCCGATCAACCCACTAAGGATATGCTACTTTGATTAGTTGGCCAGTCGGGGTGATAACCCAACCTTAAATTCTGGCGGAAGCCGAGCCGCCCCGGAGAGATGGCGAGTGCTCATCATATCATGATGAAATTTGATCGTTCTCGCTTTGCGGTGCATGTGCATTAAGATATCTCCCCGCATCTAGGGGCTCCGGATGTCGGCCACGGATGATTCGTGGCAGACGTTTGCCATTTCAAGATGTCACGAACCAACAGTCTCTGGCAACATTGTGACGGAGACCTAGAATTGGGGAGAGAACCGTCCGTACGGTAAACGACAAGATGACACGACGGATGCACGACACCTACCTGCATCAGCAGCATGTGGTAAGATAGGATTTCTTTGTAATTCTCGTTTGCTTTGTTGCATCATTCAGGAACCATACCGAGGCGGCGGCCGGAGATATTACAGTGCCGGTATATCCGCCCATGATTAACGTGCCAATCCGGAGCCCGCACCCCCGGCCCCAACTAAACTAGCTAACCTACGATGGGCGCAGAGTATATATGACGAAGATATCTCCCTGTTTTCGATAACTTCACAAACATCAACCGCCTCGCCTCGATCAGCTAAGCTCAAGATAGTAACATCACACGAATCCCGCATCAATCGAAATCGTTAGTCTACATTAAATGGCCGTCGATCTCGAAAAGGCAGATCCTGTACGAGCGTCCTCAACTACGTCTTCAGATACACCCACCGTATCCCGTATATCACTCGCACACCAACACAACGAAGAAAGCATAGACTCCGTAATGCGCGAGCGTCAACGCACAGCTGAGAGTATCTATGAAAACACCGTGGGAGAAGTGCACCACACCGGGTCTTCACTATCACTAGTTCCATCACGGATTCCTCCAGAGCAATGGCCCGCGTTTGGCGGTGGGAAACGTATGCATACACTTTCCGCCCAAGATGTGGTAGCATGGATGGTGATGTTAACAATGTGGTGAATAGCGTATCCCCCGCCATTACCGGAGCAGACTGCATATGTGGTCGATTTCACGGGGCCCGACGATCCGATGCATGGTCAGAATTGGACGCTGAAGAAGAAAATCATTTGTTCCGTTATGCTGGGGTATACCACCTTTGTTGCTGCTTGGGGCTCGTCGATCTTTTCGTCTGCTACCGGCGCCGTGAGTGCACACTTTGGCGTTTCCGTTGAGATACCGATTCTCGGCATGTCGCTCTATGTCCTCGGCTTTGCAACTGGACCTTTAATATGTTTGCCTCCCCCCACCCCCAGACCGGTGAAAGTGTGCTGACATGATGTTCAGGGGCACCACTATCCGAGTTGAAAGGTCGTCGCATGCCAATTCTGGTCGGGATGTTTGGTTTCTCAATTTTCCAGGTTGCCGTCGCCGTCGCAAAAGATATCCAGACGGTCCTGCTCTGTCGGTTCTTTGGGGGTGTTTTTGCCAGTTGCCCCATTACTGTCGTGGGTGCGGTGTTTACAGACATATTTGGGGAAGCAACCCGCGGGGTGGCTATCGCGGCGTTTGCTATGGCTGTGTTCAGTGGTCCGTTGGCAGCGCCTATCGTTGGAGGGTTCATTACAAGTAGCTCCTTGGGGTGGAGGTGGACGGAGTATCTTACCGCTATCATGGGATTCCTTTCGTTTGGCCTCTGTGTATTGTTCCTGGAGGAAACATACCCGCCGACACTGTTGGTTACCAAAGCGGCCCATCTCCGCCGTATCACTAAGAAGTAACCCCCTCCTCCTTCCTGTCATTCTCTTCCATAGCTAACAACAATCCACAGCTGGGGTATCCATGCCAAACAAGAAGAAGTCACAGTCGACCTCAAAACACTCATCACCAAGAACTTCTCTCGCCCTCTGGCACTCCTTTTCACCGAACCAATCGTCTTCCTCATCTCCCTCTACACTGCCTTCATCTACGCTATTCTCTACCTCTTCCTCATCTCCTACCCGATAGTATTCAGTCAAATCCGGGGGATGAAACCCGGAGTCGCCTCTCTACCCTACATCGGCATGATAATAGGCATGATATTAGGCGGTGCACTTGTTATCGGATTCCAGCCCTGGACCAACCGCCGCGTAGAAAGACTCGGATACGCCCGCCCCGAGGACCGTCTAGTCCCCTGCATAATCGGCTCCTTCTTCTTCCCCGTCGGCCTATTCTGGTTTTCGTGGGCCGGCGCAAATACAGATATCCACTGGATTGTGCCAACGCTTGCTGGAATCCCCCTGGGTTTGGGATTGATCACGATTTTCTTGCAGTGTCTGAACTACCTCATCGATGCGTACCTCATGTTTGCGGCCTCCGCACTCGCCGCAAATACCTTCCTCCGAAGCGCGCTTGCGGCCGGGTTCCCGATGTTTGGAAGGTACTTTTTTGAGCCGAAGCCGAGTGGGACGCTGGGTGTTGGGTGGGCGGGGAGTATATTGGGTTTTGTAGGCGTGGCGATGATTCCGATCCCGATTGTTTTCTTTTTGAAGGGGGAGGCGATTAGGAAGAGGAGTAAGTGGGCGCCGACTTAGAGTATGGTGGGGCTGTGCTTTTGGAAGGTGTTTTGGAGTTTGGGATTTCTGGGTTTGTGATTGCTAATAGATGTATCGGGGGAAAGCGTGTGTGTTATGTTTCGGGGGAAGGTTATGTACCTAATGTATTGTTTGCAATTAACTAATGGATCTCAAAATGTTGACCAAAGGTGGATGGAAACCCAAAATTTTGGCCGTCATGTGACTTCGAGCCTCGGAGGGTCGCACTGAGGAATGTCATGTTCAAAGCTCGATTAGTAGTTCAGCTGTTGTATGAAAGAGAACCAGGGAAGAAATATGATGTGATTCTCCGACCTTATCTAGTCTCTTGACACGTGCTCTGCCAAGGGATCTCCCGCTATCTACTCGTCAATTTATCAAGTCTCCGGACACCCTGCCATGGTTCTAGTTAGATTAGATTGATTAGATTGATTAGATTGATTGGAGTCCCACTCAGGGAGATGAGTAGTCATTAAATTTTTGATGTGTCGCCAAGGGCGCTTACAATGGGGTGTCCGGAGACTCGATAAATTGACGAGTAATCCATCCCCGTCTGCGTCACATAAAGACATCGTCTCTCGTGAATCCATTCTCCATCTGTCTATGTAGATATCGTATGACACAAATCTCCACCTACCACCTCACCTCGTTGCAGTTACACTTACAAAATGCTTCAAGAACACCCATACCTTCCGTTTCACCCTTAGCGACACCTTTCCAGCCCCATCCTCCTAGCCGATCGGGCACTCCTTGCCTTCTCTTCCCTACATCTCCATCCGCTGCGGATCAGAACTGCATAATCCGGATTAACAGAATTCATGGCGATTTTCGACTCCCGCCATGCCACTGCGGTTTCCGTTTCGGCGAGCATGTTGAACGCCGCCTTCGCCATGCATGTTTGTATGGACATGGTACCCGGCCCTTTTGTGTGCGGGCAGGTTTTCCGGCTGTCCTTCGCACGCGGAAAGATAGATGATGTAGTCGGTGGGCTTGTAGGAGCGAACAGACGAACGCATCAGCGGCAGTAGCTCGCGGATGAGGACGAACGGGACGAATGCGTTGACGCCGTATGCAGTAATCACATCTTTATACGATATTTCGTGCATCTTCTGATCTTCTGGGTCCATGTGGACTTTACGGGTACGACGAGCGCAGTTTCGTCTCGTGGCAGATAGAGCTCGTCCGATCTGATTCGAAGCAGCTTTGCGTCTCCATCATGCCCGAGTATCCCATGATGGTCACCGCGCACCCGCGGGGTATACCCGGAATCAACTGTCAACCTATCATTTTCGACGGAGCCCAACAGCTTCTCCTCTCTCCGGACGCACAGCATCTAGGTCTCTGCTGCGTCTGTCCACGTCTGCGTTGTTGATGAGTAGGCCTAGCTTGTTAGCTTCCCACTCGCCTAAGCTTCTCCTAATAACGTTGGTAAGGGCGAAAACATCAATGGCTACTCTGAAATCCGCACCCACGACCCCTAACCGCTGGAGACAAGTTGCAGAATCGCTCTCCAGGAGATAGCGCGACTCGGTGTCGAAGGGTATCGTGAAGAAACGACCAAGTTAGCCCGCAACGGAGTAGACGCAGTGTAGTGTGATAGCCAAGATTGATGCGTCCTCCCGTAACCAGCGCGGTTTTCCATCCAGATTGAGGTTCGCCTGGAGCGAGAGCGAGGATTCGGCCATGTTGAAGTTTCCGCATGGATTGTAGAGCGAGAGATAATGGGTATGTGCCGACCTTAGCATGTAGTGGCATATGTAACAGCTCTTTGAGCGCTTTCTCTGTATTGAACTCTTCTGGCCTCAATTGCTCTGCTTGCAATCGCCACTGGGAGGCTAGGGTAACGTCGGAATCCTTCGCAATTCCGCCCGCACCCCCGGCTTGAGTGATAATTGCGCCTGAACACCCACAATACTGCTGAGCGGCGTGTCCTAATCCACATTGCTGGTAACAAGCTGCAAGTACTACAACACCTTCAACACAGCATTGAATTCACTGTCATCCGGGACCAAGTATAACGGAACCGGAGGCCGGTCTGGAGCCATCTCTCCGAGATGTCTCTTGATGCCCTTCACGATGCGGGCATAGCGCATACAGCCAACAGCCACCGGGATGCTCGGGTCCGCGTTCAGTTAGCGAGAAATCGCATCTGCGGAGGGAGAGTTTGGGGGAGACAATAGACTAGAAGGCTTGGGGGATGCCACTACTTGTTTGGCAGATTTCTTGGTCGGCGCGAGACGAGTTTGCGCTTTAGGTTCGACAAAATGTTGGCAGTCGGAGATGTTGAGGGGTTGTATTGTGGAGCTGTGTTCTGGCGTTGATTCCACTGCGCCGACGATGGTGGCTGTGCCATGGTATTACTATAGTAGTAATACAAACACTCTGCCTTTTACAGATTGCTGCCAAGATATATGCGGAGTACGTACTCGTCGGTTCAACAAGTTATTGGATACGTACTAACCGGTTAGAGTTAGTACGTGTCCAATAACTTGTTGAACCGACGAGTAGGGTTAGGGGATATCGATTTAAAGTTTCTCCCATTTCACATTACTCTTACTCTCGTTCCCAGTGGTGGACTTCCTGGCGGCTACTGAAGTCGGGAAGTTCCCGCCCAAATGAATGGCGGTATGGAGCGGGCGCAGAGCTCAGAGCTCAGGTGCGGGGGGCGGCGGCAACGGGTTTATATCTTTATATCTTTCTATCTTTTATCTTTCATTTGTCAGCGGGGACGAAGGGT
>Ga0307512_10004466_pt1 | contig 15314 bp, 16 predicted proteins | sample 14_EM_MG_FD_200267 | JGI IMG/M metagenome (GOLD analysis project Ga0307512, IMG submission 200267) | Populus trichocarpa ectomycorrhiza microbial communities from riparian zone in the Pacific Northwest, United States - 14_EM | ecosystem: Host-associated > Plants > Roots > Unclassified | place... | reverse complement strand
CGAGGAGCGGCTGAAGGACTTCGACGCGGACATCTCGATCCACATCAACGGCTGCCCGAATGCCTGTGCCCGCACACAGGTCGCTGATATCGGCCTCAAAGGCCAGCTTGTTATGAATGCGCATGGCGAGCAGGTCGAGGGCTTTCAGGTGCATTTGGGCGGCGGCCTGGGCATGGCCAAGGGCGAGACCGCCGGTTTCGGTCGCAAGCTGCGCGGCCTCAAGGCAACGGCGGAGGAGCTTCCCGAGTACGTGGAGCGGCTCGCCAACCGCTACCTGGCGGGCCGCAGCTCGCGCGACGAGACGTTCGCCAACTGGGTCGTCCGGGCCGACGAGGAGCTCCTCAAATGAGCGACGCCAGGTCGACCCCGCTCTACTGCCCCTACTGCGGGGAAGAGGACCTCTACCCCAACGAGGCATCGCACGGCGCGTGGGAGTGCCACTCCTGCGCTCGCGTCTTCACGGTCAAGTTCAACGGGCTGCTTGCTAAGGGAGTGAACCGATGACTATCACGACCGCCGCCGGCCTGGGTCTGGTAAACCTGGGTGCCCCCCAGGTGAAGGACCCGACCCGCCGACCCGCCGCCGAGCTCAAGGCGCTGGCCGACACGGCCGGCATCGCGCTCGAGGGCGCACCGGCCGAGGAGATCGCCAAGTGGGCGACCGACACGTTCGGCGACCGCTTCTGCGTGACCAGCTCGATGGCCGACGCCGTCGTGGCGCACCTGTTCTCGCGGGTCGCGCCCGGCGTGGACGTCGTGTTCCTGGACACCGGGCTGCACTTCCCCGAGACGCTCAAGGTGCGCGACACGGTGGCCCGCACGATGAACGTGAACGTCCGCTCGATCCGCCCCCGGATGACGGTCGGCCAGCAGGACGGCGAGTTCGGGCCCCGGCTGTTCGCCCGCGACCCCGACGAGTGCTGCTTCCTACGCAAGGTCGAGCCGCTCGAGCGCGCGCTGACCGACTACGACTCGTGGGCCACCGGCCTGCGCCGGGACGAGTCGCCGACCCGGGCCGGCACGCCGGTGGTCGCGTTCGACGCGCGGAAGGGCAAGGTCAAGGTCAACCCGATCGCGGCGTGGACCCAGGCCGACGTGGACGCGTACATCTCGCGCTGGAACGTGCCGGTCAACGAGCTGTTCAAGAAGGGCTACAGCTCGATCGGCTGCTGGCCGTGCACCCGGCGGACGAAGGCCGGCGAGGACCCGCGCGCGGGCCGCTGGGCGATGTTCGAGAAGACCGAATGCGGCCTGCACCTGTAGCGAGGCTCGCGGTCGTCCTGGTCGCGCACGGCTCGCGGGACCCGCGAGCCGCGGCGGCCACCTCGGCGCTCGCCCGGTCGATTCGGATCGCCCGGCCCGACTGGGACGTCCACGCGACCTATTTGGATCACGCCGGCCCCCGGCCGCTCGACGTGCTGGCCGGGCTGGGGCGGCGTCGCGCGGTGCTGGTGCCGCTGCTGCTGACGGCGGCGTACCACGGCCGGGTCGACGTGCCCGCGGTGCTGGCGGCCGCGCGCGGGCTGCCGGTCGAGGTGTCGCTCGCGGACGTGCTGGGGCCGATCTCGCCGCTGCTGCTCGACGGGCTGGTCCGGCGTCTCGGCGATCCGGGGCTGGACGCCGTGGTGCTCGCCGCGGCTGGCACCCGGGACGCCGCGGCCCGCGCGACGGTGGCCGAGGCCGCTGAGGCGCTCGGAGCGCGGCTGGGAGTGCCGTCCCGAGTCGGGTATGCCTCCGCCGCGTCGCCGACCGCTGGGGGCGCTGTGGCGGCGCTACGGGTCCTCGGGGCGCGCCGGGTCGCGGTGGCGTCCTACTTCCTCGCGCCGGGGCGGCTGTATGACGTCGCGGTCGAGTCGGCGCTCGGCGCCGGGGCGGTCGCGGTGGCACCGCCGCTGACCGACGCGCCGGAGTTGGTGCGGCTGGTCCTGGAGCGCGTGGACGCTGCCCGGCCCGCCCAGCTCATGGCCGCATAGCGGCCTGCCCTGCCTCCCGCCCGCCCTGCCTTGCGTGTCCCAGGATCCCACCGAGCCCCTAATTTCGGCGCGGGTGGCGTCACGTCCGCCGGGCCGTTGGCTGTCGTGGTGGGTGGCGTCACGTTCGCGGGGTCGGGCTCTTGACTGTCAGCGTGGGCGGCGTCACGTCTGCGTCGCCCGGCTGAGTCCACAACGGAGGGTGAACGGTCGCGGACTAATCGTCTCGATAACCCGATCCGGCCAATTTCGAGATCATTTCGCGAACCCTGGGAAGATCGAATTCGCGCTCCGCGAAGCTGGGCTGACTCTCAGCTGACTGGTTGCTCGCCGTAATCATCCCGAAACAGCACGACGCCCCGGGCCGATGGGCTCGGGGCGTGAATGCTGTGAGGGGTTGGTTCAGGCAGTAGGAGCGCCGACCCGCAGGCCGCCCCGACGCTTGACTGCGCGCCGTTCGTCTTCGCTCATACCGCCCCAGACGCCGGCGTCCTGCCCGGACTCGAGTGCCCACGCAAGGCATTCCTCGGTCACGGTGCACCGCCGGCAGACGGCCTTGGCCTGCTCGACCTGCAGGAGCGCGGGGCCAGACGTCCCAATCGGGAAGAACAGCTCCGGGTCCTCGTCGCGGCAGATCGCATGGTGACGCCAGTCCATGGCGGCAACACTCCTTGTTTCGGATGGGGTAAAGGAATCGTGCGGGTGTTGCTACTGCTTGCGCAGCTCTTTATGCATACGCCGTGGTGACTAGCGGGCTGCACCCGTCTCATCACCAGCGCGTTAGCAAGCTTTTACTTGGAGCCGTTCCGGGCTACTTGATTAGGAACGTGCACGGGCGGCATCCGGTTACTTCTTATCGCTTGTGAATGCTTTCACGAACTAGCGCGATGTCAAGGGTAGTGCTCGGAAATTCTCCAAGCGGGTGAGCTAGCTCACGAACCCTTTGTCCGGTTCTGCGGCATGTTGCAGTGCCGGACGACGACCGCTCCTATCAATGTAGTACGGTGCGGGGCCTTCTGCCGACCTTTTGCCGGGGTTTCTGTAACGGATCGTGAGCGTCCCCCGGGAGGGACTACCCAATCCTCAACAGATCACACGTAGCGCTTCGGGCACCGACATGAAGTGCACCTTCTGGCGCTCACCCAGGTAGTCCCCGTCTAGCTGGAACGGCTGCGGCCGGCTGGCGACGACGGTGAACTCTGCCTGATCGTGCATGCGCACCACGTCGCGGCCGTGTGGATCGGCCGCCCGGGACGCCATCTGGGTCACTGTCCGTGTTGCGCTGGCGACCTTTAGCTGACGCACGGCCAGTAGGTCAAGTCCACGATCGAAGGAGGCCTCGGGGTTCGGGTTGATCGGGCGGTCGCCCACGTACGTCCACGGGGCCGTGTTCTGAATGATCACGATGCCCAGACCGGACTCCGGCTCCTCGCCCGGCCGCTCCACCGACAACGGCGGGTTCTTCCGGTCGTCGGCGAAGAACTGCCCGACCATCGAACGCAGATAAAGGGCCGGAGTGGAGGTGCGCCCGCGTAGCCGCGCCTGCTCGACCCGGCGCACCACGGCGGCGTCCAGCCCCATTCCAGCGCAGAACGTGAAATACCGGTCGTCGGCCTTGCCCAGCCCGATCACCCGGTGCCGGCCGTCGCGCAGCCCGTCCAGGATCACGCTCGTGCCATCCGCCCAGTCCCGGGGCAGTCCCAGGGCCCGGGCGAAGACGTTCGTCGAGCCGCCCGGGACGACCCCCAGCGCGGGCAGCCGATACGCCGGCGGGCCGGTCTGGCCGGCCAGACCGGCGTCGGCGGTCATCAGCCCGTTCACGGCCTCGTTGACCGTCCCGTCGCCGCCCAGGGTGACCACGACGTCGACGCCGCTCTGGGCGGCCGCACGGGTCAGCGTCGCCGCATGCCCCCGCTTACGGGTGTATTCGACGGTCAGATCCACTTCGCTGCGCAGCGCTCGGACCAACACGTCCCGGCTGCGTTCAGTCGTCGTGGTGGCCTTTGGATTGACCACCAGTAACGCTCGCATGGGCGGCACTGTACCTGTCGTCGCGAACTCGGTCAGTCCGCTGCGCCACAGCTCATCCACGCTCGGTACGGTGCTGACGTGACCGCCGCCGACCATGTGCCGCCCGCGACCCTCGCCTGGGCGGTCCGCCTGATCTTCCTCGAGGCGGCCGGGCTCGCCGCGCTCACGGCGTACTTGATCTATCTGGATCTGACCGCCGATGAGACCAGCGTCATCGTGGCCGTCGTGCTGACCGTGCTGACCGCGCTCGGGGCGGTCATCGTGGCGACCGTCGGCCGGGCCCTCGCCCGGTTGGCCCGGAGTGCGCGCGGGCCAGCCATCGTCGTGCAGCTCTTCGTCATCGCGGCCGGCGGCTTCCTGCTGCAGACCGGCCCGTCCTGGCTGGGCCTGCTGCTGATAGTGCTGGCGGCGGGCGTCGGGCTGCTGATCGTCCTGCCGCCCAGCACCCGCGCACTTGGACTCGACTAACCGGGTCCCGAGCGCCCCGACAGGGCCTACTCTGATTGGCGGCGGAGATCGACGGGCGCGTCTTTTGGGGGTGCGGCAGGTGGCAGGATCGACCGTACGCCCACCGGCGTACCAACTACTGGCCGACGAGCTGCGCGCCGAGATCACCTCGGGGCGGCTCCAGCCGGGCGAGCGACTGCCACCCGAGCCGGAGCTGTGCGTCCGGTCCGGGGTCAGCCGCAGCACGGTGCGGGAGGCTCTGCGGCTGCTCGCCAGCCAATATCTGATCGTCACGACCCGCGGGGTGACCGGCGGCAGCTTCGTCGCCCACCCGGACGCCTCGCAGCTGTCCGAGGCGCTCTCGACCGGGCTCACCCTGCTGTCAAACTCGGCCGGCGTCGGCTTCGCCGATCTGCTGGAGCTGCGCCGCGCCCTGGAGATCCCGGCCGCGGCGCTGGCGGCCACCCGGCGCACCGAGGAAAATCTGGCCGAGTTGCGCGCCGCGCTCTTCGATCCCGACCACGACGACCTCGACAAGATGCTGCTGGCGCACGCGGAGTTTCACTCGGCGGTGGCAAAGTCGACCGGAAACCCGCTCTTCGAGCTCGTCACCCGGCCGCTCTATCACGTCACCTACGGCGAAGAGGTGATGGAGAATCTGCCGCCCGGCTACTGGGCCCGGATCGACGCGGACCACCGGGAGCTGGTGGACTGCCTGGCCGCGCGGGAGCCGGACGCGGCAGCGACGGTGGGTCGGCGACACCTGGACTTCATCGTGATCGCAAACCAGCGCTGAGCGTTGCCGGTCAGCTTTCCGTGCGCCGGGTGAGCAGGCGGATCGTGGCGTGCCGGCCGGTCGCCTCGGCGCTCGCCGAGGTGGTCAGCGCGGTCAACACCTTCCACGCGAACGAGGACTCGGCCGGCAACCGGGCGCCGCGGACCGTGGAGACAGTGACCTCGACGGTGAGCGCGTCGTCGGTGACCGCGAACCGGCACTCCAACTCGGCGCCGCGAGTGGCGATGGCGAGCAGCATCGCGCACGCCTCGTCGACGGCGATCCGCAAATCCTCGATTTCGTCCAGCGCGAAGTGCAGCCGTGCCGCCAAGCCCGCGGTCGCCGTCCGGAGCACGCCCAGATAGCCGCCGTCGGCGGGCACCGTGAGCAGCACGACGTCGTCCTCGACCGCCGGCTCCGGCTCTGTAGTCGTCAGCTGAGTCACCCGCCCTCCCAACCCAGGACTCTATCGGTTTACCGGAGATGCCCGGGAGGCCCGCTCTGCGAGCCGGTGCAGCGCCGGGCCGGCGAGGCGATATGGCAGCCAGTCCGCCGTGACGGTGGCTCCGATGGCGGCGTAGAACTCGGCGGCCGGATTCCAGTCCAGCATCACCCATTCCAGCCGCCGGTAGCCGCGTTCGACACAGATCGCCGCGAGGGCCGCGAGCAGGGCGCCGCCGGCTCCCGTGCCCCGAGCCGCCGGCCGCACGTACAGATCCTCGAGGTAGAGGCCGTGCACGCCTTCCCAGGTCGAGAAGTTCAAGAACCAGAGCGCAAAACCGAGAGGCTCCCCGCGTACGTCCACAGCCACGTGCCCGAACAGCGACGCGCCCTCGCCGAACATGGCCTCGTGCAACTGCTCCGCGGTGAGATGGCACTGGTCGGCCGCACGTTCGAAATCGGCCAGCTCGTGCACCATCGCCACAACGGCCGGCACGTCGTCGCGACATGCCGGCCGGATGGTGAAACTGGAGCTCACGCCTGCTTGGTCTCCCAGAAGATCTTCGAGATCTCCTCGATCTTGGCGAGCAGCTGGTCGCCGACCGCCGGGTCCAGCGAGCCCTTGACACCGGACGCGCCGGCGAGCTTGGTGGCCTCGTTGAACAGCTGGTTCAGATTCGGGTACTTCTCGAAGTGCGGCGCCTTGAAGTAGTCGGTCCACAGCACCCACAGGTGGTGCTTGACCAGCTCGGCCCGCTGCTCCTTGATCAGGATGGCGCGAGTGCGGAACTCCGGGTCGGTGTTCGCCTGGTACTTCTCGGCGATCGCCTTCACGGACTCGGCCTCGATCCGGGCCTGCGCCGGGTCATAGACCCCACAGGGCAGGTCGCAGTGGGCGCTGACCACAGTGCGCGGCGTGAGAATGCGCGGAAGTCGCATCAGGACCCCTCCATACGGTTGCGATGATCCGCGACTGACACTACCCCTTACAAGTTTTCCCACACGTGACGAGAGTCTGATGCATTGAGGTTGCAACAGCCGCTGTTCGCCGTACTGGTGCAGGGTCCCTCCATGGCGCCGGCGTTGCGCGCCGGCGACGCCTTGCTGGTGCGCCGCGGCGCTCGCGTCCGCCCTGGTGACGTCGTGGTCGCGCGGTTCCGGTCGCGGCCGGACCTGCTGGTCGTGAAGCGAGCGGTGCACGCCCAGGACGGGGGCTGGTGGCTGCGCGGCGACAACGAGTTTGTGACCGACGACTCCCGTGCGTACGGAGTGGCCGATGTCATCGGACGTGTCGTTCTGCGTTACTGGCCCCGACCGCGGCGGTTACGTTAACCTCCCAGTGACCACAGCAAGCCTAAACTCGGCGGCTGCGGTAACCCCGGGTGACCCCCGCATCGCAATTCGGTCGGCGCAGACTCGCGCCCAGGCCGGCTGCTTTCCGACGAACCGATGCCGTCTGGAGTCCCTGTGTCTTTCTTCAGTTTCGAGCTTGATCCCGCCCTCGCCGCCGACCCGGTCTTCGACCTGCACAAGCGTGGCAAGATGGCGATCAACTGCACGGTCCCGCTGTCCTCGCGCGACGACCTGTCGCTGGCCTACACGCCCGGCGTCGCCCGGGTCTGCGAGGCGATCGCCGACTCGCCCGAGTTGGCCTACGACTACACCTGGACGGGCAACACCGTCGCCGTCGTCACCGACGGTTCGGCCGTCCTGGGGCTGGGCAACATCGGCCCGAAGGCCGCGATGCCGGTCATGGAGGGCAAGGCGGTGCTGTTCAAGCAGTTCGGCGGCGTCGACGCCGTGCCGATCTGCCTGGACACCCAGGACGTCGAGGGGATCATCGCGGTCGTCAAGGCGCTCGCCCCGTCGTTCGGCGGGATCAACCTCGAGGACATCAGCGCGCCGCGCTGCTTCGAGATCGAGCGCCGGCTCGACGAGGCGCTGGACATCCCGGTCTTCCACGACGACCAGCACGGCACGGCCGTCGTCGTGCTGGCCGCGCTGCGCAACGCGGTCGCCCTGCTCGGCCGCCGGCTCGGCGACCTGCGCGTGGTCATCAGCGGCGCGGGCGCGGCGGGCGTCGCGATCACCGAGATGCTGATCGCGGCGGGCGTTCAGGGCGCGAACGTGATCGTCTGCGACTCGCAGGGCATCATCCACGCGGACCGCCCGGGCCTGAACGAGACGAAGGCCCGGCTGGCCACGACGACCAACTACTCGGGCCGCAGCGGCGGGATCCAGGAGGCGCTGATCGGGGCCGACGTCCTGATCGGGGTCTCCGGCGGCAACATCGGGGAGGCCGCGCTGGCCGGAATGGCGCCCGAGGGGATCATCTTCGCGCTGGCCAACCCGACGCCCGAGGTGCTGCCACACATCGCGGCGAAGTACGCCGCCATCGTGGCGACCGGCCGCAGCGACTTCCCGAACCAGATCAACAACGTGCTGGCGTTCCCGGGGATCTTCCGGGGTGCGCTGGACGCCCGGGCCACGACGATCACCCAGCGGATGAAGGTGGCCGCGGCGGACGCGATCGCCGAGGTGGTCTCGGACGACCTGCGGCCGGAGGCGATCGTCCCGTCGGCCCTGGACCCGCGGGTCGGGCCGGCGGTGGCGGCGGCGGTGATCCAGGCCGCCGAGCGGGACGGGGTGGCCCGGCGGGTGTCCGGCCGCGAGCCGGCAGCGGCTCCGGCCGCGACTGTCGCCTGACGGCTTAGCTCGGAGCGGCCCGCCGGTTCTCGGCGGGCCGCCTTTGCTTGCTGCCGCCTTGCCGCCGTTGGCCGGGTCCGCGTTCACGGCTGTTCGCGGCCGTCGGCCGGGTTGTTGTGGCTGTCTGCCGCCGTTGGCCGGGTCACTTATGGCCGTTTGCTGCCGCTGGCGGGGCCGTTTCTCATGGCTGTTGGTCGTCGTTGATCGGGGCCGTGCTCGCGGCTGTTGGCTGTGCGGCGGCGGCTCGGCCACTAGGCTTGGGCGATGCGTGCCGCCTACGCCAGTGCCACGAAGCCAGACGAACCGCTCGCCGCGCTCACCGTCGGCGACCTGCCGGAGCCGTCCCTGCCCGCGGGCTGGGTGCCGGTGGACGTGCGGGCCTCCTCGCTCAACCATCACGAGATCTGGTCGCTGCGCGGCGTCGGCCTGCCCGCCGACCGGCTGCCGATGATCCTGGGCTGCGACGCCGCGGGGATCGACCCGGACGGCAACGAGGTCGTTGTGTTCCCCGTGGTGCCCGACAGCAGCGACCCGCGGGGCCTCTCGCTGCTCTCGGAGCGCTACCCGGGCACGCTGGCCGAGCAGGTGTCCGTACCGAAGGAGAATCTCGTCCCGAAGCCGGCCGGGATGTCCTTCCTGGACGCGGCCTGCCTGCCCACCGCCTGGCTGACCGCTTTTCACATGCTGACCACCAAGGGCCGGGTCGACGAGGCCGAGGCCGTGCTGGTCCAGGGCGCGGGCGGCGGCGTCGCCACGGCCGCGGTCGCGCTCGCCCTTGCGATGGGCAAGCGGGTGTACGCCACCAGCCGCGACGCCGCCAAGCGCGAGCGGATCGCCGCGCTCGGGGCGACGGCGATCGAGCCCGGCAAGCGCCTGCCCGAACGGGTCGACGTGGTGATCGAGTCGGTGGGCGCGCCGACCTTCGACCACTCGATGAAGTCGGCCAACCCGGCAGCCCGCATCGTGGTCTGCGGCGCGACCGGCGGCCACCAGGCAACCATCGACCTGCGCCGGGTCTTCGCGATGCGGTTGCAGATCCTCGGCAGCACGATGGGCGACGTGCACGAGTTGAAAGCGCTACTGGAGCTGATGGTCGAGAAGGACATCCGCCCGGTGATCGACTCGACCTACGGCTTCAGCGCGGTGGCCGACGCGTTCGCCCGGCTGTATTCGGGCGACGTCTTCGGCAAGGTCGCGATCGACCACCTGCACTGATCGGCTACAGGTCGGCGGTCAGCGTCGCCGTGCCGCCCGCGGTGGCATCGGCCTTGAGCCGCGCCTTGGCGGCCGGGTCGCCATAGAGGCTCCACCGCCAGAAGTCGGTGGTGGTGTCGAGCACCGGCTCAAACCCCTTCGAGATGGTGACGTGACCGCCTTTGGTCACACTCATCAGGGCCTTCGGCCAGGGCACGGCCCGATAGGCGGCAAGACCGTCCTGGTACGGCACGGTCCGGTCGAGCTTGCCGTGCACGAAGAGTATCGACGCGGCCGGCCCGGTGAACGGCGCCGGCAGCACCTGCCGGCCGGCCAACACGATGCCCGCGACCAGCCGAGCATCCCGCTTACCGGTGAACATGCCGATCGTGGTGATGCCACCCGCGGAGTGCCCGGCCGCGGCGACGTGCTTGGTGTCGAGCCGGCCCGCAAGCGGATCCCCCGACTTCGAGCCAAGAGCCAAAACCTTGGTGAGCACGTACGAGGCATCGGCCGGCTGATTGACCACGTCGAGCGGCCGGTAGTCGGAAACCCGGTAGTGAGTATGCGGAAAGGAAGGAGCGGCAACCACAAACCCGGCCCGCGCCCAACGCGTCAGCAAAGCCGAGTAGGCACTGGGCTCCGAAGTAAGCCCATGGCTGAAAACGATCACCGGAAAGGGTCCGTCACCGGAGCGCGGATACCAGATGGTGGTCGGCAGCGGGCGATCCTTGCCCCGACTGAGTGAAATATGCCGAATGGCAACGCTGAAGGTGCTCGTCGGAGCGCTGCCGGTTGTCTTGGTCGGAGCCGCTGTCGACGGCGCCTCGGAGGGTTCCGGGGACCTGGCCACCGACTGGCTGGGGGCAGGAGTGGTCAGCGCCGAGCCGGGACCGTCAGCCGCACACGAAAAAAGGCCGCCGGCGGCGACCAAAAGAGCAAGAGAGAACGCAACTGTACGGCGAGACATGCGCCCCATTCTGCGGTACTCAGCTGTGCTGCCCAGTCGCGTGGGCCTCGCTTGCCCCAGCGCGGGTGTTGTCCTTGATCGCCGCAACTTCCTTGACGTTGGCCCTTCCGCGAACGTTGCGGCGTTGATGCGGGTTGGGGCTCCTCCCAACTCGACAAAACATCACAAAGGGTCGGATAATAGCCGGTCGGCGAAGCGGGACGCGTCCCGAGGGCACCCGGATCGCCCTGGTCGGCCGCCGGCTGGTCGACGGGTCGCGCGCTGGCATGGGCCCGGGGTACCCAAGTTTGTTCCCTTGAGGCTTGACCCGTGGGGTCGTTCTGAGAGAGGGCGCCTGATACGGATAAGTCGCCCTTATCCGTATCCTGGGTTGACCAATATCATCGATCTTGGTCGTGTTTCGCCCTCCTGGGGGCGCCCGGCGACCACGGTTGATGATATTGGCGTCCTCGTGGAGTGCTTCAGTGGCGCGACTGGCGGGGTCATGTCGGCAAACAAATATTGCGAAACTGGCTCAATCGCTATCAGGTTCCCTCTGAGGCTTTCAGGACGATCTAAGCCGGTCCCAGGGCTACTCAGTTGCGACTGCTTGGGGAGCCGCTCGGCGGTAGTCGCAGACGGGCGGCCTGGTCGTCGGCGAGCGTCCAGCGCAGGAAGTCGGTCACGGTGGCGTCCATCAGCGGGTAGGCCTTGCCGCCCGGCATCATGTAGTCGGCATGCCAACTGTCCGGCAGTAACACGTAGGACTTTCGCCACGGTACGGCGTCATATGCGTGCCGGCCCTGTGCGAGCGGCACCACCGTGTCTCGGTCGCCTTGCAGGAAGAGCATGGTGGCGGGCGGTCCCGCGAACGCGCCGGGCGCTAGCCACCCCGCGATTACCACACCGGCCCGCAGCCAGGTCGGATGCTTCGCGACAAAGAGTCCGGTGGTCGTGTAGCCACCGGCGGAGTGCCCCACCGCGGCAACCCGATCGACGTCGATGTGCCCCGCCAGCGGATCGCCGGCGACCCGGTCGAGCCGACGCACCCTCTTGATCACATAGGCGGCGTCGCGCGGCTGGTTGACGATGTCGGCCCGGTCGAAGCGGGCGGCATCCAAGTTGGTATGCGGGTAGAACGGCGCGGCAACCACAAACCCGGCGGCAGCCCAACTCGCCACGGCGGCGGAGTAGCGCTCGGGCGACCCCCGAAGCCCATGGCTGAAGAGAACAAGCGGAAACCGCCCAACGGCGGGAACGGCGTCCTCGACCAGCTCGACCCCGCCGGATCCGCAGTCGGTCACGCTCGTTTTGCTGGTATTGGTCACGAACGCGCTGCCTCGGTCCGAGACTGTCTCGTTGGAGCCGGGGGCGGCCTTTTTCGGTCCCCCTCGGCCGGGTGCGGCCGGCGCTTCGGGGTAGAAGATCAGAGTCCGCAACGGGCGTTTGGCCCCGCGGCTGAGCGCGAGTGTCCGCACTCCGACCGCGCATTCCCGCCATGCCGAGGCTCCGGAGCCCGCTAGTGCGGAGCCCGCCAGTCCGGGCCCCGCCAGTCCGGGCCCCGCCAGTCCGGGCCCCGCCAGTCCGGAGCCCGCCTGCCCAGGCCCCGCCTGCCCGGCTGCATAGGGCGATAGGGCGTTGTCCGGCCAGTCGGGCATGAGCGGGTTGGCTGCGCCGCCGGGCATGAGCGGGTTGGCTGCAGCGCCACCAGACGTGAGTGGGTTGTGCGCGGCGCCCGGAGTTAATGGTTCGGGTGCGGGGCCGCCAGGCATCAGCGGGTTGGCTGCGGCGCCGCCAGGCGAGAGCGGGTTGGGTTCGGCGCCGCCGGGCATCAGGGGGTTGGGTGCGAGTTGACCGGAGACCGGCGCGCCGGCCGCCGACACGCCGGGAGCCGATCCGACCGAGAGACCGCCAGTTGAAGCTCCCGCGTCACCGGCAGCTCGGCCGCTGGCCAGCGCGTCTGAAGGGGATGCCGCCGGGAGAACGGAGTCCGAGCGGCAAGCCCCAACCGGAAAGACAAGGGCAAGTGTCAGCGCTGTCCCGATGATCAGTTTCATCCCCACGACCCGACGGTAGGTCGGACACTCCCACTAAGGAGTGAAATCCGGGGAAGCGAGACGTTCGGCCTGCTAGGGGCTATGGCAACGACCGGCCGCGGGTGTCGCGGAGGTGCTTCGCTTCGCTATGGTCGTGCGCATGCCTGACAACACCGTCGATCCGAGCGGCAACACGGAGGCGTTCCGCGCCTTCACCCAGAACGCTCCGGAAGAACCCACGACCGCCTCCCGCACCCCGTTGATCATCGGCGTGCTCGTCGCGGCGATCGTCGTGGTCGCCCTGATCGCCTGGCTCGCCTTCGGCTGACCCCGGTCAGCCCGACCTCGGCTGACTCCACCTCAGTTAGCCCAGGCTGACTCTGGCCTCAGCCGGTCTCAGCCTGGTCGGTTCGGCCAGCCCGAGGCCCACAATCGGCTGATCCGCCCGGATCGCCCCCTCCACTGACCCGCAAACTCGGCGTCGAGTTCGCGCGCGCCGGCTCGCAAGCCATCACTGGCTCGCGGTCCGGCGCTCCTTCGCGTGTCGGCCCGAACAACGCCGGCCGCCACCCACAGACGCGAGTTTGCAGTGCCGAGCCGACCGCGGACCAACCGAGCCCAGCGCTCCCGGACCGGGTCGGCTTTCGCGGCCGGCGTCGGTCCGGGCTTGGCGTCGCGAGCCAAACGTGGCGTCGGTGGGGCGGTCTGCCATGGCGGTGCCTGCTTGGGCCGGGCTGGCCGCGGCGTTCCTATGGCTGGGTTGGCCGTCGTGGGTGGTGTCGGCTGGGCCGGGTGTCGCGGGTCGAGCGTGGCGTTGGTGGGGTTTGGTTCGGCCACTGGCGGGTTGGCCGCTCAGGACTGGGTTGGCCGTCGGGGTCCGGGCCCGGGCGGCTTGTCGGGCGTCCGGGTTCAGGCTTCGCTGGTGGCGGATGGGTGTGGGTCAGCTCAGCGCCGCGCGGGACTGGGTGGCGATTTCCAACTCCTCGTCTGTCGGCACCACGCAGACCGCTATTGGCGTGTTGTCCGGGGAGATGATTTGGGCGCCCGCCTCGTTGCGGGCCGGGTCTACGGCGATGCCCAGCGTCGTCAGGCCGGACAGCGCCGCCGCGCGGACCGCCGGCGAGTTTTCGCCCACTCCCGCTGTGAACGTGATCGCGTCCACTCGACCGAGCACGGCCAGGTAGGAGCCGACATACTCCTTGATTCGCCGGCAGTAGACGTCGAATGCCAGCGTGGCCGCCGGGTCGCCCGCGGCCCGGCGGTGTTGCACGGCTCGCATGTCGTTTTCGCCGGTCAGGCCGCGCAGGCCGGCGAACCTGGTCAGCGAATTCTCGATCTCTGCGATCGGCAGGCCGGCCACCCGGTGCAGGTGGAAGATCACCGTCGGGTCGATGTCGCCGCTTCGGGTGCCCATCACCAGCCCCTGCAGCGGCGACATGCCCATCGACGTGGCGACGCTCCGGCCGCCCTCGATGGCACACGCGCTCGCGCCGTTCCCGAGGTGCAGGGTGATCACGTTCGCGTCCTCGGCGGCCACTCCGAGCAGGGCGGCGGTCTGCCGGGACACGTACGCGTGAGACGTCCCGTGCATCCCGTACCGCCGGATCCCCCACCGCTGCGCGAGTGTCGCGTCGATCGCGTACGTGATGCCCTCGGGTGGGATCGTCGCGTGGAACGCGGTGTCGAAGACCGCGACCTGTGGCACCTCCGGAAGCAGCTTGCGGGCCACCGCGATGCCCGCCAGCGCGCCCGGGTTGTGCAGCGGCGCGAGTGGCACCACGGTCTCGATCGCGGCGACCACGTCGTCGTCGATGACCGTCGCCTTGTCGAACGCCCCGCCGCCGTGCACCACCCGGTGCCCGACCGCGACCAGCCCGGTCAGATCGACCTCGTCCATGATCCGGCGCAGTGCCGCGGCGTGATCCGGCGCCTCGCCGCCGGGCTCGCCGATCCGCTCGATCAGGCCCTTCGTCACCGTTTCGGAGCCGTCGAACAGCCGGTACTTCACCGATGAGGATCCGCAGTTCAGGACCAGGATGCGGGTCATGACGCCGCCTGGATGGCGGTGATCGCCACCGTGTTGACGATGTCCTTGACCGTCGCACCGCGGGACAGGTCGTTCACCGGCCGGCGCAGGCCCTGCATCACGGGCCCGACCGCGACCGCGTGCGCCGACCGTTGCACCGCCTTGTAGGTGTTGTTGCCCGTGTTCAGGTCGGGGAAGACGAAGACCGTGGCCTTACCTGCGACCGTGCTGTCGGGCAGCTTGGTCGCGGCGACGGCCGGATCGACTGCGGCGTCGTACTGGATCGGGCCCTCCACCGGCAGGTCTGGTCGGCGTTCGCGAACCAATGCCGTGGCCGCCGCGACCTTTTCGACGTCGGCGCCCGCGCCCGAACTGCCGGTCGAATAGGACAGCATCGCCACCCGGGGCTCGATGCCGAACGCGGCCGCCGTCTGCGCCGACGACAACGCGATATCGGCGAGTTGGGCCGCGTCGGGGTCGGGGTTGACCGCGCAGTCGCCGTACACCAGGACCCGGTCGGCCAGCAGCATGAAGAAGACGCTGGACGCGACGGACACCGTGGGCACGGTCTTGATGATCTCGAACGCCGGCCGGATCGTCGCGGCGGTGGTGTGCGTCGCGCCCGAGACCATGCCGTCGGCCAGCCCCGAGGCGACCATCATCGTGCCGAAGTAGTTGACGTCCCGGACCACGTCGTACGCCAGGTCCAGCGTCACGGCCCGATGTTTGCGCAGCTCGGC